>Ga0126306_10000965_pt1 | contig 14806 bp, 12 predicted proteins | sample Plot27_FD_92592 | JGI IMG/M metagenome (GOLD analysis project Ga0126306, IMG submission 92592) | Serpentine soil microbial communities from UC McLaughlin Reserve, CA, USA - Plot27 | ecosystem: Environmental > Terrestrial > Soil > Grasslands | place: USA: UC McLaughlin Reserve, Lake County...
GCCGCTACGCCTTCGTCCACCGGAGGAGCATCTCGCGGCTCGTGGATCTGATGACGATGAGCTGCGCGGACTTTCTCGACCGCTTCTTCGTGGACGAGCGGGTAAAGGGCGCGCTCGCACCCGGGGGCGTCATAGGCATGTGGGGCGGCCCGATGAGCCCCGGATCCGCCTATGTGCTCTTGCACCACAGGATGGGCGAGATCGACGGCGTGACCGGCGGCTGGGCTTTCGTGCGCGGCGGGATGGGGGGCGTCTCCGAGGCGATAGCCGCCTCAGCCCGGGCCGCTGGGGCAGAGATTCGCACTAATGCAGAGGTCGTCTCTATAGATGTTACAGGCGGCCAAACGACCGGTGTCACATTGGCGGACGGTACCAGCGTAGGGGCAGGGACCGTCGTCTCCGGAGCCCACCCCCAGACCACCCTCCTCTCTCTCCTCGGCGCGGAGCACCTGCCGGACGAGCTCGTCCGGGATCTCGGGACCTTCAGGAATCGCAGTCCCTCGGCCAAGGTCAACCTCGCGCTCTCCGAGCTTCCGGATTTCACGGCGATGCCGGGCAAGGAGCTCGGACCGCAGCACCCGGAGATCATGATCAGCCCCTCCCTCGAGTACCTGGAGCGGGCGTGGGACGACGCCAAGTACGGGCGCTTCTCGGAGGGTCCGATGATAGACGCGGTGATCCCTACCACAAAGGACCCGACCATAGCCCCCGAGGGCCGTCACATAATGACCTGCTTTGTGCAGTATGCTCCATACGAGCCAAGGGAAGGCAACTGGGACGACGGCGCCAGGGAGGCTCTGGGCGACAGGGTCGTGGACACGATGAACGAATACGCCCCGAACTTCGAGGACTCGGTGATCGAACGCCAGGTCCTCACGCCCTACGACCTCGAGCAGCGATTCGGCCTCATAGGGGGCAACATCTTCCACGGTGAGATGTCGCTCGACCAGCTCTTCTCCTTCCGCCCCGCCCAGGAGCTCGCGGGATACAAGACACCAGTAGACGGCCTCTACCTCTGCGGCTCCGGCACCCACCCGGGCGGCGGGGTCATGGGCATCCCCGGCCTCAACGCCTCGAAGGTGGTTGTCGCGGACCACAAGAGCGCACAGCGGAAGAGACGGCTCAAGGAGCGGTTGGCCTCGTATTCGCGCCGTAAGGGCCGCTTTAATGCGCGACTCGACGGGGTACCGTGGGATATGTAGGGGCAGTTCAAAGGGCGATTCGCCCCTACGCTATTTCCTCTTCCCGACTTTCTTTTTCTTTCTGTTTTTGGCGCGGCCGCTCTTCTTCTGATTCTGTGAGGGCTTCTGGGCCTGAGGAGCCTCTCTCTTGTCGGGCTTTGCAGGGGGGGTGGTTTCGTTTTTGGCTACGGTGGTGATTTTCTCCTCTTCTGTACCCACGGGCTTGTGCGGGAGGACGTAGTAGATCACGTAGTTCTGGGCGAAGGTGATGCAGTTGGACGTGATCCAGTAGACGAAGAGCCCCGAGGGGAACCTGGCGAGGAAGACGCCGAAGATTATGGGCAGAAAGCGCATCAGTTGCTTCTGCTGGGTAGCGGTGTTCCTGATCGTCAGCTCCTGGGAGGCCATCATGGTCAGGATATAGAGGATGGGGAGGATGAAGAGGTGGTCGGGCTGGGTAAGGTTCTGGAACCACAGGAGACCGCCGGTTCTGAAGCTTTCGAGCGTGTCGAAGTGCCTGATCGTATAGTAAAGGACGAGGAAGATGGGGAGCTGTATAAGAACGGGCAGGCATCCCCCGAGTGGATTGACCCTCCGCTCCTTGTAGAGCTTCGCCATCTCCTCCCGCTGCGTCTGGACGTCGTCTTTGTACTCGGCCCGGATCCTGTCCATGTCCGGTTTCAGGTCCTGCATCCTGCGCATGCTCTTGACCTGGCGGTAGGTGATGGGGAAGAGCAGCGTGCGCACGACGATGGTTAGCATGACTATGGCCAGCCACCATGGCGCACCCCAACCGTGGAAGGTCGAGAGCGTCGCCCCCATCAGGTTGAATAATGGGTCTAGAAGGTTCCTCAAGAAGTCCAGCATGTTTCGTCGTTTCCTCTTTCACGGTCCTGGAGGTGTCTGGTGCGCAGTCCCGCACGCTGGCGGGGACGCGACCCCTACACCCAGCCGCCGAGGCCGGCGAGGAGAACGACGAGCGGGCCGAACAGGAGCGCCAGTAGAACGGGAAGGTCGCTCGTCTCGCCACTGACGCCTTCCCTTGCGACCTTCGTCCGTAGAATCTCCGTGAGGATACAGCAGGCCGAGGCAAGGGTACCAGAGCGTCGGGAGATGCTTACCGTGAGCTGGCCGATGCAGCCGGCCGCACCGAAGAGCGCGAGTATCGGGAAGCCGTATTCGAGGTTGGCGTAGACTTCTTCCCTGGAGAAGAAGTTGACGAGCACCCCGAAAAGCACGAGCCCGAAGGCGGGGGAAGAGATCCCCCGCAACGCTCCTGTTACGCCTATCGCGCGCCTTCTTTCGATCGTAGTGCTCAGACCGAATCTCCTGCAATGATTTTCGTGGCGACGTTGCTCGTCGGGCCCTGAGTCTAGCACTTTTCCGGCCGCCGACGATGAGAGCCGGGCCTGCGCGGCGGGCCTCTCTGCGATAAGCTACATGCCCCGCCCGCGGGGATTGCAGGAAGGGTTCGACCTCACGAAAGGAGGAATCCGTGGCTGTAGAGACGGAGACCATCAGGAACGTGTGCCTGATTGGGCACCGCGGAAGCGGCAAGACGTCCATAGCCGAGGGTATGATCGGGCTGGCTTCGGGACGGAGCGGTCCGACGAGCGGCGTACTCGACTACACCGACGAGGAGACCGAGCGAGGCATGACGCTGGGCATGAGCGTCGCCCACCTCGGGTGGAAGGGGCGCGAGGTCAATGTGCTCGACACCCCCGGAGACGGGGGATTCGTCGGGGACGCTTTCATAGCACAGAGGGTGGCCGACTGCGCGATCCTGGTCGTCCACGCCCAGGACCCGATCCAGGTCGTCACCGAGCGCGTGTGGCGCAGGGGGGAGAAGGAAGGGATTCCTCACGTCATCGTCGTCAACCACCTTGATAGGGAGCGCACGGACTTCGGGGCCGTGGTAGACGAGCTCAGGGGACGCTTCGGAGACGTCGGCCGGGCTGTCGTCCCGCTAAATCTGCCCATCGGGCGCGAGGACGACCTGAAGGGTATCTACGGGCTCCTCACAGGGACCGCTTTCGTTGATGGCGAGCAAAGATCAGAGATCCCCGAGGGCATGGAAGATGAGGTAGACGCGGCCACTACGCAACTCTTCGAGGCCATAGCCGAGAGCGATGACACGCTACTCGAGAAGTACCTCGAAGGCGAGGAGATCACGACCGAGGAGGCTTTCGACGGGATCCGCAAGGGAATCGCGGAGGGCCTGATCATCCCCGTCCTCGCGGCTAGCTCGGAGCGTATGATCGGGATCGACCGCCTGCTCGACGTGATAGCCGGTAGCGCCCCAAGCCCCTCCGACCTGGAGCGTTGGATCACGGAGGAGGGGGATCCGGTCCCATGCGACCCCGACGGTCCCTTCGCGGCCTATGTCTTCAAGACCTACGTAGACCCCTACGCCGGGCGCCTGAGCGTCCTACGTGTAGTGGGCGGTCGCTGCCGCTCGGACGAGGCGCTAACCAACCCACGCACCGGTTCCTCGGAGAGACTCGGAGGCATCTCTCACCTCGTCGGCAAGGAGCGCGACCCCGTCGACGAGGCCGTCGCCGGGGACATAATCGCCGTCGCCAAACTCCGCGACACGGCGACCTTCGATACGCTTTGCAAGCCCGAGAGGCCGATGACCTTCGAGCCTATCGACCTCCCCGAGCCTACGGCGGCGTTCGCCGTAGGCGCTAAGGCGCACGGCGAGGAAGAGAAGGTCTTCGACGCGATAAGGCGCATGGTCGATGAGGACCCCTCGCTGAAACTCGAGCGCACCGAGGCGACGGGCGAGGATATCCTGGCCGGGCTCGCCCAGATGCACGTGGAGCTCGCGCTGGAGCGCATAGAGCATCGCTACGGGGTCGGGGTCGAGGCCAGGCCGCCGAAGGTGCCATTAATGGAGACGATCACAGGTTCGGCCCAGGCCCAGGGCCGCTACAAGAAGCAGACGGGCGGCAGGGGCCAGTTCGGGGACGCGAGGATAGAGCTCTCCCCGCTGCCCCGCGGTTCGGGCTTCGAGTTCGAGAACGCCATCGTCGGCGGCTCCATCCCGCGCCAGTTCATCCCCGCTGTAGAGAAGGGCATAATCGAGGCGATGGCAGGGGGGAACATAGCCGGCTACCCGGTGGTCGACGTGAAGGTGCGCCTGCATGACGGCGCCTTCCACTCCGTCGACTCCTCCGAGAATGCTTTCAAGGTCGCGGGATCCATGGCCTTCAAGAACGCTGTCGAGAAAGCCCATCCAGTCCTTCTGGAACCGTACGTGAGGATCGAGGTGCTAACACCCTCTGAGCTGGTCGGCGACATCATGGGCGATCTCTCGAGCCGCCGCGGAAGACCGATGGGCGTCGAGCAGCGGGGCGAGCGTCAGATCATCCAGGCCGAGGTGCCCCAGATCGAGATGCTCACATACGCCCGCGACCTCCGCTCCATAACCGGCGGACGCGCCAACTTCCACGTCGAGGCAGGTCACTACGAAGAAGTCCCTCCGAACCTGGTAGAAAAAGTCCTCGCCGCCAACGAGCGGGAGGAAGAGAAAGCGGCGAGTTAGGTGTCAGGTTTCAGTTAAAACAGGCTGAAATGCTGAAGTGCTATAAACGCGGCACGTTGACCCCGACCAGGGAATCGCGCGTGACGAGTTCTGCGAGCTCTGTCTCGTCCATGTCTTCCGTGCCTGGCGGGCGCATGGGGAGGACCATGTAGCGGACGTCTGCGGTGCTGTCGTGGACGAGGACTTCGACGCCTTCGGGAGGTTCGAAGCCGAACTCGCGCATTACTGAGCGTGGCTCCCTGACGGCGCGCGAGCGGTACTCGAAGCTCTTATACCAGTCTGGCGGGCGGCCGAGGACGGCCCGTGGGTAGCAGGAGCAGAGGGTGCAGACGATCAGGTGGTGCACCTCGGGTGTGTTCTTCACGACGACGAATTCGGCGGGGTGCTCGGGTTCCATGCCGAGCTGCACGGCCGCAGATTTTGCGTCGGAGAGCAGTAGCTCCTCGAAGTCCTCGTCTATCCAGGCGCGGGCCACGAGCTTCGCGCCGTTGGCCGGGGAGCGGGCCTCCAAGTAGGAGATGCTGTCCTGTACCTCCGGCTCCGTGAGGACGCCCTTCTCCACTAGTAGCGTCTCTATGGCCCTGATGCGCGCGGCGTAAGGACTCGTAGTCCGCCCGGGGCCTGCCTCTTCGTGCGGATGGTCGCTCATGTGCTTCCTCCTTCGGCGGGCTCCAGCCATTGTTCGTAGACGTCGGCGTACAGGTAGTCTTCGGGGGGCCTTCGTAGTCGTCCCAGAGGTCGGCCTGTAAAAAGCCGACCTTGTAGAGGGGCCGTTCTGGCAGGCCCGAATGGCCGTAAGCGAGTTCTTCGGGGTTCGGGAACTCGCCGATGAAAGACTCTATCCACCCGGTCTTCCCTTTGAGGTATGAGGGGGTGCGTACATGGCCGGGCTTCTCTGAGGGCAGGACCCGGACGCGCTCGCCGGGTTCGTAGGTCACGGCCCGCCCCGGCGGCGCCGGATATTGGCAGCCCTCTCGTCTATCTCTTCGCCGGTGAGGATTTCCCTCTCGACGAGGAGTTTCTCCGTTGCCGCCACCCAGCGTTCGTAGTATGAGAGATCGCGGTAATCTTCGAGGCTCTCTATGGACCTGCGGAGCTCGTCTGTAGTCTGGAGTCCCTTGGCGCCGAGCGCCGAGTTGATAGCGTCGGCGAGACGCTCCCAGTCCTCGACCTCGTGCTGGCCCCTGTCTATGGGGCCTCCGGGCGACCCGCCCATGTCATGGACCCCACCCAAAGGATTCGGCTCCTAGCCGACCCTCAAAACTTCCTTGATCGGGGGCCGCTCGACGAGCTCCTCGACGTACTCCTGCAGCTTGAGGCCATCAGGGGTGGCGACCGCGTGCAGGTAGTCAGAGAGCTGGAATAGCGAGTCAGGCATGCCGGGGTCTCGCACCTGGTTCAGGCGTTCCTCCTGGCGCATGCGCCTGGCGACCGCGCGCAGTACGGAGTAGGCCATGCGGGAGAGATCCCGCAGGGGCTGGTGCCTGTTCTGCCGGGTACCGAGGTCGACCTGCGCCATCGCCTCGAGCCCGATCGTCTTGAGTACATCTATCATGATCCCGGTCTCGACCGCATAGCCTGTGAGGAACGGTATAGAGGAGAAGAGCTCCCTGTCTGCAACGAACTCCCCCGCGAGGGGTTGTACGAAGCCCGTCAGCTCCGGGTAGAACAGGTTGAACAGAGGCTTGGTCGAGAGCTCTGTAACCCTCCCGCCGCCGTCTAGCTCCACCGTCTCGTGGCTCTTGAAAGGACGCCTGTAGGCGGCCTTGACAAAGCGGATCTCGGGCACCTCGAGGATCGGACCGAGGATACCGTAGACGAGCTGGGGCCTGAAGTCTTTGGTGTCCGCGTCGATGTACATGACGAGGTCGCCGCGTGCGACGGAGAGAGCGCGCCACATCGCGTCACCTTTGCCGTGCGCGCCGCCGTGGTTGCTCATAAGCTCGTTCTCCGAGTAGACCTCCGCGCCTCTAGAGGCGGCCACCTGCGCGGTGCCGTCCGGCGAATCCGCGTCGACGGCGAGGATCTGGTCGACCAGCGGGTTATCCCCCGTTTGGCGGTTCACGGCGTGGATCTCGTCGATGATCCCGCCTACGGTGTCGGCTACGTTGCGGCAGGGGAGGACGGCGCTGACCGTCAGGCCGAGCTGGCGCTTTCGGCGGCCCAGACCTTCGAGGTCAGAGAACTCCCTGTAGTCATAGGAGCGATGCTTAAACCACTCTACAGCGTCCACGGCATCACACTCCTTACGTAGGTCTCTCCATCACAGCCACGGTAAGCTACCCTATATGAACGGGTTTGTCCATTCTTTTTTCTTAATGTCACGGATAGCCCATATCTATACCGGATGCTGCGCATTCCACCGTACGACGCCGGGGGCATTAGACCTAGGGTGATAGAATCAGAACCCTTTTGGACGGCAAGGACCTCCGGGCTTACGGAGAGTTTGGAACTATGCGCATAGTATTGACCAACGACGATGGGATCGAGGCTCCTGGGCTCCTGGCGGCCCGGCGTGCGCTGGAGAAGGTCGGGGATGTCATCACCGTGGCTCCTGACCGGAACCGCTCGGGTGTGGGCAGGAGTATCTCCTTCGGGCGTTCGATCCACGTGGAGGAGCGCGAGATGGCGGACGGGGTAACCGGATACGCCTGCACGGGGACGCCGGTCGATTGCGTGCGGCTCGTCGCCCTCGGGCTCATGGACTTCGAGCCCGACGTCGTCGTCTCGGGGATAAACCACGGGGAGAACCTCGGCGACGATATCACCTACTCGGGGACGGTCGCCGGCGCGATGGAAGGAATCGTGATCGGGGTCCCAGGCATCGCCGTCTCTCTTTCCATAAGCCGTCCCTGGCATGAGACGGTCCAGGAGGCTATGCCCCTCGACGATGGGCTCCACTTCGAGGCGGCGGCGGACTTCACGGCGTGCCTGGTCAAGGTCGCTTACAAAGGCCTCCCGTCGGGCCGCATTCTCAATGTAAACGCGCCTAACCTGCCCCGCGAGAAGCTACGGGGTGCGCGGGTCACCAAACTCGGGCGCCGGTACTACAAAGACGAGCTCGTCGAGGTAAAGGACGAAGAGGGGAGGGTCGGCTACGACATCTACAACAACCCCCCAGGCCATCATGAGGAAGAGGGAACCGACTTCGCGGCCATCGAGAACGATGAGATCAGCATCACCCCCGTCCACCTCGAGCTTACAGATACGCCGGCCATCGAAGAACTCGGCGCCTGGAACGTGGACGATCTGTTCGAAAACGGGCTCGACTAGGCCTTGCCGACCGCGGTCCTCTTCGACTTCGACGGGACGCTCGTCGATACGACGGAGATGATCCACCAGTCCATGCGCCACGCCGCAACCGAGGTCCTTGGCCGTGACGATATCCCCCGCGAGACCCTGCTCGCCAACGTGGGCCAGCCACTCCCGCGCCAGATGGAGCTGATAGACGCCGAGAAGGCCGAGTCGCTACTCGAAGCCTACCGCGGCCACCACGAGGAACACCACGACGCCCTGATCGGCGAGTTCCCCGGCGTCGAGGAGTCACTCTCGCGTCTTAGCTCCGCCGGGGCGAAGGTGGCCGTCGTCACCTCCAAACGTCGGGTCTCCGTGGAGATGGCCCTGAAGAACTTCCCGGGACTCCGCGACGTCGTCGACCGCTTCGTCACGCTCGAGGACACAACGGAGCACAAGCCCCACCCCGAACCACTGCTCAGAGCTCTGGAGCTGCTTGGTGGCGTCCCGAAAGAGGGGGCCGCCTACGTCGGCGACTCCCCATTCGACATCGAAGCCGCGAAGGCCGCAGGCCTAACGAGCGTCGCCGTAAGCTGGGGAGCATTCTCCGAAGACAGACTGCGCGAGGCAAAACCGGACCTCCTCGTCCCGGATATCGAGTCGGCGGTGGACGTCCTGCTAAGGTTATAGGGTCGTTCGCTAACTACCCTACAATCCGCGCACCGCTTTCGCCAATGCCTCCAACTCCTCCTCTGTATTGAACAGGTGCGTGCTCGCCCTGACGTAAGGCCTCCCGCCCGGAAGGTAGCGAAGGATGAACCCCTGCCCGAGCAGACGCCCAACGGCGTCTTTGGCCGCCACGCCTTCGACCTCGAAGCTGACAAGCCCGGACCCGGCCGGCCTCGGTGAGCGGATGGTGACGCGCGGTAGTTCCGAGAGGAGATCCATCAGGAGGTCGGCGCGGTGCCGGATCTCTTCGAACCAGGTACTGTCGCGCTCGCGGACGGCTTCTGCTGCGGCGGCAAATCCACCTGAGAGGGCGGGGCTCACAGTCGAGGACTCGAAGCGGCGCGCGTCGGCTCTCAGCTCGTAGTCGCCGCAGGCGTCGAAGTCCGCTGGGGTCGGCAGCGACATCAAGCCCACATTCGGGCTGTAGGCTGGCAGTCCGGGCCTGACGTAGAAGGCGCCCATCCCCTCGGGGCCGAGCACCCACTTGTGGCCCGTGAAAGCGTACATGTCGGCGCCGGTGGACGGCACGTCGACCGGGATGTTCCCCACCGACTGGGCGCCGTCGACCAGGGTGAGGACCCCACGCTCGCGGGCCACGGCGCAGATCTCCCGCAGTGGCAACACCTCCCCGTTCGTCCAGTCCACATGCGATAGGGCGACGAGCCGCGTCCGCGGCCTCAGGGAGGCTTCGATCTTATCGGGGGTTACAGGAGGCGAGACCAGATCGACCTTCACCCCGAAGCGGGTCCTCAAGTTGTGGAGCGGCACGAGGCAGCCGGGGTGCTCCGTCGTGAGCGAGACGACCTCGTCACCCTCGCGCCAGTTGATCGAGCCGATCCCGAGGTTCATGCCGTGGGTGGTGTTCTGGGTGAGGGCCACGTCATTAGCTCCGGCGGAGATGAGGCGGGCCGCCGCTTCGCGGGCCCGCGAAGCCGCCTCTGCCTGGCGGACGAAGAGGCCGAAACCCTCGAGGTAGGCGGTGCCCGAGCAGAGGTCGTCGGTTTCGCGCATTGCCTCGATCACGTAATCGGGGGGAGGCCCGCTGCTGCCTGTATTCAGGTAGGCGAAACCGTTCGTGGCTAGGGCCGGGAACAACTCGCGAGGGAGGCTCGTGTAGGTGATGGCGCTTCTCCTTTCGGGAACAAAATAGCCGTTCTGTATAATAGCCTCTTCATGCAGAACGGGAACCTGGTCAGGATCGGCCGCAGGCGCAGGCGGACGCGCAACAAGAGCAAGCTCTTGCAGAGGCTCAGAACCGTTCTCCTGCTGCTCTGCTTTGTAACGTTACTCGCGGTGGTCGGCGCGGTAGCAAGCGCCGTGAGCACCTATGAGGCCCTCGCCGCCAACATGCCTGACCTCGATAACTACCACTCCACCGAGCTCGCCCAGACCTCCCTGATCTACGACACGAACGGGCATGTCGTCGACCAGCTATACGGTGTCCAGAACCGCTTTGTGGTCCCCCTGAAAGGAGTCGACCCGACCCTCAGGCAGGCCGTTATCTCGATCGAAGACCACCGTTTCTATGAGCACAGGGGGTTGGATTTCGAGGCCATCGGACGCGCGGCGGTGGAGAACATCAAGAGCCTCTCCATCCAGGAGGGCGGCTCCACCCTGACCCAGCAGCTCATAAAGAACACCTACATATCCCAGCAACAGCGTCAGATCCCCAGCTTCGAGAGGAAGTTCGTCGAGGCCTCGCTCGCCTGGCAGTACGAGAAAGAGCACCCCAAGGATGAGATTCTCGAGCAGTATCTCAACACCGTGTACTTCGGGTCCAACGCCTACGGTGCCGAGGCCGCCGCCAAGACCTACTTCGACAAAAAGGCCTCGGACCTCACACTCCCGGAGTCGGCGCTCCTGGCCGGGATCATCAACCTCCCCGGGATCTACGATCCTTTCGTCGATCCCGAGAGCGCGAAAGCGAGGCGCAACGTCGTGCTCGACAGGATGCTCGAGTACGACTATATCTCCAAAGATGAGCACGACAAAGCGGTGGCATCGAAGCTAGATCTCAGCCGCGGCGCGGTCCAATATCAGAACGACAATCAGTACTTCCTCGACGCCGTCCGAACGGAGGTGGCCGAGGAATACGGCGACGATATGGTCTACGAGGGCGGGCTCAAGATCTACACGACCCTGGACCCCGAGCTGCAGGCGATGGCGAACAATGCGGTCGATTCCATCGTAGACCCTGAGGCCGGCGATCCGTCCGCCGCCCTAGTCTCGATCGCGCCGGGGACGGGCGCGGTCAGGGCGATGGTCGGCGGATCCGACTTCGACCAGGTTAAGTTCAACCTCGCGACCCAGGCGCACAGGCAGGCCGGGAGCTCGTTCAAGCCTTTCTCCTACGCGGAGGCCGTACACGAAGGCATCTCACCGGAGACTATGTACGTCTCCAAACACCTTTACATTGATATGGGCAAGCACGCCAGGCCTTACGAGGTGGACAACTACGACTTCATTCACCGCGGCCCGATCACACTCGAGAGGGCGCTCGCCGACTCGGACAACACGGTCTTCGTCCAGCTGGCCCTGGATCTCGGTCTCCAGAGGGTGGTCGAGATGGCCAACGAGCTTGGAATAGACAGCGAGATCGACGCCTACCCCTCGACTGCGATCGGGGGCCTCAGGATCGGGGTTACTCCGCTCGAGATGGCCTCGGCGTACTCGACGTTCGCCAACTCGGGCACGCACATGGAACCTTACATGGTAGAGAAGGTTACGATGGATGACAAAGGTAAAAACACGCTCCTGGAGGAACACCACACGATCGGCGAGGAGGTCTTGAGCAAAGATGAGGCGGCCGTCGTCATGGAGGCGCTGCGCGCCGTGATCGAACGCGGAACGGCCAGCTACTACCACGACCTCGACGCCGAAATAGGTCGCCCCGCCGTGGGCAAGACAGGTACCTCGAATAGGTTCAGAGACGCCTGGTTTATCGGGTCTATACCGCAACTCACCACGAGCGTATGGGTAGGCTACCCCAACGAGCGCCGCTCGATGGTCAACATAAACGGCCTCGAGGTAGTAAACGGCGAGAATTATCCGCTGGATATCTGGTCCCTCTACATGCAGAGCGCCGTCCAGAAATACCCGATCGAACAGTTCGACACCCCGAGCCCCGACCTGCACCTCGAAGTAAAGACCGACGGCCGCACCTACGTGAAACCAGAACCCCCGCCGAAGCCTCCCGAAGAAAAGTCCAAGGACGAGAAGAAGAACGACAAGAGGAAAGAAGACCAGGATTCGAAGAAAAACGAGGTCCAACCCGAAGAACCGGGTCCCTCGGAGTCGCAGCAGGCTCCATCCGCGCCGGACTCGAGCCGGGAGCCGTCCTCGCAGCAGTCTCCGGACACGGCTCCGCCATCGGCGGCGTCTCCCGCACCGGACGGGGGCTAGCACGATTACGGGGAAAGCCAGGCTCGTCGGGGCCGAGTCTTCCCTGGCAGCAAGACGGCGTGTAGAATTCTGGAGCAGCCCATGAAGCAAACCCACGACGGTACTCAGGCCGGGTTCGCGAGGGATTCTGCAACGTGGATGACCTATGGTCTGGTCGGCTTCTTCGCATTCATGGAGACGGTGCTAGGGCCGATCATGCCCTTCCTCAGGAGAGAGCTGGACCTTGGCTACACCGCTGCGAGCCTGCACTTCAGCGCCTTCGCCCTCGGCGCCGTCCTGCTCGGCTTCTTCGGGGACAGGATCTCGGTCCGCTGGGGAAGACGCGTCTCCCTCTGGGGCGGGGCATTCGGCATGGCCGCCGGCGCCCTGCTCTTGATCTCCAGCCCGAGCGCCCTTGGCACCGTTCCGGCGGCCTTCGCCATGGGCATCTGCGGCGCCCTGTTGATCGTAACCTCCCAGGCCGTGCTCTCCGACAGGCACGGGGAGTGGAGCGCCGTGGCCCTGACCGAGTCGAACGTCACAGCGAGCGCCTGCGCGATCTCCGCCCCACTACTCGTCGGCTTATCCGCGGCATCGGGTATCGGCTGGCGGGGGGCGCTTATCTTACCCGTAGTGGTCCTCGCGCTGCTCGCCGCCCGTTTCTTCTCCCGTCCCATAGACCTTCCACCGGACCAGACAGAGAATGACACGCGGACCGATGACCGGATCCTGCCCCCGCGCTACTGGGCGTTCTGGGTACTCGTGGCACTCGGAGTCGCTTCGGAGTGGTGCATCGGGTACTGGGGGGCAGATTTCCTGGCTGACGGAACTGGCCTGACCCGCCCGGCGGCGGCGACCTCCCTGAGCGCCTTCTTCGCCGCGATGCTCGTGGGCAGGATCGCGAGCAGCCGGCTGGCGCGTGCGTTGCCACCGGCGGTCCTCCTCGCCGCGACCCTCTGCATGGCGCTGCTCGGGTTCCCCATTTTCTGGCTCTCTCCAGGGATCATCTTCACCCTGGCCGGCCTCTCTATAACGGGGCTCGGCATCGGCGGGGTCTACCCGCTCGGCGTCTCCGCGGCTATCGCGTCGGCGCCGGGCAACACCGATGCGGCCGCGGCGAGGCTCTCCATCGGCGGCGGCGGCGCCATCCTCGTGGCCCCCTTCGTCCTTGGAGCCCTGGCCGACAGGGTCGGCATCGGTGCCGCCTTCGGCATCGTAGTCCCCATGCTCCTCGCCGCTCTGTCTTTGGCACTCATCGCGGGACGAAGAGGCCGTCATTCGTAGGGGGTAGGGAAAGCCTGTAACCTGATGCCTTGGAGTGCGAAGCAACCCTTCGCGCTCCACTCAGGCGCTGTGTAGTGTCTCCACCACTTCGTCGTGCAGGGCGGCGTTGGTGGCGATGAGGCCATCGGAGGAGACCCTCCACGGCTCGCCCGAGAGGTCCGTGGCGCGTCCTCCTGCTTCGGTGACGAGGAGTACCGTGGGGGCGTAGTCCCAGGCCGTGTTGTAGGTGCCGACGGAGACGTCCAGATACCCGGCCGCGAGCCAGGCGCCCCTGATCCCCGCACTGCCAAGGGCCCTCAGCTGCCAGGCTCCGAACAGCACTCTCTCTACCCCGGGATCTTGGGGCCTACCACCGTGCAAGGAGAGATCCGCGCCAGCGACGGCGTACTCGAGCCTCTCCGTATCGCTGACGCGAAGGGGGATCTCCTTGCCACCGGTCTCCAGGAAGGCGCCGCCTCCGGTCCTCGCGTGATAAAGGTCGCCGAGGCGGGGCGCGGCGACGGCGGCATGAGTAACGGAGCCACTCTCCATGACAGATACGCAGGCGCAGAACATGGGGTTCGCCTTCATGTAGTTCGCCGTACCGTCGACGGGATCGAGGAGCCAGGTGCGCCCATCTTCGGAGACCGAACCTCCTCGTTCCTCGGAGAGGATGGCATCTTCGGGATAGCGCTCCGAGATGGCGTTCGCCATTTGCTCCTCGCAGAGGAGGTCGACCTCTGTCACGAAGTCTTTCGGAGCCTTCTCCCTTACCTCACCAGGGTTATCGTAGCGTGAGAGTTGAAGCTCTCCCGCCCTGCGGGCCACGTCACAGACGAACGCGTGTAGCTCTTCGGAGGTGTCCAGAGTGTTCTTAGTTCAGGTACTCGCGCAGGTTCTGGGTCCGGCGCTGCTCGCGGAGCAGGTTCAGGGTCTTCATCTGGATCTGACGGACCCGCTCGCGCGTGATGTCGAACTCGCGGCCCACCTCTTCGAGGGTGCGCGGACGGTCGTCTTTCATGCCGAACCGGAGCTCGATGATCTGGCGCTCCCGCTCGGGCAGCTCGTCGAGGGCCTCCCTCAGATGGGCCTTGAGTAGCGACTCCGAGACGGCGTCGGTGGGGGTTACGGAGCCGGCGTCCTCCAGGAAGTCGCCGAGCTCCGAGGAGTCGTCATCTCCGACGGGGGTGGCGAGGCTTATGGACCGCTGGCTGATCTCCTGCAGCCGCTGGATCTCGGCGACGAAAACGCCGAGCTCACGCGCGATCTCCTCCTCGGAAGGCTCGCGCCCGAGGGTCTGGATCATGCGCCTGTGGGTCCTGTGGTACTTGTTGACCTTCTCGACCATGTGTACCGGAATACGAATGGTCCGCCCCTTGTCGGCGATGGCGCGGGTTATTGCCTGCCTTATCCACCACGTCGCGTACGTCGAGAACTTGTAGCCTTTGGAATGGTCGAACTTCTCGGCCGC
>Ga0126306_10000967_pt1 | contig 14803 bp, 14 predicted proteins | sample Plot27_FD_92592 | JGI IMG/M metagenome (GOLD analysis project Ga0126306, IMG submission 92592) | Serpentine soil microbial communities from UC McLaughlin Reserve, CA, USA - Plot27 | ecosystem: Environmental > Terrestrial > Soil > Grasslands | place: USA: UC McLaughlin Reserve, Lake County...
CGTCATCAGCGCGAGCTCGTACAGCGGCAGCGGCCAGGACGACGCCGGCGGCACGGCGAAAGCGACATGCCCTACGCGCCCCTCCTCGAGTTCGCGCAGTACGGCTCGGAAGCGGCCGGTGTAGCCGGGCCCCTGCAGCGTCACGCTGCCCGGGATCGCGGTCGCGGCGCGCGCCCCAATCGCGATCAACGCCAGGTCGTAGGCCAGGCGCTGGCCGTCCCCGGTGACGATGTGGTGCGCCGCCGTGTCAACGCTCTTGACGCTTCCGATGTGGACCGCGGCGCCGTGGTCAGCCGCCATCCGCACCACGTCGTAGCGGCGGGCTTCGCCCAACCCGAAGGGCTCCGCAACCGCGAGCGGGCGGTAGGCAAACTCGGGCGTGGGCGTGACGAGTTCGACGGACACGCGTTCCTCGGCGAGTTCACGCAGCGCCATCAGCGCCTCCAGCGCCGCGACGCCTCCGCCGGCGATCACCACCTTCATCGGAACCTTGCTCATGATCAATCCTCGCTCTTCGACTCGGCGGGATGGCCAGTCGCCGATGAGAGGGCGCTACCGGTCTCGGTCGCCCACGCCCGGATTGCGTCCCAGTCACGGAGGTCGCGTTTGTCGGGTGGACAGTTGTCCACCATCGCGCGCTCCATGAAATTGCTCGGCTCCAGCGGGAGCCGGCCGCCGAACACCACGTGGTCGCGAACGCCTAGCCGCTCGGCCCGCTGGATGACGCGGGGCAGCTCGGCCCAGGCCGGGTCGGACTTCTCGCCGCACGGACCAGAGCTGAAGACGCAGAGCGGGCGCTTCGCCAGCGCCTTCCCGTGACGTAGCGGCGCCGCGTCGAAGCCCGCCGCTTGCGCAAGCTCCACGCCCGCGGCGGCGGTCTTCTCCGCCTCCTCGAGATCGACCTCGTCCAACTGCTCGGCCACGTCCCGGAGCGCGGCTGGGAAGGTGGTGGGATCCCTATGAAGCATGGCTCGCGAGAGGCCTGTCCAGGCGTGACACGACGGCCCGCCGGCCGGGAAGGAGCCGCCCGGCGACCGCAATTGCGGTGGCCGAACGCGGGGAGCCGTCGTACGCCAGCAGGACCGGTCCCGTCGACACGCTCATGGGGCGGCTCCGACCTGAGGCCCTCGGCGCCATCTTCCGACTCTCGTGCGCCCCACGCGGGGTGACGATCAGCGGACAGGGAGTCAAGCGGACCAGGCTGGTCGACACCGAACCGAGCAGCACGCGCCGAAGCGGCCCGTATGCACGTGAGCCGACAACGAGAAGCGTCCCCGGCGTGCCGGCTACGTTGACGAGAGCCTCGACGGGGTCACCGCTGATCAGTGTTGCCTCGACCTCGACACCGTCCGGCACCGTGCTCCACGTCTTGGCGAGCTGCTCGCGCGTGTTCTCCTCGATGGCGTCCTTGAGGGCGCGCCAGCCGTCCGCCGCGCCGCTGCCGGTGCCAACCACGGGCGGCTCGGCCACCGCGATCAGCTTGAGCTTGGCTCCGGTCGCTACTGCGAGCTCGCTGGCCGCCATCACGGCGCGGTCGGACTCGGCCGAGCCGGCCACTCCCGCCGCGATAACGCCGATGTCCTCGCGCGCGTGCTTGCGGTAGCCATGCGGCGCCACGCCCACTCCGCACGGGGAGCCGTGGAGGAGGGCGACGGCGACACTGCCGGCGAGCACCTGGCCAACTCGTCCATGGTGAGCGGAGCCGACGAGGATCAGCTCCGCGCCGATCTCCTCGGCGAGCTCGTGCAGGCCGCGCGCCGGCGAGCTGCTCGGGAAGGCCTCTGGCTCGGCCCCGACCGCGTCCGCGGCCGCCTCGATCTGGCGCGCGTACTCCGCCTCGGCGTCCCGGAAGTGCGGGTGGAACCCACCCCACATCGGGCCGAATGAAAACACTCCGGCAACGATGAGCTCGGCGCCGGTCGCGTCAGCAAGCTGCTTGCCGAGCGCGACGGCGTCCTTCGCCTGGTCGCTGTCGTCATAGCCGACGAGGATCTTGCGGTACATAAGCCCTCCCTCGGGCGTTTCAGCGCCCCGCCGCCATAGCAAGATCGAAGTCGCTCAGCACGCCTTCCGGCAGCTGATTGGGCCGGCTGCGCACGAGCAGGTGCGTGGTGCCGCTCAGCGACAGCGCGTAGAGCGCCGTGCGGAGCGACTCGTGCGCGGGGATGGCGCGCACCTGTTCGGTGATGGCCTCGGTGGCGCGCGCGAGGCTGCGGTCGCGGCCGATCCAGCCGAGCAGGCCCCGATGCGTCACCCACCCAAGGGGCGTCCCGCTGCGGGCGCCGACAACAAGTACCGCGTGCACCCTGTGGGCCGCCATCGCGGTGGCCGCGTCCGCGACTGAGGCGGCCTCCGAGATCACAAGACAGCCGGGTGTCATGAACTCGGCGACCTCGCGCTCCAGGAGAGCATCGGCGAAATGGCCGCGCCGCGCATGGCTGGCGCTCGCGCGGATCGGCGAAGGCGAAAGCAGGTCAGAAGTCATGCCGCCAGCTTGCTCGTCGAGGTCGGCCGGCACATCGGCCCAGGCTCCTGAACCCGATCCGTAGTTCTCCGCACTACGCCCTGCGGGAGCGCCCCGATGGCAGAGGCGACCGCCAGCCGTACGATCTCGGAATGAGCGATTTTCGGGTAGTGATCTGTGGCGGCGGCATCGCCGCCGTCGAGGGTCTCCTTCGACTGCGACGACTGCTCGGGGACTCGGTGAACATTGAGCTGATCGCCCCTGGCGAGGAGCTGGTGTACCGGCCGATGGCGGTGCGTGAGCCGTTCGCGTTCGGGCCACCACGGCGCTACCCGCTGCGCCGCATAGCACGGGACTGCGATGCCGGCTGGATGCAGGACTCGCTGGTCTGGGTCGACCCCGACGCCCAGGTCGTGCACACGGGCGAGCAAATGCGGGTCGAGTACGACGCGCTGCTGGTCGCGGTCGGTGCCAGGCAGGTCAAGCCCTACGAGCACGTCGCCACTTTCCACGACGCCGACGCCGACGCCGCCTACCACGGGATCATGCAGGACGTCGAGGGAGGCTACTCCAGCAGCCTCGCCTTCATCCAGCCTGTCGGCCCGGTCTGGCCGCTGCCGCTCTACGAGCTCGCGCTCATGACCGCGGAGCGGGCCGAGAGCATGGACATCCGGGACCTGGAACTCGTGCTCGCGACACCGGAACGGCGGCCGCTTGCGGTCTTCGGCACCGCGGTGAGCGATGTCGTGACAAATCGGCTGGCGCGGAACGGGATCCAGGTCTACTGCAACTCGCTCGCGAAGGTTCCAGCGGCACGCCGCCTGCTCATCCAGCCGCAGGGCGTCGAGTTGCAACCGGACCGGATCATCACGATGCCGCGCATCGCCGGCCCTTCGATCCGGGGGCTGCCGGGCGCAGGGGCTCACGGTTTCCTGCCGATTGACAAGCATTGCTCGGTCCCCGGCACGGGCGGTCGGGTGTTCGCCGCCGGTGACGTGGCGAACTATCCGATCAAGCACGGCGGGCTCGGCGCACAGATGGCCGACGCGGCGGCCGCGGCGATTGCCGTGCTGGCCGGGTCTCATACGAAGGCACCGGCATTCAACCCCGTGATCCGCGGCAAGCTCTTGACCGGGCGCGATCCGGTGTTCATGAGCGCCCATCCCGTCGGCGCCGCGAGCTTCAAGTCGGAGGTCTTCGATGAGCCGCCGTGGCCCACGGAGGAAAAGGTCGTCGCCGAGGAGCTGGGCGGATACCTCGCACGCCTCGACACGCAGGCCACTGCCCGCAGCGGCCGTTAGGTGGCTCGCGACGCCTGCTGGTAGCGGCGTCAATCCCGTTTGACTACCGTCCGCAGTGGGCCCATGGACGGTCGCGGACTCGATGAGCAGCGCCTCCGGCTTCTCCTCGAAGTCGGAACGTCGATAGTCGCCGAGCTGGACAGCGAGGCGGTGCTTCAGCGCGTCCTCGAGGCCGGACGGGAGCTGACCGGAGCGCGCTACGCCGCCGTCGGCATCCTCGATCAGGACCGGAAGGAGCTCGAGCGTTTCCTCACCGCCGGCGTCGATGAGTCAACCCGCCGGGCGATCGGCGAGCTTCCCCGCGGGGGCGGCATCCTCGGTGAGCTGATTCGCCACCCCGAGCCTCTGCGCCTCGCCGACATCAGCCAGCACCCGCGCAGCTACGGGTTCCCGCCGGAGCACCCGCCGATGACGACGTTCCTCGGCGCGCCGGTGCTGGTGCGCGGCGAGGCTTGGGGCAACATCTACCTCACCGAAAAGGAGGGCGGCGAGTTCGACGAGTCGGACGAGCAGGCTCTACTCATTCTTGCGCGCTGGGTGGCGATCGCGATCGAGAACGCCCACCTGTACGAGGACATCGACGCCCGTCGTGGAGAGCTCGAACGCGCCGTCAGCGGGCTTGAGGCAACCGTTGCGATCACGCGCGCCATCGGTGGCGAAACCGACCTGAGCCGCGTGCTTGAGCTTGTCGTGAAGCGCGGGCGCGCACTGGTGGACGCTCGCCATTTCCTCGTCCTGCTGGTGGAGGGCTCAGAGTTGGTCGTAGCCGCGGTGGCGGGCGAGACGGGAGATGAGGCAATCGGCACTCGCCTCGCTTCCTCGCAGACCGCTCTCGGAGAGGTCCTCCGCACCGGCCACGCCGAGCGGTTAACCGAGATGTCCACCCGCATGCGGCTCGGCCTCGGGGAACTGGCGGATCGCGCCGCGATGGCGATGCTCGTGCCGCTCACCTTCCACGGACGCGGGGTCGGCCTCCTCGTCGCGCTTGACCGCCTCGACTCCGCGGCGCCGTTCAGCGCCGAGGACGAACGGCTGATGCGCGCGTTCGCCGGCAGCGCCGCGACAGCGCTGGCCACGGCGCAAACCGTCGAGGAGGAGCAGCTGCGGATGAGCATCGCCTCCGCCGACCAGGAGCGCGGCCGCTGGGCCCGCGAGCTTCACGACGAAACGCTCCAGGGGCTGGGCGCGGTTCAGGTGATCCTTACGGCCGCCCTCAAGCAAGACGGTCCGGCAGCGCTCAGAAATGCGGCCGAACAGGCCGTCAGACAGCTCGAAACCCAGATAGCCGAGCTTCAGGGCCTTATCACCGAGCTGCGCCCCGCGGCCCTCGATGACATCGGATTGGAGCCGGCGCTGAGGAGCCTCTTCGAACGCACGCTCGAGGCGCATGACGTGACGGTCGTGGCCGAAATCGATCTCGATGTCGAGGCGGGCCGGAATTCCAGTCGCCTCGAGCCCGAGATCGAGGGTACGGTCTACCGGCTCGTACAGGAGGCGCTCAGCAACACGGCCAAGCACGCGGGCACCGACCGGGCAGCCGTTAGGGTCATCGAGCGAGACGGACAGGTGTCCATTGAGGTAAGTGACGATGGACGGGGCTTCGACCATACGGAGCCGAGACGCGGCTTCGGGTTGCTCGGCATGCGGGAACGAGTGGAGCTCGCCGGCGGAGCACTTGAGCTCGACTCACGGCCAGGCAGCGGCACGCGCGTCTCGGCAACGCTGCCTGCACGGCACGTAGGCCCCGCCGCCGCTGAGCCCCCTTCCCCGCAGGCCGGCGCGGCCTAGCGCGGCTCGAGGACGACGGTTGTCACCTCTCGCCGATGGCCGCTCACGCTCGGGTCCTCCGCGACACGCGCTCGACCGTTATACGCCGCTCGCGCACCTGCACGCGCGCCTTGGGGGATGGCCGGGAGATTGGCGTGCCAAGCCGGCGGCTGCGGTGCGCCGCCGTTGGCGGCGACGATGACGAACCCCTCACCGGAGTGAAATGGACTGAACGGGCGCGGTGCGTGGACATTCGTGCGGCGCCCGATGGTCGTCATCAGCAGCACCGGCTGCCCCCTAGCCGGCTTAGAATGCGACCGCCGGCCTTGCGATACCGATGCCGTTGCCAACGCGGTCTCGCTCCCCGCCGGAGCGACTACCGCGACCTCCATGTCCCGCCTACTCGATCAGGCCGTGGTCGAGCGCATAGCGGACCAGCTCTGCGCGCGTAGAGCGGCTCGTCTTCTGCTGAATGTGGGCGCGATGCGACTCGACCGTCCGCACGCTGAGGTACAGCTGCGCGCCGATTTCCGAGTTGGTATGGCCGAGAGCGATCAGGCGGAGGATCTCGAGCTCACGCTCGGTCAGCCCGTCGGGCGGCCGTTCCGGCTCAAGCGGAGCCGCGGCGAGCTGAGCACCCAGTTTGGGATTGAGGTACGTCTCACCGGCGGCGGCCGCGCGCACCGCGTCGACGAGCTCGTTGCCGGCGGAGTGCTTCAGCACGTAGCCGAGCGCACCGGCGCGCATCGCCTCGCGGGCGAACGCGGGGTCCTGCTGCATCGTCAATACGACGACCGCCGTCTCGGGAGACTGCTCGCGGAGCTCGGGGAGCGCCGGCAGGCTCGAGCCCTCGGGGAGGTTCAGGTCCAGGACGAGCACACGCGGCCTATGCGCACGCACGTAGCGACGTGTCGCCTCGAGGTCGCCTGCCTCGGCCACGACCTCCAACCCCTCCTCGGCGTCGAGCACCATCCGCAGGCCGTTGCGGACGACCGCGTGGTCGTCGGCAAGGACGATACTGATGGTCGCCACCTTGCTGACCATAGGGCGTCTCCGAATTTAGGAGGGCAGCGGCCGGCCGCCATTGGGAGACATCACCCCTAAGCCTGCGCCGACCTACTGATCGTGTTCCGCACCGGCCGCCGATGTCGCGCAGGCGCTGCGAGCGTAGCTTCAAGCCATGGACACCGACCGCTACCCGCCGTTCCGGCCACGGCCGTGAGCGACTGGCTGCTCGCCCTCGACACGATCTTCGGCGTCAACCTTCTGCCCGCCTTCGGCCCGCCGACCTGGGCCGTGCTCGTGTTCTTCCGCCTCAACTCGGAGCTCCCCGCCGTCCCGCTTGTCCTCCTCGGTGCGCTTGCCGCGGCCTCCGGCCGGCTCGTGCTGGCAACCACCGCTCGCCGCTTTCGGTCGCGCTTCTCCGCCGAGCGCCGAGAGAACCTCGAGGCCGCCGAGGAGCTGCTGGTAGGCAGCCGCCGGAAGGCCGTCGCCGGGCTCGGCCTGTTCGCGCTCTCCCCGTGCCGTCGGCGCAGCTGTTCGTCGTCGCAGGTCTCTTGACCGTCCCCCTAGTCCCGCTCACGGCCGCGTTCTTCGCCGGACGGCTTGTCTCCTACTCGCTCTACGTCAGGGCCGCCACGGCGGCCAGGGACAGCCTTGGCTCGGTGCTCGGCGATGCCTTCGGCTCGCCGCTCGGGATCGCGCTCCAGCTGGCCATGCTGGCCGGCCTCGTGCTGCTCCTCCGTTTCGATTGGGCAGGCGCGCTGAGGCGGCGCTCGGGCGGTCAGCTTGTTGACTGAGGTCGATGTCGAGGTGGGGCTCCTGTTCGCCTTCCTGGTCACAGAGTCACTGGGCACCTGGGCCTCGGCTTCAAGCCCCCGCCGGCGCAGCTCGCCTTCTTCCTCGTGCTGGCGGTGCTGGTTGGCGTGACCGCGGCAGCCGCACCGGCGCGGCGCGGCCCGCGGCTACAGGTGCTCGAGGCGCTGCACGCCGAGTAGCGCCCGCACCTGCCGCGCGATCTCGAGGTCCTCACGTGCGCGGACGACGAGCACGCGGACGCCATCCTCGGCCCCACCGACGCCGAGGTGAGACAGCCCCTCGCAGGCGAGCTCCCGGATACGCGCGGAGTTCTCGCCGACACCGCCGGTGAAGACGAGCGCGTCGAGCCCGCCGAGCGCGGCCGCCATCGCGCCGATGCCGGCTCGGAGGCGGTGCACGTAGACGTCGATCGCCAGCCGGGCGTCGTCGTCGTCGCGCGCCAGCAGCTCGCGCATGTCGGCGGTGCCGGCGAGGCCAAGGAGCCCGGACTCGTGCTCGAGCGCCTGCGCCATCTCGTCTGACGAGACGCCCTCCTGCTGCTGGAGCCAGAGCAGGAGGCCGGGGTCGACGGACCCTGAGCGGGTCGCCATGACGAGGCCCTCGAGCGGTGTGAAACCCATCGTTGTGTCGACCGAGCGGCCGTCGAGCACTGCACAGAGCGAGGCACCCGCGCCGAGGTGGCACGTCACGACCCGCGACGCCCCGCCGGCGGCGCGCGCGGCGGAGGCGTGCGAGAGCCCATGGAAGCCGTAACGGCGGATGCCGCAACGGGCGCGCCATTCGCGCGGCAGCGCGTAGGTGGCCGCCGACGGCGGAAGCGTCGCGTGAAACGCAGTGTCGAAGCAAGCGGCGGCGCGAATCTGAGGCAACGCTCCCCTCACTGCTTCTATCGCCGCGAGCGACTTCGGCTGCTGAAGCGGCGCCAGGACCGAGAGCTCGCGGAGCTCTTCCTCGACGTCGGCGTCGATGATCACCGCCTCGCGGAACCGCTCTCCTCCGTGGACGATCCGGTGGCCGACGACATCTGGACTGGCGGGTAGCTCTGCGAGTGCGGCGGCCACCCGCTCGGCCTCGATCCTGGCGCGCGGTGCGTCGAGCTCGCATTCCCAGAGTTGACTGTCGTCCGAGTCGAGCAGCGACAGCTTCAGGCTGCTCGACCCGGCGTTCGCGACGAGCACGCGCACCCGGCGGCTCAGCTTGGAAGGCCGCGGGCGGGTTCGCCGCGAGCCGGCGTACCTCCGGGCCATGTCCAGTCGCGCACGTCCGGCGCATCATCTCCGTGCTCGCGCGTGTACGCCCGGTGGCGGAGCCGCTCGTCGACCATGTGCTGGCGCAGGCCGGCGGCACGCTCGCCCAGGCCCGGCACGCGGTCGATCACGTCCATCACCAGGTGGAAGCGGTCGAGGTCGTTCAGCATCACCATGTCGAACGGCGTCGTCGTCGTGCCCTCCTCCTTGTAGCCGCGCACGTGCAGGTTGTGGTGATTCTGCCGGCGATAGGCAAGCCGGTGGATCAGCCAGGGGTAGCCGTGGTAGGCGAAGATGACCGGCTGGGAGGTCGTGAAGAGCGCGTCGAACTCCGAGTCGGGCAGGCCGTGCGGATGCTCAGACGGTGGCTGAAGGCGCATAAGGTCGACGACGTTCACTACGCGCACTCCGAGCTCCGGGAGGTGCTGCCGCAGCAGCGCCGCCGCCGCCAACGTCTCGAGCGTCGGTATATCGCCGGCGCAGGCAAGCACGACGTCGGGCTCGCGGTCTCCGCTGGTCGAGGCCCACTCCCAGATGCCGATGCCGCGCGTGCAATGCGGGATCGCATCGTCGATCGGCAGGTAGTCGAGCGAGGGCTGCTTTCCGGCGACGACCACGTTCACGTAGTCGCGCGAGCGCAGACAATGGTCCATGACCGACAGCAGGCAGTTGGCGTCCGGCGGCAGATAGACGCGCACGATCTGGGCCTTCTTGTTCGCGACGTGGTCGATGAATCCCGGATCCTGGTGCGAGAAACCGTTGTGGTCCTGGCGCCAGACGTGGGATGAGAGGAGGTAGTTGAGCGACGCGATCGGGCGTCGCCACGGGATCTCGCGAGTCACCTTCAGCCACTTGGCGTGCTGGTTGAACATCGAGTCGACGATGTGGATGAACGCCTCGTAGCAATTAAACAGGCCGTGCCGGCCGGTCAACAGATAGCCCTCGAGCCAGCCCTGGCAGAGGTGTTCGCTGAGTATCTCCATCACGCGGCCATCCGGCGCAAGGTGGTCGTCGGTGTTAAGCCGCTCGGCCATCCACGCGCGGTCCGTCGCCTCGAAGATCGGGCTCAGCCGGTTCGAGGCCGTCTCGTCCGGCCCCATCACCCTGAAGTTACGCGCCGCCGCGTTCGCACGCATCACCTCCCGCAGCCAGGCGCCGAGACAGCGCGTCGCCTCGGAGGCAACCGTCCCGGGCTCCTCGACCGACACCGCATGGGCACGGAAGTCGGGCAGCTCGAGGTCACGAAGCAGCAGCCCGCCGTTCGCGTGCGGATTCGCCCCCATCCGACGTTCGCCCTCCGGGCGCAGCCGCCGCGGCTCCGCGCGCAGTCCTCCGAGCTCGTCGAACAGCTCATCCGGCCGGTAGGAGCGCAGCCAGTCCTCCAGCAATCTCAGATGCTCCGAATCCGTCGCCACGTTCGCGAGCGGCACCTGGTGCGACCGGTAGGTTCCCTCGGCGGGTTGCCCGTCGACTTCCTTCGGGCCGGTCCAGCCCTTCGGCGTGCGCAGCACGATCATCGGCCACCGCGGGCGCTCGGTCGCGCCGGCACGCGCGTCCTCCTGGATCCTTGCGATGCCGTCCAGGCACGTATCGAGCGCGGCGGCGAGCGCGTGGTGAACCGCGGCCGGCTCGTCGCCCTCGACGAAGACGGGCGCGTGGCCGTAGCCCTCGAGCAGAGCGCGCAGCTCGCCATTCGGGACTCGCGCGAGCACCGTCGGGTTCGCGATCTTGTAGCCATTCAGGTGCAACACCGGCAGGACAGCGCCGTCGCGAGCGGGGTTCACGAACTTGTTCGAATGCCAGCTCGCGGCGAGCGGGCCCGTTTCCGCCTCTCCGTCCCCGACGACGCACAGCGCGAGAAGATCTGGGTTGTCGAAGACCGCGCCGTAGGCGTGCACAAGCGAGTATCCAAGCTCGCCGCCCTCGTGGATCGAGCCGGGCGTTTCCGGCGCGACGTGCGACGGGACGCCACCGGGGAAGGAGAACTGCCGAAAGAGCTGGCGCAGCCCGTCGTCGTCTTCGCCGATGTGCGGATAGACCTCGCTGTAGGTGCCCTCGAGGTACGCGTTCGCCACGAGCCCCGGGCCGCCATGCCCCGGCCCGGTGACATAGATCGCATTGAGGTCGCGCTCGAGGATCGCCCGGTTCATATGGGCATAGAGCAGGTTCAGCCCGGGCGTCGTCCCCCAGTGGCCGAGCAGGCGCGGCTTGACATGCTCAGCCCCCAGCGGCTCACGGAGCAACGGGTTGTCCAGCAGGTAAATCTGGCCGACCGACAGGTAGTTCGCCGCCCGCCAGTATGCGTCGATGAGTGTCAGAGCCTCACTCGTATCCGTCGGCATCCCGGGCAAGTGTCGCGCACTCGACCAATGTGCGAATCCTCGCCCTGACCGGCTAGATCGGCCCAAGACATACTCGAAGAAGAAACCCGGGCGTTGCTCGGCCTTCTTACGGTGCGCCGCGTCGCCCTCCCATGGTTGATTCATTGAGGGGACACCGCGGCGATGTTCTGCGCGCATGGCTCAATCGAACGAAACCGACTGGGTCGAGGCGTGGCATGAGGATCTGCGTCGTCGGTGCGTCCGGGAAGGCTCGGGAAGTACATGGTCCAGCACGCGCTGGAACGACCGCGTCGGACGAGACGAAGACCATCGCGGCTGTGACGGACCCCATGTCGCGCCCGCATCCGTGGAGAAGGAGGAGTGCGCGGTCGCCCGCCTCTTGATGGCACACCCGGCTCATCACAGCCGGTGGCCCGCCCGGGAGCCGATGCGCGACGCGGGGCGTCTGGACGCGAGTGGTGTGACTCAACGGCCTAGTCTTTGGCGCGTGGAGGAAGAACCCGCCGCCGAGCGCGAGGATTTGACCCGGGTTCGCAAGTCCCAGAGTCAGGAAGCCGAGATTGACCGGCTCCGTGAGGAAGCGACGGAGGCGAGCGACGAGTATGCCCGCCTAGCGGCCGAGACGCTAGAAGCGCATCGGCATGAGGCTGAACTGGACACTTTGGTCGGTCGGTTGCGGACCGACGCCCAAGTCCAGGAGCACCAGCTGGCGACGCTGCGGGACAGACTGGCGACTGTCGATGTCGAGCTCGACGACCTGCGCGCTGTGCGCGATGCGCTGACCCCTCCCGACCTGCCCAGTCGGCCAGGGCTGGATCTCGCCGCCTCGTTCCGTCCGGCTGAGCAGGTGGGCGGAGACTTCTACCTCGTCGCTGAAGGACCGCGTGACGTTACGGTGCTGGTAGTCGGGGATGTGATTGGCAAGGGTCTCACCGCGGCGCGGCGCGCGGCGTTCGTCCGAACTGTGTTCGCGACAACCGTGCCGTTCTCGGATGACCCCGCGCAGCTACTCGGTTGGGCGAACGTCGCTCTAATGGAGCGCGCGGCGGACAACGAAGGTGACTTCGTCACCGTCGCGTGTGCTGCCTTCGCGCCTCGTGAGCGTGTGGTCCGCTGGGGATACGCCGGGCACCCGGGAATGCTGTGGCTGGACACCGGCGAGGAACTAGAGGGCGGGCGCGCGATCCCGCTCGGACTGGACGCAGACGTGGCCTTCACCGCGGCGAGTGGCGATTCCACGCCAAGCACCGGCGTACTGCTCTATACCGACGGACTCACCGAGGCGCGCCACAACGGCGAGCAGTTCGGCCCGACTCGTCTCACTAACACGGTCCAAGTCCTCAAGGGGCAGAGCCCTTCGCGAATCGTCGCCGCGCTCACCGAAGAGGTCGAACAGTTTTCCGAGCACGGGCTGCCCGACGACCTATGCGTCCTCGCCGCGCGAATCAACTAGACCCCGCTACAGCCAAGCAACCGGCCGGCTCCGCCAGGAATGGATCGCCCTCTGAGACGACCAACGCGTCCGCGCGTGCCCTGAGCCCCGCGGCCGGCCGGCCGCCGTAGAGAAGGACGCCTGCGCCTACGGCCTCTCGACGCGGCGGCCTAGCTCCGGGCTTGCCACTAGCGAGCCTAGACCGAACGGGATACCGGGTCGACAGGCGCGTTCTTGGCTGCCGGCATGGCCTGATACGGACCCGAACCGCACTGTCGTGATCACGCGGAAAGGGCTCGCGGCCAGCAGCGGGCTGGACGGCATCGAGCGTGCCGGAGCCATCGTGGAGTGGTCGCCCATCGGTCGGCGCAACGAGTCAGGTAAGCGAGAAGCAGAACATCTCTCGCTGGCCGTCGAACTCCGAGCCGGCTGAACTTGCTTCAGGGAGCATCGGTGTCCATTACGAGTCTCCGTCCTCGATGCAACAAAGGGAAAGACCATGGCTGGTATTCAGTCCGGAGACTTCGATTCACCGGACGAGACTCGCACTCCCGAGAAGACCCGGGTCGATGTGGTCCGCATGGGCGACGCGACCGCCGTCCGCTTCACGTTCGAGCCCGGCTGGAAATGGTCGGACTGCGTCAAGCCGGTGGCGGGCACCGAGAGCTGCCAGGCCGGCACGTCGGTGTTTCGCGCCCTGGGCGGACGCGCTGTCGCACGAGCTAAACCGCGAGCGTGACTCGCTAGCGTCCGCTCGCCATCGCAACGCGCGAGGAGCAACAGCGCCGAAAATGCTCCAAAGCACCGCTCCTCCTCGCGCAATTGAGCGTTCATACGCTCTCGACGCGGCGGCTTAGCCCCGCGCCCGCCATAGGCGCAACCTAGAGCGAGCGTTCGCGCGCGAGGGGTGGGCTCGTGGTCGAATCCCGCTCGAAACGGCCGGCCGTGGCGTCACCTCGCTCGTGGCGGCGGTCGCGATCGGAAAGCAGGCCAACGGCCAAGGCGCTACCCGCGAGCACAACGTGGAGGACGTTGTCGGCGGGGTCGATCGGGATGATCCCGAGCACATCGTGACCGTCGATCAGGCCGATCACGGCGACGAGCCCGTAGATCGCTCCGAAGGCGAGGGCGCCCGTGCGGGCCCGAGCATGCCTGCTCGACATGAGCAGGAGGAAGGCTCCGGAGGCGATGTGGACGACGTTGTGCCAGCCGTTCACCTCGAAGATGAGGAAGTCCTCACCGTCCAGGCTGCCTGAATCGCCGCCGATCGAGGTGTCAAATTTGGACTCGGCGAGGAAGCCGAGGACGCCGACCAGCAGCAGGGTGGCGCCGACGATCAGGCAGTACCACTGGGCGGTGGAGCGGCGATGCGAGCCGGCGTGGCTGGGAGCGACGCGCGAAGCGCCGCCAGGGGCGGTGGACATGCGATTCCTTTCGGTATGGGCGGTGGTGTGGATCCGTCCGACGCCCGATGGACGCCCGCCGTCCCCCTAACCGGATGCCCGTCGCCGTACGGGGTAAACACCGGGCCATCTCGCGATGGTCCGCCCAATGCTGCAGAATCGCGGCTCGGAGATTGACGACCTTCCGACGCGGCGGCTCCGCGCTCGCCACCGGCCGAGCCCAGATCTGAACCGGATACTGGGTCGACAGCCGCGTTGTTGCTGCCGCATGGCCCAATCCTGCGTCTTAAGGGAGTCGACCTTGCAGCTATCCCACGGGTCGAGCCGTCCTTGACCGCGTTGCTCCTAGCTCCCGTGCCGAGCCGCGTTGATGTCCGCCGGGTGCGTTTCCCGATCCAGGACTAGACTTCGTTGCAGCTCGGCGTTCGTTCGGCTCTACAGGCCTCTTTTCCTCGCGCGCGCCCTTACCCACATCAGAGAGGCCCGAGACGAGGTAACTGTGAGAAATCACGAACAAGGCCGCGAGGTCGCCGTCGAGCCGCTCCAAGTGGCAGGCGAGCGGCGCGACAGGTACGTCCGTCAGTACGACGCTGCCCGCCGGTCGCCCAGCGACCTGGCGGCATATGCGGAGTTGTGGGCGGCCGTGGAGCAGTTCGCCGCCCGAGAAGCTTCGCTTGCGTGGCTCGACAGGGGCTACTAGTCGCGATGGCGCGGAAGCCGAAGAGCTCGGCGGACCTAGCGAAAGCCGACGGGAAGCGCGCGCGGCTGCTCGAGCAGGTTCGCCGACGTCTGGACGAACGCGCCGCCGCGCGAGCATCACTCCGACGGGGGCGCGGATGGCGATGACAAACGAAGAGGCGTGGCGCCTCGACGAGCTGCGCGAAGAGGCGCGCTATCGCCGCGAGCGGCTCGAGCTGTACAGAGCCAGGATGTACGGCGGACGGTCGCGCAGCGAATACCGACTCCGAGAATACGAACGGGCGTCCCAGGGCGCCTCGGCGCGTCTACGCCGAGCCGAGAGGCTGCCAG
>Ga0126306_10000968_pt1 | contig 14801 bp, 17 predicted proteins | sample Plot27_FD_92592 | JGI IMG/M metagenome (GOLD analysis project Ga0126306, IMG submission 92592) | Serpentine soil microbial communities from UC McLaughlin Reserve, CA, USA - Plot27 | ecosystem: Environmental > Terrestrial > Soil > Grasslands | place: USA: UC McLaughlin Reserve, Lake County...
GCCACCTGGACGGCGTTGCCGACGACGAAGAACGCATCGTCCTGCAACCCGGCGAAGCGGCCGACGTACGCGAAGAAGAGGATCTGGAAGAGCGGGCTGCCGAGCATCGTCGGCACGTAGATGCTCCAGTGGATCCAGGCGAAGAGCGCGCGGTACGCCATGAACCCGCCGATGAAGAAGACGCGAATGTTGTTCACGTGAGCGAAAGCGTCGCGCGGTCGCGGGCCAGGTTCTCGAAGTAGCGCACGGTGAGCGAGCCGATCGCGAGGTAGGCGGCGCCGAGCGCGAGGCACATCCCGATCGCGGCCAGCGGCTCCCCGGTGCCGAGCGCCGCGTCCCGGATCGCCCGCACGCCCCAGGTCGGCGCCAGCACCCACGAGAGCGGCGCGACCCAGCCCGGCAGGAGCGAGATGGGAACCAGCAGTCCGGTCACGAGCCAGATCGGATACTCGAGCAGGTTCGAGAGCGCATTCGCGTTCCGCCAGAGGATGAAGGTCGACGCCATCACGAGGCCGAGCAGGCCGAGCCCCATCACCGTCGCCGGCACGGCTGCGACGAAGAGCAGCGGGTCGGCGACCTCGAACGGCACCGCGAACAGGAGCCGTCCCCACAGCAGGGTTCCTATCAGCGAGTAGAGGCCGATCGTCGCCGAGGCGAGCGTCATCGGCAGCAGCACGAAGAGGAACGGAGCAGGGGAGGCGATCGAGAGCTCGAGCGTCCCCTGCCAGCGCTGCCACTGGATCGCGCCGCCCGAGGCGAAGAGCGTCGCCGACCAGATGCCCATGAGCCCGGCGCCGAGCGAGACGTAGAGCAACGTGCCCTCGCGCGCGCCCGCCTTGAACATGAAGAAGGCGATCGACGCGAAGATAACCGGCTGGATCGCGGCGGTCAGCAGGTAGAAGCCCGAAAGCGTGAGGCTCTTGGCATGGAACTTCCACCCCGTCCAGACGAGCCGTACGATCCTCATCCGCGATCCTCTAACGGTCGGCGTTCCGGACCGGTCGGTTTAGACGGCCGCATGGCAAAGCCCATACGGCCTGAAAGCGACGACGCAAGCGTCGTCTCATGCTGTCTCCAGAGTGGCGTGGACGCGGCTCTGCCATTCCAGGAAGCGCAGCAGCCCGTAGCCGACGAGCCCGTAGGCGAAGCCGACGAGGAGCTCCTGCCCGATGAGATGGTCGACGGATCCGAGCGAGGCGCCGTCGGCGAGGAGCCGCGCCGCCTCGATCCCGTGGGTCAGCGGCGTCACCTCGGAGATGGCACGCATCCATCCCGGCAGCTGGTCGAGTGGGACGTTCGCGCCGGTGAAGATCAGCAGCAGCCCGAACATGATGTTCGCCAGCACGGCGTTCTCGCGGACGCGCAGGCCGAGCGCGCCGTTGATCAGGCCGAGGCCCGTGCAGGAGATCGCACACACGAGCACGACCAGCGCAAGCGGCGCGAGCGCGGACGCCGGAAGGTCGATGCCGAGCAGGAAGCCGCCGACGGCGAGCGAGAAGGCGGCGACGAACGCTCCGTTCAGCATCACCGGCACCGCGCGGCCGAGGAAGAGCGGCAGCCTGCGTGCGGGCGAGACGAGGATCGAGCCGAGGGTCTTCTGGTAGCGCTCGCCGCCGATTGCGAAGCCCATCGCGAAGACGCACGGGATCGCCGCGTACTGGAGGGCGTTCCCGATCACGTAGAACTCGTCGGACTCCAGCCCGGCGCTGCGACCGATGTACACGAACAGCAGGATCTGGAAGATCGGGGCGACGAGCAGGCTCGGCACGTAGACCCACGGCGTGAGCCAGTAGAACAGCGCGCGGTAGCTCGTCAACCCGCCGACGAAGAAGACTCTCAGCGAGGTCATGTGAGGGAGAGCGCCGCCTTGGCGCGGGCTGCGCGCAGGACGGTGTCGAGCACGAGCACGCCTGCAAGGACGTACGCGGCGCCCAGCGCCAGACAGATGAGGACGTCGGGCAGAGGCGAGCCGCCGAGCGCCGACTCGCGGATCGCTCGCACTCCCCAGGTCGGCGCGAGCAGCCAGGAGATCGGCCGGACCCAGGAGGGCAACAGCGAGAGCGGGACGAGGAACCCGCAGATGAGCCAGACGGGGTACTCGAACAGGTTCCCGAGCGCCCAGGCGAAGCGGTAGCGGACGAAGCTCACGGCGAGCAGGAATCCGAATGCTCCGATCGACAGCACCGCCGCCGGGACCGAGATCGCGAACAGCAGCGGGTGCACGAGCTCGAGCTCGATCCCGAACACGAGGCGGCCCCAGAGGAGGGTCGCGACGAGGCAGTAGATGCCGATCGTCGACATCGCGATCGTCAGCGGCAGCAGGACGAGCGCGAAGTTCGCCGGCGCGGCGACGAGGACCTCGAGCGTCCCGTTCCAGCGCTCGCGCTGGAGCGCGGAGCCGGCCGAGGTGCTCGTCATCGACCAGATCCCCATCACCGCGGCGCCGAGCGAGGCGTAGAGCAGCGTCTGCTGGCCGCCCCCGGCCTGGAACATGAAGAACGCGACGGTCGCGAAGAAGAGCGGCCACATGACGCCGAGGAGCCCGTCGAAGGCCGAGCGCGACAGCATCTTCAGGTGGAACACCCACCCGAGCGCGAGCAGCCGGACTGCCGCCTTCACTCGGAGCTGCCGACGAGCGCTACGTAGGCGTCCTCGAGCGTCGGCTCGCGGCGTGAGATGCGGCCGACGCTGGCGCCGTCGATGCGGCCGAGGATCGCGCCGGTCAGCTCGACGTCGGCCGGCGTCTGCACGACGAGCACCTGCGCCTGCTCCCGTTCCTCCACGCCGACCGAGCGGACGCCCTCCAGCTCGCGCACACGCTCGACCGTCCCATCGGGGATGCCGAAGACCTCCACCTCCACGACCGCGCCCTCCTCGACGCCCGCCTTGAGGTGTGCCGGGGTGCCGTGCGCGACGATCTCGCCCTTCGCTATCACGGCGATCCGGTCGCAGAGCGCGTCCGCCTCGAACATGTAGTGCGTCGTCAGCAGGACCGTTTTCCCCGCCTGCGTGAGCGAGGCGATCGTCGCCCGGAGCTCGCGGGCGCCGACGGGGTCCAGCCCGATCGTCGGCTCGTCGAGGAAGACGACCGGCGGGTCGTGGAGCAGGCCCCGCGCGACGTGCAGCCGCTGCTTCATCCCCCGTGAGTAGCCCTCGACGCGCTCCTTCTCGCGCCCCTTGAGCCCGACGAGCTCGAGCAGCTCCTCGATCCGCGGACGGATCTCGCGGCCGGGCACGCCGTAGAGCTCGGCGAAGTAACGAAGGTTGTCGAGGCCCGAGAGCCGCTCGTACACGCCCCGGTCGCCCCCGAAGACGTACCCGATCCGCTTGCGCACCTCGCGCACGTCCTTGACGACGTCGTAGCCCAGCACGCGCGCGTCTCCGCTGGTCGGGATCAGCAGCGTGATCAGCATCTTGATCGTCGTCGTCTTGCCGGCCCCGTTGGGCCCGAGCAGCCCGAAGAGCTCGCCCTTCTCGACGTCGAACGTAACCCCGCGGACGGCTTCGACCTCGAGCGAACGCCGCCGAATCGTCCCCGTCGTCGTCTTGTAGGTGCGGTGCAGGTCGCGTGCCTCGATGACTGCCATCCGGATGGAGACTAGCCTCACGCGCGTGCTGGACTATCTGCGCAGCCTCAACCCGCGCCTCCCCCGAGCCGTCTGGGTCATGGAGGCGGGCGGGCTGGCCAATGCTTTCGGGAACGGGCTGGCCTTCCCGTTCCTGTTCATCTACCTCCACAACGTCCGCGGATTCGCGCTCGACACCGTCGGCCTGATCGTCGCGGCCAGCGCCGTTGCCGGCATCGCGACGATCCCGATCAGCGGAGCGATCGTCGACCGGCTCGGCGGGCGGCGCGTGCTCGCCGTGTCGCTTGTGCTGCTCGCCGTGGGCTACGGGCTGCTACCGCTTGTACGCGAGCCCTGGCACGCACTCGTCCTGATGGCGATCGGCGGCGTCGGCAACGGCGCCTTCTGGCCCAGCCAGTCGACGCTGCTCGCCGGGCTCGCTCCGGTCGAGCGTCGACACGCGGCATACGGGCTTCAGCGCGTGACCCGTAATCTCGGGATCGGGCTGGGCGGCCTGACCGGGGGCCTCATCGCCACGACCGAGAGCTCGGCGAGCTACACGGTGCTGTTCGCCCTGGATGCAGGGACGTTTCTCGTCTTCATCGGGGTGCTGGCGTTCGTCCCGGATCCCCCGCTGCCCGAGCGCGAGGACGGCCTGGGCGGCCGCTACCTCGACGTTCTGCGCGACCGCGTGTTCCTCGGTGTCGTTGGCCTGAACGCGCTGTGGGTCGCCGCCGGGTATGCGGTCTTCGAGCTACTGCCCGTCTACGCGAAGAACGAGGCCGGCGTGACCGAGAAGGCGATCGGGGTGATCTTCTTCGTGAACACCGTGGCCATCGTGGTCGGCCAGCTGCCGCTCGTGAAGCTGCTGGAGGGACGGCGTCGGATGCGCGCGCTCGCGTTCATGACCCTCGTCTGGGCGACGGCATGGCTCGTGGTGCTGGCGGGCGGGGTCTGGTTCGAGGGCGCGGCGGCCGCGCTCGTCTTCGCTGTCGGGGCCGTGATCTTCGGCTTCGGCGAATGCTTTCACGGGCCGACGCAGGGAGCACTCGTCGCCGACCTCGCGTCCGACCGGGTCCGCGGCCGCTACATGGCCTTCTCGACGCTGTCGTGGGAGATCGGCTTCGCCGTCGGGCCAGCGATCGGCGGCATCGTCCTGGACACGGCGCCGAACGCGCTCTGGCTGCTCGCCGCCGCGACCTGCCTGCTCGCCGGGTTCGGCGCGACCGTGCTCGAGCGGCGGGTACCGGTCGCGCTGCGGCTGACGCCGGCCTAACGACTGCCGTAACCGCCGCCGCCGGGCGTCTCGATCAGGACGACGTCTCCGGCTTCGAGATCGACGGTCGCCTTCGCGGGGAGCTCACGGCCGTTGACGAGGTTCCGTCCCGTCGCTCCCGGCTCGCCGCCGTCGGCGCCGGCCGGTGCGTGCGCTCGCCGTTCCGTCAGCAGCGAGAGCCGGCAGGCGTCGAGGACGCGCAGCTCGCGCACGACACCGTCTCCGCCGCGCCGTGTGCCCCGTCCGCCCGACCCGAGGCGGAGCTCGTGGCGCTCGACGCGGATCGGGTACGCGAGTTCGAGCGCCTCCGCGGGCGTTGACAGCGTGTTCGACATCGCGACGTGGATGCCGGAAGGCCCGTCCGCTCGCGGGCAGGCGCCCTGGCCGCCGCCGATCGTCTCGTAGTAGGTGAAACGGTCGTTTCCGAGGGTGACGTTGTTCATGGTGCCCTGGCCGCGGGCGGGGACGGGGAGCGCATTGCCGAACGCCGCGAACACGACGTCGACGATGCGCGAGGAGGTCTCGACGTTGCCGGCGGCGACGGCGGCGGGCGGGCGCGCGTTGACGAGCGATCCCTCGGGCGCGCGAACCGTGACGGGCGTAAACGCGCCGCCCGAGGCGGGCACGTCGGGGTCGGTGAGGCAGCGGACGACGAAGTAGCAGGCGGACCGCGTCACCGCGAGCGAACAGTTGAGGTTGCCGTCGTGTTGCGCGTCCGTGCCGGCGAAGTCGATCTCGATCGCGTCCCCCGCCACGGTGACGCGGGCGCGGATGGTCAGGCGGCCGTTCTCGGCCTCGAGGACGTCCTGCGCCTCGAAGGTGCCGTCGGGCAGCTTCGCGATGCCCGCCCGGACGAGGCGTTCCGAATAGGAGTAGAGGGCGTCCATCGCGGCGCGGACGCGATCGGCGTCGTAGCGTGCACACAGTTCGTCGACCCGCGCGCGGGCGAGCGCCTGGGCGGCCAGCTGGGCCCGGAGGTCGCCCCGACGCTCGTCGGGGTTGCGCATCCGCGAGACGAGGCAGTCGAGGGTCTTCGCGTCGAGCCGGGTAGGCGGGATGACGACGCCCTCTTCGGCGAGGGTCGTCGACGTCGCTGGCATGCTCCCCGGCTCCGCGCCGCCCACGTCTGCGTGGTGGGCGCGCGTGACCGCGTAGCCGAGCGCCGTCCTCGAGACGAGCGTGATGTCGGGCAGGTGGGTGCCGCCGGCGAACGGGTCGTTGAGGACGAAGACGTCGTCCGGGCCGGGATCGTGAGCCGCCACCGCCGCGACCGCGTCGGGCATCGCGCCCAGGTGGACCGGGATGTGCTCGGCCTGCGCGACCATGCGGGCGCGCTCGTCGAAGAGGGCGGTCGAGCAGTCGCGTCGCTCCTTGATGTTGGCCGAGAACGCCGACCGGATCAGCACGGCGCCCATCTCTTCGCAGACGGCCCGGAGCGCGGACCCGATCACCTGCAGCTCGATGTTCACGCTCTTTTCACGCTCCTGTCACGCCCTCGTGAGGATCAAGCCGGCACCCTGGCTCGACCCATCCCTAACCCCCACCCACCCCGGGGCGATCCAGACGGTGGAGCCGTCCAACTCGAGCACGGCCGGGCCGGATACCGTCAGCTGCTCGCCGGGCTCGAGCTCGAGCTTGGGGCCTGGACGGACGTCCGCGGTGCGGACTGCGACCAGCTCGATCGGGCGGCCGCGGTCGGCGTAGCCGTACCGCTTCTCGTGCGCGGCGTGGAAGCGCTCCGCGAGCGCGTCGCCGAGCGGCACCATCAGCTCGAACGACTGGCCGCGGTAGCGGAGGTCGGCTTCGCCCTCGCTCGGCAGCTCGCCGGCCTCCTCGAGCGGCGCCAGTACGGTGCGCACCGAGTCGCGGCGCTCGTCCGCGACGGCGAGCCCCAATGCCGAGAGCACGCCTGCTCCATCGGGAACGAGCACGGTCTCCATCCCGAGCTCGTCGGCCAGCGCGCACGCGTGCAGCGGCCCGGCGCCGCCGAAGGCGACGAGCGCACAGTCACGCGGGTCGCGACCCCGCTCGACAGAGACCACGCGGAGCGCGCGCAGCATCTCGGCGTCGACCGCGCGAATGACGTCGCCCGGTTCGAGGCCGCGCATGGCGGCGAGCGCAGCATCGCGGTCGAGCGCGACGCCGCCGGCGAGCCGCTCGGGGAGCCGGCCGAGGAGCAGGTTCGCGTCGGTCACCGTCGGACGCTTTCCACCGCGCCCGTAGCACGCGGGGCCGGGGTGCGCGCCCGCGCTCTCAGGCCCGACCAGGAACGCGCCCCCCGCATCGCGATGCGCGATCGACCCTCCTCCGGCGCCGACGGTGTGCACGTCGACCGTGGGGAGCCGCACCGGCAGGGCCCCGACCGAGCGCTCGCCCGAGCGCTCGGCGATGCCGCCCTCGATCAGGCACACGTCCGTCGAGGTTCCGCCCATGTCGAACGAGATGGCGTGGTCGAAGCCGGCAAGAGCCGCCGCGCGTCCTGCGCCGACGACGCCCGCGGCGGGCCCGGACAGGAGCGCGAACGCCGGATGGGCGGCGGCCTCCGCGAGTGTCGTCAGCCCGCCCGACGATCGCATCACGAGCGGCTCCGGCATATTTGTTGTCGCGCACGCGCGCGCGAGGGCATGCAAGTAGCCGCCGAGCGCCGGCCCCAGGTACGCGTCCACCGCCGTCGTCGACGCGCGCTCGTATTCGCGGAACTCGGGCGCGACCTCGTGCGAGGCAACGACGTGCGCACCGGGCAGGCGCCGCCGGAGCGCGTTCGCGACGGCGCGCTCGTGGGCGGGCTCTCGAAACGAGAAGAGGAGGCACACGGCCACCGCGTCCGCGTCGAGGTCGGACAGCGAGCCGAGGTCGAGCGGCTTCACGACGCCGTCCGGGCCGACCCGCTCGCGCACGCCCACGCATCGCTCGAGTGGAACGAGCGGCTCAGGATGCTGCGCGCAGAGCCGGTAGAGGTGCGCTCGGTTCTGCCGGCGCAGGTGGAGCAGGTGCTCGAAGCCTTCCGTGGTCACGAGCGCCGTCCTCGCCCCCTTGCGCTCCAGCAGCGCGTTGGTGGCCACGGTCGTCCCGTGGGTGAAGCGCTCGAGCTCCTCGGCGCCCACTGCGCGCGCCGCGGCCAGCACGGACTCCTCCTGCCGCTCCGCGGTCGGCACTTTGGCGGTGCGGACCCGGCCTCCGTCGACCAGCACGGCGTCCGTGAACGTTCCGCCGACGTCGACCCCGAGGATCCCCACAGCGCGACTCTAGGACTACGTGAGCGGGCTCAGCCGTTACAAGTCCGCAGGTGGGGGCGACGATCGAACTTCCCGTGGTCGGGGCGGGCGGCGAGCCGGTCGACCTCTGGCGCACGATCGTCTCGCACGGCGTCGCGTCGTTGCCACCCGCGGAGGTCGACGAGGGCGCGCGCACGATGGCGATCACGTTGCCCGTCGACAAGGGTGCACGAACGGTCCGCATCTCCGAGGCCGGCGCGAGTCGGGCGAAGCTCGAGCTGCTCGGCCGCGCGGGACCACGACAGGTCGAGCGCCTGACCGAGGCTGTGCGGCACGTCCTGCGGCTCGACGAGGATCTCTCGGCGTTCTACGAGCTGGCCGCGAACGACCCCGAGCTCGCCTGGGTCGCCGCGGGCGCCGGCCGGATGGTGCGGAGCGCGACCGTGTTCGAGGAGGTCGTCAAGACCGTGTGCACGACCAACTGCACGTGGTCCGCGACCGAGCGGATGGTCGGGGCGCTCGTCACGCACCTGGGAGTCGCGGCTCCGACCGCTCCGGCGGAAGGTCCCGCCGGCCGCGCGTTCCCGACCCCGGAGGCGATGGCCGAGGCGCCTGAAGCGTGGTACCGCGACGTCGCCCGCGCGGGCTACCGCGGCGCCTACCTGCGCACGCTTGCCGCCGACGTCGCATCCGGCGAGCTCGACCTCGAGGAGCTGAATGCGGACGACCTCCCCGACGACGAGGTCGAGCGCCGTCTGCTTGCGCTCCCCGGCGTAGGCCCGTATGCGGCCGCGCACGTGATGACCCTGATCGGCCGGTACTCGCGTCTGATCCTCGACTCGTGGACGCGGCCGAAGTACGCGAAGCTGAACGGCGGCGAGCCCGCTCCCGACGCCGACATTGTCGCGCGCTTCGCTTCATACGAGCGCTATGCCGGCCTCGCCTTCTGGCTCCACCTGACACGGGATTGGGTGCCGTAGCTTCGGAGCAGGCGCCGCTGCGTGAGGGCGCTCGCCGTGTCGCGCCGCTGGTGATCCCCGCGGCTGCCTTCGGCGTCTCGTTCGGCGTCCTCGCCGCCGCGGCCGGCATGGGCACGTTCGCGCCCATTGTTATGTCAGCGACGACGTTCTCCGGCTCGGGCCAGTTCGCCGCCGCGTCGATCCTGGACGAGGGCGGAGCGGTGGTCGCCGCGATCGCCGCCGCGGTCCTGCTGAACAGCCGTTACGTCCCGATCGGGATCTCCGTCGCGCCGCTCTTCCGTGGCGCGACGTGGAGGCGTGTGCTCGAGGGTCAGCTGATCGTCGACGAGTCGTGGGCGATCGCGAACTGCGGCCAAGGCCGCTTCGATCGCGGCCTCCTGATCGGAGCGGGCCTCGTGCTCTACCCGTGCTGGGTGCTGAGCACGGCCGTGGGTGCGGTCGCGGGCGACCTCCTCGGCGATCCGGAGCAGCTCGGGCTCGATGCGGCGTTCCCGGCGCTGTTCCTCGCGCTGCTGGTTCCGCAGCTGGGTTCGCGACGCGCGCTGGCGGCCGCGTTCGGGGGAGCCGCCGTCGCGCTCGCGCTCGTGCCGATCGCTCCCGCCGGCCTGCCGATCGTCGCCGCCGCGGGCGTCTGCCTCATCGGCTGGAGGCGCGCGTGACGGAGGTCTGGATCACGGTCGCGGCGGTAGGCGTCTTCACGATCGCGTTCAAGGCCCTCGGCCCCGTGACCCTCGGCGGCCGCACGCTGCCGCCGAGGCTGCTCGGGGTCGTCGAGCTGCTCCCCCCCGCGCTCCTGGCGGCGCTCGTCGTCACCCAGGTCTTTGCCAGCGAGCGCGACCTCGTCGTCGACGCACGTGCGGTCGGCCTGCTCGCGGCGATCTCGGCGCTCCTGCTCCGCGCGCCCATCCTCGTGGTGGTCGTGGTGGCCGCCGCCGCGACGGCTCTGGCGCGGGCTTTGGCCTGAAAAGACGGCTGCTACACTCGCCGCGCTCGGCGGCGTAGCTCAGCGGTTAGAGCGGCGGACTCATAACCCGCAGGTCGGTGGTTCGAATCCACCCGCCGCTATCACCCTCTCCGAGCTAACCATCCCCGACCCTGCGCATCGGCCTCGGCGAGCAGGCGCGCGGCCTCGTCGCGGTTCTCCTGTCGTCGGTGAGGGGCGGCTCGGGAAAGGCGAGAGCCCGCCGAAGCGGGCTCTCCCATGTGGCCTCGGCCGGTGTGCGGGGCCGTTGATCGTGGACGTCTAGAACGTGCCCGGGATAGTCGCCGTGGCAACGATGACGCCATCCACGGAAGCCGTAAGGGTCACGTTGGAATATTCGACGCTCATCGGTGGACTGCAGTCTGGCTGGAAGGTCGCCGTAAGGTTGAGCGTGCCCTCAGCGGTGCCGTTTCTTACCGTGAAAGTTCCTGCAGCGGAGAAGCTCTGCTTATTTCCCGCCTTGGGCTTGTTGCTTCCCGGGTTCACGCATTGGGCGTCCGCCGAGAGAGCGACGTCGACTGTTGTGACGTTTAGGCCGAGCCCAGAAATCTTGAAGTCGGCCGAGAGTGTGTTCCCCGAGCGTGTGACGCTCGTGGCGTTCTTGATGAAGTGGACGCTGGCCGCCATAGCAACGGTGGCTGTAAGCCCCGTGAGCACAGCGACGGCAAGAAGAGTGATGATCCTTCGACGCATCGATCGTCTCCTTCCAAGGTGATTCATGACGGCGCGTGTGACGGAACGTGCCGCAGGACGTTTTTGATGCTATGACGGCAGATCGCGGTCGGCCAGAGGGCAATCGCCGTAACTGTCGTAGGTCGTTTCCTCTACAGAATTCGACTGAAGGGTGTAAGGCTCGGGATACGGTCTGCCTGTGACGTCTCGCACCCGTAGCCTGGCGCGCCAATATCGAACTGAGCTGACGTTCCAGAGGTCTGGTTAATAGCGGGTCGGCGCCGGTTGCAGGGTCGCGCCGGGGTCTAAAGCCATCGCCCTAGCGGAATCCCGCGTCCAGTAAAGGGATTGCAGTGCACGAGCGGCGGGCTCATAACCCCGCAGGTCGGTGGTTCGAGTCCACCCGCCCGCTATCGGATCGTCGCCTTGCCCGGGTGCGGCGACCGGAATAGGGTCGTTTCATGTCCCGTCTGTACGCGGGCGAGGTCGAACGGCCGGCGAGCGTCTCGCCTCCGTTTCGGTAGTACCGCCGACCGTCGTGGCGGCTCGCATGCCCGCTGAGACGGCGACGCTCGCGCGCTCCTTCTCAGCTGGCGCGCCGCTCAGCAATCACGCCAGCCGGGTCAGGGGCGACTCTGAACGTGCGCGGATGGGTGAACATCGAGAAGCTCGTTCTCGGTGCCGCCTTCGCGCCGTGACCCGCGCTCGCGCCGAAGTAAGTCGGGATCCGTTCCGCTACCATGCCCGCTCGGCCGAGCGCGGTCCGATGTGGCGCGCTGCCGGACGACTGAGGGAAGGAAATGGCCAAGAGCGGAGTCAGAGTTGCAATCACGCTCGCGTGCACCGAGTGCAAGCGGCGGAACTACCAGACGAACAAGTCTAAGCGGAACACGCCGGACCGCTTCGAGGCGCGCAAGTACTGCCGCTGGTGTGGTCGTCACACGGCTCATCGGGAGACCCGGTAGGTGGCTCGGCAGACGCGCAATCAGCGCCGCAAGGCGCGGCAGGAACAGCGCGCCGAGGGCGGCGTCTCGCAGCGCGCTCGCTCGCGCCAGGCGGCCGTTCGCCCCTCCGCGCAGCCGCAGAAGACGCAGACCGGAGGGCGGCGCGTTCCCGGCGGCGGCTTCCGCCGCTTCGTCGCGGAGTGCTGGGGCGAGCTCAAGAAGGTCGAGTGGCCGAACCAGCGACAGGTCTTCCAGGGCACGGTCGTCGTGATCGTCGCGTGCGCGATCGTCGGTGCGTACCTCTACGTCGCCGACCAGGCGCTCAAGCCGCTCGTCCAGCAGATCCTGACCGGTCAGTAGGAGTCCGCAGATGTTCAACTGGTACGTGATCAACACCTATTCCGGGCACGAGAACAAGGTCAAGGCCAACCTCGAGCACCGCATCGACTCGATGGGGCAAGGGACCCGCTTCCGCCGCGTCGTCGTCCCGACCGAGCAGGTGATCGAGACGAAGGACGGTCAGAAGGTGCAGGCCGAGAAGCGGATCCTGCCCGGGTACGTGCTGGTCAACATGGACATGACCGACGACTCCTGGACCGTCGTCAAGAACACCCCGGGAGTGACCGGGTTCGCCGGCCCGGCCGGCAAGCCGGTGCCGCTCTCGCAGGGCGACGTCGACCGGCTGCTACACACCGGCACGGCGACGGCGGAGCGTCCGCGCGCCCAGGTCGAATTCTCGCTCGGCGAGTCGGTCAAGGTAACGTCCGGCCCGCTCTCGGACTTCGACGGCGAGATCGTCGACGTCAACCCCGACCAGCAGAAGCTGAAGGTGCTCGTGGACATCTTCGAGCGCCAGGTTCCCGTGGAGCTCGGCTTCGACCAGGTCAAGAAGATCGACTAGGTAGGCATGGCAAAGAAAGTTCTCACGCTCATCAAGCTCCAGATCCCCGGAGGCCAGGCGAACCCGGCGCCGCCGGTCGGTCCTGCCCTCGGCCAGCATGGGGTCAACATCATGGAGTTCTGCAAGGCGTTCAACGCCCAGACCACTCAGGCGAACGGCCGCATCACGCCGGTCGAGATCACCGTGTTCGAGGACCGCTCGTTCACCTTCATCACGAAGACGCCGCCCGCGGCGGTTCTGATCAAGGAAGCGCTGAACCTCGAGAAGGGCTCCTCCGAGCCGAACCGCGACAAGGTCGGCCGGCTGACCCGGGACCAGGTGCGCCAGATCGCCGAGACGAAGCTCGAGGATCTCAACGCCCGCGATGTCGAGCAGGCGATGCGGGTCGTCGCCGGAACCGCCCGGAGCATGGGCGTCGAAACGGACATCCTCTGATGGCTCAGCACGGCAAGAACTACCGCAACGCGCGCGAGCGCATCGACCGCGAGCAGACGTACTCGCCCGTCGAGGCCGTCCGCATGCTCAAGGACTTCCAGACGGCGAAGTTCGACGAGACCGTCGAGGTGCACTTCCGGCTCGGCCTCAACGTCCGCCACGCCGACCAGCAGCTCCGCGGGACGCTGATGCTCCCGCACGGCACCGGCAAGGAGGTCCGGGTGGCCGTCTTCGCCGAGGGCGAGAAGGCCCGGGAGGCGGAGGAGGCGGGCGCCGACGTCGTCGGCAGCGCCGACCTCGCCAAGCAGATCGAGGACGGCTTCGACGACTTCGACGTCGCCGTCGCCACGCCTGACCAGATGGGAGTCGTCGGCCGGCTCGGGCGCATCCTCGGCCCGCGCGGGAAGATGCCCAACCCCAAGACCGGCACGGTCACGATGGACGTCGCCAAGGCGGTGCAGGACTCCAAGGGCGGCAAGCTCGAGTACCGCACCGACCGTGGCGCCAACGTCCACGTCCCGATCGGCCGCAAGAGCTTCGAGGAGCGCCAGCTCGTCGAGAACTACGCGGCGATCATCGATGAGATCGTGCGCGCGAAGCCGGCCGCGTCGAAGGGCCGCTACATCCGCGGGATCACGCTGACGAGCACGATGGGCCCCGGCATCCACGTCGACCCGGCCCGGACGCGGGGCATCGTCGAGGAGCTGGAGGGACAGCAGGAAGCCGTACCGGCTTAAGCAAATCGCCCGTCGCCAGAGACAGTTGGCGGCTCCTTCGGGAGCAGAAGACCAGCCGAGGCGCGGCCGCTTTCAGCGAGACACCTCGCTGCTCGTGGGCCCGCCGACCGGCGGGCTCGATGCACTAGAGGAGGTGATTCGATGCTGAGAGAAGACAAGGAACGAGTCGTCGCAGAGCTGACCGAGCGGCTACGGACGTCGGAGACGCTGATCGTCGCCGACTACCGCGGGCTGACGGTCACCGACATCGACAAGCTCCGGACCGACCTGCTCACGCACGGGGCCCGCTTCTCGGTCGTCAAGAACACGCTCACCCGGCGGGCGGCCGAGGCGGCCGGCACGACGGAGCTCCTCGCGCTGCTCGAGGGGCCGACCGCGATCGCCTTCCTCGAGAGCGAGGGCGACCCCGTCGCCGTCGCGAAGGCGCTCAACGAGGCCTCCAAGGCAGAGGTGCTCACGATCAAGGGCGGCGTGCTCGAGGGCATGACGATGACGGCCGACTCCGTCAAGGAGCTGGCGTCGCTGCCGGCGCTCGACACGCTTCGGGCGCAGGTTGTCAGCACGATCGTCTCGCCGCTGACCACCGTCGTGATGCTCCTCTCCGCGCCGCTCCACGATCTCGTGGGGCTGATCGACGCGCGGATCCGGCAGCTCGAGGAGCAGGGCGACACGTCGGGGACGGAGGCGGAAGCGGCATCGGCGGAAGCGCCGCAGGCCGAGGAGCCGCCAGCAGAGGAGCCGACCGCCGACGCCGCAACCGAAGAGCCCGCGGCCGGGGAAACCAGTGAAGAACCAACGGAAGAGGAGACGTAGAGATGGCAACCGATACCGGAAAGGTGCTCGAGACGCTCGGCAAGATGACCGTGCTCGAGCTCGTGGAGCTGAAGAAGGCGATCGAGGAGGAGTGGGGCGTGACGGCCGCCGCTCCCGTCGCGGTCGCCGCGGACGTGGCCGGTCCGGCCGCAGGAGGCGACGGCGCTGCCGCCGCCGAGGAGAAGTCGGAGTTCGACGTCGTCCTCACGGGCGCCGGCGACAAGAAGATCCAGGTGATCAAGGTCGTACGCGCCGTGACGGGCCTCGGCCTCAAGGAGGC
>Ga0126306_10000969_pt1 | contig 14796 bp, 9 predicted proteins | sample Plot27_FD_92592 | JGI IMG/M metagenome (GOLD analysis project Ga0126306, IMG submission 92592) | Serpentine soil microbial communities from UC McLaughlin Reserve, CA, USA - Plot27 | ecosystem: Environmental > Terrestrial > Soil > Grasslands | place: USA: UC McLaughlin Reserve, Lake County...
GAACGCGTACTCGGGGGCTCCGCCGGCGGCGACCCACACCCCGTCGGTGATGTCGTCGGTCGCGGGGATGAACATGTCGAGCGGGCCGAGTCCGACGTCGATCGAGGTGATCTCGGTCGGGGGGGTGTTGGCGGGGTCGGTGGCGTCGAACAGCACGAGCCGGCCCGGGACCTCGGTGGCGCTGTCGCCGGTGTCGACGATCCACATGCGGTTGCCCTCGAACTCGATGTCGGTGGGCTCGCCGCCGACCGGGTACGTGGCGGTGACGGCCTCGGAGACGGGGTCGACGCGGCTGACCGTCCCCTCGTTGCGATTCGACGTCCAGACGTAGCCGTCGTCGGCGATGGTGACCGCGTCGCTGAGGATCGAGTCGTCGCCGTTGCCGACCTTGACCTCGACGCCGAGCGGCTCCAGGTTCGTGTCGAAGTTCTGCACCTTGTCGCCGCCGAACGTGACCCAAAGGCCGTCGCCCTCGACGACCAGCGTCCGCGGGGCGGACAGCGGGTACTCGGCGACCACCTCGCCGGCGCCGTCGTTGGCGCTCGGGTCGAGCTTGAACATCGTGCCCGTCGGGTCGTCGTCCAGCGAGCCCTCGGCGACACCGTAGACATTCCCGTCGTCGGCGGCGTAGAGGAACACCGGCCGCTCGGGCGCCGAGATCACGGTGTACTCGTGCGACGCCGGGTCGATGCGGGCGATGCCGCTGTCGGCGCGTAGGGCGGCCCAGATGTAGCCGCCCTGGTTGACGACGGTGACGGGCTTGGCGTTGTCTCCCCCGTCGTTCGTGAAGGGGATCTGCTCGACTAGGGCGTTGCCGTTCGGCTCGGTGACCTCCACGACGAAGCCGCTGTTCTGCGCGGCGCCCCAGAGGTTGCCGTCGTCGTCGAACGTGAAGCCCTCGACGTTGGCGGTGCCCCCGTCGGGGCCCTGCACGGTGAGCTCGGCGCCGAGGGACAGGGCGCTCGGGAGCTGCACCGGCGGCGCCGTCGTCGGCGTCGTGTCGCCCGTCGTGTCTGCGCTCGTGTCGGAGGTGGTCTCGCTCCCGGTGTCTTCGGGGTCGTCGCCGCCGGACAGGGCCACGGCGGCGGCAGCGCCGATCAGCCCGACGGCGGCGATGGCGCCCACGAGGGGGACCAGCCGGCGCTTGCGGGGACCGTCGTCGCCGGCGTAGCCGGACGCGTGGCCGGGGACGTACTCACCGGAGCCGGGCCCACCTGGGCCGCCGGGCGTGGCCTCGCGGCCGTAGCGGGGACGCGCGCCGAGGTCGGTGCCCGCGCTCGCCAGGGCCATCTCGCTCGGACCGCCGGCGGCGACACCCGCGGCCCCGGCGGCGGCCATGCCCGCGGCCGCCCCGGCGCCCACGCCGGGCCTCGACGGTCCCCCGTCGCGGGGCTCGTCGCCGCGGCCGGCGGGTGGTGGCGCCCACCGGTCACCGGACGGACCGTCACCGGGCCCGCCGGGGGCCGACGGCCGGACCAGCGTCCGGTCGGACTCGACCCGCGTGGGCTCGTCGCCCCCCTTGGCCGGCCACCGGTCGCCGGAGGGCTGGTCGTGGCGGGCGGTCGGCGCCGCCCAGGCATCGCCCATGTCGACGCGTGTCGGCTCGTCCCCGATCGGGCCGACGGAGCCGGCGGCCGGGATCGCGTCGCCGGAGGGAGCTGCGCCGGCGCGATCGGTCGGCGGTGCCCACTCGCCGGACGGCTCCCCCGCAGGGCCACCGGTGCGGCCGTTCGGCGGCGCCCACTCGCCGGACGGCCCGCCGGTGCCGGACGGCGGGGTGGCGGGGCGGGGCGGGAGGCTGCCGTCGGCGGTGGTGCGGGCGGCCGGCGCCGTGCCGGCGCCCGCCCCGCCCTCGGCGGGATCGCCGGAGAGCCACACCGGGGCGAACGGGGCCTCGCTCGGGTCGGATGTCGGGGCGCCGGCCTTCCCCGCCGCGGCGGGGCGCGGATCGGGCGTGGGCTCCGGCGTGAACGGCGCGGGCGGCGCCGTGATCGGCGCCCCCGAGGCGGCCGCTCCGGCTGCGGCGCCCGCCGCCAGGCCGGTGGCGATCGCCCCGGCACCCGCACCGCCGGGCGCTCCTGCGCCGGCGGGCGTGCCCGCCGCATCAGGGGCACCGGGGACGGCAGGGGTGCCCGCGCCGGGCGCGCCGGGCCTTGAGGGCGTGTCGCTGGCCGGGGTGGCGAGGCCGGCGGGGGTGGCGATGACCGGCTGGGCGGCGGTGGCGCCGATGGCGCGGGCGTCGGCGCCGCCGCCGCCGGCGACGAGGGCGGCCCCCAGGGCGACGGCATGCTTGGGGTGGGCGTCGAGCGCGACCGGACGGCCGAACGCCGAGGCGACGAGCTGTGCCACGAGCGGCACCCGGGACGACCCGCCCACGAGAAGGACCCGGTCGACCTGCGCCGCGGTCACGTCGGCCGAGGCGACCGCCCGCCGCAGCGAGGCGATGCTGTCGTCGAGGACCGGCCGGATCATCCCCTCGAGCTCGGACCGGGTGAGCCGGATCTCGGTCGCCAGACGCGGCAGCACGACCGGGATCGACACCTGCGTGTCGGAGGACAGGGCCTCCTTGGCGTCGATGCAGTCGTCGCGCAGGCGGGCGATGGCGCGGAGGGTGTTGGGGTCGTCCTCGGGGAGGGCCTCGATGGCGCCGTCGAGCGACCGGCGAACGTGCTCGAACACGGCGGCGTCGAAGTCGATGCCGCCCAGCCGCTCGATGCCCTCGGGCTCGCCGATGACCTCGAAGCGGTCGCCGGCGCGGCGCAGGAGCGTGGCGTCGAACGTGCCGCCGCCCAGGTCGTAGACGGCGACGACGGCGCCCGGCTCGACCCGCTCCTCGGCGGCGTAGGCGAGGGCGGCGGCCTCGGGCTCGGTGAGCACCGTGACGCCGCGGAGGTCGGCGAGGCGGATTGCCTGGTCGAACCGGTCCTGCTTGAAGGGGCCCCAGTTGGCGGGCCGGGTCAGCGCGATCGCGTCGGGGGCGCCGCCCTGCTGCTCGGCGACGGCGTCGACGACCGCCCGCAGGAGCCGGGCGGTGAGCTGCTCGGCCGAGAACGGGCTGCCGCCCACGATGAGCGGGACGCTGTCGCCGATGCGCCGCTTGAAGAAGCGCGCCAGCCGCTCCGGCTCGGAGCGGCCGCGCCGGAGCGCGGCGTCGCCGACCAGCGTGCCACCCTCCGCGTTGATGAGGACGGCGGAAGGCACGAGCGCCGACCGGTAGCCCAGCGCGACCATCTCGGCCCGGCCCTGGCGGTGCACCGCCGCGGCCGAGAACGTCGTACCTATGTCGACACCCAGGGCGTAGCTCATCGCTGCCCGCTCTCCCGTCCGCCCGTCACGCGGCGGATCGTAGTGCCGACACCCCTCATCGTTTCGGCTCCCCTTCGAAACACCACGAGCACCGTTCGCCACGGACGATCCGTCAGACGAGTCGTCGCGCCGCCGCCAGATACCTACGGGCGCGGCGCTGCTCCCGGTTCGGAGGGCCGTTGGGCGCGCCGCAGGACGGCGGCGGACGGGAGGCCCTGGCGGTGGTGGCGTTCGGCGACGCCACCACCGCCCGGCGTCGGCGCCCGGGCAGGCCGCGGCGCATCGGCCGCGGCCCCGGGCGCGATCGGGGCCTCAGCCGGCCGTGATGGCCGCCACCAGCGCGTCGAGGCCGAGGTCGAGCTCGTCGTCGGTGATCGTGAGCGGCGGGACCAGGCGGACGACGTTCTCCTCGGGGCCGCAGGCCAGCGCCAGCACGCCGGCGTCGAGACAGTGGTCGCACACGGCCGTGGTCGTGGCCTTGTCGGCCAGCTCGACACCGACCATGAGCCCGCGCCCCCGGACGTCGCGGACGGACGGGTGACCGGCCAGGGCCTCGACCAGCCGGTCGAGAGCGCGTTGCCCCAACGTGGTCGCCCGGTCGAGCAGGCCCTCGTCGTCGATCACGTCGAGCGTGGCCAGGGCGGCGGCGCAGGCGACGGGGTTGCCGCCGAACGTCGAGCCGTGGGCACCGGTCGGCCAGCGGTCGAACAGCGCCCGGCCGGCCAGCAGGCCGCCCAGCGGCATGCCGGAGGCGACGCCCTTGGCGAACAGCACCACGTCGGGCGCCACGCCGTAGCCCTCGGCCGCGAAATAGGTGCCGGTGCGCCCGGCGCCGCACTGGACCTCGTCGAACACGAGGAGGATCCCGTGCTCGTCGCAGCGCGCCCGGAGGCCCTCGAGCCAGGCCCGCTCGGCCGGCACGTAGCCGCCCTCGCCCAGCACCGGCTCGACGATCATCACCGCCACGTCGTCGGGTGGCGCCTCGAGCGTCAGCAGCCGGTCGAGCCCGTCCAGCGCGGCCTCGACGGCGGCCTCGGGGCTCGGGTGCTGGTGCGGCAGGCACCAGGGGGCGTGGTGGACGCCCGGGAGCAGCGGGGCGTAACCGGCCCGGTAGCGGCCCTTGGCGGTCGTCAGCGTGGTGGCGGCCAGCGTGCGGCCGTGGAAGGCGCGGCGGAAGGCGATGACGTCGGTGCGGCCGGTCACCTTGCGGGCCAGCTTGATGACGCCGTCGACGGCCTCGGCCCCGGAGTTGCAGAAGAACGCCTGCGGGTCGGCCAGGAACGGCGCCTGCTGCCCCAGCCGCTCGGCCAGCTCGACGTTGCGCCGGTGGTGCACGACGACCGACGTGTGGACGAGGGCGGCGGCCTGCTCGGCGATCGCAGCCACGACGCGGGGGTGGCCGTGGCCGGTCGCGTTGACCCCGATGCCCGCGCCGAGGTCGAGGTAGCGGCGGCCGTCGACGTCGATGACCCAGCTGCCCTCGCCCCGCTCGGCGACGATGTCGTAGTAGCGGGGCAGCACGCCCGCCAGGGCCCGGTCGTCGCGGGCCAGCCAGGCCGGGGTCGCCTCGCCCGGCGGGCCCGGCGGTACGAGCGTGGGCCTGTCGGTGACGGTCACTGGGCCTCCCTGCCGGGGGTGTCGATCTGCGCGCGCTGGAGGCGGCCGGAATAGTCGACGTAGACGGTCTTGACCTCGCTGAACTGCTCGATGCCGCGGGCGCCCGCCTCGCGGAAGCCGTTGCCCGTGTGCTTGGTGCCGCCGAACGGCAGCGGGATCTCGGCGCCGATCGTCGGGGCGTTGACGTAGACGATGCCGGTGTCGATGCGGTCGACCGCGTGGAGCGCGGCGTTGATGTCGGACGTGTAGACGGCGGCCGACAGGCCGTACTCGACCGAGTTGACGACGTCGATGGCCTCGTCGAGCCCGGCCACCTCGAGCACGGCCAGGACCGGCCCGAACGCCTCCTGCCGGGCGATCGTGGTCTCGGGCTTGACCCCGGTCAGCACGGTCGGGGCGACGAACGCACCGCCCGGGCAGTCGTCGACCACGACGGCCTCGCCGCCGCAGGCCAGCTCGGCGCCCTCGGAGGTCGCCGTGCGAACCATGCCGAGGATGCGCTCGGCGGAGTCGGCGGTGATGACCGGGCCGACGTCGGTGCCGGCGACAAGGGGGTCGCCCAGCGTCAGCTCGCCCGCCCGGGTCACGATGCGGTCGACCAGCTCGGTGGCCACGTCGGGGTGGACGATCAAGCGGGACGTCGACGTGCAGCGCTGGCCCGACGTGCCGAAGGCGCCGAAGATGGCACCGTCGACGACCAGGTCGAGGTCGGCGTCGGACCGCACGATCATGGCGTTCTTGCCGCCGAGCTCGAGCGACACGAGCCGCGGCCCCTCGGCCATGGCGGCGGCGGCCACCGCCCGCCCGGTGGCGACCGAGCCGGTGAAGCTGACCGCCCGCACGCCGGGATGGGTCGACAGCGCCCGGGCCGGCTCGGCGTAGCCGTGGACCACCTGGACCAGGCCCTCCGGCACACCGGCCTCGACGCACGCCGCCACGAAGGCTTCTGCGCAGGCCGGGGCGTGCTCGGACGGCTTCATCACCACGCCGTTGCCGGCCAGTAGCGCCGGGAAGATCTTCCAGGAGGGGATCGCCACCGGGAAGTTCCACGGGGTGATCAGGCCGACGACGCCGACGGGCTGGCGGGTGGTCCAGCACAGCTTGGCGCCCAGCTCGGACGGGACCGTCTGGCCCCACGGCCCCCGGCCCTGGCCGGCCACGTAGGCGGCCATGTCGACGGCCTCCTGCACGTCGCCGCCAGCCTCGACGAGGACCTTGCCGGCCTCGCGGCTGACCAGCTCGGTGAGCGCCTGCTTGTCCCGGGCGAGCACGGCGCCGGCGGCTGCGATGACGTCGGCCCGGGCGGGGATGGGCAGCCGGGCCCAGGACCTCTGCGCCTCGGCGGCGCGGGCGACCGCGGCGTCGACCGCCTCGGGGCCGTGGACGGGGTACGTGCCGACGACGTCGTCGGGCCGGGCGGGATTGCGGGAGGGGAACGTGTCCATGGCCACCTACGGGGTCGAAGGGAAGCGGGAGACGATGACCGTGCCGTCGGCACGCCGGGCGGAGGGCGCCGATGCCGGGCCCGGGTCGAGCGCAGCGCTGAACCAGACGTTTCAGCGGGCCGTATGACCGTATCATCCGTTCCATGTCCGAGGTGGCCGATCGCATCACCCGTCGTCGCGACGAGCTCTCCCCCGCCGAACGGCAGGTGGCCGAGGTCGTCCTGCGGCATCCCGAGGGCATCGCTTTCGGCACCGTGGCCGAGGTGGCGGCGGTCGCCGACACGTCGAACGCCACGGTCGTCCGCCTGGCCGCCCGGCTCGGTTACCAGGGCTTCAGCGAGCTCCAGGCCTCGGTCCGGGCCGCCATCGGCCATCGACTGCGGCCGGCCGCCGAGCGCATCCGGCAGGTCCCCGGCAGCGACGCGCTGGGCCGCACGCTCCAGGCCGAGCTCGGCAACGTGCAGCGCACGCTGGAGGCGATCGACCCCGACATGTTCGCCAAGGCGGTCGACCTGCTGGCCGACCGGGGCCGGGCCGTGCGGGTGCTCGCCGGCGACGCCGAGGCCGGCATCGGGGCGATGCTCGCCGACGCCCTGGCCATGCTCCGCGACGACGTGGCGGTCGTCGCCGGCTCGCCGGTCGGCGTGGTCCGCCAGCTGGCGGCGCTGACGGCCGGCGACGCCGTCGTGATCGCCGTCGACCTGCGGCGGTACGAGCGCTGGGTCGTCGAGGCCGCGCAGCGGGCGGTTGCCGCCCGGGCCAAGGTGGTCGCCGTCACCGACAGCCCGCTGTCGCCGCTCGCCACGCTGGCCGACGTCACGTTCACCGTGTCGGCCGAGGGCGCCGGGCCCTTCGACAGCCACGTCGGCACGCTCGCCCTGGTCAACGCCCTCGCAACGGGCGTCGCCGCCCACCTCCGCGACTCGGCCACCGACCGCCTCGACCGGCTCGAGCGCGAGTGGCGCGACGCCGGCGCCCTCCTCGACCCGTGACACCCCGTCCGCCGGGCGGAGCGCGGCCCGCGGCCGCACCGAGCCGAGGCCTGGGGCCACGTACATTGCGGCCATGACGACGGACCCGTTCGGGACGGCGACGGTCCACGCCCCCATCGGCATGGTCGTGGCGGCCGACCACCTGGCCTCCTCCGCCGGGGTCGCCCTGCTGCGGGCCGGCGGCACGGCGGCCGACGCCGCCATCGGCGCCGGCGCGGTGCTGGCCGTGACCACCCAGCACCAGTGCGGGCTCGGCGGCGACCTGTTCGCCGTGGTCCGGCGGGCCGGGGAGGAGCCGGTGGCGCTCACCGCCGCCGGCCGGGCCGGGTCGGGCACCGACGTCATCCAGCTGCGGGCCGAGGGCTTCACGCGCATGCCCCGCTGGGGCGACATCCGCTCGGTCACGGTCCCCGGCTGCGTCGACGGCTGGATGGAGCTGCACCGCCGCTTCGGCCGGCTGTCGCTCGCCCAGGTCCTCGAGCCGGCCACCACCTACGCCGCCGCCGGCTTCCCCGCCTCGGCCGAGTTGGCCTGGGCGGCGACGGCGATCCTCCACCACGCCGGCGCCGACGACTACCGCGACCCGGCCATGGCCACCGGCGGGAAGCTCAAGGCCGGCGCCCTCGTCCGCCGGCCCGGGCTCGCCATGGCCCTGGAGGCGATCGGCACCGGGGGCCGCACCGGCTTCTACCAGGGCCCGTTCGGGGACGGACTGATCGAGCTGGGCAACGGGCTCTTCTCCCGGGCCGACCTGGCCCGCAACCAGGCCGAGTGGTCCACGCCGCTGCGGGTGCCCGCCTTCGGCCACGTGGTGTGGGCGCCGCCGCCGCCCTCGCAGGCCTACCTGGCCCTGGCGGGCGCCTGGGTCGCCGACCGCCTCGAGCTGCCGGAGGACCCCGGCGACCCCGCCTGGGCCCACCTCCTGTCCGAGGCCGCCCGCCAGGTCGGCGCCGACCGCCCGGCCGTGCTCCACGACCGCGCCGACGGCTGGGCCCTGCTCGCCGAAGAGCGCCTGCAGGCGCGGCTCGCCGCCGTCGACCCCGCCCACCGAGGCGACCGCGCCCCGGCCGGCGCCGCCGGCGACACCACGGCCATCTGCGCCGTCGACAGCGAGCGGACCGGCGTCACGCTCATCCAGTCCAACGCCTCCGGCTGGGGGTCGGGCATCGTCGAGCCGGGCACCGGTGTGTTCCTGCACGACCGCGGCCTCGGCTTCTCGCTGGAGGCTGGCCACCCCGCCGAGCTGGCGGCAGGCGCCCGGCCGCCCCACACGCTGGCGCCCACCCTGGTCACGACGTCCGAGGGCCGCCTGCGCATGTGCCTCGGCACGATGGGTGGCGACGCCCAGCCGCAGATCCTGCTGCAGCTGCTGGCCCGGGCACTCCACCACGGCCAGCCGCCGGGCCGGGCACTCGACGCCGGGCGCTGGTCGCTCGACGGCGGCGGCTTCACGATGTGGGAGGACGGCGGGCCGGGCACGACCTACGTCGAGTCCCACGCCAGCGCGGCGTGGGACGAGGGCCTGGTCGCCCGGGGCCACGCCGTCGAGCGCAGCACCAAGCCCGTCGACCTCGGCTTCGGCCAGGCACAGATGATCTCGGTGGACGCCGACGGCGTGCTCGACGGCGCCGCGGACCCGCGGGCCGCCGGCGGGGCGGCCGCCGGCTACTAGCCCCGGCCGGGCGATGCCGGCCCCGCATAGCCGACCCGGGCGGCGAGGTCAGTCCGGGTCGGTGAAGGAGGGCGCCCGCGTCTCGAAGAACGCCGACACCGCCTCGACCTGGTTCGGCGTGCCGATGAGGTGGCCGATCTCGTCGCGCTCGGCCTCGTACTGCTCGGCCAGCGTGCGCCCGGGCTGGCCGTCGTAGAGGCGCTTCGCCGCGCGAAGAGCGTGCGGGTTCTTCCCGGCCAGCTCGCGGGCCAGGTCGAGGGCGGCGGCGAGCGGGTCGTCGGCCACCCGGGTGCACAGGCCGAGCGACACGGCCTCGGTCCCGGACAGGGTGCGCCCGGTCCAGGTCAGCTCCTTGGCCACGTCCGACCCGACCAACCCCGGCAGCACGGCGGTGATCGTCATGTCGGGGGTGAGGCCCCAGCGCACCTCGAGGACCGAGAGCTTGGCGTCCGGGTGGACGATGCGGAGGTCGGCGCCGCAGGCGATCTGCAGGCCGCCCCCGAGGCAGTGCCCGTGCACCGCGGCGATGACCGGGACCGGCACCTCGCGCCACGTGTGGGCCGCCTGCTGGGCCAGATGGGTGATGCGCCCGTTGGTGGACCCGATCGTGGCGAGCCCGTCGCCCTGCCCGGACCCGGCCATGGCCAGGAACCCGGCGAAGTCGAGCCCGGCGCTGAACGCCCGGCCCTCCCCGGAGAGCACGACCGCCCGGACCGACGGGTCGGCGGCCAGCTTGGCGCCGGCGTCGACGAGGCCGACGAACGTCTCGGTGTCGAGGGCGTTGAGCTTCTCCGGCCGGTTCAGGCGGACGTCGGCGACACCGCCGTCGACCTCGATGCGCACTCGCTCGGACACCCGGGCCTCCCTCTGCCGCTGGAGCCCCGGTTTACCCTCGGTGGCGATGAGCCGCTACTTCGCCGTGACCGATGCGATCGTCGACTACGCCGCCGGCCGCGGCGCCTGGCCCGACCCGCCCGAGGTCGCGGACCTCCGGGCCGAGACGCAGGCGCTCGGCCCGGCGGCCGGCATGCAGGTCGGCGCCGACCAGGGCCAGCTGCTCACCCTCCTCACCCGCATCGCCGGCGCCCGGCGGGCGGTCGAGGTCGGGACGTTCACCGGATACTCGTCGTACTGCATCGCACGGGGCCTGGCCGAGGGCGGCACCCTCCTGTGCTGCGACGTCAGCGAGGAGTGGACCGCGATCGCCCGCAAGGCGTGGGAGCGGCTCGGCGTCGCCGACCGCATCGAGCTGCGCCTGGCCCCGGCCGTCGAGACGCTCCGGGCCCTGCCCGCGGAGGAGCACATCGACCTCGTCTTCATCGACGCCGACAAGCCCGGGTACGCCAGCTACTGGGACGAGCTGGTCCCCCGCGTCCGGGCGGGCGGGCTGCTCCTGGCCGACAACGTGCTGTGGTCCGGCCTCGTGGTGGAGGAGTCGGCGGACGACGCCAACCGGCGGGCGCTGCAGGCCTTCAACGACAAGGTGGCCGCCGACGACCGGGTCGAGTCGGCGATGCTGACCGCCTTCGACGGCCTCACGATCGCCCGGAAGCGCTGACCGAACGACCCCGGGTCGGCGGCAAAGCGAACGCCGTTCAGGACAGTCCGGCCGCGCTCCGTGGGCGGTCCCCAGCCGCGTTGACAGGTGTCCAACGACGCCTCTACGGTGCCCGTCAACTTCTCGGGAGGGTGACACGAGTCACGCCTGGGATATCGCCCTGTTGGCCGCGCCGGAGCATCCGGTCGTCGGCTCGCCGGACATCGAAGAAGGGGGAAACGGGTGCCGCGCTCCTTCGTGCGCCCTGCACGCCGATGGTGGCTGCCGCTCGCCGCCGTCGCCATGCTCGCCAGCGCGTGTGCCAGCGTCACCAGCGCCGGGTCGACGCAGCCCTCCGGGGGGGACAACGACGACGCCGAGGTCGGGCCGCCGCAGTACGGCGGCCGCATGGTCTACGGGCTCGAGGCCGAGACGACCAACGGCTGGTGCCTCCAGGAGGGCCAGCTGGCCATCTCGGGCATCCAGGTCGCCCGCACGATCTACGACACGCTGACGGTCCCCGACGGCGACGGCGGCTTCCGGGCCTACCTCGCCGAGTCGGTCCAGCCGAACGCCGACTACACGCAGTGGACGATCCGGCTGCGCGACGGCGTGGTGTTCCACGACGGCAGCCCGCTGACCGCCGCGGTGGTGAAGAACAACCTCGACGCCTACCGGGGCCAGTACCCGACCCGCAGCTCGCTGCTGTTCGTCTTCGTCCTGCAGGACATCGCCTCGGTCGACGTGGTCGACGACCTCACGCTGACCATCAACACCAGGCGCCCGTGGGCCTCGCTGCCCGCCCACCTGTACTCGAGCGGCCGGCTCGGCATCACCGGCCAGGCCCAGCTCGACGACGAGGAGGACTGCGGCCGCACCATGATCGGCACCGGGCCGTTCCGCCTGGACGAGTGGCGGGTCAACGACCACCTCACGGTCACCCGCAACGAGGACTACTGGCGATCCGACGCCGACGGGAACCAGCTGCCCTACCTCGACGAGATCGAGTTCCGGCCCATCACCGAGGGCCAGCAGCGGCTCAACGCCCTCAAGTCCGGCGAGATCGACGCCTACCAGATCTCCTCCAACACGGGCGCGCTGGACATCGACGAGCTGCGGGCGCTGGACGAGGCCCAGCAGGTCAACATGGCCGAGTCGGACGACTTCGCCGAGGTCGGCTTCCTGATGCTGAACACCACGCAGCCGCCGTTCGACAACCGGATCGCACGGCGGGCCGTGGCGCTGGCGCTCGAGCGCGGGCTGAGCAACGAGATCATGACCAAGGGCATCGCGTCCCTGGCCAACGGCCCCTTCGCCCCCGGCTCGATCGGCTACGTCGAGGACACCGGGTTCGAGACCGACAATCAGGAGGGGGCCGCCCGCCTCGTCGAGCAGTACGAGGAGGAGACGGGCGAGGAGTTCGCGTTCACCATCACCGCCGACCCCTCCCCCGAGCTGCAGCAGCTGGTGGCGCTCAACCGGCAGAGCCTCGAGCGGGTCGGCATCCGGGTGAGCACCCGCAACCTCGAGCAGTCGGCGCTGATCCAGTCGGCGATCGAGCGCAACTACCAGGCACTGACGTTCCGGAACTACCCCGGCCTCGACCCCGACAGCCTGTACGTCTGGTGGTACGGCGCCGGCAACCCCGTGAACTTCATGGGCTTCGACGACCCCGAGGTCAACGCCCTCCTCGACGCCGGACGCGAGACGGTCGACCCGGCCGTGCGCCAGCAGGTCTACGGCGACCTCAACCGTGAGCTCGCCGCCGAGGACTACATGATCTGGGCCTCCTGGACGATCTGGGCGATCCCCATGCAGCCCGAGTTCCACAACGTGGTCGGCGCCCAGGCGCCCGACTACTCGGCCTCGCCCTACACCGGCCTCGCCCTGGGGCACGACATGGCCCTCGTCTGGAAGGAGCAGTAGGCGTGAAGCTGGCACGTGAGCTGAGCAGGCGGGCGCTCCTGCTGCTCCTGGTGCTCTTCCTGGTGACGCTGTTCACCTCCGCGTTGCTGTCCCTCGTGCCCGGCGACCCCGTCGACACGCTGGTGCCGCTGGCGGACTCGCCCGAGACCGAGGAGATCAAGGCCGAGGTGCGCGAGAACCTCGGCCTCGACGAACCCTTCGCCGTCCGCTATTGGCGCTGGGCGTCCGGCTTCTTCACCGGCGACTTCGGCGAGTACTACCGGGTCTCCGGCGCCGATCCCGTCGGCGAGACGATCGGCGACGCCCTGCCGGTGTCGATCCAGCTGGTCGTGTACTCGCAGGTCCTGGCGCTCGTGATCGCCATCCCGCTCGGCGTCGCCGCCGCCCACCGGGCGGGGACGCTGTTCGACAAGGGAGCGAACACCGCGATGTTCGCCCTACTGGCGCTGCCAAACTTCGTACTCGGCCTGGCGCTCGCCTACTACCTCGGCGTCTGGCTGCAATGGCTCCCACCATCCGGCTACGTGCCGTTCGGCGAGGACGCCGGCGAGCACGTCCGCCGGATGATCCTGCCGGCCCTCACGCTCGCCGCCGGCCAGGTGGCCGTCTACATGCGCCTGCTCCGCAGCGACATGGTCCAGACCCTGCAGGAGGACTTCATCCAGATGGCCCGGTCGAAGGGCATCTCCGACCGGCGGGTCCTGTGGCGCCACGCCCTGCGACCATCGACGCTCACCCTGCTCACCGTCGCCGGCCTCAACGTCGGCACGCTGATCAGCGGCGCGGTCGTGGTCGAGGTGCTCTTCAGCATCCCGGGGATGGGCTACTTCCTCGGGCAGGCCATCTTCCAGCGCCAGTACGTGGCACTGCAGAGCTTCGTGGCGATCATCGCCATCGTCTACGTCATCGTGAACTTCGCGGTGGACGTCCTCTACACCGTCGTCGACCCACGGATCCGCCATGCCCGAGCCCGTTGAGCCCACTCCGGTGGCCCCGGCCGGGGACACCATGACCACGCCCGCGTGGGCGTCGCCACCCCCGTACGGGGCGCACGGCGCAGCCACCGCGACGGCCGCCGCCGGCGGGGTCGCGCCCGCCGCCCTGGTCGAGCCCGTCGACGCGGCCCCGGCCGTCGAGGTGGCCGGCACGCGCAAGCTCGGCCTCGTCGGCTGGCTGTCGCTGACCTGGATGACCGTGCTGTTGCTGGCGGTCATCCTCGCCCCCGCGCTGCCCCTGGACGACCCCGACGAGAGCTTCCTGGAGATCGTGCGCAAGGGGCCGATCCAGCCAGGGCACGTCTTCGGCGGCGACGGCAACGGCCGGGACATGTTGGCCCGGGTCATCTACGGGGCCCGCACGTCGCTGCTGATCAGCGTCTCGGCCGTCCTCATCGCTTTCGTGCTGGGCGGCATCCTCGGCCTGATCGCCGGTTACGCCCGGGGCAAGATCGACACCGTCCTGTCGACGGCGTTCAACGTGATCCTGTCGATCCCCTCACTGGTGCTCGTGCTCTCCTTCGTGGCGGTGTTCGCCTCGAGCGACCAGGAGACGTCGAACGCCAAGCTCATGACCGTGCTGATCCTCGCGATCGCCCTGGTCAGCGTCCCACTCATCGCCCGGATAACCCGGGCGTCGACGATGGCGTGGTCCGAGCGCGAGTTCGTGCGGGCCGCCGAGGTCCTCGGCGGCCGCCACAGCCGGATCGTGTTCCGGGAGGTGCTGCCCAACGTCCTGCCGGCCATGGCGTCGATCGCCCTGCTCGGCATCGGCCTGGCCGTCGTCGCGGAGGGCGGCCTCGCCCTCCTCGGCGCCAGCGTCGTCGAGGTCCCGTCGTGGGGGAACATGATCGCCCTCGGCCGGCCCGACCTCGCCCGGGCGCCGCACATCGTGGCCATTCCGTCGATCGCCATCTTCTTCACGATCCTGTCGCTCAACGTTCTGGGTGACGTGGTCCGCGCCCGCTTCGACGTCCGGGAGTCCGTGCTGTGAGCGCCACCGCCACCCCGCCGCTGCCGCCGCCGGCCCCGGCCGGCACCCGGCGGGTGCTCCAGGCGACCGACATCCGCACGGCGTTCCGCACGCCGCGCGGGCTGGTCCGGGCCGTCGACGGCGTGTCGCTCGCGCTCGACCGCGGCCGGACGCTGGGCATCGTCGGCGAGTCCGGCTCGGGGAAGTCGGTGCTCAGCCGGTCGATCATGGGCCTGCTGCCCAAGCGCAACGTCGAGCGCAGCGGCTCGGTCCTCTACGACGGCCAGGAGCTCGTCGGCCTGCCGACCGACCGGCTCCGCGAGCTGTGGGGCA
>Ga0126306_10000970_pt1 | contig 14796 bp, 15 predicted proteins | sample Plot27_FD_92592 | JGI IMG/M metagenome (GOLD analysis project Ga0126306, IMG submission 92592) | Serpentine soil microbial communities from UC McLaughlin Reserve, CA, USA - Plot27 | ecosystem: Environmental > Terrestrial > Soil > Grasslands | place: USA: UC McLaughlin Reserve, Lake County...
GCCGCTGACGGGGAGCGGGCGCCATCCTGGCCGCCAGCGGCGCCACCGGACCGAGCGTCGTGGTCATCCACTCGGCCATGAGCGCGGCGCTGTAGCGACGGTAGCCGCCGAACGCCTCGTCGCCGCCGTCGCCATTCAAGACGACCTTGAGGTGCTTGCGGGCCTCCCGCGCGACGGCGTTGCTGGGGATGGCCGACGAGTCGGCGTACGGCTGGTCGTACATCGAGACCAGCCGCGACAGCAGGTCTTCGGGCCGGCGGACCTCGGCGTCCAGGTCGACCACATCTCGCAGACGGCATTGCCCGTCGCCTTGGCCCTCGGCCAGGTCGGCTTGCTGCTTGCGATCCTCGGCATCTTCGCGGCGACGTTCGGGGCGACGTTGGAGACGCTGTTTGCGTCCGGTTATGAGATCGCGCAGTACTTCGGCTGGTCCTACGGCAAGTTGCAGCCGCCCGCGCGCGCCGCGCGCTTCACGACCGTGACGCTCGCCTTGCTCCTCATCTCGGCGGCACTCGCATTGACCACACTCGACCCCATCACCGTGACGATCGTCGCGGTGGTCTTCAGCGCGGCCCTGTTGCCGTTTCTCTTCGTTCCCGTGCTCCTGACCGCCAACGACCGCGAGCTGATGGGCGAGCTCGTCAACGGCCGACTCGCGAATGCGGTCGGGAGCCTCACGATCCTGTTCAGCGTCGCGGTTGCCCTGGCGGCGTTTCCGTTGCTCGTGCTGACCCGAGCGGGTGCGTCATGAACGAGCACCTCAGTGCGCGGATCGCCCTGCTCGACAACCAGCTCGTGGATGTGGATCGACGCCCGATCGGTCGCGTCGACGATGTCGAGCTTTCCCTCGAGAACGGCACGCTTCGCGTCGATTCGATCCTTATCGGCGCGCAGGCGCTTGGCGAGCGGCTCGGCGGGACGATCGGGCGGGGGATGGCTGCGGTCGCTGCGCGGTTGCGGCCCCGAACCGACCCGCCGGGTCCTGCGCGGATCGATGTGGCCCTCATCGAGGAGTTCGAGCCGCTGGTGCGGCTGAACGTTCCCTTCCGAGAACTCCGCGAGGTCGCGGGCTTGGAGCGCTGGCTTGCGCGCCACGCGATCGAGAGACTGCCGGGAGCCGGCCGTGCGGATTAGCGAGCTCCTTGCCTCCGTCGTCGTCGACGAGTCCGGCCGACGGGTGGGCCGCGTTCGCGACGTGCGGCTGGCGAAGGACGACCTCCGCGTCGTGGGGCTGGTGGTGGGCGACGGCTTCCTTGCGGACGCCGCCGTCGCCTGGGGCTTCGCCGACGGGCGGGCGCGGGGCCCATGGCCGCTCGAGAGATTGACGGCGCACGCCGTGCAGCGGATCACCTTCGTCCCCGTCGAGCGCGTCGCGCGCTGGGATCACGGCGAAGTCGTGCTTGCCTAGCGCCCCTCGCGGGCATACCGGGAGCGATGGCGATGACTGTCGGCGACCACGCGCTCGAGCGCCTCGGCGAGTGGGGCGTGCGCCGCGTCTACGGCTATCCCGGCGACGGGATCAACGGCGTCGTGCTCGCCTTCGCCGACCGCGACGACATGGAGTTCATCCAGGCTCGGCACGAAGAGATGTGCGCCTTCATGGCTTGCGGGCAGGCGAAGTTCACGGGGAAGCTCGGCGTCTGCCTCGCGACGTCCGGGCCGGGCGCGATCCATCTCCTGAACGGGCTCTACGACGCGAAGCTCGACCGCCAGCCGGTGCTCGCGATCGTGGGCCAGCAGGCGCGCACGGCGCTCGGCTCCGAGTATCAGCAGGAGGTCGACCTGGAGGCGCTGTTCGCCCACGCCTGTACGTTCGTCGAGACCGCCGTCGACCCGGCGCAGGTGCGACATCTCATCGATCGCGCGATCCGCATCGCCCTCGCGCGCCGCGCTCCGACCGCGATCGTGCTGCCGAAGGACCTCCAGAGCGAGGATGCGGTCACCGAGCCGCAGCACGAGCACGGCACCGCGCACTCCGGCGTCGGCTGGTCGCCGCCGCGGGTCCTCCCACGCGACGAGGACCTCCGGCGCGCCGCCGACGTCCTCAACGCCGGCGAGCGGGTGGCGATGCTGGTCGGCCAAGGCGCGATGGGAGCGGCGGAGGAGCTGTTGGAGACCGCGGAGCTGCTCGGCGCCGGCGTCGCGAAGGCGCTGCTCGGCAAGCCCGTGCTCCCCGACGACCTGCCGTTCGTGACCGGCTCGATCGGCCTGCTCGGAACGAAGCCGAGCTGGGACCTGATGCAGGGCTGCGACACCTTGCTCGTCGTCGGCTCGAGCTTCCCGTACGCCGAGTTCTTGCCGGAGGAGGGCCAGGCGCGCGGCGTCCAGATCGACATCGACGGGGCGATGCTCGGCCTGCGGTACCCGATGGAGGCCAACCTCGTCGGCGACGCGGGCGAGACGCTCCGCGCGCTCAATCCGCTGCTCGAGCGCAAGGAGGATCGTTCCTGGCGCGAGGAAGTCGAGCGCGGTGTGGCTGAGTGGTGGGACGTCGTTGAGGCGCGGGCCATGAATCCCGCCGACCCGATCAACCCGCAGCGTGTGTTCTGGGAGCTCTCGCAGCGACTGCCCGACGAGTGCATCGTCTGCGCCGATTCCGGCTCCGGCACGAATTGGTACGCGCGCGACCTCAAGCTGCGGCGCGGAATGCTCGCGTCGCTCTCGGCCACCCTGGCGAGCATGGGGAGCGCGGTGCCGTATGCGATCGCCGCAAAGTTCGCGTACCCCGAGCGCACCGTCTTCGCGCTGGCCGGCGACGGCGCGATGCAGATGAACGGCCTCGCGGAGCTGATCACGATCGCGAAGTACTGGGAACGGTGGAGCGATCCTCACCTGGTCGTGCTCGTGCTCAACAACCGTGACTTGAACGCGGTGACGTGGGAGCAGCGCGTAATGGCAGGCAGCCCGAAGTTCTCCGCCTCGCAAGACCTGCCGGACGTTCCGTACGCCGAGTTCGCGAGGTCGATTGGGCTCGACGGGCGGCGCGTGGAGGACGAAGACGAGGTCGGGCCGGCGTGGGACCAGGCGCTCGCGGCCGACCGGCCGTTCGTGATCGATGCAGTCGTCGATCCGGACGTGCCGCCACTGCCGCCGCACGTCTCGTTCGAGCAGGCGCGGTCGCTGGCTTCGTCGCTGGTCGAGGGCGACCCGGACCTGCGCGGCGTACTTCGGCAGTCGTTCCTCGACAAGCTCCGCGAGTACGTCCGCTAGCTGCCCGCGGGTTTCGCGTAGCTAAGCGGACGGCAGAGCCCGGCGCGCCGTTCCGGCAATGATGCGCGGGTGCCGATCGCAGTTCCTCCGCCAGTCCTGATCGCGCCGGGACCGTATGAGGTCTCGTTCGGGCGCATAGCGGGCCGCGCCGCGCGTGGAACGACCATCGTCATCGTGGCCATCGACGGCCGGGACGTAGCAAGGCGAAACCTGGTCGGCGGCAGGACGAGGTTCGACTTCCATGTCCAGCTGCCGCCCCGGGACCTGCGGCTGACCGTGACCGGCGTGGTCGACGGCAAGCGGCGTTCCTCCACGACCGTCGACCCGGTCTTCGGCCTGCCCCGATCCGGCGAACCTCGTGCGCCGCCACGCGGCTACGAGGATGCGCAGCTGGCCCGTGAGGTTCGCAGCCTCGCCGGTGCCTTTCCCGGCATCGCCGGGGTTTTCGTCCAGGACCTCCGGACCGGTGCCGGTTCGGCGTGGAACGCCCGCGCCGCCTTCCCGGCCGCCTCCACGCTCAAGGTTGCGATCGCGATCCAGGTTCTCATCGCTCACCGAGGCAGGCCGCCGCACGGCAGCCGCCTCGACCGGCTGCTCCGCCGGATGCTCGTCCCTTCCCTCGACAAGGCGGCGAACGAGCTTCTCGCCTGGCTCGGCGGATCGACGAGCGGCGGCGCGGCGCGCGTTAACGCGACGTTACGGGCGCTCGGCCTCTGGGACACCGAGATGTACGGCGGCTACATCGTGCCGTCGCGCCGGCCGATCCCGCTCCGCGCAGACCAGCAACCGAGCTTCATCGGCAAGCGCACCACGGCCTGGGATTTCGGCAGGCTCCTTCGCTACCTCCATCTCGCCGCAGACGGGAACGGACTGCTCGCGCAGCGCTTCCGCGGGAGCTTCGTGCCCGCGGACGCCCGGTTCCTCCTGTACCTGCTCAGCCACGCGAGACCGAACTGGCTCGCGCGATACCTGCCGGGAGCGACGGCGGCCGCACACAAGCCCGGGTGGATCACGCGGGCCCGTCACGACGCCGGGCTGGTCTACTGGCGGCGCGGCGCCTACGTCGCCGTCGTCCTCACCTGGAACGACCGCGGCGTCGGGGCGGCGTCAGAGCTCCTCGCCGGCCGTGTCGGTCGTGCCGCCTTCGATCGTTTCTCGCAGCTCGCCAAGGAGCCTCGCGACGTCGGCGCGCGGCAGCACGGTTTCGCTGTGTCCCTCGACGAAGAGCTCGGCGTCGAACGCGAGGACCTGGGCATGGAGCGGCAGCGCGCGCTCCGAGGTGATGCCCCCGTCCGGGCGCTCGTAGAGGCAGTCGCCGAGAAAGAGCATGCGGTCCGGTTCGACGAACATGACGCAGGAGTCGGCCGCGTGGTCGCGGCCGACGTGGCGCGCCCGGACGGTGACGCCGCCGAGCTCGAGGTCGAGCCCTTCCTCGAAGACGACGTCGGCTGGAGCGACACGAACTTCCCTTGGAGCCGGAAGCTCCTCCTTGACGTTCGCGGCGTGGGCGGGGCCGGCCTCGCCTGCCGCCACGCGCTGGTCGAGCGCTTCGTCGCTCCAGTCCATGGCCCCGAGTTCGACCAGGGTCGCCGCCGTGAGGCGGTGTGCGATCAGACTCGCGTCGAGCGCGGCCGCGCCGAACACGTGATCCCAGTGAGAGTGCGTGAGGACTATGTAGCTCGGTGGAGCTACTCCCTCCGCCGCCAGCGCCTCGAGGAAGCTCGTGGAGTGTGCGGCCGAGGAGCCGGCGTCGAGCCAAGCCGTTCGCCGCTTCCCGACGGCCGCGCACAGTGACGGTCGGTCCGGGGGCCCCGGCGGTAGCCAGTACACGTGGTCGCCGATCTTCGTCAGGGCGGTCAAGCGGTCTCGGCCAGGGCGATCGCTCCGAGTACGCCCGACCGGGGAGCAAGGGCGGGAAGCATGATTGTCGCGGCGTCCTGATAGCCGTTCATGAGCCGCTCGACCTCGCGCTGGACGAGCGCGAGCAAGCCGGGATGGCTCATCACCCCGCCGCCGAGGAGGATCCGCTGCGGCGACAGCACGCAGATCACGGAGACGAGGCCGAGCGCGAGATAGTGCGCCTGGAGCGACCACACGGCCTGGTTGCCGTCGAGGTCCTGGGGCGCCCGGCTCCACCGAGCCTCGATCGCGCGGGCGGAGGCGAGCCCCTCCCAACAGTCGCCGTGGTAGGGGCAGACGCCGTCGAAGGGGTCCTCTTCGCGATCGTGCGGGATCCGCATGTGCCCGAACTCGGGGTGCAGAAGGCCGTGGAGGAGCGTGCCGCCTGCCATCCCGCCCCCACCGATCCCGGTGCCGACCGTGATGTAGCAGAAGGTGTCGAGCCCCTGTGCCGCTCCCCAACGATGCTCGCCGAGCGCGGCGGCGTTCACGTCGGTGTCGAAGGCGACCGGCACCGAGAGACGATCTCGGATCGCCTGGCCGACGTCCGTATAGGCCCAGCCGGGCTTCGGTGTCGAGGTGACGTGACCCCAGGTCGGCGAGTCTGGATTCGTGTCCACCGGGCCGAAGGAGCCGATCCCGATCGCCGCGACCGGCCCCTCGCGCTCGAAGAACGCGACCACCCGGCTGATCGTCTCCTCCGGTGTCGTCGTCGGAATCGTCGCCCGAGCCCGCAGGTCGTCCGGGCCCGTTCCAATCGCGCATTCCCACTTGGTGCCGCCGGTCTCGATGCCGCCGTACACGTTCACCGACCGTCGCCGGACGACTTGCGAACAACGAACTGTGCGGGAAGGACGACGACGCGGCGCTGCTCCGGAGCGCGATTCTCGATCCGCTCGACGAGCAGCTGCGTGCCGAGCGTACCCAGCGTCTCCGCCGGCTGGGCCATCACCGTCAAGAACGGGTAGAGGCGCGAGGCGTACTCGATGTCGTCGAAACAGACGAGGGCGACGTCATCAGGGACTTCGAGCTCGCGGGCTCTCACTGCCTCGATCGCTCCGAGCGCAACCAGGTTGTTGACCGTGAAGACCGCCGTTGGACTGTCCTCCAGCTCGAGCAGCCGGCTCATGCCCTCGAACCCGCCTCGCGGGTCGACAGTCGCACGCACGACCAGACTCGGATCGAGCGGCAGGCCGGCAGCCGCCAGCGCCGCCTCGTAGCCTTCCCGCCGGTCGCGGGCGGTCGAGACGTCGTTCCCCTCCGTGATGAATCCGATTCGAGCGTGGCCCAGCGAGATCAGGTGCTCTACGAGTACGCGAGCGCCGCCCGCACTGTCGCCGACGACCACATCGGACTCAACTCCGGGGACGGTTCGATCGATGAGGACGAACTGGACGCCGAAGCGCGCGAGCCGCTCGAGGTGACCCTTCGATCGATCGCTGACCGGTGCGATGACGATCCCTTCGACGCGGTGCGCGAGCATCTCCTCGATCACCTCGCGTTCGATCGTCAGGTCGGCGCGGGTATCGCAGAGAATCATGCGGTAGCCGGCGCGGCGCGCCACGTCTTCGGCGCCGCGGACGATCAGCGTGAAGAACGGGTTCGCGACATCGGGGACGATCAGCGCGAGCGTCCCGGTCTTCTGCCGGATCAGTCCTCGGGCGAGCCGGCTCGGGACGTAACCCAGGTCCGCGATCGCCTGCTCGACCCGCCGGCGCGTATCGGGGCTGACCCGCTCGCTGTCGTTGATCACGCGCGACACTGTCATCGACGAGACGCCCGAGGCTCGGGCGACATCCTTGATCGTCACGTTGCCGGGTATAGCCATGCGTCTCTTATGGGATCAGTAACACGCTTCCGCGTCAAGATCAATCTCTTGCCGCTTGACGACCGGCCACAGGCTGTGTTATCGATACCACAACTTGGACATGAATCCGGAAGAGGGAGGTTGAGATGAAAGGACGTCCGCTGCTGCTGGTGCTCGTGCTCGTCCTCGCCGCCGGCGCCGTCCTGGCCGCCGTGGCGGCTGCGAACACGTCGAAGCAGTCCGCGACGAAGATCAAAGTCGGGCTGATCACCAAGGACGTCACGAATCCGTTCTTCGTGAAGATGAGACAGGGAGCCACGGCGCAGGCGAAGAAGCTCGGCGCCGAGCTCGTCTACGCCGCCGGCAAGAGCAGCTCCGACAACGCGAGCCAGATCGCGGCGATCGAGAACATGACGACGGCCGGCGTCAAAGGGATCCTGATTACAGTCGCCGATGCCAAGGCGGAGAACGCGGCGATCAGGAAGGCGCGAAGAGCGGGTGTGCTCGTGATCGCGCTCGACTCCCCGACGAGTCCGACGACCGCGGTCGATGCACTCTTCGCCACCAACAACTTCAACGCCGGCGTGCTGATCGGCAAGTATGCACGCGCGGCGACCAGGGGCAGGACGGTCACGATCGGAATGCTCGACGAGCACGCGGGTTCCTCGGTCGGGAAGCTTCGGCACGACGGCTTCCTCAAGGGCTTCGGGATCAAGAACTCGAACCCGCAGATCGCCTGCGTGGGGAACGGGCAGGGTCAGACGGCTCCGTCGCAGACGGCGATGGAGAACTGCCTCCAGAAGAGTCCCAACATCAACGTCGTCTACACGATCAACGAGCCGAGCGCCAAGGGTGCTTGGAACGCGTTGAAGAACGCCGGCAAGACGAAGGCCGCCACGACGATCGTCTCCGTCGACGGAGGCTGCGCCGGCGTGCGGAACGTGCGAGCCGGGATCATCGACGCGACCTCGCAGCAGTATCCGCTGCGCATGGCGTCGAGGGGCGTTTCGGCGGTTGTGAACTACGCCAGGACGGGCACGAAGGTGTCCGGCTACACCGACACCGGCGTGAACCTGATCGCCGCAAGGCGGCGGACTGGAGTTCCCTCCAAGACGGTCGCGTACGGCCTCAAGAACTGCTGGGGCTAGACCGACTCCCCTCCACCCGAGACCGGGGCGCACGTAGCGTCCCGGTCTCGTTCGTCCCTGGCGGATACTCCGCGTGACGGCCATTCAGTCCGCATTTCAAGTCACTCGCCGCGTGCTCGCCGCGCCGACGGTCGGGCCCTTCCTGGCTCTGCTGCTCGCGATGGCGTTCTTCTCCGTCAAGTCGGAGAATTTCCTGCAGGGCCAGAACCTCTCGCTCGTCCTCCAGCAGGTGATGGTCGTGGGCGTGCTGGCGATCGGCCAGACCTTCGTGATCCTCACCGCGGGGATCGATCTCTCCTGCGGGACAGTGATGGCCTTCGGCCAGATCGTGATGACGAAGCTGGCGGTGGCGGAAGGCGTCGATCCGCTCCTTGCGATCGGACTCGGGATCCTGGCGTGTGTGGCCTTCGGCTTTCTCAACGGCGGGCTCGTCACTGCCGTCAGGCTGCCGGCGTTCATCGTCACGCTCGGGACGCTCAACATCGCGTTTGCGCTCACCCACGTCTACTCCAACGACGAGACGTACTCCGAGCTCCCGAGCGAGCTCCTCTTCTTCGGCAAGACGTTCACGCTCGGCGGGACGGACGTCACGTACGGCGTGGTCCTGATGTTCGTGCTCTTCGGGATCGCGTGGTACGCGCTGACGCAGACAGCGTGGGGGCGCCACGTCTATGCCGCCGGCGACAACCTCGAGGCCGCGCGGCTGATGGGAATCAAGGTCAGCCGCGTCTTGCTCAGCGTCTACGTCCTCGCGGGACTGACCTATGGCATCGCGGCCATGCTCCTGGTGGCTCGGACAGAGCTCGGCGATCCGAACGCCGGCCAGACCACGGAGAACCTGGACGCGATCACGGCCGTCGTGCTCGGAGGAACGAGCCTCTTCGGCGGTCGGGGGCACGTGATCGGGACGCTGATCGGGGCAGTGGTTGTAGGGGTGTTCCGGAACGGCCTGACGCTGATCGGGGTCGAGGTCGTCTGGCAGTACTTCGTCACCGGGATCCTCGTCATCCTCGCGGTTTCCGTCGACCAGCTGACCCACAGGAGGCGAGCATGAAGGAGCCGCGGCCGATCCTCGAGGCGCGCGGCCTGGTCAAGCGGTTCGGCCAGGTGATCGCTCTCGACGGCGCCGACTTCGAGCTCTACCCAGGCGAGATCGTCGCGATCATCGGCGACAACGGCGCCGGCAAGTCGACGCTGATCAAGACGCTGTCGGGCGCGCTGCAGCCGGACGACGGCGAGATCCGGCTCGAGGGCGAGCGCGTTCGGTTCCGTTCTCCCGGCGAGGCGCGAGGGGCGGGAATCGAGACCGTCTACCAGGACCTGGCGGTCGCGCCGTCGCTCGACATCGCGTCCAACATCTTCCTCGGCAGGGAAGCCCGCTGGCGAGGCCCGCTCGGTCTCGGACTCCGCCTGCTCGACAAGCGCAGGATGCGGCGCGAGGCGGCCCAGCACTTCGCCGAGCTCCAGATCGGCGTCCAGTCGATCACTCAGCCCGTCGAGAACCTCTCCGGCGGACAGCGTCAGGGCGTTGCAGTCGCACGTGCCGCGAAGTGGGCGCGCAGGCTCGCGATCATGGACGAGCCGACCGCGGCCCTCGGTGTGCGGGAGACGCGCCAGGTGCTCGACCTGATCCAGCGGGTGCGAGAGCGCGGCCTCCCCGTGATCATGATCAGCCACGACATGCCGCACGTCTTCGAGCTCGCGGATCGGATCCTGATCATGCGGCTCGGCAAGCGCGTTGCGGTGGTGACGCCCCAGACGCACACGATGCCGGAGGCGGTCGCGATCATGACCGGCGCGACCAAGGCCGAGCTGGAACAGGCGATGACGACGGAAGAGCCGAAGGAATGAGCGTCAAGTGGGGCCTGGTCTCGACTGCCCCGATCAACCGCTCGATCATCGCGGCGGCGCGGGAGTCCGAGCGGGCGGAGGTGATCGCCGTCGCCAGCCGTGATGCCGCACGTGGAGAGGCGTATGCGCGCGAGCACGGGATCGAGCGCGCCTACGGGAGTTACGACGCACTGCTCGAGGACGAAGACGTCGAAGCCGTCTACATCTCCCTGCCGAACGGGATGCACGTCGAGTGGACGATGCGCGCAGTCGAGGCCGGCAAGCACGTCCTTTGCGAGAAACCGTTCTCCCGGCATTCCGCGCCGGTTGAGCAGGCCTTCGCCACCGCCGAATCGGAAGGGCTCGTCCTCTCCGAGGGGTTCATGTGGCGCCACCATCCGCAGGCGGCGCAGCTCGCGAAACTCGTCGCCGACGGTGCGATCGGACCGCTGCGGCTCGTCCGCGTCGCCTTCAGCTTCCCGCTGGCAATCGAACGCGGGCCCGAGGACGCCCGCTTCAGCGCCGAGCTCGGCGGCGGCGCGATGATGGATCTCGGCTGCTACTGCGTGAACGCGATCCGCTTCCTGGCCGGGGAGCCGGAGAGCGTTTCCGCGAAGCAGGTGATCGGCCCCACCGGTGTCGACGTCGTCTTTGCGGGCACCCTGCGGCATGCGGGCGATGTGGTCTCACACTTCGACTGCAGCTTCGTGGTGCCACGGCGAGCCGAGCTGGAGGTGCTCGGCGAGGAGGCGAGCCTCTTCGTCACGACCCCGTTCGTGATCACGTCGCCGGGCATCGAGCTCCGCCGCGGCGGAGAGGTCGAGCAGGTCGCGGTTCCCTCGGCCGACTCTTACCGCCTCGAGCTGGAGAACGTGAGCGACGCGATCCGCGGCGAGACGCCGCTGCTGCTCGGCCGGGAGGACGCAGTCGGTCAGGCGCGGACGATCGAAGCGCTCTACGGTGCGGCCGCATGACCTACGTCCCCGCCGACGACCGTTACGAGCGAATGCAGTACCGCCGCAGCGGGCGGAGCGGCCTCCTGCTCCCGGCGATCTCGCTCGGGCTCTGGCAGAACTTCGGCGACGACGATCGCCCGCTCGAGACGGGCTGCGCAATCGTCCGACGCGCGTTCGACCTCGGGATCACGCACCTCGACCTCGCGAACAACTACGGCCCGCCCTACGGCTCCGCCGAGGCCAACTTCGGCCGCATCCTGAAGGACGACCTGGCGCCGTTCCGCGACGAGCTGATCATCTCGACGAAGGCGGGCTACGACATGTGGGCTGGGCCCTACGGCGATCGCGGCTCTCGCAAGTACCTCCTCGCGAGCCTCGACCAGAGCCTCGGCCGGATGGGGCTCGACTACGTCGACATTTTCTACTCGCATCGCTTCGATCCCGAGACGCCGCTCGAGGAGACGATGGGCGCGCTCGACACCGCCGTCCGGCAGGGTAAGGCGCTCTATGTCGGGGTCTCGTCCTACTCGGCCGCGAAGACGGCGGCGGCCTACGCGATCCTCCGCGAGCTCGGGACCCCGCTCCTCATCCACCAGCCGTCCTACTCGATGTTGAACCGCTGGATCGAGGAAGACCTGCTGGACATGCTCGGCGAGCTCGGAGTCGGCTGCATCGTCTTCTCCCCGCTCGCGCAGGGGATGCTGACCGACAAGTATCTCCAGGGAATCCCCGAGGGCTCCCGCGCAACCCGCGACAGCACGCTCTCACCGGACCTGATCACCGACGAGAACCTGGAGAAGATCCGTGGGCTGAACGAGATCGCGGCCGGCCGGGGTCAGAGCCTGGCGCAGATGGCTCTCGCCTGGACGTTGCGCGATCCTCGCGTGACCTCGGCGTTGGTGGGTGCAAGCAGCGTCTCTCAGCTCGAGACGAACGTCGCCGCCCTCGACCGGCTGGAGCTCACCGATGACGAGCTCGCCGAGATCGACCGCTTCGCGACGGAGAGCGGGATCAACCTCTGGGCCGCGTCGAGCGCCGAGTAGCTACTTCCCGGTGGCGGAGAAGTGCTGATAGTCCTTCGACGACGCCCAGTGCCCGCCCCATGACCAGCCGATCGCGGCAAACGCTTGCACGACGACGTCGCCGGAGACGATCATCCCGGGCCTGACGCGTGAGCGGCCGAGGTAGCTGCGGCCGGCCGGCGGCTCGACCCGGCCCCCGTGGACGAACGGGTTCTCGACCGGGTTGATGTCGATCGCGAGCCCGTACGCGTGCTGCGACCAACGCCTCGTGCCTGACACGAACCGGCAGTTGAAGCCGGAGGTGTTGTCCGCCGCCATCGACGCGTCGTCGCTGCCCTTGTATGCCTCGACGAGCCTCAGGCGCCGGATCGGGTAGCGGGCGGCATACAGCTTCCGGAAGACCGAGATGGCCTGACGCGCGGCGCTCGCACGCACGACGATCGACCCGACCCGGCGCCTGCCGGCGAAATCCCAATGGCTGACGGTCATGCGTCTGAGCTGGAAGGGGCTCACCGGGCATCCGGGCCGCCAGGAGTAGGACAGGTCGGCTGCCGTCACCTTCGAGACTGTTCCGACGAAGCGCGGAGGCGCCTCGGCGGCTCCGATGAACACTGCAGCTGCTGCGAGCAGCAGGACGATCCTCACTGCGCGGGAGCGTAGTCTCAAGGCAGTGAGTCGGACCTCGCGGCTGGCTGGGCGCTGTGCCGTGGTGGCGCCGCCCAAGCTCCTGGAAGCAGCGCAACTTTCGACCGCGACGCCGCAGGCGTAAGCTCGATCCGTCGGGCGAGCGAGACGGCGAGCCTTTGCCCGCTCCCGTCCAGCGCCGCCCCGCCGCCCCGACAGCCGCCTACGCCTGGGAGGAGATGCGATGAAACGAAGGAGAAAGCTCACGGCACGGCCGCTGGTGGCGGCACTCGCGCTTGCCACCGGCCTCGGCATCGCGATCCGCGGGCTGAGATCGAGGAGAGAGGGGAGTCAAAGGAGAAGCACCATGAACGAGACGAACAAGGCGATCTCCCGGCGCGTCGTCGAAGACCTCTTCAATGAGGGTCGGCTCGAGGCCGCGGACGAGATCGTGACCACCGACTTCGTCGGCCATGACCCGGCTTCGCCCGAGCCCGTCCTGGGCCCCGAGGGGCTGAAGAGAAACGTCGAGGGCTACCGGACCGCGTTCCCCGACGTGCGTCTCTCGATCGACGACGAGATCGCCGAGGGCGACCGGGTGGTCACGCGCTGGACGGCGCGGGGCACCCACCAGGCCGAGCTGTTCGGGATCCCGGCGACCGGGAAGCAGGCAACTGTTACCGGCATGACGATCGACCGGATCGTCGAGGGGCGCATTGCCGAAAGCTGGACCAATTGGGACACGCTTGGACTGCTGCAGCAGCTCGGCGCGCTTCCGGCGCTGGCCCAGGCCTGAGGCCGCATCCGACCGAGACGCGAAGGGGCCGCCTCGGCGCGGCCCCTCTTTTTGGGTGATGGAGTTGGCTTGGGCATCCGCCGACACCGGCAGGACCGTTTTCCCATTATGTTCGGCTCGCTCCCTCAGCCCGCCCACATGCCGTGCCCCGACTGCGGCGCCTCGGTGCCGCGCGCGGCCGAAGCCAAGCATGTCTGCGATGAGGCGCAGCGAACGTCCTACGAGCTGTTCCAGGTCCGGCTCGAGGCCGACCGGTTCGACAACGAACTCACTCACTGGCTCGCTTCTCCGAACGGACGCTTCGCCGTCTTCTACGCCGAGCGCCAGCGCCGGCGCGCCGCTTAGGAGCTAAGTCTCGTAACGCATCCTTGAAGAGCTTACGGCCGTGCCTTTATCGTCATAGCCGCAGTTCAACAGAGAGGGGACGGCGGCGAGTGGCTCAACCGCAAGCGAAGGTCGAAGACGCGTCCCCTGGGACGGCCGGGTCGCCGATGGTCCGGCTCGAGCAGGTCACAAAGAGCTTCGGCGACCTTCTCGTTCTCGACCGCATCGACCTGACCGTAGACCAGGGCGAGGTCCTCGTGGTCATCGGCCCCAGCGGAAGCGGCAAGAGCACGCTGCTGCGCTGCATCAACCTGCTCGAGCCGATCGACTCCGGCCGCATCTTCCTGGAGGGACAGGAGATCACTGCGAAGCGGGTCGACGTCTCGGGTGTGAGGCAGCGGATCGGGATCGTCTTCCAGCAGTTCAACCTCTTTCCACATCTCCGGACGATCGACAACGTGACGCTCGCCGCGCGTCGCGTGAAGCGGACGCCCCGGCGGCGGGCAGAAGCGCGAGCACACGAGCTGCTTGCCCGTGTCGGACTCGACGAGAAGGCCAAGCAGTATCCCCATCAGCTTTCGGGCGGGCAACAGCAACGAGTCGCGATCGCGCGGGCACTGATGATGAACCCCCACGTGATGCTGTTCGACGAGGTCACGTCCGCGCTCGATCCCGAGCTTGTCGGCGAGGTTCTCGTCGTGATGCGGGACCTCGCGCAAGAATTTGGGATGACGATGCTGGTCGTCACCCACGAGATGCAGTTCGCCCGCGACGTCGGCGATCGGCTGATCTTCATGGACGAGGGCCGGATCGTCGAGCAGGGCAAGCCGGAAGCAGTCCTGGACGACCCCAAGCAAGAGCGAACGCGACGCTTCCTGCGCCGGACGCTGCAACTCGCGGATTCACTGGAGGAACTGACCATCGACGAAGGAGGGGCTAGATGAAGAGGCTGTTGATCGCAATCGGAGCGGCCGGGGTGCTCGGGGTGGCCATGGCCGCGCTGGCAGTGGCCGCGCCGTCAAGCGGCGAGAGAGCGGACAAAGCCGCGGCGGCGACAAAGCTGCCGCCGCTGCCGGCGGAGGTGCGTGCTCGTAAGCGATGGCTGATCGGCATCAAGTGCGACTTTCCGCCGTTCGGTTACATCAACCGGCAGAACAAGAACGCCGGCTACGACGTCGAC
>Ga0126306_10000972_pt1 | contig 14783 bp, 14 predicted proteins | sample Plot27_FD_92592 | JGI IMG/M metagenome (GOLD analysis project Ga0126306, IMG submission 92592) | Serpentine soil microbial communities from UC McLaughlin Reserve, CA, USA - Plot27 | ecosystem: Environmental > Terrestrial > Soil > Grasslands | place: USA: UC McLaughlin Reserve, Lake County...
CGTCCGCCGTCGCCTCCGTCACCAGTGTGAGGAGGGCGAGCAACCCCTGGTCGTTGTCGAGCGCGTGGCCCTCGTCGTCGATCATGGTGGCGGTCTCGCCGTCCGGGTCCATGACGACCCCGAGCTGACTGCCGGACGCCCGAACCAGCTCGGACAGGCGCGCCACGCGCGCCGAGCGGTCCTCGAGTGCCGCCGTCGCGGACGCGGTGCTGGCGAACGGGTTGATCGACAGCACCTCGGCGCCCGTCTTGGCGAGGACGCTCGGCCTCACGATCGACGCGGCGCCGAACGAGTAGTCGAGCACGACCTTGAAGGCGCGCTCGAAGAGCCGCTCCTGGTCGACCGTGTCCATGAGCGCCGACGTGTAGAACTCGAGCGAGCGAGGCGGGTACTCGATGTCGCCGATGTCGGCCGCGAAAGCACGCCGGTAGTCCTCTCGGTAGAGCAGCCGCTCGATCTTGCGTTGCGTCGACTCGTCGATGTCGCGCCCGTCGGCGTCGAAGAAGCGGATCTCGACGGCGTCGGGGTCGCCGGGCGCGAGCCGAACGGTGATGCCGCCGCGCGCCTTGCCGTTGCGGACCTGGAACCGTGTGAGCGGCACCGTGGCGAGCTCGACGTCCTCGACGTTGACCCCGGCGAGGTTCACCCCGCCGATGACGGCGCGCTTCAGCGCCCGTGCGACGCGGCTCGTGTCGCGGCTGGTGGTGACGGTGGCGCCCTTCTTCAGCGCGGTGCCGTACGCCGTCGCGACCCGGATCGCGACCTCCGGCGTGACGTCGACGTTGGCCAGGCCGCGGATCCCCCGCCGGCCGAAGAGGGTGCGGGCGCCGCGGCTCTCCCACACGATCGACGAGTTCACGATGGCGCCGTTCTCGACCGTCTTGAACGGGTACACCTTGACGCCGGGGTTGATGACGGCTTGCTCGCCGACGAAGCACTCGTCGCCGACGACAACGCCTTCCTCGATGCGGGCGTGGGCGCGCAGGTCGGTCGACCGGCCGATCACACAACCGCGCAAGCGGGCGCTGGGCCCGACGTAGACGTGGTCGTGACACACCGCGCGCTCGACGAACGCATCCGCCTTCACCACGACGTCGGTGCCGAGCACGGTGTACTCGCGCAGGTGCGCACCGGCCTCGATCCGGCAGTTGTCGCCGATCACGACCGGTCCCTCGATCCGGGCCGTGGGATCCACGTCGGCGCCCTCGCCGAGCCAGATCCCCTCCCCGATCCGGAACCCCTCGATGTCCACGTGGACGCGCCGGTCGAGGACGTCCTGGTGGGCTCGCAGGTATGCCTCGAGCGTCCCGACGTCCTCCCAGTAGCCGTCCACGACCGTGCCGATGAGCGGCAGCTTCTTCTCGAGCACCGCCGGGAAGACGTCGCCGGCGAAATCGACGACCTCGTCGGCGCGGATGTAGTCGAAGATGCCGGGCTCCATGACGTAGATGCCGGTGTTGGCGGTGTCGGAGAACACCTCTCCCCAGCTCGGCTTCTCGAGGAAACGCTCGATGGTGCCGTCGGGGCGAGTGATCACGATGGCGAACTCGAGCGGGTTCTCGACCCGTTTGAGCGCGATCGACGCCAGCGCGCCGGCGTCCTGATGCGCCTTGACGATCGCGCCGAGGTCGATGTCGGTGAGGACGTCACCCGAGATCACGAGGAACGTGTCGTCGAGCTCCTCCGACGCGTTGAGGACGGACCCGGCCGTCCCGAGCGGCGTCTCTTCGGTCGCGTAGCGCATCCGCACCCCGAAGTCGGACCCGTCGCCGAAGTAGTCGCGGATCTGGTTGGCGAGGAACGCGACGGTGACGACGACGTCGTCGAAGCCGTGGTTGGCGAGGAGCCGCACCACGTGCTCCAGCATCGGCCGGTTGGCGAGGGGCATCATCGGCTTGGGCTGGTTGCTCGTCAGCGGCCGCAGCCTCGTGCCCTCTCCCCCGGCCAGTATCACCGCTTTCACGCCACCATCCTCTCGTCGTGCGACGCCCTCCCTTCCCGCAGGGCTGCCCGGGCCTGCGGGATGTACGCGAGTGCCGCGTAGTAGCTCAGCAGGAGGCCGCCGATCGTGAACACCCACGTCACGACGAGCAGCGCCACCCGGATCTCCGACACCGCGTCGGCAAGCAAGAACCCGGGGAGGGCGAACATGAGCGCCAGTGTTCCTGCCTTCCCGGACCACCGCACGTCCATGCGGCGGGCTCCGACCGCCGCCAGCGCGAGCACCGCCACCGAGATCACCGCTTCACGGGCGAGCACCACGATGCCGACCCACAGCGGCAGGCTGCCGTCGACGAGGAGGGCGAGCCCGGCGAACACGAGCAGCACGCGGTCGGCAGTGGGATCGAGGACCTTGCCGACCTCGCTGGCCTGGTCGAAGTGTCGGGCGATCCAGCCGTCGACCCAGTCAGTCGCACCCAGCACCGCGAGCAGGACCGCGGCCGCGATCTGATCCTCCCGTCCGAGGAGCAACCACAGGAACAACGGCACGCACGCCAGCCGCCCGATGGAGATGAGGTTCGGCAGCGTCAGGATGCCCTTGTCGGCGGGCTGGCGTGCGCCCTTCGCGCTCGCGGCGGTGGCGCTCACAGCAGACCAGCGTACGCGCCACCGTCGACGTGGATCGCGGCGCCGGTCAGGAACCGGGCGTGGTCCGACGACACGAACGCGGCGATCGCGCCGAAGTCATCCGCTCGACCCATCATCCCGGCGGGGATGCCGTCGGTATCGGCGTTGCCGAGCTCACGCACGCGTTCGGTGTCATGGATGCCGGGCTGGAGGGAGTTGACGGTCACCGCGTCACCGGCCACTTCACGAGCCAGAGTCTTGAGGAACCCGGTCGCGCCGGCGCGGGCAGTGTTCGAGAGGATGAGCTGCGGGATCGGTTGGCGCACCGCGATCGATGTGATCGCCACGACCCTCCCCCAGCGCTGCTGCCGCATCTCCGGGACCGCGGCGTCGCACATCGCGATCACGGACAAGCAGTTCAGCTCGAGTGCGGCGAGGTACTGGTCGACACGGATCGACGAGAAGTCGCCGGGAGGCGGCCCGCCCGCGTTCGTCACGAGGATGTCGACGCCACCGAGGGCTTCGCGGGCGGCGTCGACGAAGCCGCGGGCGCCGTTGGCGGTGGAGACGTCGGCGGTGATGGGGACGGCGCCGCGCCCGATCGTGCGGGCGGCGCCGGCGATGGCGTCGCCGTCCCGGCTGCACATCGCCACCTGCACGCCCTCGCCGGCGAGCGCCGCCGCCGTCGCGAAGCCGAGCCCACGGCTCGCGGCCGCGACCGCGGCGCGGCGACCGGAGATTCCGAGGTCCATGTCGCTCCCTCCTCTATGTCGCCGTCGCAAGCTCCGGCTTTGCGGCGACGGTCGGCAAAGCCGCCGTCTCCGCGCTTCAGTCGTGGATGGGGCCGTCGGTGTCGCGCAGTGAACCGAACGTCCGGCCGGTCCGCAGGGCGATGATCTCGGCACAGATCGAGATGGCCGTCTCCTCGGGTGTGCGCGCGCCGAGATCGAGGCCGATCGGGCCCATCACGCGCTCGAGGCCGGCGTCGTCGACGCCTTCGGCACGGAGTCGCCGCTCGCGTTCGGCGTGCGTCCGGCGAGAGCCCATCGCGCCGATATAGCCCGCATCCGTGTCGAGGGCGGCGATGATCGCGGGAACGTCGAACTTGTGGTCGTGGGTGAGGACGCAGACGGCGTCGCGCGATCCGAGCTCCTCCCCCACCTTGACGAGGTACCGGTGCGGCCAGTCGTTCACGACCTCGTCCGCCATGGGGAAACGCTGCGGTGTCGCGAACACGGCGCGCGCGTCGCACACCGTCACCCGGTATCCGAGCAGCTTGGCGGCGCGTGCGAGCGCGGCGGTGAAGTCGACGGCACCGAAGATGATCATCCGGGGCGGCGGCGCGAACGACTCGACGAAGACCTCGACGGCACGTTCGCGTGCTTCACCGTTCGGGCCGTAGTGCCGCGTCGCGGTCAGGCCCGCCTGGAGCTGGGCCCGGGCGTCGCGGGTCACGACGCGGTCGAGGCTCGCGCCACCCAACCCGCCCATCGGCTCGCCGTCTGGGGCCACGAGCAACTTGGCACCGACGTTCGGTCCGTTGACGACGGTGGCGAGCGCCACGGGCTCCTCGGCTCGAAGCGCGTCCCGCAACGCGTCGTAGATGCCTGCGCTCACCAGTCGAGCGCTTCGACGAAGACGTGGATTGTCCCGCCGCACGTCAGCCCGACGGCGAACGCCTCGTCGTCCGAATAACCGAACGAGATGACGCCTCGCTCGCGGGCGCCCTCGAGCACCGCGAGCGCCTCCTCGACGACGGCACCCTCGACGCAGCCCCCCGACACCGACCCGGCGACCTCACCGGCTTCGTTGACCGCCATCGTGGCGCCCGGCTCGCGCGGACCGGAGCCTTCGGTGCCGACGACTCGCGCGATCACGATGCGTTGCCCGTCGGCTCGCCAGCGGTCGATGTCGTCGAGCACGTCCTTCATCGCGTGATCACGCGCCCAGCGTAATGCCTGGTCAGAGGCCTAGTGCGGCTCCCTCGGCGCGGGGCTCTGTCGCCACGGCATAGCCGCCGTCCATTCGCTGGATGGCGTGCGCGTGTCCCATGCCCGTGTCGATGCGCCCGGTGCGTCTCGGATCGTGGCCGAGTGCAAGGAGCGCGTCGAACCAGGCGTCGGGAAATTGCGGCTCCGCTCTGAGTGTCCACGTGGCCGGTTCGAGGTACCAGCGCGGCGCGTCGATCGCATGCTGCGGGTCGGCGCCGTCGTCGATCAGGTGCGCGAGCAGCTGCACATGGATCTGAGCCTGCGAATCGCCGCCCATCGTGCCGAACACGATCGTCGGCTCACCGTCGTACAGAGCCATGGCCGGGATCAGGGTGTGCATCGGGAACTTCGCCGGCGCGAGCGCGTTCACCTGCGCCGGGTCGAGCGTGAAGGACGCGCCTCGGTTGTTGAGATTGATGCCCCACTGGGGCACGTGTACGCCGGATCCGAACGCCATGAAGTTCGACTGGATGAGGCTGACCAACAACCCGTCGGCGTCGGCCGCGCACAGGTACGCCGTGCCGCCGACGTGTGCCTCCCCCGGCGCCGGCGTGGTGGCGTGCTGCGGGTCGATGCGAGAGCGGCGCCCGTCGATCCAGTCGTCGGCGAGCATGGCCTCGGGGCGCACGGTCATGGCCGCGGGATCTGAGACGTAGTCGTTGCGGTCCTGGAGCGCGAGCTTCGTGGCTTCGATCAGGAGGTGATGGCGCTCCGGCCCGTCCTCGGGGAGCGCGAACCCGTCGAGGATGCGCAGCGCCTCGAGTGTCGCGACGCCCTGCGTCGGCGGCGGCAGCTCGGCGATCTCGAGGCCGCGGTACCGCGCACGCAGCGGCTGGACCCAGCGGCCCTGGTAGGCGGCGACGTCTTCGGCGCTGAGCAGTCCTCCGAGCGCCTGGACCGATGCTGCGATCGCGTCGGCGATGGGGCCCCGGTAGTACGCGTCGGGGCCGTCGGCGGCGAGCGTGTCGATGGTCCGGGCCAGCGCGGGCTGCCGGAGCGCCTGTCCGGCCGCGACACCGTCGTACGCAGCGCGCAAGGCGGGGAACCCCTCGTAGAACGCGACCGAACCGCCGAGGAACGCAGCACCGGTCTTCGTGAGCTCGAACCCGTCGCAGGCGTAGCAGCGCGCGAGCGTGGCAAGATCGCCGAAGGACCGGGTCCCCCACCGATCGAGGAGATCGAACCACCCCGCGACCGCGCCCGGCACCGTGACCGAGTGCGGACCGAAGTACGGCATCGTGTCGGACTGGGCGCGATCGCGCACCACGTCGATCGTGGCTGCACGCGGTGACCGACCCGAGCCGAGGTATCCGTGCAGCTCACCGTCCCACACGATCGCAAACAGGTCGCCGCCGTAGCCGCACAGGTACGGCGCGACGACTCCGAGCGTGAGGTTCGCGGCGATCGCGGCATCGAGGGCGTTCCCGCCCCGCGCCAGCGTCGCGAGTCCCGCGGTGGAGGCGAGGTAGTGCGGCGTGGCGACGCCACCACGGGGGAAGCGCCTGGCCGCCACGGCGGCAGGCTACCGGAACCGCGCGCACGGACCCCCGATCGCGAAGCTCTACGATCCGCCGATGACACGGTGGTCGTACCACGTCGAGGCGATGAACATCCCGGAGCGGTGGTGGCGCAAGAAGCGTCAAGCCGAAGAGTTGAGGCGCCTCAACCAGCGCCTGAACAACCTCGGGTCCGCAGGCTGGGAACTGGTCTCGTACGAGGCCACGCCCATGACCGGCGTCTTCACGCAGAACATCAAGGGGTACGCCTACCTGGCCCTCTTCAAGCAGCCGCTCCCCGAGTAGTGGGAGCGCGCGCAGGCTGTGATCTACGGCAACGGCCGGACCAGCATCGGCTCGTCGCGCATCGGGATGCCGTGGCGGCCCAGCAGTGGGATCTCGGGCTTCAAGTCTCGTGCTCGGTCGACGGCACCCGAGTCGAGACGCGCGAGGTGGAAACCGCGGCGCTGGTACAGGCGCAGAGCGTCGAGATTGTCGTTGGTCGTCACGAGCCATACCTCGCGCCCGCCTCGGGCCGCGACCGTCGAGACGACGGCTTGGATGAGAGCGCTCCCAATACCTAAGAGGCGTTGATCGCTCGATACCGCGATTGCGGCCAACTCGGCACGGTCCTTGTCAAGGGCGTATGTCGCGACGCCGAGGATGTGATGGCCGCGCCAGGCGCAATAGCCAGGCAGGGCAAGGACATCGCGCACCTGACCGAGACGCGCCTGATCGCGCCCACCGAGTTCCGCATCGAGGAGACGCTCGACAGTCGCCTCGTCAGCAGGCGTGAGCTCCCGTATCGCGACCTCACTCACACGTCCAAGTTGCCTGCTCAACGCGGTGACCTACGCCTTCGGGTCGGGCTGGCGGGATTTGAACGTGCCACCGGCCCCCCAGCAATGCTTGTGGCGCGACGCGACTGCCAGAAACGCTGGCGAACCGAAGAGAGGTCACCATGGCCCGAACCGACTTTCCCGCGCCCGCACAAGGTTTCCTGCTCACGCATTTCCTCGTGGTGTCTGACATGGACCGGTCCCGCGAGTTCTACACGAGACTCCTCGGCGGGACGGTGGTCGTTGAACGGAGCCCGGTGATGATCAAGGTGGCGAACAGCTGGTTGATCCTGAACGAGGGGGGCGGGCCGACGGATGACAAGCCCGATGTGATCCTCGAGACCCCTCCCGACTCGAAGCGGGCGAGCGCGTTCCTGAACATCCGCGTCGCCGACATCGCCGCCATCTACGACGACTGGCGGAAGAGGGGCGCCGAGTTCCTCACCGAACCCAAGGATCATGGCGGGGAGATCCGCGCCTACGTGCGCGACCCCGACGGGCACCTCATCGAGGTCGGCCAGTCCACCGGCATCCTCGAACAGCTGTGACGCGCAGAGCGGCCGGACGCGTCGGTCGAGCTCCATCGGAGAGAAGCCCGTCGCCTCCTCGTCTCGGCCGGCGATGAGAGTGACCATCCCGAGGAGCGCGCGGGCATGGCCACGACGCGGGTCCGAGCAGCCTCGCCCAAGCCGGAGACGGAGCTCGTCGCAAGGATTGCCTCCATGAGGTCGCCAAGGTGCGCGATGTGCTCGATGAGCGCCTCGGAGTCCCTGTACCGCTCGAGGACGATGCACTCGGACTGGTCGTCGTTGAAGTAGATGTCGTATTGAGATCGTGCGGACCAAGGACACCGGAACGCTGCGCCCGAGCAGACGGCCGTTGACGGCCGCGGACGTACAAGAGCCTGCACTTTCCGGGTCGGGCTGGCGGGATTTGAACCCGCGACCTTCGGTCCCCCAGACCGACGCGCTAACCAAGCTGCGCCACAGCCCGTAGACGGGCGAGTCTACGTCCGGGACTCGTTCACAGATGCTGGATGATCCACTCGATGCCCGGCCACGCGCGGAGGCCGAGGTACACCGCGACCGCGGCGGCGAGCAGCCACAGATGCCACGGCAGCGATGCGCGCCTCGTCTCGGCTGCTTCTCCCGTCGTCGCGGTGGATGTGTGCGCGTGGCCGCGGTCGACGCTGCCCCCGCAGATCGGGCAGGTGCCGTCCGCCCGCACCGTCGGCGGTGAGAGGAATCGATCGCAGCTGGCGCACCAGGGCACGACCCCAGTGTCGCGCCCGGCGGTCAGACGGGAGGAACGCCGTGCCGGCGCGGGAACTCCTCCCGGCGCCGGGTACGGGCGAGATCCAGTCGGTTGACCAGTTCGCCCCGGAGCTCGTCGGGCTCGACAACGGCGTCGACGACCAGCTCGGCCGCGAGGTGCACCAGATCGACGTCGGTCTCGTACTCGGCGCGCCGCTCGGCGATGTACGCAGCGCGCTCCTCGTCGTCCTCGATCGCCTGGATCTTGTTGTAGAAGACGGCGTTCACGGCCGGCTCCGGGCCCATCACCGCGATCTGGGCGGTCGGCAGCGCGAGGCAGGCGTCGGGGTCGAACGCGGGCCCACACATGGCGTACAACCCGGCGCCGTACGCCTTGCGCACGATCACGGACACCTTGGGCACCGTCGCCTCGGTCACGGCCGTGATCATCTTGGCGCCGTGCCGGATGATGCCCTCCCGCTCGACGGCCGTTCCGATCATGAACCCGGGCACGTCGGCCAGGAACACCAGCGGCACGTTGAAGGCGTCGCACAACCAGATGAACCGGGCCGCCTTGTCGGCCGAGTCCACGAACAGCACGCCGCCGAGGTGCATCGGATTGTTGGCGACGATCCCGACCGTCTCCCCGGCCAGGCGTCCGAACCCGACGACGAGCTCCTTGGCGTAGAGCGGCTTGATCTCGAAGAAGCTGCCGTCGTCGACGAGCGCGTCGATCATCTTGTGCATGTCGTAGGCGCGGCGCTCCTCGTCAGGGACGACGTTGCCGATGCTCGGCCCGCCGGCGCGGGGAGCGACGGCGTCGACCCGCGGCGGAACCTCGCGCCAGCTCGTCGGGAGATAGGACAGCCACCGCTTGGCAGCGTCGAGGGCGGCGGTGTCGTCGGCGACGAGGTTGTCACCGGAGCCGCTCACGGTTGCGTGCATGCGTGCGCCGCCCATCTCCTCGAGGCTCGCGTGCTCGCCGATGACCTCCTCGGCCATGCGCGGCGAGCCGAGGTACATCGACGCGTTCCCCTCGACCATGAACACCACGTCGCAGAACGCCGGGATGTACGCGCCGCCCGCCGCCGACGGACCGAAGAGGCAGCACACCTGGGGTACCCGACCCGAGAGGCGCACCTGGTTGGCGAAGATCCGGCCCGCGCCGCGCCGCCCCGGGAACAGCTCGACTTGGTCGGTGATGCGCGCCCCCGCCGAATCGACGAGGTACACGACCGGCAGCTCGTGACGGAGCGCGGTCTCGGTCAGTCGTACGATCTTCTCCACTGTCCGCGCGCCCCAGGACCCCGCCTTCACCGTGGGATCGTTCGCCATGACGCAGACGGGCCGCCCGTCGATGCGGGCAGTGCCCGTGACCACGCCGTCCGCGGGCAGCGAACCGGCGAGCGCGTTCGCGAGAAGGCCGTCCTCGGCGAGGGAGCCTGGATCGAGGAGGTGCGCCAAGCGATCGCGCACGAACAGCTTGTTCTGACGCGCGAGCTTGTCGCGCTCTTTCTCGAGGTTACCTTGCAGCGCGCGTTCGATGTGCTTGTGCACCCGGTCGTCGCCCATGCGGAGAACCAGGCTACCGACCACGTAGCCGGACTCGGAGCTTCACCGGCGTGGGCCCGAGGTCGAACGCGTCGCGGATGCGGCGCTCGAGATACCGCAGGTATGTCGCCGGCAGCTCGCGCGTCGCGAACAGGGTGAACGTCGGCGGGTCGCTCGCCCCTTGCGTGGCATAGAGCACTCGCGGTCGATGTTTGCGCACCGCCGGCGGCGGGTGCCGCTGTTGCGCGTCGGTGAGGACCCGGTTCAGCGCCGCCGTCGGCACGCGCCGGTGATACGCCGCCTCCGCCTCCCGCAACGCGGGCAGGACGTGGCGCAGGTTGCGCCCGGTAAGGGCCGAGACCTTGACCACCGGCGCGTATGCGAGGAACGCCAGCCGGTCCGCGACCTGTGCCAGCACGTCCTTGCGCTGCTCGGCGTCCACGAGGTCCCATTTGTTGAGCACGACGATGGCGGCGGTGCCGGCGGCGTCGACGCGTTCGGCGAGCCGTTGGTCCTGGTGCGCGACCCCTTCGGTGGCGTCGATCACAAAAAGAGCGGCGTCGGCGCGGTCGACGGCCTCGAGTGCCCGAACGAGGCTGTAGTACTCGGTTGGCTCGTCGACACGGCTGCGGCGGCGCATGCCGGCCGTGTCCACGAATCGGAGCGGCCCGTCCTCGGTCTCGATCACCGTGTCGATCGTGTCGCGCGTCGTCCCCGGCTGGTCGTGCACGACCGCCCGCTCGTCCCCGACAAGCCGGTTGAACAACGTGGACTTGCCGACGTTGGGGCGGCCGACGATCGCGATCGAGAACGGACCCGCGTCCTCCTCAACGGGCTCGGCCTCGGGCGCCGGAGGCGGCAACGCCCCCACGACCGCGTCGAGCAGGTCCCCGCTCCCCCGCCCGTGCAGTGCCGATACCGCATACGGGTCGCCCAGACCGAGCTGCGTGAAGGCCCACGCGTCGCTCTCGCGCGAGCCGTCATCGACCTTGTTGACGACGACGAGCACTGGCGGACCGGCCCTACGTAGCACCGACGCGACGCGCGCGTCCTCTTCGGTGATGCCCACGGCGACGTCCACGACGAGGACGATCACGTCGGCGGCGGCCACGGCCCGCTCTGCTTGCCGGCTGACCTCCTGGTCGAGATCGCCTCCACTCGCGAGCCACCCGCCCGTGTCGACCACCCGGAAGTGACGTCCCGCCCACTCGGCGACGAGCTCCTTGCGGTCGCGGGTGACGCCCGGCTGCGCTTCGACGATCGCCTGCCGGCTGCCGGCAAACCGGTTCACGAGCGTCGACTTGCCGACGTTCGGACGGCCGACGATCGCGACCACCGGCAGCTCCCTGCTCACGTTGACTCGTTGGCGCCGTCGCAAGCTCCGGCTCTGCGGCGACGGTCAGCAAAGCCGCCGTCGCCGCGTAGGGCGGCGACGAGCGACGCGCCGTCGGTGGGGACGACCTCGACCGGGCGGGGCAGGTCGGTGACGGCCATGCCGTCGAGGAAGCGGTCGCGGGACAGCACGACGTCGGGCACGAGATACCGGTCGGCGGGTGGCTCCGACGTGAGCGCGTCGCACACGTCGCGCCCCGTGAGGAGCCCGGTCACAGCGATGTTACCGCCGAAGTACGCGTTGCGGACCGGGATCAACCGCACGGGCGCCGACGCCGCGGCCCGCAGGAGCGGCAGCAGCGGCGTGAGCACCTGCTCCCCGTACTGACCGGTGACGATCGCGACGCGTCCACCCGGTTGATCTCCTCGTGGCGCCGCGCATTCGGGCGCGGCATCGACGCGTGGCGCCCGGTACCCGTCGGCGGGCGCGCCGTCGACCCAGGCGAAGAACCCGGCGCGTGGACCGAGTCCCGCCGCAGGCTGCCCTTCGAGAGCGGCGCGCACATCCGCCTCGAAAGCGCGCGCCATGCCGATGCCGTTCTCGTGCTGGGAGAAGCCTTCGTACTCGCCGGCGTCGGGGAAGGGTCGCCGTGCGAGCACGAAGTACTCGTCGGCTGCGAAGACGAGCCGCCGCCCGAGCGCGTCCCGGAACCGGGACTGCCAGCGACCGACGGTGTCGAGCACGGCGCCCGCCCCGGCCACCGTGTGCTCGCGCATGTCGGGCTCGGTCGTGTGGTCGCTCACGCCCAGCGGCACGACGCCGACGGTCGCAAGCCGCGGGAAGCGGTCGAGGACGCCGAGCAGCGTGTCGTCGAGCACCGCGCCGTCGTTGATGCCGGGACACACCACGACCTGGCCGTGCACCTCGATGCCGGCGTCGAGCAGCGCGCCGAGCCAGCGCAGGCTGGTGGCACCGCGACGGTTGCGGAGCAGGCGCGTTCGCACGTCCGGATCTGTCGCGTGGATGCTCACGTACAGCGGGCCAAGCTGCTCGGTGACGACCCGCTCGAGGTCGGCCTCGGTGAAGCGCGTCAGCGTCGTGAAGTTCCCATAGAGAAACGACAGCCGGTAGTCGTCGTCCTTCAGGTACAGGCTCCGGCGCATCCCCTTGGGCAGCTGATGGATGAAGCAGAACGGGCAGTGGTTGTCGCACGTCTGCACGCGGTCGAACACCGGGCTGTCGAGCTCGAGGCCGAGCGGCGCACCGGCCGGCTTCTCGACCACGGCGAGCTGCTCGAGCCCGCCGCGCCGGAACTCGAGCTCGACGAAGGGCTCGTCGGCCTGGAGCTGGTAGCGGATGACGTCGCGCACCGCTTCGCCGTTCAGAGTGAGGACCTCGTCGCCGGGCTGGATCCCGGTCGAGGCCGCCGGCGAACCGGGCGCCACCGCCACGACGCGCGCGGGGGGCATGGCGCAATCCTACGGGACGCCTGATCATCGGCCCTTGCCGGCGCCGGACTGCTCCGGCGGTACCCTCGCAAAGCCGGAGCTTGCGACGGCGGCTTTGCCGACCGTCGCCGCAAAGCCGGAGCTTGCGACGGCGAAAAGGAGGATCGTGCCTGTCGACCGTGTGCTGCTCGCCCAACCTCGTGGCTATTGCGCGGGCGTCGAGATGGCGATCAAAGCGCTGGCATGGATGGTCCGGGTGTTCGAGCCGCCCGTGTACTGCTACCACGAGATCGTCCACAACCGGCTGGTCGTCGACCGCTTCCGCGACCTCGGGGTCGTTTTCGTCGACGACGTCGACGAGGTGCCGGAAGGTGCCCCGCTGATGCTCTCGGCGCACGGGTCGGCACCTGAGATCGTGGCGACCGCCCGCAGCCGGAACCGGTTCGTGGTGAACGCCGTGTGCCCGCTCGTCACCAAGGTCCACCACGAGGCGAAGGTGCGTGCCGAGAAGGGGTACACGGTCCTGTACGTCGGCCACGCCGGCCATGACGAGGCGGTCGGCACGCTTGCGGTCGCGCCCGAATCGATGCAGCTCGTCGAGCACGAGGAGGACCTCGATGACGTCCTCCCCGAGGTCCAGGATCCTTCGAAGGTCGCGTTGTTGGCGCAGACGACCCTCTCGATGCGCGACTGGGAGGGCATCATGGACCGCACGCGCGAGCAGTTCCCCGAGCTGTGGACGGCGACGCGCAACGACCTCTGTTTCGCGACGACCAACCGGCAGGCCGCGCTCACGGCCATTGCGACCCGCGCCGAGGCCGTCGTGGTGATCGGCAGCGCCAACTCGTCCAACACGATCGCACTCACGAAGGTGGCGCGCAGCGCCGGTTGTCCTCTGGTGCTGCGAGTCGACGGACCCGAGGAGCTCTTCGTCGACGAGCTCGACGGTGCCCGCGTGGTCGGCGTCACGGCCGGCGCCAGCGCCCCCGAGGACCTCGTCCAGGCGGTGATCGCCAAGCTCGACCCGGCCGAGGGCGTCGAGCCCGTGTACGTAACCGACGAGGACGAGTACTTCCCGCCGCCACGCGAGCTGCGCGAGCTCGTGCCCGCGCTCGACGGTCTGGCCGCGCTCATGGTCGGCGGCAACCCCGTTGCCGCACGCCGTCGCGGTGGGCCCTTCAGCGACGACCGTGGGATGGACGCGTCACTCGTGCTGGCCGAGCTCGCCCGCTGACGCCGGCGCGGCGGCGTCGTTCTTCACTCCGGCGAGCGCGAGCGCCTCGTCGAAGGACGACTGGAGCTCCACGCGCACCTTCTCGGTGACGCTCGTGACCTCTTGACGCCGGACGCGTCCGGTCCCGCGGTCGGGAGGCTGGATCGGATCGCCGACCACGATCGCCACCTTGTGGGGGCGAGGGAGCGTCTTGCCGGACGCGAGGATCTGCTCGCTGCCCCCGATACCGACGGGCACGATCGGGACGCCGAGCCGCGTCGCGAGGTAGGCCCCGCCGTCGAAGAGGCCCACGATGTCACGACCGTGCCGGCGCGTGCCCTCGGGGAAGATCGCCACCGGCTCGCCGCGTTCGAGAGCTTGCTGCGCGGCGCGCAACGCGGCGCGGTCCGCGCTCCCTCGCTCCACGGAGAATCCGCCGAGTGCGGTGAACAACCAGGCCAGGAACCGGTTCTCGAACAGCTCCTGTTTGGCCATGAAGCGGATTCGACGACGCGTGATATATCCGGTGAAGAAGATGTCCATGAGCGAACGGTGCGACGGCGCGACCACGAACGCGCCCGTGCGAGGGACCTTCCCGCGGCCACGCACGCGCACCCAGAAGATCGCCTTGAAGGGCGTGAGGACGATCGCGCGCGCCACCCGGTAGAAGATCCGCTTGCCGAGATCCTCGCGGCGCCCGGCGGTCACCGTCCGGTCCCCGTAGGGCGCACAGCCGATGCGAAACGTTCGACGATCTCGTCGACGACGTCGGCGACCTCACGGTCGGTGGTGTCGATGACGACCGCGTCGGGCGCAGGCATGAGAGGCGTCGTGCGGTTGTCGAGGGTGTCGCGCCGGTCCACCGCGTCGCGGACGGCGTCCAGGTCGGCGGGACGGGCGGCCGCCTCCTCGTCACGGTGCCGCCGGCGCGCCCGCTCCTCCTCGCTCGCGGTGAGGAACACCTTCACGGGCGCGTCGGTGAACACGACGGTCCCGATGTCGCGGCCCTCCACGACTCCCCCACCCCGCTGCTCGGCCCATTCCCGCTGACGGCGGCGCAGCAGGGCGCGCACGGGCGGATGGGACGACAC
>Ga0126306_10000973_pt1 | contig 14781 bp, 21 predicted proteins | sample Plot27_FD_92592 | JGI IMG/M metagenome (GOLD analysis project Ga0126306, IMG submission 92592) | Serpentine soil microbial communities from UC McLaughlin Reserve, CA, USA - Plot27 | ecosystem: Environmental > Terrestrial > Soil > Grasslands | place: USA: UC McLaughlin Reserve, Lake County...
ACCTGGGATAACGCAGAGGCAGGCACGATCTTCTTCGTCTCATTGGGCCTGATCGCAGCCGGGGCGCTGATGTTGATCTCAGCAATCTTTATCGTTACCTTTATCAGGTCGATAAACAAGTAGCCCCTCACCTCGGGGCGCGAACATCATGCGGGGGGCATAGATATGCCGCATTCTTCCGTAATAGCTACCCTGTCTGCCTACTGTCAACTCCCGCTCTCCAACTGTCAATAACTGTCAATCCAACTGTCAATTCCTACCGCGTATAGTCCTCCGCTTCTCTGATAGCTTGCTCTCGGGGTCGTCTGTCTTGCCGAGATAGATTTTCTTCTGCTTACCGTCCGCGTGATATCGGAAATACCAATACGGTCCTCGCAAAGTGCGGTGTCCGTCCCTGCCCACTACCCTTGCTCCACTCCGGTTAGGTCTCGCAGCCTCTCCAACTTCGCCTGTAGCTTCTCCGCTCTACTCTGCCTTCCTATCTGCCGTAGTTGGTCAATCTCATGCGGCCATACAGCTAGGGCATCTTCGGGTGCGGCGTGTTCTCCCAAGTGAACGTCTACCTTGAACACTGACCTACGCTTACACCGCTCACCCTGCATCTCGTAGTGACCGAGTTGATGGCTAGGAGTTCCCCTGCTCGTAACTTTACGAATTCTGTAGTAGCTCATAAAGGGCAATATGGCACACTGAATTCAGTTCGTCAATATGTCTACGTTAGAGTTCTTGTTGCCTCGGCCTGATGTTCGCTAAGACCCTATTGTTTAACTTTCGGACAAATCTGATTGCGCGCAGGTAGTGCGTTAGAATCATGACAAACTCATGTTCAAGCGCAGGGAAGAATAGTCGATTTGAACCCTCCCGCCATCTATCGAATTCCTTCTTTTTGTCCGCATGGGCCAAACCACCCCACATGAACACCTCGAAGACTTCCTTACGGGTTACGGCCGTAGCTGTTGTATCTCCCTTTAGGGATTTAATGGGGGTATCGGAATTCACGTAGTTCAGCAGCCAGTTGCGTGTGTCATCGAAGCTGTCCAATAACTCATGAGGGATAAGCGAGTCTTCATAGAGTCTTCTGTACCTCTTTGCCATACTGCGGATGGAGCTAGGTTCGTTGTCTTGTATGAAGAACCTGAAGGTCAGCACGAAGGCTTCAATGGACTCATTGTCCGGACCGTACCGGTTGGAAGTAGTGACTGTGCCTTCTTGGAATGAGACTTGCCACCCACTCTTTGCTGATAGAAGGCTGCGAACAAAACTCAGATTCCTTAGCTTGTCAGCTTTCTCGTTGAACAGCTCAAGTGCCTCGATGTCCTTAATGAGATTCATGAGTACAGGTATCTTTACTTCTCACCTGGCAATCAGATTACGGCACCACGATTGTACCTGCGACGTGCAACTCTTCTAAAGGTGTTCTTACATATGTCGACCATAGTATATTGGCGAAGTGGATTGGCTCACGTTCATCTCATCGATGGCAGAACACTTGATTTCGTGGCCCGTTGCCGTCCTTACTATCGTGTTCTTATTTCTTCGCCAGATAAGGGAGTTATTACCGTCACTTCGGCACGCACGCTTCGGTGATAGCGTCGACCTCGGCTTCGGGCCGCAAGTCGAGGAACTTGAAGAAAGGGCCGAACAGGCCCAACTGCCTCCGCCACCAGACGAAGAACAGCCTACTCCTTCACCTCGCACGGAAGTGGAGCGACTGCAAGAGGAAGCTCAACAGCTAGAGGAAATTCGAGAGGAAGCTCGCCGACGGGAAGTGGAAGCCCAACGGCAAATAGAGGAACACCAGCAACGGCTAGAGGAAGCCCGCCAACAGGGAGAGAAAATCCGGCAACAGGCAAGCGAACAGGCAGAGGAACACCAGCAACGGCTAGAGGAAGTTCGAGAGGAAGCTCGCCGACGGGAAGTGGAAGCCCAACGGCAAATAGAGGAACACCAGCAACGGCTAGAGGAAGCTCAACGACAGGCTAGGGAAGCCGAAGAAGTGGTAGCTCAACAGATAAGGGAATACCAAGCACGTCGAAGGTTGAGCATGCTGTACTTACTCGCTAACACAAATCCTTCTAGTGCAGTATTGGAAGCATGGCGAGACGTTGAACAAGAAGCTATGAAGCTAGCGGAGAGAACTGACATCATCCCACCTTCAAGGCGCAGAACAGCACTCAACGTATTCAGGGCATTGCATAGTAGCGGCGTAATTGACTCTGATGTGGCGGCGATTGCAGACCAGTTGAGACAGTTACGCAACGAGGCTGCTCACCACCCTGAACCGAACATCTCAGCTGAGGATGCTAAGGAGTACATTGATGTAGCTGAGCGGGTGGCCGAATACCTCAGGCGCTTATATCGTTCGGAGGGCGCTGAAGGTTAACCTCGCGTGGATACGAGCGATGAGCGTCGCGTGTTACATAAAGGCACGTAGGAGAGAATGAGTTAGTATGAAACGGCCTTAAACGTCGCGAAGTCTCTCTAGACAGGGTTGCGCAAGGGTCCGACATGGTTCTATAAGGTGGTGCAGGCAGTAACCAGGAGATACGTACTCGCACACAAGACAAGCTGCTCTAAACTAGACGAAGCGCCTCTGATTTAGAGGGGTTCGCTCAACCGGCTACGCCAACTGGTGTCCAACACAAAGAGAGCATTGGTTACTCATCCGACTATTGCTGTTGCGATGGTGAAGAGTTCGTATACGGAGGCCTGGCAGCATAAGGAGATATGGCGAGTCCGGTTGAGCATAAGGATTCACAGCAATGCAAACCCGAAGATTTGTTGGCATAGCGAATCACCGAAATATGCTGCATCGCGGGTAAGCTTGCGCGCTTCACTTTCGCTTACAGACGCCGCCTTGTGTACAACCTCATCTCGAAGCTGAGCAAGAGCGTCGAGTGAATTCCGGCGAGTGATAGACTCCCCTTGTTCCAGCAGGTCTGCGCTTCGTAAGTGCTCTTCCAGCCTGTTAAGGGCCTGTCTGTAACCGATGGTCTCGTGTCTGTTGCGGAAGATAGGCTTATTAATGGAGGGTTTGCTCAGACAAGCGTACAAGAACGCCTCCATGCCCTGGAATGCCGTTACGATAGCCAACCGTCTGGCGTTCTCGTTGTCTTCCAGAGCAAGCTCTTCACTACGCATGATGAAGTCTTTAGATACGCTCAGATAGCCCTCGAGTTCCGTTCTGCTCGGGCGTTTTCTCTCGAAGTGTTCGATGGTTAGGACGGTTGTGAACGGCCAGGAGAAAGCCCTGTACTTCCAAGTGCCATCTGGCTCCTGTTGATTCAGTATCCAACTATCCGCCATTGACAGAGTGCTTCCGTATCCTTCTAAGCCAGCACTCCTGATAGCCTCAGCTGCAAGCAACGTCGTAAATAGGTTAGGCTCTTGTTCTACACGTTCCTCAACGTTCCTGAACCTGTCAAACCATCCACCGCCGTGACTTTGCTGCCTAGCCAGCCATCGGGCACCCTCTCTAGCACGGTGCAACTGCCAGTCGCTTCTAGATAGTCTAAGAAGTACCGTACAGGCCAAGGCGGTCGGATAGTTGTCTGGTTCAGTAGGTGCCGACCTGTTTGGGTATATGCGGTAAGCATCAGGAACGTACCACCAGCCCTCATCGGTTTGCTGGTTTGCCACAGCGGTAAGGGCAATCTCTAAGAAAGGTCTTATCCTTGCGCACAGCTTAGGGCTTCTGCTCGCCAGCCACAGGTCGAATGCTACGGGTATCCAGTTGTACCTACCAAAGATGTCATGCTGGACTACGAACTCTCGCGCAAACATGCCCTCTATTTCCGAGGCGGTTTGTGGAAACTCTCCGATATTGAACGTTTCCATAAACAGGTAACGTGACACAGCGTCCTTGGTCGCCTGGAAATCTCTACTGCTCCAGAATATGTGAGAGACAGGAAATGGGTTCGGCAAGTAATCGTATCCCGCGCTCTCGCGTGTGTCAGTGTTGTGTACGCGAAGTGGTTCGCTCTGCTCGGCGAGCGCATCGCGCAGTTCTTCTTTCCAACTCGATACTACAAACGCTCGGTCTGCGTCCGATACATACTCAGGCAGTAGGCACATGGCATCGTAATAGTCGGTCGAGTCCAATTCCAAGAAATCGAGATGTGCAGCAATGCTTCCCTTCGCCTTGCCGATGGACGACGGAATGGTAGAGAGGGTATCCACGTTAACCCGCGACAGCTGGTCCAACAACTTGGGAAGCGTATCGGTAGGCTGTTTGCCTTCCGATAGGGCTTTGATTCTGTTGCCTATCAACCGTCTAATCCTACGCCGCTCATCGGGATTGAGTTGGACAAGGAAGGTGCTCATAAGTTCCAAGAACTCCGAAGCATCCGGTAGAAACGACTCGACCAGTTTCAGTTTGGCCGCCTGTTCTTCCTCGGATTGTAGGCTGTCTGGAGTAAACAGAGTACCCGAAAGGAGATATGAAACGTGATAAGCGATAGTCTGAACCGCCAACTCTCGACGCCAGACTTGGCGACTAGATTCGAAGTTACTCAGGGCTGTCCTCGTTTCACCATCTCCCGATTCTCTAACTCATCCGTATTCTGAACCAGATTAATACAACACACACACACGTACTATGCTTCGTAGCCGCAAACCGGGGGCCAGAATGATAAACTCCGCAGCCCTCACGACTATACGTGAGCCACGTACATCTCCCTCTAACCATTACTGACACCACTGCCACCACCTAAAGGTGGCAGTGGTGTCCGTTAGTGCAGGCTTCTACCGTTCTCAGGGGTGGGGCCAGGACTATCCTAAGATTCAGATACTCACCATAGAAGAACTGCTGCATGGTACTGAAATCAAGATGCCTCCACAGTACAGCACATTCAAGGAAGTGCAGCGGGTCAGGATGCAGGGGCTAGAGCATCCACAGCTTGATTTAGGGTAGGGAACGGCTCTCAGAGTCGTGCGAGTGTCGAAGCTATAGTGCATAATGAGACTATGGGTAAGGTAATCATAGCCATAATCGTCATAGCTGTCATAGCCGCAGTGGTGTGGTTAGTACTGTCTCGTAGGCGGGGGTAACGGCAGAGCACGAGCTTGTAGCAGCTTGTGAGATATGTACAGGGCAATGACTAGTATGCATCACCATGTACATGTCTCAGGCTACGCTGTCAAACTCTGCTGGTCGTACCATCGCACGGATGGTCGTTGATACAGTGTACGTCCTCGGGTGGCTCTCCGTAAACATCATGGCCTAGGTCCCTCATCCTCTCGGCCCAAGGCTCGGCCACGAGGGCTAACTCTATGCCGTCGCGCACCCTTAACTCCTCGCCGCACTCTTGGCAGACTAGGGTTGCTATCTCTCCCTCTGCGCTGTGCTCCAAACGGCGCAAACGGTCTCTAATGCCCACGCTAGACGCCCCGCTTCTCTACCACGCGCCAGGTCTCCGTGAGGCCCTTCCGTATCTCCTCGACGGTCTCGGCGTCCGCCTCCAGCTCCAAGCGCTCCGCACAGTCCTTAAGGGCCTCTATCCTGCCTGCCCCCGGCTCTAGGACAACCGCTATCACCTTCTCAGCCGGAACCCCCACGCTCTCCTCGCAAAAGGCGGCGAAGCCCGCCCACAAACTGAGGGCGTTCGTGGCGAGTTCGCGCTCCAGCTTCTCCAGCAAATCCGGCAGAAGCGCACCGTACTTTTCTACCGTCCGCTCGAGTTCCTGCATTTCCCGCTGCATTGCGGGGTCCTGTTCGTCCTCGTCCGGTGCCATCTCCGGCTCCGGCCACGCCGGAGGGCGTCCCGTTTTACCGGCGGCGTTCCAGGCGTGGTAGCTGCCGGACTCGTGGCCTGTGAAATACGCATCGAAGGCGATGTTATGGGAGAGAGCCTGGGAATAGGGCACGAGCTCACGGAAGGTGTCTATCATCTGCAGCTTTGAGAATTCGTCAATCACCGCTATATACATCCGGAGGGTTATCTCGTAGGTTCCCTTCCATCGTCCGGTATATCCGCGATGATTCATTGTGTAGGTCTCGCGCGGACAGGTGCGGATGAGGAGCTCGGACTCCTCCATGTCTCCCCTAGCTGTCGCCAGCAGGTCCAGCCTGAATCGCTCCTCCGGGCTGAGCTTGTCATAGTAGCGGGCAAGTCTGTTCTGTCTCATCCTGTCCTTCTCGTCTTTAGCACTTCCTCGAGGGCTTCCAAGCGGGTCTCCAATTCCTCTTGCTCCCTTATCTTTCGCTCTAGCTCTATAAGCCGTGCTCGGGTGTTTAGTATCTGGTTCACTACTGCGGCCTCCGAGCGGCCCACCTCGCCAGAGAGCACGTCGGCGGCGAGCTTCCTTAGCTGCGCCTTGAGGTCGGAAATCTCCGAGTTGCCCTTGCTCTTGCCGCCCCTTGAGGCGTTGCGTTTGCGCTCCTCAGCGCGCCCCGGGTCGTGCGAGTAACAATGGGTTGCTCCCGGTCCAACCACCACAGTACAGCGGCCGCCATCCCGCTTTATTCCAGCGCATCGTGGCATTTACTACTTACCCCCTCCCCTTGTCGGAACTCGCTAGCCGCTCTCATCGGCTTTCCGGTCGCCTGGACTGGTCCTGTCTGCGCTCAAGGATGCGGCGTGCTTGGGGGTATTTTTTCTTTCCCAGGACGCATAACACACTGGTGCCATGTCCCAAGACCACGACAAACCCGCCAAGCAACCTCCCGAGGCAGTGATGAACCTCGGCGCAGCGGACCTGTACGACATCGAGACGTACTTCAGGCAGGAGGGCTGCTCGGAGTTCGCGTATGACGCGGAGCTTGACCTCTTTCGCTTCCCCAAGGACGGCAGGTTTGCATTCTGCGAGGAGTTTGCGGACTGGAAGCGGGTGCGGGAGCGGGGGCACCTGGACTTCCGAGCGGTCAGGGTCACAGCGTTCCCTTCTTCGCCGGGTGGCTTGGGTCGCACAAGTAACAGACCTCGCCCGCCGGATACCCGTGGATGCAGATAAACGGAGAAGCGCCGTCCTCGGTACGGGAGTCCATAACATCCATAACATCCGTAACATTTGCGTCCTCGTTATTACGTTTGCTATGAAAGTTATGGAGTTCGTAGAGGCCACGAGAGACGACCTTTGCCTCTCCATCCTTGCTCATCTGGTAGAGGCGCTGGCGGACGGTGTTCTCCGGCAGGTCCGTAAGCTCGGCTATATCCTTTGCGCCTAAAGGTTCGTCGGCTCCTTCAAGAGCTTTGTGGATTTTGCGGCGGGTCTTGCTTCTGCGGTACTCTTCAGCATCCCCCATGACGGTCCAGCTCACGGTGTCTGCATCCCACTTGAGCGCAAGTTCGGCTGGGTTCTCTATGTCCCGCCCGTCTACGTGCAGATAGGCGTCAGCCTGTCCTCTCTTCCTCTTGAGAACCAGGGCACCATCCACGCCGCCTGTGAGTCCAGCAGAGCCGTGAATCATGTCCAGCGGGTCGTCAGACTCGGCTTCTCTGAGGTGGTGGACGGCAACAAGGCAATGTTGTGGTCCGCTGCTATGGGAGCTAGAGGACTGACCACCTCGCGGTCTTCGTCGTATTGAGTGCGCCTACCATTGGCACGGGGCTTGAGCATCGCCAAGGTGTCCGCGATAACTAGCCGGGCGTTGGAGTGTACTGCTACCCAGTTATCCAGCAAGTCAGCGCCGCCCTCATCAAGCCGGGGCCACTCGTTAGTTATGTGGAGGTTCGACGGAGCGGGTCGGCCTGCCAGGAGCCTGTTGAGGCGATTTTGTATGCGCCGCTCGTTGTCCTCGAGAGCGAGATACAGTACCTCGCCTTGCTCTACGAGCTTCGTCCCTAGCGCCACGCCGCCAGTTGCCACGGCGATGCCGAGGCCGAGCACCATCCAGCTCTTGCCCATCTTCGGCTTACCAGCTAGGAACGTGACGCCCTCCGGCAAGATGTCGGGCACCACCCAGCGCACTGGCGGTAGCTCCTTCGCCATGATTTCAGCGGCGCTGAAAATCCGCACCGGACCAAAGCGGTCTCCGGACTGTATCAGCTCTCCAGGCATACTCACGCTGCAAGCTCCGTGGCGGCCCCGGGACGGATAATGAGCACGCTCGCCTCGGCGGTTAGCTTCTCCACATGCGCGAAGCCGCGCCAGGCATCTAGTTCGCGCTGTAGATACCTCTCCGCGCCCGGATATGTCAGGTCGAAAAGAGTGATGAGGCATTCAGGGATGTGAGGATACAATCCGTACATTGGCGGAGTCACCTTTAGCCTTTCCGTCGTTATCGCCCCGCTCGCTCGGACCAGCGGCGGGTTTCTTCTTTGCAGTACAGTCAATAAAGAAACGGAGTACGCCAGCGACCGCATCAAGTTCACCCTCTGGCGTGGCACAGGAATGGGGGTGTAAAGGATTCGGGTTTCGCTAGTTTGCGCCATCCGCGAAGCTGTGCTCCTCCATATATTGGTCAATGCTTGAGCGAGAGAGCCTCACAGCCTTGCCCACTTTCGCCGCTCGAATCTGACCTGATTGGACCAAGCTGAATAAGGTCGAGCGTCCGAGCCCGGAGTACCTCTCGGCTTCCGGGTATCGGAGCCACTCAGCCTCTACCTGTTGAGCTGCTGCTGCGCGCATCACCCGCTTTTCCTTGTGTCGTTACTCGTCACTGTGTACGATGGTACAGGTGCACAGAAGACATAGGAGAATGTGTACATGGAAGTAGCAGAGCTTCGCTCGAAGGTCGTGAAACTACGAAAGGCATTGAAACGCACTGACGGCGGCAACGTACCGGAGCGGATGTGGCGCTGGTTAGAAAAGAAGCAGTACATCGAGGATGCTCTGCTCATGGACTCTGTAGAGAAAGCCGCCGAGTTCATAAATAGCGAGATTGACGACCTGTATGGTGCCGTGCCTTATGGCGGGTCACGACACTCGGTCCGAAACGAAGAGGACAACGGAGATGGCGTAGATGAGGTACAAGAGGAGTCTACGCCGGGAGTCGGAGAGTACACAACGGCGAGGGCCAAAGTGCTTTCCGAAATCCTGGCCGCAATTGCAGACGAACGCCCAGACGTAACAGAGTTCCGCCGGACAATGCTAGACGGACGTTTGTTGTCGCTCAAGGAAGCCAGCACTATCTTGGATGCACCGGAGGACACGCTAGGCGAGCTGCGTACGTTGGAGTTGCGCAAGTTGGGAAGTATCTTGGCTAGTGATTACGTTGGCTGGAGTGAGGAAGAGGCTATCTGGTACGTACTAACCGGAGTGACACCAAAGTTGCGGACAATTAGAGTCCGGGGTCGCGGTAAGCTTCCGAATGAACACAGACCTTTTCAGCACGAAGTCACATTGACGGTGCTGCCGTGGGTTCCCGCCAAAGAGGTTGAGCGCGCATACCGCAACATACAGAAGCAGTTGCTCGAGGAATCCAGCCGTGAAACGGGTGTGCGGATTTTAGATGTGGTCCAATTCTGCTGGGCGCAGTTCAGAAAGACTCGTGCGACAGCGCCTTGGCGAGTCTACTTTGAGAGATGGAATCAGACGTACCCTAACAAGGAATTTCCTAACTGGCGGAACTTTCGAGAATACTACCTCCGTGGCACCAAAGCAGCGACACCATCCTACAAGTTACCCGAAATTAAGCCGACCGCTGAGAAGCAGGAAGAGACGCGCGCAGCCAACGAGTACTGGATAAAGAAGCTCGAAAGCTATCGGACACTCAGCGACCGCTTCGTGGAGATAACTTTCCGAGAACCGCAGGGCTAACGGTTTCTAGGCTCTCACCAGCTCGGCGCCGTTTTCCATCAACATGTCGCTGCCTCGCCTAGCGGGCGTTCCTTTCTGGTAAACGTTAGACAATTACCTATTGAAGAGCCTCGCACTATGTATAAGATGCTCGCGTGAATCGGGAAGCAGACTTCATTAAGGAGATACAGCATCCAGCAGGACTCATCGCCAGAACTGCGAGGATGCTTCGTGGAGGATGGAGCTGCTCCTTTCGAAGCTCGAAGAGGGAGAGGAGTTGGACACGACAATCACCTCTCTCGAACTCGGCGATGCCCGTAAGGAACTGCATCTGTTGATGCGGTCCATCGAACATATCGAAAGTCATTGTGACCTGGTTTCGTCTAACGACAGCTAGCTCCTAGCGCTCCACTTCCCAGCCGTGCGAACTTTAGCTAAGGAGCGTGCCTGTCCTGGTAGGCGTCCAGTTCCTCGCTGACTTCTAGAGTTAGAGACTGGATGAGTTCAAGGATTGCACGTACATCTCGTGCTTCAGTTCTACCGTCCAAGTGCCCATCCTCTACCTTTGCATCCAAGAGGTCCACGGCGACCGAGGCTTCCTGACTTATCTGCCGCATCGCATCACGGATACTGCTGATGTCCTCCAGGCGCTGGGGGTCAGGGTACATAGCCTCCTCACTATCTCACCGCATCACCTTACGCCGAACAGCCAGTGCGAGCAACGCAATCTGTAAGGGTCCAAGGATTCCTTCTGTAGTCACCAAGATTTGAAATAGCCCCATTTGCGTAGGGATAGGTTCTGGCCTTAGTCTGGCCATAACGCCTAAGCTGTACATCACCGCTTGCCCCGCGTCCGCAAGGACTTGCCAGATTCCTACACTCGAAGACACTCGCAACGACGTAGGCCCCCATATCATGTAAAGCACCGCAAACACAACCGCCAACGTGAGCAGCACTCCGAGTGCTCGGCCAGCCCTTACTCCATACCCACTTAATGCCCAGTACAAGGTCCTTATCAGCCCTAGACTGCGCCAGCCTTGTTTGCGTAGAGCGTTCAGCGACCAATAGTGGAATTCGTTAGCTAACGGATACTCGTGGTTCTCTTCCGCGTTGGCTGAGAGCCTGCGGCAAGCTTGTGCCAACAGAGTATGGGGCGACTCAACTCCTGGCCTTTCGAGAGCAGCAATTTCCTCATCAAGCGTGCCTTCAAGTCCACCAGGCATCCCGTACCACTTCACGTCAGTGAAATCGAACTTACGTGCGTCTACACCCACAAACCAGCTAGGACGAAGAGGTATCGCGTAAAACGAAAATAGCTCGGGCTTCTCAATATGAGCGCGTACGAAGCTTACGTGTCCCTCAAGAGGAAAAACCGAGCTTGGGTCATTGCCGTCACTTTTCTGGTCTTTGCCTTCCTTTTTCTTGTCTTTGTCCTTCTCACCTCCGATAAACTTCACGGCATCTAAGAAGTTGGCTCTATAGAAGTCCGTATACCCTTTGAACTCGACCTCTTTGAAGTATGGCTCTCCACCGAAGGTGGCCTCGCGGAAATCTGTTGTGCGCTGGTCGGTGCCATCGAATTTAGCCCTAGTGAAATCCGCACGGCGTTGGAAAGTTGTGTTCTTGAAGGTTGCGTTCCTGAGGGTGGTATCGTGGAAGTCCGGCTGACCTTTGAAGGTGGCTTCTTTGAAATTCGCCTCTCTGCAGAATTGGGCTCCTACGAACTCTATCCGCCCAGTACCAAACTGGGCCTGAAAGAAACTTGTGCCCCCGACGCTAAACTCAGCTCCTGAGAAGTCTGTCAGCTTACCATTAAACTGGGCTTCTGAGAAGTCTGTCCAATCACCGCCGAACTTGGCTTGTGAGAAATCCGTACTCTCGACGTCGAACTTAGCTTGTGAGAAGTTTGTCCATGCACTGCTGTTGAACTTGGCTTCTGAGAAGTTTGTACTCGCACTACTGAATTGGGCTTCGCGGAAGGATGTCTCCGCACCGCTAAACTTCGCTCCTGAAAAGTTTGTCCACCCACTGCTGCTTAACTGGGCGTATGAGTAGGTTGTCACGTCACCGCTGAACTGGGCTCCATAGAAGGATGTCCCCTCACCGTTGAACTTGGCTCGTGAGAAGAATGCCCCCTCACCGCTGAACGTGGCTTCTGAGAAGTCTGTTCGCGTACCGTTGAACTGGGCGTCAAAGAAATGTACACCTTCTTTGAACTTAGTTCTGAGGAAGCGAGCTTCATTAGCAAAGATTGCCCTTTCGAACTTCGCCTCCTTGTCAAACTCGAAATCTACGAAAACCGAGGTAGGTTCTGGAAAGACGGTGCCACTAAAATCGTACTTCTTCTGCCGGAGCTTACATTCTACAGCCTCCCCGAATTCGTCTTCCTTATCCATACCAGGATAGTGCAGCACGCAGTACCCTGTGTCTCGGTATTCGGACAAACCCTCACAGGCGGAACGACATAGTAGGCCAACCTTGCAGTTAAATTCGCTCATCCAATAACCTCTTTGGTGGTTCCCGCTCACGGTATCGGAGCGTTGTGGTTGTGTTCACCTCTTTTCGTACAGGCCAATAGAACACACGGCGATGAATTGCCAATGAATCGTGAGAAGATGGCGCGTAAAAAGCGGGTACCCGGACTATTACCAGCACCCGCCAAGCCGCTCAGAACGGCTCCTAGCGCACCTTGGAACTACTCTCTAAGCTCGTCGCTGTGCGACCAAGTACAATGCGCTATCCATAGACGGTGTCGTTTGGTAGGGTGGTGAGCTGTGCGGTTGGAACCTCTTTATCGCGTCCGGTTCACTTACTCAGGAAGTTGGGGTGCGGACCTTGCGGGTCCGGATAGCTCAGAGAGCCAGAACTTCTTCATCGCCGAGGGGCGTTGCGAGGGTCGCATAGCTGGAAGATTCGTTGGTGCGAACCACCCGCATCGCCGCAGTGATGGCACCTTCCTGCCCGACTTCCAGGGGGTAATCGAAACCGACGACGAGGCGGAAGTCCTGTTCGACTACCGTGGCTACGGTCGAGCCTACCCGGTAGGTAGGCGTCAAATAGTCGTCAGCGGCACCCACCTGAGCGATGACGAGCGTTACCGCTGGCTAAATGATGTTCTGAGCGTAGGGGTGGGAGAGGTCCGTTCACAACCGGACGGGTTAACAGAGTTGGTCGTCGAGTGGGCCGAGCTAGTGTGGGAACCTATTGCAGAGTAACAGTACTCTTACTGAGGTAAGGCAAGTCTGCTTTCTTAGCTTGAGTACCGCTTCTGGTAAGCGTCCAAGTCTTCACTCACTTTCAGACTGAGGTTCTGGATGAGTTCAAGGACCGTCCGCACATCCTCAGCTTCCGTCCTTCCATCCAGGTGTTCGTTCTCTATCCTCACGTCCAAAAGGTCTACGACAGCTTGGGCCTCTTGGCTTATCTGGCGCATCGCGTCCCGGATACTGCTAATGTCCTCTACGCGCTGGGGGTCGGGGTGCACTTCTCTCCTAGCTTTCTCACCGCATGACCTTGCGCCGAATTGCTAGTGCAAGCAACGCAATCTGTAAGGGGCCAAGGATTCCTTCTAGGCCGACCAAGAACTGGAAAACTCCGGGTTCATCGGGTCTAGGTTCTGGGTTCAGCCGAACTAGGGCGAGTAAGCTATACACAGCGGCTTGCCAACGGTAACCGATGCCTTGCCCAAAATTCTTGAACTCGGACGGGTCTACCAACACATACAAGGTGGTGAACGCGGCCCATATTGCAACCAACATCCAAAATGCACGAGCGGCTCTTACTCCGTATCCACTTAGCGCCCAGTACAAAGTGGTGATGAGGCCGAAGTGTCTCAGGATATCTGACCAACGTTTCCGTTCCAGCAGGTCTCTCCACATTTTGTCTTTGAAGAATTTCCAATCCCTTTTGCGAGCTGCGTCCATCGACCAGTAATGGAATTCGTTGGCTATCGGATACTCGCGATTGTCCTCGTAATTACGGGAGAGCCTACGGTAGGTACTCGCCAATAGCCGGTAGGGCTCCCTAATGTCTTGCTTCTGGGAATGTCGAAAGCCTTTCTCTTCTCGGGATTCGAGAGCGTTAACTTCGCTTCGAAAAGCCTCGTCTTCGCCTAAGCCTCCGGCTTCGTCTTGTTCCTTTTCTTTGCGGGGTTTGGGACCCTCGCGTAATCCGTACCATGAAACCTCGTGAAACGTAAGCTCTTGGGTGCTTTCTACATAGATGAACCAGCTAGGACGCAGCTGTATTGAGCGGAAAGCAAACAGTTCCGGCTTCGCTATTTCTATGTAATCGAACAGGACTTCTCGGTCAAGGTTGAACGCTTTATAGTTTTCATGCGCTGAGAACCCGGTGCGTTTCAGGAACTTGGCTTGAAAAAAATTAGCGTCCTCGTCGAATCTTGCTTCCCAGAAAAGGGCTGACCCTTCGAATGTTGTTCCGGTGAAGCTTGCGGTGTGTTTAAAGATTGCTCTATGGAAGAGAGCCTCTCTGTGAAAAGTGGCTTTAGAGAAATCTACGTTTCCCCTGAAAGTAGCTCCGGAAAAATTCGCGTCCGCATGGAATTCGCGCCCCTCGAAGTCTGAAGTACCTTCGGGGAAAACAGTGCCGCCAAAATCAACGTCGTGCTGTGCGAGCTTGTTCTCTAAAGCGCTCTTGAAGTCCTCCTTCTTATCCTCGCTGGAATAGTGCAGCACGCAGTACCCTGTCCCTTGGTACTCAGGTAAATTCTTGCAGGCAGAACGATAATCAGGATTCGCTTCCTTGACCCTGCAAACGAATTCCATCACTCAACAACTTCCTTCGGCGTGACTCTCTCCCACTCTAGATTCTACAGGAGTGCTGAGGGATAAGCGTGTAAAGAAAGGGCAGGCAGCGGGCAATTACCAGCACCCGCCAAACCGCTCAGAACGGCTCCTGATGCGTCTGGGAGCTATCCTAGAGCATCCTCCCGCCCCTGGGCCGCCACATTGCTCAGTACGGCTCTAGTCCTCTGCCACAGTTTGGTTGCATGGTTAGAAGAGGACGTGTACCCTCGTTGGCAACAAGCCAACGGGGGTGATCTCCATGTACAAGAAGTATGTAGTGCGCCTCACCGATCAGGAG
>Ga0126306_10000974_pt1 | contig 14775 bp, 10 predicted proteins | sample Plot27_FD_92592 | JGI IMG/M metagenome (GOLD analysis project Ga0126306, IMG submission 92592) | Serpentine soil microbial communities from UC McLaughlin Reserve, CA, USA - Plot27 | ecosystem: Environmental > Terrestrial > Soil > Grasslands | place: USA: UC McLaughlin Reserve, Lake County...
CCGCTCGAGATCGCCGCTCGTCACCACGCCCGAGAGGCCGTAGATCGAGTTGTTGGCGATGCGCACGGCCTCGTCGTCGTCGTCGAAGCCGATGACCACGAGCACCGGGCCGAAGATCTCCTCCTGCGCGATGGTCATGTCGGTCGTGACGTTCGAGAAGACGGTGGGCTGCACGAAGAAGCCCTGCTCGAGTCCTTCGGGCGCATCGGCACCGCCGGTCACGAGGGTCGCGCCCTCGTCGACGCCCTGCTCGATGTAGCCCCGCACGCGCTCGCGCTGCACACCCGACACCAGCGGGCCCATGGTGGTGCCCTCCGCGAACGGGTCGCCGACCACGTACGCCTCGGCCGCCTGCTTTGCGAGCTCCTCGACCTCGGCCAGGCGCGACCGCGGGACGATCATGCGCGTGAGCGCACTGCACGTCTGGCCGGAGTTCATGTACGCGCCGGCGACGCCCGCGGGCACCATCGCCGCGAAGTCGGCGTCGTCGAGCAGCACGTTGGGCGACTTGCCGCCGAGCTCGAGCGCGACGCGCTTGATCGTGTGCGAGGCGAGCTCGGACACGCGCCGACCTGCGCGCGTCGAACCGGTGAACGACACCATGTCGACGTCGGGGTGCGCGGCGATCGCCTCCCCCACGACCGGCCCGACGCCTGTGACGAGGTTGAACACGCCGGGCGGGAAGCCGAGGTCGTCGATGATCTCGGCGAGGATGAACGCGTTGACCGGCGCGACCTCCGACGGCTTCAGCACGACCGTGCAACCCGCAGCCAACGCGTACGCGACCTTGGCCGCGATCTGGTTGAGCGGGTAGTTCCACGGCGTGATGCAACCGACGACGCCGATCGGCTCCTTCACGATGAGGCCGTTCGCGTCGTCCTCGAACTCGTACGTGGACGCGATCTCCGACGCGTTCCGGAACCCGGAGATGCCGGTGCCCACCTGGATCGCGGCCGAGAGCGGCTTCGGCATGCCGACCTCGTGGGTCATCACGTCGGCGATCTCGTCGCGCCGCGCCTCGAGCTCCTCGGCCACGCGCAGCAGCAACTTGCCGCGCTCGGGCGCCGTCGTCTCCGACCATCCGGGGAACGCGACCTTGGCCGCGGCGACGGCGCGGTCGATGTCGGCCGGCGTGCCCGCGGGGATGGTCGCGTAGACCTCCTCGCTGGTGGAGTCGATCACCTCGAGCGTCTCGGTGCTCGCGGGCGCGACCCACGCGCCATCGATGTAGAGCTTGTCGAACGTCTTCATGGAAGTCTCCTCCGCGCGCGTCTCGGCGATCGCGCCGCACGCTACCGCCGCGCACGCGACGGACGCACGGCCGCCACGACCGAGGCCACCTCAGTTGATCTGGCGCTCGCGGCCCTCCCAGTAGGGCGCCCGCAGCTTGAACTTCTGGAGCTTGCCGGTGGAGGTGCGGGCGAGCTCGTCGCGGAACTCCACGCTGGTCGGGCACTTGTAGTGCGCGAGGTGCTCCCGGCAGTGCTCGATCAGGTCGTGCTCCGATGCCGAGGCGTCGGGGACGAGCACCACGAGCCCTTTCACCGTCTCGCCCCACTTCTCGTCGGGCACGCCGATCACCGCGGCTTCGGCGACCTGCGGATGCGAGCACAGCGCGTCTTCCACCTCGATCGACGAGACGTTCTCGCCGCCGCTGATGATCACGTCCTTCTTGCGGTCGGAGATGCTCAGGTACCCCTCGCCGTCGATGGTGCCGCCGTCACCGGTGTGGAACCAGCCACCGTCCATGGCCTCCGCGGTCGCGTCGGGTTGCGCCCAATAGCCGTCCATCACCACGTTGCTGGTCGCGAGCACCTCGTCCTGCTCGCCGAGGCGCAGGCGCGCGCCGAGCGCGGGCCCGCCGGCCCGGCCGAGCTTGCGGGCCCGTTCCGCCGGTGTGAGGTCGTCGTACTCCGCTCGCGGTCGGTTGATGGTGAGGAGCGGCGACGTCTCGGTGAGCCCGTAGATCTGGTTGAACTCCCATCCGAGCTCGCTCTCCACCCGCTCGATCGTGCGCGTCGGCGGCGGCGCTCCCGCCACCACGATCCGCACGGTGCCGCGTCCGGGGATCGGACCGTCCCACGATGCCGCCGCGTCGAGCACCGCGTTCACCACCGCGGGCGCGCCGCACATGAGCGTGACGCCGTGGCGCTCGACCCGCCGCAGGACCTCAGCGCCGTCGACCTTGCGCAGCACCACGTGCTGCGCACCCATCGCGGTGACGCCGTACGTCATCCCCCAGCCGTTGCAGTGGAACATCGGCAGCGTGTGCAGGTACACGTCACGGTCGCTCACACCCATGTGGAGCGCGAACGTGACCGAGTTGACCCAGAGGTTGCGGTGCGTCAGCTGCACCCCCTTCGGGCGCGCGGTGGTGCCGCTGGTGTAGTTGACGGTCGCGGTCGCGTCCTCGTCGGCGTCCCACGGTTGCGGTTCGACGCCGTACCGGTAGAGCTCCTCGTCGCTGTCGGTGCCGAGCACGTGCCGGTGGGCGACGTCGAGGTCGCCCACATGGTCGTCGAGCTCGGGATCCACGAGCAACATCGAGGCGCCGCAGTGGTCGACGATGTAGCGGATCTCGTCGGCGCCGAGGCGGAAGTTGATCGGCACGAGGATGCGCCCGTACGCGCTCACCCCCCAGAACGCGGTGAGCAGCCGGGCTGAGTTCTGGCTCACGACGGCGATGCGTTCGCCGTGCGCCACGCCCAGGTCGTCGAGGGCGGCGGCCTGCGCGCGGGCACGCTCCGCCATCGCCGCCGCGGTCAGTGGTTTCCAGGGCGCTGCCGGCTGGTCGGGTTCGTCGAGGAGGACCGTCCGTCGCCCGTAGACCGACTCCGCGCGATCCAGGTGGTCGGCGATCGTGAGCGGAACCCTCATGGCACTCCCCCTCGGTGACGCGCCATCCGCACGTGAACACTTAGCACCCGTAGATGCGCTCCGCGTTCCCCGCGAAGAGCTGCTTGCGCGTCGAGTCGTCGAGATCGGCGGTGAGCTCGTCGTAGGTGGCGTACAGATCGTCGAACGTACCGTGCATGCCATCGACCGGGAAGTTGCTCGCGAACATGCACCGATCGGCTCCGAACAACTCGATCGCGTGCCGGATCCAGGGCGCGAAGGTCTCGACCGTCATCGACTGCATGGGCATCGCAAGTCCGGAGAGCTTGCAGGTCACGTTCTCACGGAGCCCGGCCAGCTCGGCCATTCCAGTCCTCCAGAGGTCGTACTCCGCCGGCTCGTTCGACCGCGGCCACCCCGTGTGCTCCACCACGACCGGGAGCTCCCAGCCGTCGAGCGCGGCGGCAGCCGCGGCCAGCGCATCTGGGTGTGCCATGAGCTCGAAGATCAATCCGCGGTCCTGGAGGGCCTGCAACATCCCAGGGGTGGGGATCGCCTGCTCACCTTCCCCCATGATCCGGATGCCGCGAAATCGTGTCGTCGTCACCTGCTTGTCGAGCTGACCTTCGAGCTCCGCGAGGTCGTCGCTGGGGTTGACGCCACCGATCAGCACGTCCGGATGCCCCGTCGCATTGGCTTGCGCGTCGAGCTCAAGCGTCTCGTCGACCAGCTTGTCCGGCGCGGCTGCAGCCACGTGCACGAACTTCTGCACGTTCCACTTGCGTGCTTCCGAGAAGTAGATGGACTGGTCGAAGCGTCGGCACATGCCGGAGATGTCGCCCATGTCGAGCTGCTGCATGCCGGCGAGGTACGGATACCAGTCGGCTCGTGCAGGGTCCCACAGATGGACGTGCGCGTCGACCACTCGTTCGATCGTCATGCTCCGCTCCCGGCGTTCGTGTTCCCGTCCGGGTCGTGGCGCGGCGCGGAGAGGTAGGTGGCCTCGAGCTCGTTGATGCGTCCGTGCACCTCGTCGCCCGTTCCGCTCATGGCGATGCGGCCCCGCTGCATCACGTACACGCGGTCCGCGACGTGGAGTGCCTGACGCACGTGCTGCTCGACCAGCAGGATCCCGGTCGAGCGCTCGTTCGCGACCTCCCGCACCGTCTGGAGCAGGCGCTTCACGATCACGGGCGCGAGGCCGAGCGAGAGCTCGTCGATGAGGAGGAGGCTGGGATCGCGAGCCACGGCGCGCGCGAGCGTGAGCATCTGCTGCTCGCCACCCGACAACAGCCCTGCGGTCCGCGCCATGAGGGGTTCGAGCTCAGGGAAGAGCGCCACGGCATCGGCCTTGGCGACTCCTGCGACTCTGAGGTTCTCCTCGGTGGAGAGCTGCATGAAGACGGACCGCTCTTCGGTGACGAGGCCCATGCCGCGGCGCGCGCGTCGGAACAACGGCGCCTTGGTCGCCGCGCCACGGAACACGACCTCGCCCGCGAGCGAGGGAAGCTCTCCGGCGAGGGTCAACAACGTGGTGGTCTTCCCCGCGCCGTTCGGCCCGATGAGCGCAACGACCTCGCCCTCCTCGACCCGCAGGTCGAGGTCGCGCACGACCGCGACCGCGCCGTACCCCGCGGCGAGACCGCGGCACTCGAGGAGCGGGCCGCTCGTCGCGCTCACGAGGGTTCCTTGGTCGCCAGCTCGCTGACCAACGGATCTCCTGCGACCTCGGACGTCTCCTCGCCCAGGTACGCCGCGATGACAGCAGGGTTGCTGCGGATCTCGCCCGGTGTTCCCTCGGCGATCTTGCGTCCGAAGTCGACCACCACGATCCGATCGCAGACTCGGAGCACCAGCTCGACGTCGTGTTCGATGAGGAGCACGGCCATGCCGGACCGGTCGGCGAAGCGTCGGACGAGATCGCCGAGCTCGCTGGTCTCGCCGTCGTCGAGCCCGGCCGCCGGTTCGTCGAGCAACAACACGGACGGAGCGGACGCGATCGCGCGTGCGATGCCGACGAGACGGCGCCGACCGTAAGGAAGCTCGCCGGGAAGCCGGTCGAGATCGTGCTCGAGCCCGAACTCGCGGGCGCTGCTCACCGCGCTGGGTGGCAAGGGCGGCCGGCTGGGCCAGACCAGGTCGCGCAGGCCGGCGAAGCGCGTGGGCGCGCCTGCGCCGGCGTGCAGGTTCTCGGCGACCGAGATCTCCTCGAAGAGCTCGAGTGATTGGAACGAACGCCGCACGCCGGCGCGGGCGCGGCGAGCCGGGCCCCACGACCGGCCGGTCATCGGCGTCCCGTTGAGACGGATGCGGCCCGCACTCGGCTTGGTGAAGCCGGTGAGGGCGTCGACGATCGTGGTCTTCCCAGCCCCGTTCGGACCGATCAGCCCGACGACCTCTCGCGACGAGACGCGGAAGCTCACGTCGTCGACCGCGACGACGGCGCCGAATCGAACCGTCAGGTGCTCGATCTCCAGCGTGGCGGGGCTCACCGTGCTCGGCGCGACGTCGACGAGTTGCTCACGGGGCGGCGTGCGCCGGAGCCGGAGGCGCAGCTTTCCGAGGCCCCGCTCGTCGTTGAGCACGACACTCGCGATGCCGTTCGGGTTCAGGATCACGATGAGGATGAGCGTGACGCCGCCAATGGTGATGATCCACGAACCGAGATCGATCCAGTCGAGTGGGATCGATCCCAGTCCCCCCGGAGCGAGGTTCCCGCCGAACACCGCGCCGAGCACCCAGCCGACACCGCCGGCGACCGCGTTGCCGACCGTGTTGATCGACTGGAACGGGTCGTAGCGCGTGTAGACGACCGTCGAGTCCTTGAACGCGAGCAGGATGCCGGCGAACGACGCGATCGCCGCGCCGACGGCGAACGCATACAGCTTGGCGCCGAACACGCTGATGCCGAGCGACGCCGCGGCACGCTCGTTGTTCCGTACCGCGATGAGCCGTCGCCCGGAACCGGACCGCCGCAGGTTGGCCACCATGACGGCTGCGATCACGAAGACGCCCAGGCACACGACCAGGTACCGATCCGGGTGGTCCGCCGCGCTGACGTCCCACCCGAACACCGAGATCCGGCCGATCGTCGTCACCGAGCCGAAGTCCCCGGTGAAGTACTGGTTGCTGAACACCACCTGCTGGACCGCGAACCCCAATCCGAGGGTCACGACCGCGAGGTTGACGCCCCGCGTGCGGAGCGCGGGGACGGCGAAGATCGTGCCGACGAGAATCGCGAACACCACGCCCGCGAGGAACGCGATCTCGGCGGGCCACTGCTCCTGGCCCACGAGTCGGGACGCAACAAGTGCGCCGAGTCCACCGATCGCGTACTGCGCCAGTGAGAGCTGACCCGCGTACCCGGTCAGCACGACGATCGACAGGATGAAGACGCCGACGATGAGCGTCGTGTACAGCGCCGTCGACCACTTGGCGTCGAACGCGAATTCGTTGAGGAGCAGCAAGGCGCCGACGGTGACGACGAGAAACCACCGCGTCACGACGCCGCTGCCCAGATCGGGCAGCCGCTCGAGCACGTGGCTGCGCAGTGGCAACGCCTTCCCGCGGACCACGAGCACGACGACGATCACCACGAACGGCAACGCCCGTTGGAGACCGGTCGCACCGTTCTCGATCCCCAAGGTGTCGTGGAGGAACGTCGAGATGTCGCTCGAGTACGTGAGCACCTCGGTCTCTGCGATCCCGAGGGCGATGCCACCGAGCAACGTCAACGGGAACGAGCTGAATCCGCCGATCAAGGCGACCGCGAGCGCCGAGACCGTCACCACGATCGTGAACACGGTCAGACTCAGTCCCGCGTTGGGTGCGAGCAGGATGCCCGCCAACCCCGCGGTCGCGCCGCCGATGCCCCACGTGACCGTGGCGAGGAAGTTCGGCGACCACCCGAGCGCGGACACGGCCCGCTCGTTCTCCGCGCTCGCCGAGATCGCGAGTCCGATCCGGGTGAACCGGGTGAAGGCCCAGAGCGCGAAGGTGAGCACGATTGCGATGCCGAGCAGGATCAACCGGTCCTCCTGGACGACGACTCGCCCCATGTCACCGTCGAACCCGAACCACTCGTGCAGCGTGTAGTTGTCGGTCGGGAGGAACTGGTCCACCTGGTGGAAGTCGTTGTCCCAGAGCTTCTGGCCTGCGAGGCCCTGGAGCACGATCAGCGCCCCGAGCGTGGCGACCAGGCGGACCAACGGCGCCGCTCCTCGCATGAACCGCAGGATCCCGTTCTGGATCACGATCCCGAGCAGCGCCCCGAGCACCACGGCAGCCGGGATCGCGGCACCGACCGGCCAGCCGTGATCCTCGACGAGCGTCAGGAAGCAGAAGAACGCGCTGAACATCGCGATGGCGCCGTGCGCGAAGTTGACGATCCCGGAGCCGCGGTAGATGAGGACGATGCCCTGCGCGAGGAGCGTGTACGCCGCACCCGCCCCGAGTCCCAGGATCGCAAACTGAACTGCTTGAGCCACTCCCGGTCAAACGATCGTCAACGTGCCGTCACTTGATGTACTGCGTGACGTCGACCGGAGTCTTGTTCGTGACGATGTTCTTCCCGTCGAACTTCGAGATGTACACGTAGTGGTTCGAGCTCGACGTGAACACGCTGAACCCGGGTGTCGACGGGGTCCACGGCGGAGTCAATCCGAGCAGGTCGACGTCCTTCGCCGACTTCAGCGCACCGATGACCGTCTCGGGAGTGAAGGTGTCCAGCGACTTGGTGACGTTCACGAACCCCAGCGTCGACATCCACGGGCCGAAGTCCGCTGCCTTGAGCTTCGCTTGACTGAGGCTGCTCTTGCCCGACGCCTTCATGTCGGCGAAGTACTGCTTGAGCCCCGGGAACGCCTTGGTGTTCGCCTGCGACGGGTACGGGAACGAGTCGGAGAGCACGGTGCCCTTCGTGATCTCGGGGTACTTCCTCAGGGTCTCGAGCTTGAACGAGCCAGGATTGCCGCCGAGCGGGATCTTGGCGTTGAGCTGCGCCATCGCCCCGATCAGCTGGGTGGTGACCGCGTCGGTGTGGGAGATCAGCACCGCTTGGGGGTCTTCCTGCTGGATCTGCGCGATGTAGGGCGCGTAGTCCGTCGAGCCCGTCGCCACGGCGACGTCACAGGTGATGTCGACCCCGATCGCAGTGAACGACGGCGTGAGGAAGCCCCTGAAGGTCGCGCCGGTCGGTGCGTCGGTGCGCATGAGACAGATCTTGGTGTCGCCGTCCTGCTCGAACCCGACGGCCGTCCCGAGGTACGCCGCGATGACGCCCGCCGAGATCGGGTACGAGACACTCGATCCGAACTCCGAGATGTCGGTGCCTCCGATGCCGATGCGAGGGATGCCGGCACCTTCGAGGACGTCGACGACACCGGCCGGGTTGTTGTAGGTGAGGTCGTTGAGCGTCGCGACCACACCGTCGTCGACCATCTGTCGCGCGCAGTCCACTTCGCCGTTGGCGTCACCCTTGCTGTCGCACACGACCGCCTGGAGCTTGGCGTGATTGGTCCCCACACCACCGCGCTTGTTGAACGCCGCGACCGCGGCAAGCAGCGCGTCCTTCACCTCGGGGTTCGCGGCGAGCGGCCCCGTCAGCGAGGTGATCATCCCGACCTTCACCACGCCCGCCCCTGAGGTGGTCGACTGCGCCGACACGGACGCGGCGCTGAACGGGATCGCCATCGCGGCAACGAGCGTCGCGAGCAGGACGAACCGAAGACGCCGGGTCGGCCGACCGCCTCCGTACGACCTGAGCTCTCCCACTCGACCCTTCGCACCCATGGTTCCCCCCACGGTGATGACCGCAGCACGCAGCCCGAACCGGTACGCCGCGCACCCTACGATCGCCCTCTCGCTGTGTCAAAGATGCAGAAGATAGAGGGAACATGCCTACTCTGGGGCGGCACATCTCCCCTGGAGGCGCATCGGTGACATCGCCGTCGGAACCTGCGGTCGCGCCGGTGCGGCGCGGTCAGTTCGCGCAACCGAGCGTGGCCGAGCTCGTCGCCGACGCCATCCGCGCGCAGATCGTCGCCGGCACCTTGCCCGACGGCAGCATGCTGCCGAAACAAGAGATGCTCATCGACGAGTTCAAGGTGTCGCGCCCGTCGTTCCGGGAAGCGCTGCGCATCCTCGAGAGCGAGGGGCTCATCTCGGTGCGGCGAGGGAACGTCGGCGGCGCGCAGGTGCACGCCCCGACACCGGAAAACGCGGCGCGGACGCTCGGGATGGTCCTGCAGGCCCGCAACGTCGCGCTCGACGATCTCGCCGCCGCGCTCGACGTGATCGAACCGGCGTGCGCCGCGCACTGCGCGCAGCGGGCCGACCGCCACGTCACCCTCGTGCCGAAGCTGCGCGAGTTGAACGTCCGGTGCGCCGCGGTCGAGCCGCAGGACCGCGCGGGCGCGGCGGTCATCTTCCAGGAGTTCCACCAGGCGATCATCGACGGCTGTGGCAACGCGACGCTGGTGATCGTCGTCGGTGCCCTCGAGAGCTTGTGGTCGCTGCACAAGAAGGCGTGGGCCAACTACGCGGAGGATGTCGGCTCGGGCCCGCAGCCGAACTTGCGGGCGAGCGTGATCGCCGCTCACGAAGAGATCACCGACGCGATCGAGGAGGGCGACGCCGCTCGCGCCCACCAGTTGGTGAGCGCGCACCTCGCGACGGTGTCACCGATGGTGCTCGATCATCGTGCGCCCCGCATCGACATGACGGGAGCGCGGGCGTGACCTTCGACCCGCAAGCGGTCCGCGAGAAGTACGAGGCCGAACGCGAGAAGCGAATGGTCGAAGGACGCGCGGCGATCCATGACTTCCACGACGAGGCGGTGGCGAAGTACCGGGAGGATCCGTTCACGCCGATGACCGACCGAGATCCCGTCGCCGAGGACGTCGAGGTGGCGATCATCGGCGCGGGCATCGCCGGCGTCGTGGCGGGGGCGCAGCTGCGGAAGCACGGGATCGACTCGATCCGCGTGGTCGACCAGGCGGGTGGGTTCGGCGGCACCTGGTACTGGAACCGCTACCCCGGCGTCATGTGTGACGTCGAGTCGTACTGCTACATGCCCATGCTCGACGAGATGGAGTACATCCCGACGAAGCGGTACGCGCAGGGCGAGGAGATCCGGGAGCACGTCGAGGCGATCGCCCGACGGTTCGACCTCGCCGACGCCGCGCTGTTCCACACGGGCGTGAAGCACACCGAGTGGGACGAAGACATCTCGCGATGGGTGCTCCAGACCGATCGCGGCGACGTGATCCGGACCAAGTACGTGATCATGGCCGTCGGCATCCTGAACCTGATGAAGATCCCCGCGATCCCGGGGATGGAGTCGTTCGCCGGCGCGGCGTTCCACACCGCGCGCTGGGACTACGGGTACACGGGTGGGTCACAGGAGGACCCACGCATGACCGGACTCGCCGACAAGGCCGTCGGCGTCATCGGGACGGGAGCCAGCGCCATCCAGGCCATCCCGCCGTTGGCCGAGTCGTCGAAGCACCTGTACCTGTTCCAACGCACGCCGGCCGCGGTGGGCGTCCGCGGCGATCGTCCGACCGACGACGAGTTCGTCCGGAGCCTCCAGCCCGGCTGGCACCGCGAGCGCAACGAGAACTTCCAGGCTGTCATGCTCGGCCAGCCGGTCGATACGGACCTCGTGGACGACGGCTGGTGCCATCACTTCGCCCGCATCAACAACCAGCCGTACACGCCCGGCATGGCGGCCGACGAGTACATGCTCGAGGTCGACGCGTTCGACTACCAGGTGATGGAACTGCACCGGCAGCGGATCCGGGACACGATCTCCGATCCGGCCCGGGCCGAGCTCCTCATGCCGTACTACAAGTACAGCTGCCGACGGCCGCTGTTTCACGACGAGTTCCTGCCCGCGCTGAGCCGCGACAACGTCACCATCGTCGACTGCCCGACCGGCATCGACCGCGTCACCGAGCACGGCGTGGTGGTCGACGACCACGAGTACGAGCTCGACTGCATCGTCTACGCCACCGGCTTCGAGCCCGAAGTGACCCCGCTCCCCGGGAAGGTCGGTCACGAGATCGTCGGGCGCGACGGAACGACGATCGCGGAGAAGTGGGCCAGCGGTGCTGCGACGCTGTTCGGGCTCATGACGTCGGGGTTCCCGAACATGTTCCTGATGCCGTGTCCCGGACAGCAGGCCGTCGTCACGGTGAACTACACGCTGCTCGCCGAGGTCGGCGCCGAGCACGTTGCGGAGACGATCGCCGCGCTCGAAGCCCTGGGCGTCGAGTCGTTCGACGTGTCCGAGGACGCCGAGGCCGACTGGGTGCGGCAGGTCATGACCGCCTCGATGGCCAAGGCGCCGCCTCCCGGAGGCGTGCCGTGCACGCCGGGCTCGAGGATGTTGTTCGACGACGACGGCAACATGGTGCTGCTGGACCCCCACGCCGGCACCTACGGCGGCGGGTTCGGCGACTACTTCGGCTATCGCGACCTCCTCACCGAGTGGCGGACGCGAGGTGACTTCGCCGGCCTGATCCTCGATCGCGCCGAGTCGAGCTGAGCAGCCCGGCGCGGACGCGACCGAGCGCGAGAGTGGGCAATTCGTCTCGGAACCGGAGGGCTTCATGGTGGTGTCGAACGCGTGGTTGGACGATCCGAGCGACAAGGTGTGCGTGGTCACGGGGGGCGCGGGCGGCATCGGTAGTGCGATGGCGGCGCGCTTCCTCGAGGCGGGCATGCGCGTCGTCGTCGCCGACGTCGAGGAGGCCGCGATCGCGTCGGCGGTCGACGCGCTCGGCGGCGGTGACCGCGTCCTCGGCATCACCCACGACGTCCGGTCACTCGAAGACGGCGAGCGGCTGCGCGACGCCACCCTCGAACGGTTCGGCAGCGTCCACGTGGTGTGCCTGAACGCCGGCGTCGCGCCGGTCGGACCGCTGCTCGAGACGCCCGCCGAGGTCTGGGACTGGGTGTTCGACGTCAATGTGCGCGGCGTCGTGCACGGCGCGCTCACGTTCGCGCCGCTGCTCGCCGAACAGGGCGCGGGGCACGTCGTGTGCACCGCCAGCATCGCCGGCGTCACCGACACGCCGACGCTTCCGCCCTACGGCATGTCGAAGCACGCCGTCGTCGGTCTCGCGGCGGCGATGCGACGTGAGCTCGACGAGCAGGGCGTCGGCGTGTCGGTCCTCTGCCCCGGGCTGATCCGGACGCGGATCTTCGAGAGCGAGCGCAACCGCCCCGCGGGCATGGAGGACCCCGCCGAGGACAACGTGACGTCGAAGGCATACCGCGACATGATCGACCACGGCGCGCCGCCGTCACACGTCGCCGACGTCGTCTACCAGGCCATCGTCGACAACCAGTTCTTCGTGTTCCCCACGCGCGACCTCGACGCGCTCGTCGAGTCCCGCCTCGCCGACATCCGCCATGGCATGCAGTGGCGCGACGAGCGGTTCCCCGGACCCGCCTGAAGCACCCCGATGACGAACATCTCGAGGTTGACGTGCACAGATGACGGTCAACTTCGAGATGTTCGAGGGGTCGACCCCTCTAACCTGGGTGCGGATGACGACCGAGAACGGCACTCGCTCCGGGGTCGAGCTGCGCGAGCAACGACGGGAACGCACCGCGCGCGAGATCCAACAGGCGGCGATGTCGTTGTTCGCCGAGCGCGGGTACGACGGCGTCACCGTCGAGGACATCGCCCATGAGGCCGGCATCTCGGAGCGCACGTTCTTCCGCTACTTCGCCAGCAAGGACCACCTGCTCGTCGCGGAAGCGAGCCGTCGCATCGAGATCATCCACGAGTCGCTCACTGGCCAACCCGACCACCTCGACGCGTGGACCGCGCTCCGGAACGCGGTGCTCGACCAGTCGACGAGCGAGGAGCGCATCGGGCGCAACGCGGCGATCTGGGCCCACCTCACGAAGGAAGCCCCCGCGCTGCTGGCCAAGATGATCATGCACGGCGCGCTCGAGGGCACCCACAACATCGAGGTCGAGCTGGCGCGCCGGCTCGGGGTCCCCGACACCGACGCGCAACCCGACGTGATGATGCGGGTGACGCTCGCGGCGGTGCAGAGCGCCTACCTGCGGTGGCTCGAGGACGACGGCAGCGCGTCGCTCGTCGATCTCACCGCAGAGGCCCTCGACGTCGTGGGCGACGGGCTCGCGCGAGCGGCGCGCTCGGTCAGACGACCTTGACGCCGTACTCCTCTTTCCACCACCGCGCGTTGGCGACCTCGTCGGGATCGGCCCGCAATGACGGGTCCTGACCGAGGTCCTCGGGCGTCGGCCCGATGTGGTCGGCGATCTCGCGCAGGGCCTGCAGGTCCATGCCGTAGCACGCTGCCGCAGTGAGGCCGACGAGCTTCTCGGTGTCGTCGACGGGGACGTCGTGGAAGCTGCGCTTCAGCACGCCCACCGTGTCGGGCCAGGTGCCTTCGGGGTGCGGGTAGTCCGTGCCCCACATCATCACGTCGCAACCGATGATGTAGCGGCGTCGGATCTCCTCGCGCGACATCGTCGACGCGCCGATGAAGATGTTGGCGCCGAAGTAGTCGGACGGCAGCTTCGAGATCTTGCCCTTCATCAGGTGCGCCAACTTCGCCGTCGTGTGACCGCCACCGAAGTACTGGTCCCACTTCCACATCATGTCGGACGCCCAGTACGCCGCCCCCTCGGTGACGCAGAACTTCAGGTCGGGGTGACGCTCGAACACACCGCCGAAGAGGAGGAACGAGATCGGCCGCGCCGACCACCACGCGACCTCGGCGAGGTACGGGCCGATGTCGTCGCCGTACTCCTCGCGAGGTGCCTCGCCCGAGTGCACGTGCACGACGAGCTCGTTCGCCGCGGCCGCCGCCCACACCGGCTCGTACACGCGGTCGTTGTACGCCTTGCGGTCGTGCCACATCGTCGGGATCATGATCCCACGGATGCCCGGCGTCCCGGCGAGGCGCTCGATCTCGGCGACGCCGCGCTCGACGTCGTGGGTGATCGGCACCAGCGCGATCCCGGCGCGCCGCTCGGGCGCGTGCGAGCAGAACTCCGCCAACCACCGGTTGTGCGCGATCGCACCCGCGAACGCGAGCTCCGGGTCCTGGATGGTGCCCGCCGACAGGCCGGCGCCGAACGGCGGTGACTCCATGCCGGTGATCGCGTCGGCGTCGGCGAACATCACCTCGGCGGCGACGCCGTCGGCGTCGAGCTCCTTGTCGCGCTGCTCGGGGTCGAAGGCGCCGCGGAGGCCCTCCTCGTTGTCGCCCTCCCAGTGCATGATGTAGTCGTAATTGAACTTCAGCGCTTCCTCGCGGCTGGCGTGGCGTTCGGCGAGGAAGTCGTCGAAGGCGCCGAGGTACCGTTGGTCGAGGTACGGCCGGTACTCCTCGCACGGCAATCCGGCGTGGCAGTCGGACGAGACGATCAGGTAGCGCTCGGCCATGGTTCCCCCTCGGGACTCGCGCGGTGGTTGGCAGATCCTGCCACCCTGGCATTCCCTGACGTTCTGTGGTGGAGTATGGCACGGACCCCGAACGGGGGCCAGCGAAGGGGGAACCGGGCAGTGGTCTCGATCCTGGCGCAGTACTGCATCAACGTGCGCGATCTGGAGCGTGCGATCGAGTTCTGGAACGGCGTGTGTGGGATCCCGGTGCTGAGCCGCACCGACATCCCGCAGGCCAAGGAGGCGATCCTGCAGTCGCCCCACGGCGGCAGCCGGATACAGCTCGCGCAGCAGCTCGACAACGACGCCCCCGTCGACATGGGCACCGCGATGTGGAAGCTCTACGTGAACACCGACGACGTGCACGCGCTCTACGACAAGGCCATCGCGGCGGGGTGCGAGTCGGTGATGGAGCCGACACATCTCGATCGCTGGCCCGTGAGCATGGCGTACGTCAAGGACTTCGACGGCTACCTCGTCGAGTTCGTGGAGTACGACGACGCGCC
>Ga0126306_10000975_pt1 | contig 14766 bp, 21 predicted proteins | sample Plot27_FD_92592 | JGI IMG/M metagenome (GOLD analysis project Ga0126306, IMG submission 92592) | Serpentine soil microbial communities from UC McLaughlin Reserve, CA, USA - Plot27 | ecosystem: Environmental > Terrestrial > Soil > Grasslands | place: USA: UC McLaughlin Reserve, Lake County...
ACGACCAACTGCTGCCGGGAGGGGGACGAGCCGGCGCTGTTCAGCGGCCGCTTCGAACGCAAGGCGTACCTTGCTTGGTATGAGCGGACCCCGCGGTCGGCGGTAGCGCTCGTGCGCCCGATGCATTTTCGGACGGCGCGGTCGCCATGAGCGACGTTTCGGTGGCGGTCGCCCTGGGCCTTGTCTGTGCGCTGTTATCCGCGCTCGGCACGAATCTGGCCTTCCTGTTCAAGCACAGGGGCGCGGTCGCCGCTCCCGACGTCGACATGCGCCATCCGCTGCGCAGCGCGATCGATCTGTTTCGCTCCAGGTGGTGGAGCATCGGCTGGGGCGTGGCGGCGGTGGCGTTCGCGCTGCACGTGGCCGCACTCAGCCTCGCCCCGCTCTCGATCGGCCAGGCGGTGCTCGCGGGAGGTCTCGTCTTTCTCGCGGTGCTCGCGGAGCGCTTCTTCGGCTTTCAACTGGGCAGGCGCCAGTGGATCGGGATCGGCCTGGTGGCGGTCTCGCTCACGTTGCTGACGCTGACCGGCGGCGGCGGAGGCGGCGGAGCGCACGCCGACTACTCGCTCGCGGGGATGATCATCTTCGAGGGCATCGCCGTCGGCGTGGGCGTGCTTTTGGTCTCCTCCCACGTGATCGAGCGCATCCGTGCGCAGCCCAGCGTGCTGCTCGGCATCGCCGCCGGGCTCGGGTTCGGGATCTCGGACGTCGCGATAAGGCGCTCTCCGGTGACCTCCACGGGCCGATCGACCTCCTCAGCCCGTGGAGCGTCATCATCGTCACCGCCGCGGTCTTCTCGTTCTTCGCCTCCGCCCGCAGCCTCCAGATCGGCGACGGCGTGGCCGTGATCGCCGTCACCTCGGTCGCGGCGAACCTCTCCACAATCCTCGCCGGGCTGGCCGTCTTCGGCGACCGGCTCGGCAACGACGCATTCGTGATAGGCGTGCGCCTCGCGGCCTTCGCGCTGATACTCGTGGGGGCAGCGATGATCCCAGCGCCCGTCCGCGCCGGCGAAGCGCTCGAAGAGTCAGCTGTGGAGACTGAGGGCCGAGCGAGCCCCGCCTGAGCTCGATCACAGGCCCACCCAGGTAAGCCAGCCCGAGCTCGCAAACGCCGCAAAGGGCGCAGCACCATGAGTGCTGCTTCGCGTGATTTGCGAAAGCGTCGCGGCGTCACGCGAGGACAACGACGCGGTCGGATGGCGAAGTGGATCCTGCATGAGCCCGCAACGGGCGCGACTATCCACTCATGCTGAGCCCGAAGGAGCTCCTCGCCGCGGCGGTGCGGGCGGTCAAGCGCATGCTGCGCGAGCACCTCACCGGCACAGCCGCTGAGCTCGCGTAGGGCGGAGGACGAGAAGGCCAGCGCGGCGCGATCGCGCCCAGGCGAAGGCGAGCGCTAGTCCATGTTCGGCCGACGCAGGACCAGCAGGCCGACCAACCGTGACACGACCATCGCCACATAGGCGATCCCTGCCAGCTGCTCGAGCATCACCAGCCCGCGGGCGAAAGGCTTGATGGGCACCACGTCGCTGAGCCCGGTGCTCGACAGGGTGGTGAAGCTGAGGAACAGGAGCTCCATCCAGCTGCGATCTCCGCTGGGGTCGACCGCTGCGGTGAAGCTGCCGGCCTCGATGGCCTGGCACACGGTGTACGTATAGGCGAAGGCCCACGCGACGAGCGTGAAGGTGGCACCGACCGCGAAGAGCTCGTCGCGGGTGATCTCGTGATCGGCGAGCATGTAGGCGATCAGGGCGCCGGCGGCGTAGAAGTAGAGGACCGCCTCGAGTGCCGAGGAGTAGGGCAGGAGGGCGTCGTCCCCAGTCACGACCTGGATGAGCAGCAAGACGCTCGCCGGGATGCCGAGTAGCAGGCCGATCCAGGTCAAGCCCGGAGAGCTGCGAACGGCGAGCAGCACGAGCCCGAGGACGGCGATCCCAAAAACGCTGAAGAGCGAGCGGCCAACCTCGCTGCTCTCCATGAATGGGTACAGCAACACCCCGGCCAGCTGAGCGGCGAGCAGGACGGCGGAGGGCTCGCGGCGGGCGAACTTGACCACGGGGGCCGAAACTAACCGGCGGCCCGGTCGCCATACGCGCCGAAGGACCCGTCCGCTCGGACAGCAGGGCCTCGAGCCGCTCGTTGGGATTTCGAGCGGCCTCGTCGCGGACTGCGTTGATCATGTGCCAGGCCCACTCGTCCAGGTTGAGGATCCGCGGCGCCATGCCCCGCGGATGGAGCAGCAGGCGCCCGACGTTGAGCGGCTCGGAGAGCAGATCGGGCGCCGCACCTCGGGTCAGGTCCCAGAACGCGTCGTTCGACGAGACCAGGTCGGCGTGGCGATCGGTGATCACAGCCGCGTACGGAAGATGCCCCTTCAGGATCCGCTCCAACGCGGTGCGGACCGTGTCGAGCTTGGGGTCGTCGAACCGGGTCTCCTCGTACGCGGGCGCGTACCCCGCCGCCAGCAGCAGGGCGTTTCGCTCCCGGAGCGGCACCTGCAACGACTCGGCGAGTCGCAGGACCATTCCCCTGCCCGGCAACGAGCGTCCGCTCTCGATGAAGCTCACGTGCCGCTGGGTGGTGTTCGCGCGGAGGGCCAGTTCCAGCTGGCTGACGCGGCGCCATCCGCGCAGCGCCCCGGCGAATCCGCCGCGCTCGACCTCGGTGCTCATCGAACGGTGTCTACCGCACGGTGCGTCGATCCGCCATTCCCTCCGGGGAATTGTCGAGCCGCGCGGTCGTCGGCAAGGGCGGTGCAGTTCACGCACCCGAGACCGAGGAATGGCGATGACCCAGCTCGACCAGATGATCGACCGCTACGTGGCCCTGTGGAACGAGCCTGACGCCGATCGCCGCCGCAAGGCGATCGCAGAGCTCTGGACCGAGGACGGCGTCCAGATCCTGGAGCCGCCCGAGGAGATCCGGGAGAGCGCCGCGGCGCTCGCGATGAGCGCCCACCTCGCCGCTCGCGGGCACGCCGCCCTCGAGGGGCGGGTGACCAACGCGTACGAGCAGTTCATCGCGCCCGGCGAGTACACCTTCAGGTCGCGCCAGAACGCCAACGGCTCGACGACGTCGTCAAGTTCAACTGGGAGATGGTGACCACGGCCGATGGCGAGACGGCCGCTGTGGGGCTCGAGTTCCTCGTCCTCGGCGAGGACGGCCGGATCCGGATCGACTACCAGTTCATCGAGGCGTAACGTCCCGACCTGATGCGAACATGTGTTCGTGCCAGATGAGGCCACGATTCTCCACGCGGACCTTGACGCGTTCTTCGCGTCGGTCGAGCAACGGGACGACCCGCGCCTGCGCGGGCGTCCCGTGATCGTGGGGGGCGGGGTCGTGCTGGCCGCGAGCTACGAGGCCAAGGCGTGCGGCGTCCGGACCGCGATGGGCGGCACGCAGGCGCGGCGGCTGTGTCCGCAGGCGGTCGTGGTCCGGCCCAGGATGTCGGCGTACTCCGACGCCAGCAAGGCGGTCTTCAAGGTGTTCGAGGACACCACGCCGCTCGTCGAGGGGCTGTCGATCGACGAGGCCTTCCTCGACGCCCGCGGCCTCGGCCGGATCTCGGGCACGCCGGAGCAGATCGCCGTGCGGCTGCGGCAGCGCGTGCTCGAGGAGGTCGGCCTGCCGATCACGGTCGGGGTGGCCCGCACGAAGTTCCTCGCCAAGGTGGCGAGCGGCGTGGCCAAGCCCGACGGACTGCTCGTGGTGCCCCCCGACGGCGAGCTCGACTTCCTGCACCCGCTCCCCGTGGAGCGGCTGTGGGGGGTCGGCCCCGTCACCGCCAGGAAGCTCCACGACAGGGGGATCGCCACCGTCGGCCAGGTGGCGGAGCTCGCCGAGGAGGCGCTGGTGTCGATGCTCGGACGGGCCTCCGGCCGCCACCTGCACGCCCTCGCCCACAACCGGGACCCCCGGCGGGTTCGTGTGGGCCGCCGGCGGGGCTCGATGGGCACGCAGCGCGCGCTCGGCCGGAGATCGCGCTCGCCCACGGATCTGGACGTGGTGCTCATCGCGCTGGTCGACCGGCTCGGCGCCAGGCTGCGGGCGGCACGGCGCGTGTGCCGCACCGTCGTGCTGCGGCTGCGCTTCCGGGATTTCTCGCGCGCGACGCGCTCGCACACGGTGGCGGAGGCGACCGCGCAGACGCAGACGATCCTCGCGATCGCGCGCGAGCTGCTCGCCGAAGCCATGCCCTTGATCGAGCGCCAGGGCATCACGCTGCTCGGCATCGCACTGTCGAACCTGGAGGACGACGGCGCCATCCAGCTCGCGTTGCCGTTCGACCGTCACGGCGACGGCGCGCTCGACCGCACGCTCGACACCGTTCGCGACCGCTTCGGGCCCACGGCGATCACCCGCGCCGCGCTCATCGGTCGTGACCCTGGCGTGACGATGCCGCTGCTGCCTGACTAGCCTCGCCCCGATGCTTTCCCCGCGAGCGCTCCGCCGGCACTGTCTCGGGCTTCCGGGCGCCGGCGAGGAGTTCCCGTTCAGCGAGGGGCTCTCGGTGTTCAAGGTGAGCGGCAAGATCTTTGCGCTCAGCCGCCTCGGATCGCGGCCGCTCACGGTGAGCCTCAAGTGCGAGCCGGCGCTGGCGGAGCAGCTGCGAGCCACCTACCCCGCCGTCCGGCCCGGATACCACCTCAACAAGCGTCACTGGAACACGATCGACGTGGACGGCTCGATGCCGGACCGGCTGCTGCTCGACCTGGTCGAGGACTCCTACGACCTGGTCCTCGCGGGGCTGCCGAAGCGGGTGCAGGCCGACCTCGGCTGGCCTCCCGGCAATCCCTGATCAGCGCTCTTCGGCCGCCAGGCGCAGGCCGAGGGCTACGAGAGCCGTGCCCATGGCGGCGTCGAGGGAGCGCCGGATCCGTGGGCGGCGCAGCAGATTCCTGGCCCGGTCCACCGCCGCCGCGTAGGCGCAGAGCCAGGCGAAGGTCATCGCGCAGAAGAGGAGCCCCAGGCCCAGCAGCACGGGGAACGCCGCGCCGTGCGACGGGGCGAACTGGGGCAGGAGGCTGGTGAAGAAGAGCGCCATCTTCGGGTTCGCGAGGTTGCTCAGCAGACCCTGGCGCAGCGCCGTGAAGGGTGGCAGCTCGCGTCCGGCCGCCCCCGCCCCGGCCACGCGCTGGAGATCGTCGCCTCGCAGGGCATGCCACAAGCTCTGCAGGCCGAGCAGCACCAGGTAACCCGCCCCCGCGAGCTTCAGGGCCACGAAGACCGGCTCCGAGGCCGCGATCAGAGCCGCCACGCCCGCGCTCGCGCCGAGCGTCCACACGGCCTGTCCACTCGACACCCCGAGTGCCGTGGCGAGGCCGGCGGGGCGCCCGCCGAGCAACGTGTTGCGGATCGTCAGGGCGGTGTCCTGGCCCGGCGTGACGATCACCAGGGCAGCGACCCCCACGAAGGCGAGCAACTCAGCCGGCATGGGTCAAGGATGACGAGCGCGAGCTCCGGGGACCAGCCCGAGTGCCTCGGCCACGCGCGGATCGTCGAGCGATCCGGCGCTCAGCGATGCCCCCTTGATCGGCATGTCGGGGAAGTACGGGACCGCCACCACCTGCATCCCGGCGGCCACTGCCGCCGCCACACCCGGCGGCGAATCCTCCAGCGCGGCGGCTCGCGCCGGTGTCGCGCCGAGCGCGGCGCAGGCCGCCAGGTAGAGGTCAGGCGCGGGCTTCGGGCGGTCCACGTCGTCGGCGGTCACGATCACGTCGAAATGGCCGTTGAGCAGACCCGCCACGGAGAGCACCCGTTCCACGAACTCGCGCGAGGAGTTCGAGGCGAGGCCCACCGGCATCCCCGCCGAGCGCACGGCCTGGAGCAGCTCCAGGGCTCCAGGGCGTGGCGGCACGCCGGCCAGGGCCTCCGCCATCACGAGCTCGTGCAGCTCGTCCATCAACCGCTCACCCTCCTCCGGCAGACCGAGCATCGCCTCGAGCTTGAGCGCCGATTGAGAGCGCGACGAGCCGATCAACGCCCGCTTGTGGTCCATTGTGAAGGCGCTTCCGTGGCGCTCGAAGAGCATGGTCTCGGCGCGTGTCCAGGCGACCTCGGTGTCGAGCAGCAACCCATCGTTGTCGAACACCACGGCGTCGAAGCGGTTGGCCACGGCCGGCGATGATGCCGGTTCGACTGGGCGAGCGCCCTGGCGGCCCCGGGCGGCGAGCAGGAACTCCACGAGCGCGTCCAGCTCGGCGGCGCTCATGCGAGCCCCGAAGTCACCCGGCATCATCGTCGCCGGGCCAGGCGCCACGATCTTCGCGATCAGCGACTCGCGCGTGTGGTCCTCGAGGTCGACGTCGAGATCCGGACCGATCCGGCCCGCCGCGCTCGCCGCCGTGAGGTGGTGGCAGCTGCCGCATCCCATTCGAGCGAACACCGCCCGCCCGTCCGCACCGGCCAGGGCTCCGCGGTCTCCGGCAGCGCGGCCATCGCCGTCCGTTGCGATCACCACCGCCGAGAAGACGAGGGCCGCGGCCGCGAGGCCGGCGGCCAGCGGCACCGCGCGCCGGATCACGAGCGGCGGCGCAGCGCTGCGCTCCCGAGGACGGCGGCGATGCCCGTCACGGCAGCGGCCGCGAGCGCGAGCATCAGATCAGGGCCGCCGCCCACGCTTGCCGTGGCCGGCACGATGGAGGCGCGGCCCGGCCCGCGACCGACGCGCACCGGCGAGAACGGGTGCCGTGCGCTGAAGCCGTCATCAACGACCACACGCCACGTGCCGGCGGACGGGAAGGTCACCGCCACGCGGTAGACGCCCGGCCGGCCGGCGGCCTGCGCGGGGAACTCGCGCCGCTCCGAGCCCCCTTCCCTCGTCACGATCACAGCCGGATGCACGCCGTCCAGCGGCGTCCGTCCGTGCTGGAGGACCGTGAGCTCCACGGCCCAGCGCTCGCCGAGCTCCAACCCGTCCGGCAGAGAGCTCAGGCCGACCGTCGCAAACCCTCCGCCGAGCGCGTTCGCCGGCGCCGCCAGCACCGCGACGGCCACGACGGTCGCAATTCCCATCCTCATGCCTGCCCCCTCTCGCGGCTCATGCCCCTGGTACGCCCGCGACGCCGCCCGAGGTTCCCTCGATACTTCGGGAGTGGCCTCGTTCGCCGTCATGGGCATCGTCAACGTGACCCCGGACTCGTTCTCGGACGGGGGGCTGTTCCTCGACCCCGACACCGCCGTGCAGCACGGTTTGCGGCTCGCGGACGAGGGCGCCGCCATCCTCGACGTCGGCGGCGAGTCCACCCGGCCGGGCGCGGAGCCCGTGGCGGCGGAGGAGGAGCTGAGCCGTGCGCTGCCGGTGGTCGAGCGGCTGGCGGCGGCCGGTCACCGCATCTCGATCGACACCTCGAAGCTCGAGGTGGCGCAGGCCGCGCTCGCCGCGGGCGCCACCATCGTGAACGACGTCTCAGCCTTCCGCTTCGCTCCCGACCTGGCCGGGCTCGTGGCCGACGCCGGAGCCGGTTGCTGCCTGGTGCACATGCTCGGCGAGCCGCGCACGATGCACGAGAACCCGCGCTACGACGACGTCGTCAGCGACGTCAAGGCGTTCCTCGAGGAACGGCTCGGCTTCGCCAGCGGGCAGGGGATTCCCGAGGAGAGGGTCTGGCTCGACCCGGGCATCGGCTTCGGCAAGACGGTCGAGCACAACCTCGAGCTGCTGCGCCGCCTGGACGAGATCGTGGCCATCGGGCGCCCGGTTGTGATCGGCACGTCGCGCAAGACCTTCCTCGGCACGCTGGCGGGGGGCAAGCCGGAGGGTGAGCGCCTGCCCGGCACGATCGCCACGAACGTGATGGCGCTCGAGCGTGGGGCGAGCATCTTCCGCGTGCACGACGTCGCCCCGATCGCCGATGCCCTGACGGTCGCCGCTGCTACGGTCGCTGGGTGACCTGGGAGCGCGAGCCGGAGGACGAGTTCGACGACGACGAGCTGAGCGACGAGGAGCTCGATGCGGATCGCCGCGCCGCGTCGCCCGCCGTCACGATCGAGATCGCCGGCCTGTCGCTGTACACCCGGCACGGAGTGCAGGAGGCGGAACGGGAGCTCGGACAGCGGCTCGTCTTCGACATCACCTTCGAGCTCGACGAGTGCGACGCCACGGTCACGGACCGGGTGGAGGACACCGTCGACTACGGCGAGGTCTGCGAGCAGGTTGCACTGGCCGCCCAGGAGCGCTCCTACCGCACCCTCGAACGGCTCTGCACCGCGGTGGCGGACCGGCTGATCGATCGCTTCGGGGCCGAGTCCGTCCGCGTGAAGGCCGCCAAGCCCGAGCCGCCGATCCCGCTACCCGTGGACGAGGTCTCGGTGGAGGTCTGGAAGGAGGTTTGAGCAGCTCGGTCGGCTACCTCGGCCTCGGCTCCAACGAGGGCGACCGGCTGGCCAACCTGCGCGGCGCTCGCGACGCGCTCGCCGACCGCGAGATCGAGGTGATCGCATCGTCCTCGGCGTACGAGACGGCGCCGCAGGGCGAGGTCACGGATCAGCCCGAGTTCCTGAACGCGTGCGTTCGCATTCGCACCGAGCTCGGAGCCGAGGAGCTGCTCGACGCCTGCAAGGCGGTCGAGCGGGAACTGGGCCGTGCCCCGGGCGGGATCCGGCACGGGCCACGCCCGATCGACGTCGACGTGCTCCTGCTCGGCGAGCTGGAGCACCGCTCCGAGCGCCTCACACTCCCGCACGCCGAGGTCACGAGCCGGCGCTTCGTGTTGGAGCCGCTGCTCGAGCTCGATCCACAGCTCGCCCTTCCCGACGGCACCCCGCTCGCCGGGTTCCTCGACGCGGTGTCGGACCAGCCCGTCGAGCGGGTCGGGCCGCTGTAGCTACCCCCCACGCGGGGGGTTTCGTGAGGCTCGGGTTGAGCGCCCGGCCCAGCTCGGGGAGAGTTGTACCGATGGAGGAGACGCTCGAGCTCGCCAGCTTCCGCGGGGACGACGATTCCGCATTGGTTGCCGCCGCGCTCGCGTGCCGGGCCTGCCTGTCCGCTGACGTGGACTGGTCGCTCCTGATCGACGACTTCGACGCCGAGGCCGTCTGCCGATGCCGTTCCTGCGGCTACGAGCGGACCGTGTCGCTGACGTCCGAGCAGGCGCTGCGCCTGTCGTTACAGGGCGCTTAGCTGTACAACAGGGGGAGATGGACGCAACCTCGGCGCGGCCCGACGCGCTGGACGTGATCGTCGAGCTCCTCGCGGAGCTCGACAAGGACCCCGGCTCCGGCGGTCCCGGGTTCTACGACCGGCTGTGCGCTGCGCTCTGCCGCGTCGCCACCATGGAGCGCGCCGTCCTGCTCCTGTACGACGACGCTCGCCAACTCGTGGTGCCGGTCGGGAGCCACGGCATCGACCAGCGGCTGCTGGCCAACGTCTACGGCACCCTCGAGGAGACTCCAATCGCCCAGGCGGCGCTCTCGGAGGACCGCGTCGTCGCGGTCACGGGCGAGCTCGGGCGGTGGGTGCCCGAGCGCTACGCCCGCTTCGGCGGAGTGGAGACGCTCACCTGCACGCCGGTATCCGCGGGCGGGCGCTGGCTCGGCGTGATCTTCGCCGACCGCGGCGGCGGCCCGTTCGAGCTGACCGACGCCGGCCAGCACGCGATGTGGACGCTCGGCAAGACCGCGGCTCTTGCCGCGAGCGTGCGCATCGCGACGAACCAGCAGGGCCGCGCGCGCCTGCTCGAGGCCCGCATCGAGCTCGCCCGCGAGATCCACGAGCGGGTGCTGCAGCGCCTGTTCGGCGTCTCGCTGGTGCTGGGCTCAGAGGGGGCGCTGAGCGACGACGCCCGGCGACGCTGCGCCGACGAGATGCAGGCCGCGCTGTCCGACCTGCGCGACGCGCTCGGCCGCCCGCTCGCGCCTCCGAGCCTGGATACCGGAGCGACCCTGCGCGACGAGCTTGCGCGGCTCGGACGCCACTACAAGGACCTGCCACTCGAGCTCGAGTGGGAGGAGGGCGTGGAGGTGCCCGACGACGTGGAGCCGCTCGCCCAGTCCGTGCTGGCAGAGGCGCTCCGGAACGCGTACAAGCACGCCGAGCCCACGAGCGTGCGGGTGCACGTCGGGCACACGGACGGCACCTTCCTGCTCGAGGTCCGCAACGACGGTGCCAAGCGTGGCTCCCGGGGCACCGGCATGGGCCTGCGCCTGGCGGCTGTCGAGGCGCTCGGCCGCGGTGCCCTCGTCGAGTTCGGGCCCGAGGGCCGGGATCGCTCCGACTGGCGCGTACGGCTCGTGGTGCCGATCGACGAGGACCCGGCCGAGTGAGCCCCGAGCGCAACCTGCGGGTGCTCGTGGTGGACGACCACGACGTCGTGCACTGGGGCTTTCGCCTCCTGCTCACCGAGCAGCCGTGGGTCGGGCGCTGCCTGGCCGCGGCGAGCGTGGAGGAGGCGCTCGAGCTGACCCGGCGCTACGAGCCCCACGTGGCGCTCGTCGACCTGTTCCTCGGCGAGGAGTCGGGCGCGGAGCTGTGCGAGGCGATCCGGCGCGAGTCGCCCAGCACGCGCGTATTGCTGATCTCCGGGGCCGGCTGGATCTCTCCTCAGGCCGCCAAGGCGGCCGGTGCGTCGGGCTTCGTCTCGAAGGACTGGTCCGCGCACGACGTGGCCATGGCCGTGCGCATGGTCGGCAAGGGGATGACGGTCTTCGCGCCACGCGCCGAGCAGCCCGCCGCTCCGCTCTCGGACCGGGAGCGCGAGGTGCTCTCGCTGATGGCCACGGGCGCCACCAACAAGGAGATCGCCGAGCGGCTGTTCCTCTCCCCACACACCGTGAAGGAGCACACCAGCGCGCTCTACCGCAAGCTGAACGTGCGCAACCGCGCCGAGGCGGTGCAGCGCGCGGAGCGTCTCGGCCTCACGGCCTGAGCATCCCGTGGAGCTCGAGGGCAAGGTCGCGATCGTGACCGGCGCCGCCGCCGGGACCGGCCGGGTGTTCGCGGACCGGCTTGCCGCCAAGGGCGCGACCGTCGTCGTCGCGGACCTGGATGACCAAGCCGGCGTGGAGACCGCGCGGGATGTGCGCGGGCGGTTCGTCCGCACTGACGTGACCGACAGGGCCGACCTCGAGCGACTTGTCGCGTTCGCCCGTGAGCAGCTCGACGGCCCGCACATCCTCGTGAACAACGCCGGCGGCGGCGGCCACGTGGAGCCGCAGTTCCCCGAAGCCAATCCCTCCGAATGGGGCGCGACCCTCGATCTGAATCTCCGCGCACCGATGCTCGCCACCCAGCTGGTCCTCGAGCCGATGCGCGAGCGCGGTGGCGGCGCCATCGTGAACGTGGCGTCGACCGCGGGCCTTGGCGGGGCTCCTCACCAGTCCCCCGAGTACGCGGCGGCAAAGGCGGGTCTGATCCGCTTCACCTCGGCGCTGGGGCGGCTCGACGGTGTGCGGGTCAATTGCATCGTCCCTGACTGGATCCTCACCGAGCGGGCCGAGCGGGAGCTCGCCGAGATGAGCCCGGAGGAACGCGCCGCGGCGCCAACGCCAGTGGCCCCCGAGCGGCTCGCGGAGCGAGTCGTAGAGCTGATTCGTGACGACTCGCTGGCCGGGCAGGTGCTGGTCATCTACGGTGCCGACCCCCCGCCGTGACCTGCAATACCCCCCGACCGGGGGGAAGCCCGTCCCGTAATGCTGAAACTCGGCGGGTGTACGGAACAGTGCAGATATGGCTCGCGACAGCGGACATCTCGCCATGCTCTTCCCAGGACAGGGAAGCCAGTCCCCGGACATGCGCGAGCAGGTGGAGCGACACCGCCCCGACCTGCGCGAGCTCGCCGCCGAGGAGGTCTCCGACGATCTCTTCGAGCGCGCCGCGGAGGGGACCCGCTGGGCGCAGCCGGCGATCTTCTGCGCCGCGCTGGCCGGCTACGAGGTGCTCGGATCGCGCTATGAGCCGGACTTCATGGCAGGTCACTCGCTCGGAGAGATCGCCGCGCTCGTGGCGGCCGATGCGCTCAGCGCCGAGGATGGGCTTCGTCTGGTGGCCGCCCGCGGCCGCCTGATGCAGGAGGCTGCCGAAAAGACCGGCGACGGCGGGATGATGGCCATCCGCGCGCGCGACCGCGCCCCGGTCGAGCAGGTGGTGGCGCAGACCGGAGTGGTGATCGCGAACGACAACGCGCCCGACCAGCTCATCCTGTCCGGCGCCGTGTCCGCGCTCGACGAGGCCGAGGAGCTGCTCGGGCAGCACAAGGTGCGCGCCAAGCGCCTGCCCGTCTCGGGCGCCTTCCACACCGCGATGATGGAGCCGGCCGTGGGGCCCTTCAGGGAGGTCGTCGAGCGCACCGAGGTCCGCAGCCCGCAGGTGCCGGTCTTCTCCTGCGTGACCGCCGCCCCATTCCATGAGATCCGCGACCAGCTCGTGGAGGCCATCACCCATCCCGTGCGGTGGACCGACGTGATGGGCGCTCTGTACGAGCTCGGCGCCACGCGCTACGTGGAGACCGGCCCCGGTCGCGTGCTCACGAACCTCGTCCGCAAGTCGCTCGACGAGGTGGAGGCCGAGGCGCCGCTCGCGATGGAGGCCGCCGGTGCCTAGCTCCACCACCACAATCGCTCCCGCCACACGGCCGTCCTGGGAGGCCCGCGAGCCGCGCGCTGCCACCGTCGCCTCCGTTGCGATGGCGGTGCCGGACAACGTGGTCACCAACGCGACGGTTGCCGAGGGCGCCGGCGTGACCGAGCAGTGGATCGTGCACCGCACGGGCGTCCACGAGCGCCGCCACGTGATCGAGGGCGAGGGCGTAAAGGACCTTGCACTCGCCGCCGGGCGTCAGGCGCTCGACGAGGCGGGGGTCGAGCCGGCGGACGTCGACCTCGTGCTCGTCGCCACGATGGCCGCCGACGAGTTGACCCCGAACGTGGCACCGCTCGTGGCCACCGAGCTCGGCGCGCATCGCGCCGGCACCATGGACATCGGCGCCGCCTGCACGGGCTTCCTCTCCGCGCTGTCGCTCGCTGCCGCCCAGGTGGAGTGCGCGCGCTGCGACGCCGTGCTCGTGATCGGCGTGGACGTGCTGAGCCGCCTGACCGACAAGACGGATCGCGGCACGGCGGCGCTGTTCGCGGACGGCGCCGGAGCGACCGTCGTGACCGCCGCGAACGGCGGGCCGGGACGGATCGGCCACATCGCCCTGCACGCGGACGGCACCGGCGGCCCGGCGATCCGCGCGAGCCACGACGACCGGATCATCCACATGCAGGGCCACGACACCTTCAAGGCCGCGGTGCATCGCCTCTCGGAGTCCACGGTCGAGGCGGTGGAGCGCGCCGGCCTCGAGCTCGACGACGTCGGCCTGTTCGTCTACCACCAGGCCAACGCCCGCATCCTGGCCGCGGTGGCCGAGAAGCTCGGTCTCCAGCGCGAGCGGGTGATCGACTGCATCGACCGCTACGGGAACACGTCCTCCGCCACGCTCCCGATCGCGCTGGCCGACGCCCGCGAGCGCGGGATGCTCGAGCCGGGGATGAATGTCCTTCTGGCCGCCTTCGGGGCGGGCTTCACGTGGGGCGCCGGGGTGATCCAATGGGGGGCATGAACGAGAGGCCCGAAGCGGCCGGCTCGGCCGGCCGCGCAGGGAACGGAATAGAGGGATGCGCTCTCGTCACCGGCGCCTCGCGCGGGATCGGCGCGGCAATCGCCAAGGCACTCGCCCGCGAGGGCTGGCCGGTCGGCGTGAACTACCGCAGCGACGCCGAGAGCGCCGAAGCCGTGGTCAAGGAGATCACCGATGCCGGCGGCCGCGCGGTCGCAGTGCAGGCGGACATCGTCGACCCCGAGACCGTGGACACGCTCTTCAAGCGGCTCGAGGAGGAGCTCGGGCCGGTGCTCGTGCTCGTGAACAACGCCGGCGTGCGCGCCGACGGCCTCTCGCCCCAGATCGACGACGAGGACTGGGCGAAGGTGATCGACACCAACCTGTCCGCCGCCTTCCGGCTGACCCGGCGCGCGCTCCGGCCGATGATCCGCAACCGCTTCGGCCGGGTGGTCAACATCGCATCGATCGTCGGCGCCGAGAAGGCCAACCCGGGCCAGGCGAACTACGCGGCCTCGAAGGCCGGGCTCGTCGCGATGACCAAGACCGTGGCCTCGGAGGTGGCCCGCAGGGGCGTGACCGTGAACGCGGTCGCCCCAGGGCTGATCGAGACCGACATGACCGAGGGCCTCGGCAACGGGCTTCTCGACCTGGTGCCCGCCCGCCGGGCCGGCACCCCCGACGAGGTGGCCGCCTGCGTGCGCTTCCTCACCTCGGGGGACGCCGCGTACGTGACCGGCGTGTGCCTGACCGTCGACGGCGGACTTACCGCTTGACGCACGAACTGACCAACGACCAAGGAGGAGTGATGTCTACGACCGTCACACGCGAGCAGATCGAGCAGCGGGTCTTCACGGCGCTCGAGGAGTTCGGCGCCGAGCCTGATCAGATCAACGCGGACGCAGAGTTCGAGGGCATGGACGTGGATTCCCTCGATCTCGTCGAGCTCGCCCAGATCGTCGAGGACGAGTATGGGGTGCAGCTCAAGGGCGAGGACATGGAGGGCATCAAGACCGTCCGGCAGGCCGTCGACCTCGTGATGTCCAAGCTGCAATGACCCGCACCGCCGTCATCACCGGCGTCGGCGCCGTGTCACCACTCGGCGTCGGTGCCCGCACCCTGCACGAGCGCTGGACCGCGGGCCAGTCCGGGATCGAGGACGGCTACGGCCGTGCGAGCGAGTTCGACCCCAAGGAGCACCTCTCCATCAAGGAGGTGCGCCG
>Ga0126306_10000976_pt1 | contig 14755 bp, 11 predicted proteins | sample Plot27_FD_92592 | JGI IMG/M metagenome (GOLD analysis project Ga0126306, IMG submission 92592) | Serpentine soil microbial communities from UC McLaughlin Reserve, CA, USA - Plot27 | ecosystem: Environmental > Terrestrial > Soil > Grasslands | place: USA: UC McLaughlin Reserve, Lake County...
AATGCTATGGGCAGGGCTGCTGGTTGGGGACCTGATACCAGATGGAAAACCCGCACCTCATTTACAGCGCACTGCCTGGACTAATTTTTTTACTGTTTATTACATCAGTATCATGATCTGGGCAGGATATAACTTCTTCCGCGCTTTCGGGCTTATGTTGACCCGCTCGGGGCGCCGCCGGATGCTGTATCTGATGGCGGGCGCGACAGCCCCGGCGCTCGGTTCTTACCCTTACCTGTTATTTGGCTCCGCTGTGGCAGCGCAAAATCCGCTTTTATTTTGGAGCACTGCATTCATTATCAACTTGCTCGTGGCGGGATTGGTCATCACAATGGCGTACGCGGTGGCGTTCTTTGGTGTCTCATGGCCAGATCGTGTGGTGAAAAGCCGTCTATTTAAATGGCTGCTACGTGGACCTGTGGCTGCCTCCCTTGCGCTTACAATGATGACCCTTGTTCGCCGGGCTGGTGAATTGTTTGGTGGCGAACCGTATTCGGTGTTTGTCCCGCTGGTGATGGTGGCAACGGTTCTGTTGTTTGAACACGCAGTCACTTTGTTTTCACCCTTATGGGAACGAGCTCTATTCATGGGGCGTGACCGTGGTGAGATACAGCTCCTTCAAAATATTGAAGAACGGTTATTGACGCGCAGTGACTTGCATCAGTTTCTGGACACTGTGCTGGCGGCTGTGCGCGACCATTTGCAGTCACCTTGTGCCTTTGTCGCCGCGCTGGATGGAGGGGAATTGTCTCTCAGTGTGGTTGCTGGGAACCGGGCGCTGCTTGAAAAAGAAAACCTGGATGAAGCCCTGCAGATTGTCAATGTGGACGGTACCAATGGAAGGCGCGAATTTGTATGGGGAGATTTTTGGATACTGCCTCTGCATCAGCGCAAAACAAACGGTGACCGCGACGAAATGCCTATGCTATTGGGTTTGCTTGGAATTGCGCGCAAAGCCGATCACCTATTGGATAAGGATCAGCGTGATGCCGTCTGGCTTTTGGCGGACCGCGCCGCGCTCGCGTTGGAAGATCGTCAGTTGCAACAGCGCGTCTTTCGCTCTTTGGAAGACCTCCAGCCACAAATCGACATGCTCCAGCGTATGCGCGCAGTAGGCAGGTATGATACCCGTGCCAACATCTTAAGCGAACCCGTCTCAGACGAATCAGCTCTGGTGGAATGGGTAAAAGACGCACTGACTCACTACTGGGGCGGCCCCAAGTTGACCAACAGCCCATTGATGAAATTGCGGATCGTTCAAATGCTCGCCGAGGAAAACGAAGGCAATGCCCCCAACGCATTGCGCGCCCTCTTACGGAAAGCTGTGGACCAGATCAAGCCTGAGGGTGACCGGCGCTTTACCAGTGAGTGGATACTTTACAATATTCTGGAAATGAAGTTCATGGAAGGGCGAAAAGTCCGCGAAGTAGCGGGCAGGCTGGCAATGTCTGAAGCAGACTTATACCGCAAACAACGCGTGGCAGTCGAAGCGGTGGCGCGCGCCATTCTCGATATGGAGCAGAATGAGGAAATCCGTTAAGGAGGAAACGATGACCTTAAGTAATGATACAGACCAGGGGTATGGAGATTTCGTACCGTCGATTGATGAAGGTTGGTGGCAATCTGTGCTGGCAGAGGAAATGCGTCAATATCACGCGCCAATCAGGTCAACTCTTACCCCGCAGCACAAAACCACAGTTCAATTGGATACTAACTCTGCTCACCAAACTGAAGATCCGGATAAACATCCGATTTCAAATCACTCAGGGTCACTAAGGATTACAACGCCTGCAAGTTCTGAAAGACGAACTGAAATATTCCAGAGTCTTCAGCCGGGCATACGACTGAAAGGTACCATTTCCAGTATTACAGATTTTGGGGCCTTTGTGGATCTTGGCGGCCTCGAAGGCCTGATCCATATTTCTGAACTTTCGTGGGGGCGTGTTTCTCATCCCAACCAGATCGTGAGATTGGGCGAGCAGCTTGAAATCCAAGTTTTGGAAATCTCGCGCGAACGGAATCGCGTGGCCCTGAGTCTGAAGCGCACGCTTCCAAATCCGTGGGAGCAGGCGGAAGTTGAATTTGGCATTGATACCATTCAACCTGCAATCGTTTCCAGCGTAGTATCTTATGGCGCCTTCGCCCGCCTCAAACCAGGAATTGAAGGTCTCATCCATGTTTCCAAAATGTCGCTGGGCGCTGGCCAAACGCCATTTGATCTTCTCACCGAGGGTCAGCAGGTTCAGGTGCGCGTGTTGTATATAGATTCCATGCATCAGCGCATGGGATTAAGATTGCATATGGAACATTAATGCCTAAAAACCCCCAGCCACAAAACATATACGAGTCAGAAATACGGGATGATTGGCTCGACCGTGTTGCCCATTTCAATGAACACTTTGGCCGTTTCATACGCGACGCGCTGGGTGTCATTTTGATCGCAGCAGCGATCATGTCTTTTCTCGCTCTAGGCGGTTATACGCGTGGCGCGCTGCTAACACCCTGGTCAGATATTTTATCTTTGCAATTTGGCTGGGGATCTTATCTTGTAGTATTTGCTATCGGATATGTTGGCCTGGCTCTGCTTCGGCGAGACAGCTTGGCAATTGGGTGGGGACGGCTCTTTGCCCTTGAACTCGCCGCATTCCTGACTTTAGGTCTGCTCGCCGTTTTGGGAGGAAATTCCCTCCTGCGTGCAGAAGCTGGCGCAGATGGCGGCCGTATCGGCTGGGGCATTGTTACCCTGTTTTGGCGCGTGGATAAATTGATAGGCACGCTGATGTTATTCGTAATGTGGCTGCTTGCCTTAATGACCGGGCTGGGTCTATGGGCAGTACTCGAGCGCTGGTTATTAAGACTGGCAAATGAAACCCCGCCGGTCGAAGCCGCGCTGGAGCCTGAAGTCCAGGAGGAAGTGGTGATGGAGAAAAAGCCGCGCGAGCCGCGCAAGAAGGCAGCGCCGTTACCTCCTGAATTTCGTAAATCCCTCCGTCTTTCAGATCATGAAGATAAAAAACCCACAGCGCCGCGTGACCGCGATGCAAGGTTGCCCTCGTTGAGTATTTTGCTGGCGGATCAAAACACGCGCCCAGACGAACGAACCATCAATCAAACGGCAGGTATGATCGAAAAAACGCTGGCTGAATTTGGCATTGTTTCAACAGTAATTGGCTTTCGTGTAGGCCCGACCGTGACACAATTTGCGGTGCAGCCTGGTTTTATGAAGCGGGCAGGTACAACTGAAGAGGAGGCACAGCAGATTAAGGTACGCGTCGCGCAGATTGCGTCCCTGCAAAAGGATCTGGCGTTGGCGCTTTCCGCGGAACGACTGCGCATCGAAGCGCCTGTGCCTGGCAAACCCTACGTTGGCATTGAAGTGCCCAACACGCATAGTTCTGTTGTGCGTATGCGTTCCATTCTTGAGACGGACGCATTTCATAAGATCGGCAAGCCGCTGGCAATGGCATTGGGACGTGATATTTCGGGGCAACCCGTCGTTGCAGACCTTGCGCGTATGCCTCATCTGTTGATTGCGGGTGCCACAGGTTCCGGAAAATCGGTTTGTATCACAGCTCTGGCGGCCTGCCTGGCGATGAACAATTCGCCGGAAGACCTGCGAATTGTAATGATCGACGCCAAGATGGTTGAATTACTCCGTTTCAATGGTCTACCACACCTTTACGGAAAGGTTGAGACCAATGTGGAACGCATCCTTGGTGTGTTGCGCTGGGTGGTGGTGGAAATGGAGCATCGTTATAGATTGCTCGAAGGCGCGCATGCACGTGATCTTGAGACATATAATCGTGGGATTTCGCGTAAAAAAGAAGGCACTCCGCTTCCGCGCATTGTCGTTCTCATCGACGAACTGGCAGACCTGATGATGTCTGCTCCTGATCAGACGGAGCATAACCTTGTGCGGCTGGCACAGATGGCGCGCGCCACTGGCATCCACCTGATCGTTGCCACGCAACGTCCATCTACAGATGTAGTAACGGGTCTCATTAAGGCCAACTTCCCATCCCGGTTGGCCTTTGCCGTTGCCTCCGGTGTGGATAGCCGCGTGGTGCTCGATACCAGCGGAGCAGAGAACTTGTTGGGACGCGGGGATATGCTCTTTCTTAACCCGGAAGTTGGCAACCCCATCCGCGCGCAAGGTGTGATGATCACAGATATGGAAATCGAACGGATAGTGGCGCATTGGCAAAAAGCAGTGGAAGTTTCCACCGATGCGCCGCCCTGGGAAAAGTTATTGATAGAACCAGATGAAAATGAAGATGATGGGCTGATCGAGCAGGCAATTACCATCGTGCGTCAGAGTCAACGCGCCTCTGCTTCACTATTGCAAAGACGCTTACGGATCGGCTACCCGCGCGCCGCGCGCCTGCTTGACCAACTGGAAGAGATGGGTGTTGTGGGTCCATCGCAGGGTGGAGGCAAAGAACGCAATGTTTCCATGGGCCCACTGGACGAGGATGACTTCCACGGGGATAAATAATACAGCAGTTGTAGTTGGCAAATCCAATAGGAAAGTCGTTTTGCTGTTATCATTACCAGGTTATCAGGAAAGGCCTTGATGGAAAAAACAGCCAGCGATAAGACTTCCAAAAAAACTTTCAGCGATTATCTGCGCTTGTGGTTCAAGTGGGTACTTGATCCAATAGCGGGATTCCTAAACAGCCTGGGCCTCACACCCAACATGATGACCATTTTGGGACTCATTGGTAACACTATTGGGGCTTTCTACCTTGCACGCGGAGAACTGTTAACTGGCGCAATTTTCGTACTTATTATGACGCCCATTGACGCACTGGACGGAACCATGGCGCGCCTGCGCGGCGAAGCAGGTGATTTCGGTGCTTTCGTAGATTCGGTCAGTGACCGGTATTCTGAACTTATCATTTACGGTGGGTTGCTCTATCACTTCTTGGATTTAGGTGAGCCTATTGGCGGTTTATTGGTCTTCGGCGCGGCTGCTGGATCTGTGCTGGTCTCCTACGTAAAAGCCAGAGCAGAAGGTTTGGGATATGAAGCCAAAGTTGGCTTGCTGACTCGGGCAGAGCGTTATATTGTGCTCGCGCCAGCGTTAGTATTCAATCAGCTTTATATTGGTCTTGCAATCATCGCAGTGTTTGCAAATATAACTGCCCTGCAGCGCATCTGGCATGTTCGCCATCACGCCCACGCCAAGATGAAAAAATAATTTTGGAGAAATAGAATGCCCGAAGGATTCGCCATCGGCCGATTAGTTATTCGATTCTATGGAATCATTCTTATGCTGGGGGCAGTCGCTGGTGCCTGGCTCGCAACCCGAGAAGCGAAACGCCGCGGCCATGAACCTGAGATCGTTTGGGATTTGCTTACCTACTTGTTGATTGGTGGCATCCTTGGCGCACGGCTTTGGCATATTCTCACTCCGCCTCCATCATCGGGCATAACAGCCAGCTGGTATCTCACGCATCCGCTGGATGCGCTCGCTATCTGGAAGGGTGGCCTTGGAATTCCAGGTGCGATCATCGGCGGCGTCATTGTTTTGTTCTTCTATGCCCGTAATCACAAATTGAACTTTGCTGAATGGACGGATATAGCAGCGCCAGGTCTTGCACTGGGGCAGGCCATCGGACGGTGGGGAAATTTTTTCAACCAGGAACTATACGGCGCGCCCACAAATCTGCCCTGGAAAATTTTTATCGATCCTGCTCACCGTCTTGTTGGATTTGCCGATGTTGAATATTATCATCCCTTGTTCCTTTACGAAGCAATCTGGAATCTGGGAAATGTATTTCTACTCCTATGGATTTCGCGTCGATATGCGGATCGACTAAAGCATGGCGATATTTTCCTCCTTTACCTGGTGATCTATCCAATCGGCCGTTTTCTTCTGGACTTTTTGCGGCTCGATGCTTCGATGGTGGCTGGCATCAACATCAACCAGACCATCATGGCGGTCGTTGCCATCGGTGCATGTACTGCACTGTTTTTGCGTCATCGCAGGGATACTGCACCACTTCGTGATTCAGTCTGATATAACGAGGCGGGACCGCTGTCTGATTGGATCCTTTAATCGTCTATGCTATGCTGAATAAATTTAGGAAACCCAATGATTGAAACAAATGACTTAAGTAAACAATTTAATAACGATTTCTGGGCTGTGGATGGTGTCACGTTATCTGTCGAGCCGGGGCAAATTCTTGCGTTGTTGGGACAGAACGGAGCGGGAAAGACAACCACGGTGCGTATGCTTACAGCGTTATTGAATCCAACCCGCGGCTGGGCACGCGTTGGCGGATACGACACGACTCAATATCCGCATAAGATACGAGCAAACGTCGGGGTGCTTACAGAACAACATGGACTCTACATGCGCATGACTGGCGCGGAGTACCTGGATTTCTTCGGCGAGATCTATGGTCTTGACCCCAAACTGAGAAAAACACGCAGTGATTATCTGTTGGATTATTTCGGTCTGACGGAAGCCGCCCACAGGCGCTCAGGTGAGTACTCAAAGGGGATGAAGCAGAAACTGGCCTTGGCGCGCGCGCTGATGCACGACCCCGCGGTTCTGCTTTTGGATGAACCCACCTCAGCCATGGACCCTGAGTCCGCGCAATTGGTGCGAAATGAGATCTCACGTTTGCGTTCATCGCAGCGCACCATCGTTATCTGCACACACAACCTAGCCGAGGCTGAGGCCCTGGCAGATAAGATTGCCATTATTTACAGGGGAAAAATATTATTGAACGGAACATTGGATGAATTAAAGAGAGATGTTCTGGGCCCAGTCGAATACGAAGCGAAATTTGCAGCAGACTTTGAGGCGGGGGAACTGGATTTGCCTCCGGGGGTGAACCTGGTCTCGCGAAACGCGACGTGTCTAAAATTCCAGATCGAAGAGCCGCAGGTTGTTAATCCGAAGCTAGTGCACACATTAACAACCCGCAATGCCCCACTGGTTTCATTCCAGGAAGTGCCCAGAAAATTAGAACATGTTTATTTGAAGACTATGGCAGATGCGCAAGGAGTGGTCTATGCGTCGTAATCTTGAGGTGATCTGGATGGTGGCGCGGCGTGAATTTATTGACCAGTTTCGCGACTGGCGCATCATTGTGCCAATGCTGCTGCTGGTGACCTTGTTTCCATTCATTGCAGATGATACAACCCGGCAAGCTGTAAGTTTTATGAATCGCTTTGGGGGTGATTTAATATTGGATAACCTCGTGCCATTTGTTGTGTTGGTGATCGGTTTCTTCCCGTTGTCATTCACGCTGGTCGTGGCACTTGAGTCCTTCGTGGGTGAAAAGGAACGGGGTACGATCGAGCCACTTTTGAGTTCACCACTCGAAGATAGACATCTCTATCTGGGTAAATTGCTGGTGGGCATTGTAACGCCATTGGTCTTCAGCTATGCCTCAATTGGAATTTATTTGATCCTGGTCTCTCGGCGGGCGGTGCAATTCCCCAGCGGGTATATGCTGGCTTTGATTCTTTTGCTTACATTTGCGCATGCCGTTTTGATGGTGAGTTCTGCAATTGTGATCTCTGTTCAGGCTACAACGATTCGAGCTGCGAATTTGCTTGCCTCGTTTGTGGTAGTGCCAGTAGCATTTCTGTTACAAGGTGAGACGGTATTAATATTTTGGGGTAATGAAGATGTGTTATGGTATGCAATAGCAGGCGTTACCCTGCTGGCAGGCTTGCTTGTGCGTTTGGGCCTTTCGCACTTCCGCCGCGAATACCTGCTCGGGCGCGAAATCGACTCGATCAATCTTAAGTGGGTGGGGCGCACGTTTCGCGAGCGCTTCACGGGAAAGGCAAGGTCAATTTCAGAATGGTACCGTCAGGAAATTCCAGTTACATTGCGGCAATTGCGACAGCCACTCATGGTCGTTACAGGTCTCGCGCTGGTTGCAGGCATCATTAGCTACATGTGGGTTGTGACAAATGTTCCTACATATCTGGATCTCAGCCCGGAGCGTAAGAATGAGATCAGGATGTTGGTCGCAGATAATTTGGGTAATATCGACAGGATTGGGGAACATCTTCCTGCGCCCGTTCTGTTTTTTCACAACGCACGCACAACAGTTGTTTTTCTACTTTTAGGATTGGTGTCATTCGGTACTCTGGGCCTGGCGTTATTCATCGGAAATATCGCGCTGGTAGGGGGTGTGTTGGGAGCGGCACAACTGGTTGACTACTCGCCCTTGCTCGCATTTGCTGCTGGAATTTTGCCGCATGGAATTTTTGAACTGTCTGCCATATTCCTGGCCACTGCCGCCATGCTTAAGACTGGTGCTCAACTCGTTACCCCACAGGGGGATAAGAGTCTGGGTGAAATGTTGCTGGTCTCACTTGCAGATTGGTTCAGGATATTTGTCGGTCTTGTCCTGCCCATGCTTGCCATTGCTGCCCTGATCGAAATTTACCTTACGCCCCTGTTGATAAAGCTGGCATTTCCGTATTTATAAAAGAGGATCTGGTGCCGAAAGTCATTATTCTTGGTTCATCCAACGCAGTTCCATCCCGGGACCATGAGAATACCCATCTGGTGATTGTTGGCGAGGAACGCACCATCCTTGTAGATTGCGTCAGCAATCCCATCGTTCGTTTGGAGCAGGCAGGAGTGGATTTTAATAACCTCACTGACATTGTCATCACTCATTTCCATCCCGATCATGTGTCCGGCGTTCCACTTCTGCTCATGGATATGTGGCTGATGGGGCGTACCAAACCGATCAACATTTATGGCTTGCATTACACCATGGATCGGCTTGAAGATCTGATGGGTTTTTATGGCTGGGCAGACTGGCCCAATTTCTTTTCAGTTGGCTTTTTTCGTTTGCCAGAATCGGAAATGGCATACGTCATGGATTGCGCAGAGTTCAAGATATTTTCATCCCCGGTACATCATATGATCCCCACGATAGGCTTGCGCGTGGAATGCAAGAATCCAGGCATGGTGATGGCATATTCCTGTGATACGGAGCCTTGTGTGCAAACGGTTCGGCTTGCTGAAGGAGCAGACATTCTCATCCATGAGGCTGCAGGTGCGTCCTTTGGTCACTCCTCTGCCGAGCAGGCAGGAGAGATCGCCACGAAGGCCGAAGTGGGGCGGTTATATTTGATTCATTATCCAACAGGTAGATTTGCAAAGGGTGATATCGCGGCTGAAGCCAGCAAGACCTACAAAGGCGAGATCATCGTGGCAAAAGATTTCATGACAATCGACATTTAAAAAAAATCCCTTCTACCGATGGGAGAGGGGATAAGGGTGATGTTTTACCAGCCACTGATATAGGGTTCCCATTCATTATATTCGCTGATGTGCCTGCCATAAATATACATGGCGCTTGCAGGTGGTTCCTTGGGAATATGTAGTAACCGCATGTGGACCTCATCAACTTTGCGCCCACCCTTGCGGTGATTGCAGTGCGGGCAAGCCGCTACCACGTTCGTCCAAATATGCTCGCCACCCAAATGACGCGGCATCACGTGATCAACAGTTAACCCGCCCTCACGCTTTCCACAATACTGACAGGTATAATTGTCGCGACGAAATACCTCGCGGCGGGTCAATTTGACATGTGGGCGCGGGCGATGCACCTGAACCTCCAGCCGAATGACTGAAGGGCGCGGCAGCAACTGTTTTACCGTCCGAATGTGTCCACGTCCATTCACAACCATGTCGGCCTTGCCTGAAAGCAGCAAACCGACTGCTCTACGGGTGGTACAAACATTGATCGGCTCAAAATTGGCGTTCAGCACCAGAACTGGTTCGAGCACGCGGCCTCCATGACAGGCACGATTATACTGCTGATTTTTTGAATTCCTGGAATGGCGCTCTGCAAATGACATGTTTTGTCATTGGGAGAAAGTAATGAAAGTATTGATCGCTGGTGGCTCTGGTTTCCTTGGGACTGCCCTTATAAACTCGCTAAAACATGACAATCATCAGGTCATCACTCTGACGCGTCGCACGCCTCAAAATCCCGGACAGGCGCAGTGGGATGGAAAAACGGTCGATGGGTGGGGACAGCTTGTTAACGAAGTAGATGCAGTTATCCATCTCACAGGATTCGGATTGGAGCACTGGCCCTGGACTACAAAACAAAAGCAGAAATTTATCGACTCACGTGTCATTCCTGGGCAGGCTCTGGCCTCCGCTATACAAAATGCCTCGCGCCCTCCCAAAGTTTTCCTGCAATCCTCTGGCATCAATCGCTATGGCCTGCATGGCGAAGGCATTGCAGATGAATTCACGCCGCCTGGTGAGGGTTTTCTCGCGCAAATCACCATCCCATGGGAGTCTGTCACTGAACCAATCGAAGAGTTGGGTGTTCGTCGTATTATCGCTCGAACCGCAGTGGTACTCGCAAGACGTGGCGGGATGTTTCCTCTGATGGCATTGCCAACAAGGTTATTCTTTGGCGGTAGGTTTGGAAGTGGAAAACAAGCTGTGCCGTGGATTCATCTGAGTGACCATATCAGCGCCATCCGCTTTCTTCTTGCAAGTGAAAAGGCACAGGGTGCATATAATCTTATCTCTCCAGCGCCCACTTCAAATGCAGATTTCATGCGTACCCTTGCGAAAGTTTTGCATCGTCCCCATTGGTTCCACGTGCCAGCATTTTTGCTGCAATTGATTTTAGGCGAAATGAGTGATCTCTTAACCAAAGGACGCTATTCACAACCCAAACGTTTGATAGAATTGGGTTTCCAATTTCGCTTTGGAAATTTGGAAACTGCGATGGAAGACTTGTTGGCACGATAAACTACCCTGTCTGTCTGGCAGTTAGCCAGACACAATTAACCTGTGCGGATGATAAGTCCGCCTGACTACTAGGAGATTCCATGAAACGTATATTGACACTGCTTGTCCTGCTACTATCTGCCTGTACGCCATTGGCAGCGCCGCCTGATGTTGCCTCCGGTCCCACAGCTTATATCGACCCGTCCTATCCGACGGTTGAATCGGCTCCAGTCACCAACAGTCAGCTCACCAGCGGGATCGAAGTCCGCGCAGACCGCGCCTGGCGCGACGGTAAACAGATCAACGCAGATGTGTGCTTCACATTACCTGATGCTTCAGATTGGTCCGTTTCGGGTGCCACACTGCAATACCCCGACGCGACTGTCTTTGACTTCGGGTCGATAATGCTCAGTTTGCAGGAGCCCGTTGAAGGTCAGGCAGGGCAACGCTGTGATACTCTCTCCTTCTTCAACGTTCCTCCCGATGCCGATCTATCTGCTGTGACGATCACGGTGGACTCCATCGCTGCACCGCCAAGGGCTGAGGAATATTGTTCCATCTACATGCCCAAGATCCAGCAAATGCTGGGTGAACGCGGCCTTGCCATTACGCTCGAATGCTCAGATGTGAATGGGGTGCCGGCAATGCAGATCATGGGCAAACCAGAGACAATGTCTCAGGAAGAGGCCGAGCAGATCGTCTACAGTGATGAGTTTTATACCGTCAAAGGACCGTGGTCGTTTACCTTCAATCTTGGGCAGTGATATTGTATAATCGGCAAATGTCAAGTTCAAAGATCGTCGGAAAATATTATTACACCCATCCATAGAATCTGCGATGGTGTGTTGGAACGCGCCCTCCATCGCGGGCGCGTTTTTATTTTGTCCATATCTGGAATGTTGGAGTTGATATGAATATCGAACAACAAGTTGAACTGCTCATGCTGGGCACTGAATATGGTGACGAAGAAATAAAAAAGTTCATGACAAGCGAACTGCGCCAGCGTTTGATCGACGCCCAAAAAGATGGCCGCGCTTTGCGAGTGTATTGCGGTTACGACCCCACCTCCACAGATCTGCATTTGGGGCATACGATCACCATGCGCAAGCTCCGTCAGTTTCAGGACCTCGGGCATGAGGTCGCATTTCTGATCGGGAGCTATACTGCACTTGTTGGCGACCCATCAGATAAGAACAAGGCACGTCCGATCCTGACCGAGGAGCAGGTTGCCCATAACGCGCAGACATACTCCGAACAGGCTTTTCGCGTGCTTGACCCCCAAAAGACGAAGGTCCGCTACAACGGTGAATGGTTAAGTGAACTCTCTTTATTGGACTTGATCCGCCTTGGTCAGAATTTTACTGTGCAACAATTTTTGGCGCGCGAGAATTTTTCCAACCGGCTTGATAAGGGCGAAGCCATTTACTTGCACGAAACTTTTTATGCATTGATGCAGGGATACGATGCTGTGGCCATGCAAACTGACATCCAAGTGGGTGGCACCGATCAGCTATTCAATATCATTGTGGCGGGCCGTAAATTGCAAGAAGCTCTTGGACAAAAACCGTTGGTGGGCATCATCACCGGTATTTTGCCCGGCACCGACGGCGTGCAGCGCATGTCCAAGTCGACAGGTAATATTGTGCCGATCAACACAGGTGCAGACGATATGTATGGCAAGTTAATGTCCATTCCAGATATGGCAATGGGTAAATATATGCGTCTCGCCACGCGTTGGAGTCCGCAGGAAATTGATAGCTTCGAAAAGGATCTGGCATCCGAAAGAATTCATCCGCGCGATGCAAAGATGAAACTGGCGCGTGAGATCACCAGCATTTTCTATGGCGATGCAGATACACAAAAGGCTGAAGAAGTTTTCGTGCGGACATTTCAACAAAAGGAAGCTCCCGATGAAATACCGGAGTATGATTTGCGATCCGGTCAGACTGTGATGGATGTGATCCTAGATGCTAAAATGTCTTCAAGCAAAAGTGAAGCGCGGCGATTGTTCGATCAAAAGGGAGTCAGGCTGGATGGCGAAACCATCGAACGTGGAGACCTGCCTTTTCCGCATGGCGGCGTGCTGCAGGTGGGCAAACGCAAATTTTTACGTGTGAAGTGAGGCTAAATAGAGGGTCTGGAGACATATGTGGCAGATTCATCTTCGGCGATCATCCGTAGAAAAACCTCTACAATTCTGGTATCCAGGTGAGTGCCAGCAATGTCCTTAAGATATTCGACTACTTTATCCGATTTCCAAGCCTTGCGATACGGACGATCAGAGAGCAGGGCATCCCAAATATCCACGACCGAGAAGATACGTGCTGCCAGGGGAATCTGCTCACCTTTTAGTCCACGCGGGTAACCGCTTCCATCCCAATGTTCATGATGGCTGTAGGGGATGTCTAATGCTCCGCGCAAATAGGAGATGGGCGAAAGAAGGTTATATGCATACACGGGGTGCTGCCGCATTTCCTGCCATTCGTTTTCAGTAAGTGTGCCAGTCTTCTTGAGAATGTGATCTGGTACACCCATTTTTCCAATGTCGTGAAGTAGAACACCGCGGTGGATATTAACCAGCTCCCTTTCACTAATACCCATATATTCTGCAAGCCGCAATGTCAGTTCCGTTACGCGGCGTGTATGGCCTTCGGTTTCTCTGTCGCGGAGTTCCAGCGCACGTGCCCAGCCTTCGAGTGTGGTATCGTACGCTTGTATTAATTCCTGATTTGAGCGTTGCAGATTCTCAAAGAGTTGAGAGTTATCAATGGCAATGGCGGCCTGCCCTGCAAGGGTATGGAGGAATTCCATCCAGTCTGGGGTTGGCAATAGAGGGGCACGGTGAAATACTTCAAATACGCCTTTTATCTGTCCCTTGACAATAAGTGGGATGCCAATATATGTGACAAACCCCTCCCGCTTTAATAATGGTTCATTGATGATTTCAGGTGAGTTTTGCAGATCTGTAATATGGAACGTTTTATGTCTGATGATGACACGCCCAGCGAGCCCTTCACCGATGCGCACCTGTGGACGTGTTGCAGATGAGAATTGAAAGCCCAGCCCACCCAGATAGGTAATAGTCTGAAGGTCAGGGTGATAAAGTGTAATATCCACAGCATGTAATCCCAGATGCTTCATCGTTTGATCCATGAGGATATTCAGGGTCAGGCGCAGGTCGAACGAGGAGGCAATGGCAGCGTCGATATCTCGTAATGTAGTGAGTCTTTGGATCTGTTCCCGGCTATGTTCAAATAATTGAGCGCGGTGAATTGAATTACCAGCGATCTCTGCCAGCGTAGTTAGCAGGTTCATCTGGTCTGCGATCGGGTGGCTGTTACTCACGCTGATTATCAGGACGCCCATTGTCCCTGCTGTAGATTGGATTGGGATGCAGGCTGCGCGAATGTCCGCGGAATTATTATGTTGGTTTTCTACGTTTCCCGGTGAATCGCCGATGGACTCGGTTGAAACGTGCACCCTTCCAGATAGAAAAGCCTTACCAATAACGTGGCCCTCGCTTATCTTGAGCGATCTATTCTTCAGGTGGGTCAGCTCGCCGCGCGCTGCACGTTGAAAAAGCAGGTCCTCAGCGGCATCATACAGCCAGATCGAGCCATGTTCTGTTTGGAGAACAGAAAGGGCTTCATCGAGTAAAATGTTCAACATTTCATCAACTGGCTGGGTCATCCGCAGAGAGGCGGATAGTCTGTTGATAGTCTCCAGTTCACCTAGCCGACGTTGTGTTTCGTCATACAAGCGCGCGTTTTCAATCGCGGCTGCAGCCTGGTATGCAAACGCCATGGCAGTTTCAATATTCGATTCATCGTAGGCTGCTGGTTTGTAATTATCGAGTGTAATATAGCCAATGATCCTGCCTCGATTTAACAGAGGCGTTGCCATCCACCCATGGATATTCTGGGTATTCCCCCAGTTCTTGAAAAGCGGATCTTTTTGTACATCCTGAATGATGACCGGCTGCCTGGTTTCTCTTATTTTTCCAAGGAGAGG
>Ga0126306_10000977_pt1 | contig 14751 bp, 11 predicted proteins | sample Plot27_FD_92592 | JGI IMG/M metagenome (GOLD analysis project Ga0126306, IMG submission 92592) | Serpentine soil microbial communities from UC McLaughlin Reserve, CA, USA - Plot27 | ecosystem: Environmental > Terrestrial > Soil > Grasslands | place: USA: UC McLaughlin Reserve, Lake County...
GACCCGGGCAAGGACGCTGGCCGACACGGTGGCGCCGGGCGTGCGGGTCCTCGTGTGCGGGCTCAACCCCAGCCTGTACGCCGCCGACGCCGGCATCGGGTTCGCGCGTCCCGGGAACCGGTTCTGGCCGGCGGCCCGGGCGGCCGGCCTGGCCACGGCCGACCGCGACCCGGCCGCCGCCCTACGCGACCACGGGATGGGCATGACCGACATCGTGAAGCGGGCCACCCTGGCCGCCGCCGAGCTGACTCCCGACGAGTACCGGGCCGGACTGGCCCGGATCCGGTGGCTCCTGGGCTGGTTGCGACCGCGCGTCGTCTGCTTCGTGGGCCTGGCCGGCTGGCGGGCAGTCGTCGACCGCAAGGCGGTCCCGGGCATCCAGCCTCAGGGGTTGGCGGGCGTGCCGACCTACGTGATGCCGTCGACCAGCGGGCTCAACGCCTCGTCGCGGCCGGCCGACCTGGTGGAGCACCTGCGGGCGGTCGCCGCCCTCGCGTACGGCGCCGGGGGCGACCCGGCCGGGGTCGCCGGCCACGGTCGATAAATCGACGCGATCGCCTCGTCGGTCGAAAGGGCGTCGGCGGCGGGGGCTTCGACCCTCCCTCGGCGGACATCCGACCTGCGGTGGGGCGCTACCGTGCGCCCCGACATGACGCTTCTGCCGGAGGAGCGGGTGAGCCCTCGGGGTGAGGACGGGACGGCCGTCGAGGACGGGCTCGTGAGCGACACCGCCGTGGCGCGCCCGCGCACGACGCCGGTGACAACCGCCGACAAGCCCCGCCTGCAGCGCGCCGTCGCCACGTTCGGGCTGGCCGGCGTGGTGATCCTCGGGCTCATGGCGGCGTCGGTCGGCTTCGCCTACGAGCAGTCCCGCGCCGCCGGTCGGGACGAGGACGCCGTCGTCGAGGCCGCCGCCGCCCTCGAGGACCAGCTGGTCAACAGCATCGACGCCCTCGGCGCCGTCGGCGGCCTGGCCGTGGACGGCGAGGTCAGCCCGGCGGAGTTCGAGACGTTCGCCAGCGCGCTCATCGACGACGGGGAGTACCGGGTCATCGCCCACGAGGTCGTGGTCGACGCGGGGGACCGGGCAGCGTGGGAGGCCGAGAACGTCCCCATCCGGGAGCCGGCCGACGACGGCGGCGAGCTGGTTCCCGCCGGCGAGCGCGACCAGTACCTCCCGGTCATCGACGTCTACCCGGACGATGAGACCACCGAGGACGTCCTCGGGTTCGACCTGGCCGGCGAGTCGTCGCGGGCGGCGGCCACCGAGCGGGCCGCCGAGGAGCGCCGGGCGGTGCTGGGCGGCCCGGTCCGCCTGGCGGTCGACGGCAGCCCGGGCGTCCTCGTGGTTCAGCCGCTGTACAGCCTGGAGGACGTGCAGGAGCCGCTCCTGGTCGGGTTCGTGAGCGGCTCGCTGGTGGCGTCGGAGCTGGTGGACGGCCTGGACGACGTGCTGCCCAGCGACACCGCGGTCGCCGTGGAGGCGGACGGGACCACGCTGGCCGGCGAGCCGGGCCGCGGCGCCGAGGCGACCGTGCGCATCGCCGGCGAGGAGTGGGTCGTCTCGGCCGACGACCCCCGGGCCCTGTCCGCGGAGCTTCCTGCCGTCCTGGCCGCCGGCACCCTGGCGCTCACCGCCCTCCTCCTCTTCTCGGCCCGGCGCGACCGCCGCTACCAGGAGGCCAACGACGCCCTCACCCGGCGCCTGGCCGACGAGGCGGCCCGCGACGCCGCCGTGGCCGCCGTCGCCAACGAGCTCTCGCTCGCCGCCGACACCGACGCCGTGGCCAGGGTGGTCACCACCGACGCCGCCGCGGTCGTGGGCGCCGACTACGCCGACGTCGGCCTGCTCGAGGACGCCGATCACCTGACCATGAGCGTCCGGGGAGCCCCGGTCGACGACGCCCTGGCGGGCCGCTACCGGCGTCTGCCGCTCGACGCCCACATCCCGACGTCAGACGCCGTCCGGGAGCGGCGGCTCGTGGTGGTCGAGGACATGGCGGCCTACCAGTCCGACCACCCCGAGCTGCTGGCCGACGTCGAGGAGACCGGCACCACGGCCGTCGCCGCCGCCCCGCTGCTGGGCGCCGAGGGCGAGCCGGTGGGCGTGCTGGTGTTCCTCTGGGGCCGGCCGGTGACCGTCGACGACCGCACCCGCACGACGATCGAGAACCTGGCGCGGCTGTGCGGCCAGACGCTCGGCCGCACGCGCCTCGCCGGGCGGACCGCCCAGGTCGCCCAGTTGGCCGGGGCCATGGCCGTGGCCACCTCCCCGGCCGACGTGGCCGACCGCCTCTCGCAACACGCCCGCACGGCGCTGGGGGCGGCCCACGCCAACGTGCGCCTGGTCGACCGCAGCACCGGGACCCTCCGGGCGGTCGTCGACACCGAGGTCCCCGACGGAGTGGCCGACCGCTACCACGAGCTGCCCCTCGACGCCAGCGTCCCCCTCGTCGACGCCGTGCGGCTCGACGAGCCGATCTGGCTCCACGACCTCGCCGAGCAGCAGGCCCTCTACCCCGCCTCGGCGGACGACGCCCGGGCCGCCGGCTTCGCCGCCACGGCCTCGATCCCACTCCACGACAGCTCGGGGGACGCCACCGGGGCGGTGGCCTTCGCCTGGCCCAACCCGATGCGCTTCGACGCCGGGCTGCGGGCCACGCTGTCCACGGTCGCCGACGTCACGGGCCAGACGCTGGAGCGGACCCGCCTCGCCGCCGCCCACCAGCGCCGGGCCGAGGCCCTGGGCCGTTTCGCCTCGGTCCTGGCGGCCACGACCACCCGCGCCGGGGTGGCCTCCGCCATCGCCGAGCACGTGCCCGCCCTGCTGGACGCCCGCCAGGTCCGCATCGCGGTGGCCGACCCGACCGGCGCCACCCTGGTCCCGCTGGTCGTCCCGGAAACGCCCACCGACGACGCCGCGGCCACGGGCCCGACCGCCACCGGAGCCGGGGCCGCCGCCACCGACGGGTCAGGTGCCGGCGGCGGGACCGCCACCGGGGCCACGGCCACCGGCGCCACGAGCGACGGAGCCATCGCCACCGGCTTGGCGAGCGACCGGCCCACCTCCACCGGCGGGACGAGCGACGGCGCCACCCCCACCGGCGAAACCAGCGACGGCCCCACCCCCACCGGCGGGACCAGCGCCCGGGCGAGCGCCACCGGCGGGTCACCTGTCGGCGGGGCGACCGCCGCGGGTGGAACGAGCGACGGCGCCACGCCCACCGACGGAACGAGCGACGGCGCCACCCCCATCGTTGGAACGAGCGACGGCGCCACCCCCACCGGCGGGTCCAGCGCCCGGGCGAGCGCCGCCGCCGGGTCACGTGTCGACGGGGCGACCACCACCCGCCGGGGGACGGCCGCCGTCCCCGTGGCCCGCGTCGGCCGGACCGGGCGGCGGAGCGGGCGGACCACCGGGGGCCGCATGGCCGTGGCCGTCGAGCAGAACGCCCCGGCCGTCGACGCCTTCCGGTCCAACGACGCCCTGACGTTCCGGGACGCCGCCGCCACCGCCGCCCGCTACGCCGGCGTGGCCGACGAGCTGCGCCGCACCGGCCTGTCCGCCACCGCCCACCTGCCCCTACGGGACCCCGGCGGCAAGCCGAGCGGCGTGCTGTCGGTGAGTTGGCCGGGCCCGGTCACGTTCGACGCGTCTCTGCGGGTCCTGCTGGCCACCGTCGCCGACCTGGTGGGCCAGACGCTCGAGCGCGCCACGCTCCACGAGGGCGAGCACGCCGTCGTCGCCGCCCTCCAGCGACGCCTGCTGACGCCGCCGCCCGAGGTGGAGGGCCTCGACGTGGCGGTCCACTACGAGCCGGCCAGCGGGGCCGTCGGCATCGGCGGCGACTGGTACGACACCGTCGCCCTCGAGGACGGCGGCCTGGTCGTCGTCGTGGGGGACGTGACCGGCCACGGCGTGCAGGCCGTTGCCGCCATGGCCCAGCTGCAGCACCTGATCGCCGGCCTGATCCGCACGGGAACGCCACTCGACCGGGTCTTCGCCCAGGCCAACGACATGGTGGCCGAGGACGACGGCATCTACGCCACGGCCCAGGTCCTCCACGTCGACCACCGCTGGCACCGCCTCGGGTACCTGAGCGCCGGGCACCCGCCGGCGCTGGTCCGGCGGCCGGACGGCACGGTCCACACGCTCAGCGAGGCCCGCCAACCGCTGCTCGGCATGCCGCTGACGCCCACCCGCCTGGAGTACGTCGAGATGCCGGCCGGCTCGGTCGTGCTCGCCTACACCGACGGGCTGGTCGAGCGCCGGGCGCGGGCCATGTCCGCCAGCATCGCGAGCCTGGCGCGGGAGCTGGCCGCCATCGACCCGTCCGAGCCGCCGGCCGAGCTGCTGGAGCGCCTGGTCGGACGCGCCCGCCGGGCCGACGACGACGGCTCGGCCCTGGACGACGACGTGGCCGCCGTCATCATCCGCGTCCACACCTGACCGCGGGACGTCCGACCCGGGCCCGCCCGCACGCCCGGCGGTCCCGCCCGCTCAGGACCCGACGGCGGTGGCGGCCTCCGACTCGGAGGCGGCCCAGGAGAAGACGCCCTTGGACATCGTGGACAGCTCCTCCGCCGCCCGGCGGCCGAACACGGCGGCCCGGGCGCGGTGGACGCCGGCGTCGTCCGGCGCCGCCTGGGCGGCAAGCTCGGCGAGGTGCCCCGCCAGGCGCAGGTCGCCGGCGTCGGCCAGCGCCTCGGCCCGGGCGGCCAGCACCGACGCCCCGCCGGCCAGGTCCGCCAGCTCGCGGGCGAGGTCGGCCTCCGGCGCCGGCTTGAGGCGGGCCGGGTTGCCGTCGTACCAGCCGCCGTAGAGCCGCCACACGTTGCGCACCACGAACTCGGGCTCGTCGTACACCGGCCGCAGGTAGGGCTTGTCGACCAGGTGGGCGGGCGCCACCACGGCGTGGATGACATCGTCGAGCCGGGCGCCCTCGTTCATGAGCGAGAGCGTCTGGTCCACGAGGCTGTCGAGCAGGTCGGCGGCGTCGGTGAGGACGGTGGCCACCATGTCCGCCCCGGCGATCGGCCAGCCGTGGCCCGGCAGCATGAGTTCGGCACCGAGGCCGGCCATCTCCCGCAGCGCCACCGCCCACTCGCGCGGGTAGCGCTGCACCTTCTGCGGGTTGCCGCAGTTGGGGCTGGCCCAGATGAACATGTCGCCGGTACACAGGACCTTGCGGCCCGGCACCCACACCCACGTGTGGTCGTCGGTCTCGCCCTCGGCGTGGTGCAGTTCGAACACCTCGCCGCCCACGGTGAGGGTGTGCCGGTCGGCGTAGGTCTCGTCCGGGTAGCGGTACTCGGTCGGCCAGCGGAACGCCGGCAGCTTGAACTGCCGGGCGTTGATCACGCCGTTGTACCCGGCGGTCGCCTTGTAGCGGTCGAAGCGGGCGGGGACCTTCTCGTGGGCGACGACGTGGACGGGGCGGGCCCCGCCGCCGGCCGCGACCTCGGCCTCGTACGGGCCGAGGCCCAGGACGTGGTCGATGTGGCCGTGGGTGTAGACCGCCGTGGTCAGGGGCAGGCCGGTCCAGCGGCGGACCTTGGCGTGGTTGTGGGCGGCGACGTGGCCGTTGCCGGTGTCGACCAGCAGGAGCTCGTCGCCGGCGGTGAAGGCGGCGATGTTGCCGAACGACGGCACGAAGGCGACGCCGGGCGCGACCTCGTCGAGCTCGCCGTCGATGACGACCGGGTTGACCTCCTCGACCGACGCCTCGCCCCGCAGCAGCCTGTCCGTCAACGCCAACGTGTGACCACTCATGGTGGGCGAGGCTACGCCCGGTTCGTTAGCCGGAGAACTCCAGTCGTCGCGGTTCGCGGCTAATGCCCGCCGGGAACCGGCCGGGCCCCGGCGGTCGTCGGAGGGGCCATGCGACGACGCACCAGCCCTGCCCCCTCGCCGCTGGCGGCCCTGGGCGGCCTGGCGGCACTGGCGCTCGCCGCCGGGACGCTGGGGTGCAGCGACGGCGGCGAGGGCGCCGGCCCGGACCGACCGCACGGCGACGGTCCCGGCGGCACCCCCGCCGAGGCCCCGCCCCGCCTCGACATCGACCCCCGCAGTTTCTACGAGGACTACGAGGTCGCCGCGGACCAGGACATGGCGGCCGCTGCCCCGTCGGCCGCCCCGGCCCCCGCCCCGGCGACCGGGGACTCGGCGACGGCGTTCGCCGAATCGGCGGAGGCCGGCCAGGCGGCGGACGTCGGGGCGGGGACCGACGGCGTCACCGCCCGGGAGGCGCCGCCCGTGGGTGACGACGTGGTTGGGCCACCGGTCGAGCCGGGCGTCACCGAGGACAACGTGTTCGTGGGCCCGGGCGCATCGCCGTTCCTGGCCACGGCGTCCGAGCCCCGTTCGACGTTCGGCTTCGACGTGGACACCGGCTCGTACACGGTAGGTCGCACGTTCCTCGACCAGGGCCTGCTGCCGCCGGCGGAGTCGGTCCGCACCGAGGAGTGGGTCAACGCGTTCGGCTACACCGACCCGCCGCCCGCCGACGACGCCGAGGGTGCGGCCGCCGACCTGGCCGTGTCCGTGGCGGGCGGCCCGGCGCCGTTCGCCCTGGACGGAACCCGGCTGCTGCGCGTCGGCGTCCACGCCCGGCCGGTGGCCGAGGACGACCGCCCCGACGCCAACCTCACGTTCGTGGTCGACACCTCCGGCTCGATGGACATCCGCGAGCGCCTCGGCCTGGTCCGCTCCACGCTGGCGCTCCTGGCCCTCGAGCTGCGGGACACCGACACCGTGTCGGTCGTGACCTACGGCGACACGTCGAACGTGCTCCTCCCGCCGACGCCGGCCGCCGAGGCCGAATCGATCGTCGCCGTCCTCGACGACTTGGTCCCGCAGGGCAGCACGAACATGGAGGCCGGCCTGCGCGCCGGTTACGCCCAGGCCCGCGCCTCGTACGAGCCGGAGGACATCAACACCGTGGTCCTGGCGTCGGACGGCGTGGCCAATACCGGCATCACGGGCACCGACCCGCTGAGCGATCTGGTGCGGGAGGAGGGCGCCGAGGGCATCCGCCTCGTCACCGTCGGCTACGGGATGGGCAACTACGACGACGACCTCATGGAGCAGCTCGCCGACCGGGGCGACGGCTTCTACGGCTACGTCGACACCTACGAGGAGGCCGAGCGCCTGTTCACCGGGGAGCTGACCTCGACGCTGACCGTCGTGGCCGACGAGGCCCGGGCGCAGGTGGCGTTCGACCCGGCGGCCGTGAGCGAGTTCCGGCTGGTGGGTTACGAGAACCGGGCGCTGGCCGACGAGCAGTTCCGCGACGACGCCGCCGACACCGGTGAGCTGGGCGCCGGGCACGTGGTGAGCGCCCTGTACGAGCTGCGGCTGGTCGACGGCGGACCGGACCGGCTGGGCACGGTCACCGTCCGCCACCGGCCGGCGGGGGCGGACGAGGCGGTCGAGCAGGAGGTCCCCATCACGGCCGACGCCCTGGCGGACGACGCCGACGCCGTGGACCGGGACGTGGCGCTGGCGGGGACCGTGGCGGCGTTCGCCGAGGTCCTGGGCCAGCACCCGGTGTCCACCGGCCGGGGCGTGACGCTGGAAGCGGTGGCGTCCCTGGTCGACGAGCTGGCGGCCACATACCCACCGGTGGACGGCGGTGCACCCGACGCCGCTGGTCCCGACGCCGCCGGTCCCGACGCCGGCGAGACCGACGGCGTCGTCGACCCCGGCGGGGTCGGCGCCGGGCGGCCGGGCATCGGTGAGCTGGCCGACATGGTGGCGCTCGCGCAGGCCGCCGGCGGCTCGGGCGGCGCCGAGCCCGGGCCGGTGCCGGGGCCAGTCCCGCTCCCCCGCCCGGTCCCGACGGTGACGACCGGCTGAGCCGCCACGCGGGTGCCGGGCCGTCGGCCGGCCGGCGGCGGGAGTCCCCCTAAGCGGCCAGGTCGTCGTCGCCCTTGCGCGCCTCGGTGGCTGGGGCGACGGCGGCCGGCCTGCCCACCACGCGGGACATCACCATCTCGATGGAGAAGGCCACGAGCGTACCGACGGCGACGCCGAGGCCGGTGGCCAGCCAGGTGTTGTCGTGGAACGTGGTGCCGCCCAGGTACCCGAGCACCGACCCGAAACCCGCCCACAGGATGCCGGCCACCACGGTGACCGGGCTGAACCGGGAGAGCGGGTAGCGGAGCCGGCCGCTGACGAAGGTCGAGGCGGTCCGCCCGCCCGGGATGAAGCGGGCGACGATCAGCACGACCGGGCCGTGGGCCGCGAGCTGGTGGGCGGCCCACGCCTCGAGGCGCCCGACTTTGCTGCTGGCCCGCCGGTGGGCCTGGCGTTGTGCCCGGCCGAAGCGCTCGGTGCTGCGGCCGATGCCGTAGGCGAGGTGGTCGCCGATGATGGCGCCGACGGCCGCCACGGCCAGGACCACGACGAAGTTGAGGCGACCCTGCCAGGCCAGGACGCCGCCGAGGACGACGGCGGTCTCGCTGGGCAGGATCGGCACGATGACGTCGAACGCAGCCAGGGCGAAGATGACGAGGTAGGCGAGGGCAGCGAGCTCGGAGAGCGAGTCGAGGGTGATCACCGCGCCCCCTCGCCGGACGGGCCCCGAGCGCCTCTGCTCGCCTCCATGCCGACCACGCTACGGAAAGCGTTCAGGAATGGCCATGGGGTTAACCCCCGCGTGGCCGGGTGCCGTCCCGACCCCGATCAGCGCGGCGCCAGGTCGCGCACGGCCTGGCGCGTGTCGTAGCCGAACGGGAGCAGGGCCAGGGCGGGGGTGGTCACGCCGTTGGCGATGTAGCGCGCGACGTGCTCGCGGCACTTCTCCGGCGGCCCCCACACGATGAGCTCGTCGACCAGGGAATCCGGGATGGCGGCGAGGGCGGCCTTGCGGTCGCCCTCCTTCCACAGGCGCCACATGTCGGCCAGCTGCTCGCCCCGGCCCAGCCACTCGTGGAAGGCGGCGTAGACCGGCACGTTGAGGTAGGCGGCGATGGCGTAACGGCCCAGGTTGCGGACGGTGTCGGTATCGTCGGTCGGGGCGACGAAGATGCGGGCCACGACCTCCTTGGGGTCGCCGCTGCCCGCCTTGGTGACGATCGGCGCCACGGTGGACACGTCGTCGGCCGACAGCCAGTTGATGATGGCGCCGTCGCCCTCGCGCCCGGCCAACCTGAGCATGCCCTCGCGCAGCGCCGCCACCAGGATCGGGACCGGCTGTTCGGGCAGTACGCCGAGCCGGAAGCCACGCACGGTGAATGTGTCGAACTCGCCGCTCACCTTCTCCCCCGCCAGGGCGCTGCGGAGGAAGCGGACCACGTCACGCGTCTTCTGGTACGGCTGGTCGAACGGGATGCCGTTCCACCCCTCGACGATCACGTTCGACGAGGTCCCGATACCGATGACGAAGCGCCCCGGCGCGGCCTGGGCCAGCGACCCGACGCTCTGGGCCAGGCAGGCGGGCCCGCGGGTGAAGGCCGGCACGATCGCCGTGCCCAGCCGCAGCGACGGCGCCCAGGCCGAGGCGAGGGCGAGCGGCGTGAAGGCGTCGGCGCCGTTGGCCTCGGAGGACCAGACATCGGTGTAGCCCAGGTCGGCCAGCTCGACCACCCAGTCGCGCTGCGCGTGCAACGGGACGCCGTCGAACGGGATGGTCATGCCGTAGCGCTGCATGACCGGATGCTGGCACAGCAGCCGAACGGCTGTCCGGCCGGGCGTGTGACCGGCCGCCTAGAAGCGGGCGGCGCGGACGATCGTGGACTGGCTGGCGGTGGCCAGCAGCACCCGGTCCTCCGACCAGAGGTGGACGATGCCGTGGCCGAAGCCCCGGGCCACCGCCTGCACCCGGATGTCGAGCAGGACCCACTCCGTGGGGACCAGCCGGTAGACGCGCAGGGTGTTGTCGAGGCTGTTGACCCGCTGCGGCCGGCCCAGCGCCTGGCCGATACCGAACGGCACGTAGTCGCCGAGGATGGCGAGCCCGGCCCCCGACGACAGGTCGAGCATGTCGGGCACCCGGACCCACAGCGCCGACCGCCCGTCGGGTGAGGGGTTGCCGTCGACCTCGTCCCAGGTCCGGGCGTGCGCCAAGCGCATGTCGAGGCGGGTCTCGATCGACACGCCGCCCGGGACCCGCGGCGGACGCGGCTCGCACTGGTCGGCGTCGGGGACCTTCGGCGGCTCGGCCCAGGACCCCGACAGGTCGACGTCGCGGTCGCCCAGTGCGGCGTTGACGGTGACGACCTCGGTGGTGCCCACGTGCCCCGTGGCGCGGGCCTGGGTGATCGAGCGGCCCGCCACCGCGGCCGTGACGTCGATGTCGAGGACCGACGGCGGCTCGGCGTACGCCAGGTACTGGGCGGTCGCCCACACGAGCGGGCGGCCGGTGCTCGCCTCGAGGGCGCTGATGGCCGCCCCGAGCGCACACCCGCCGAACAGGAAGTTCCCCCACGTCGAGATGCCCGGCGTGACGGGGAGGGCCCAGCGCATCGGGTCCTCGGTGGGCCGCAGGCCGAGCCACGCGCTGGCGTCCATGGCGACGATCGTACGCAGGGCCATTTCCGACCCCGAGCACCCGAAGCACCCTTGTTTGTCACACCCCCTCCCGATACTGGAGCCATGACCAAGCAGCTCGTCCTCATCGACACCCACCCCGCCTGGAAGCTCGACGAGAAGACCCGCCGCGTGGGCTACGCCGGCATCGCCCAGGCCCGCGAGACGCTCGCCGCCAGCCTCCGGGCCCGCTCCGGCTCCCCTCCCGAAGTAGGCGCCGACCTCGCACTGGCGGTGCCGGGGGCGGTGGCTGCGGTGGTCGCAGCCGCCGTGGTCGACGCAGCCGCGTCCTCCGACGTCGAGACCGAGGCCGCCGTCACGCCGCACCCGATGGCGCAGCGGGCCCGCCGCCAGCTCACGCGGCCGGGCGCCGACGCCGCGTCCCCCGCCCGCCGCCGTCGCCGCCCGGCGGCCTGACGGTGTGACGGGCGTCGCCCGGGCCTCGCTGTTCGAACGTGATTCGGTTTAGTCTCCCGTCATGGCCGATGTCGTGATCGTCGAGGCCGTGCGGACGCCCGTCGGGCGCCGCAACGGTGACCTGTCCACGGTGCACCCGGCCGACCTGCTCGCCACCGTCCTTTCCGAGGTGGTCACGCGGTCGGGCATCGATCCCACCGAGGTCGAGCAGGCCGTGACCGGCTGCGTCAGCCAGGTGGGCGAGCAGTCGTTCAACGTGGGCCGCACCGCCTGGCTCGCGTCCGGCCTCCCGCTCACGACCGCGGTCACCACCGTCGACACCCAGTGCGGGTCGTCGCAGCAGGCCACCAACCTGGCGACGAGCCTCGTGGCCTCGGGCACGGTCGACGTGGCGATCGCCGCCGGCGTCGAGCTGATGTCGCGGATCCCGATCGGGTCGAACTCGTCCAAGAAGCTGGGCCTCGGCGTCCCGATCCCGAAGACCTACTTCGGCCAGTACGAGATGACCTCGCAGTTCGAGGGCGCCGAGCGCATCGCCGACAAGTGGGGCATCACCCGTGCCGACACCGACGCCTTCGGGCTGGCCTCGCAGCAGCGGGCCGCCCAGGCGTGGGCCGAGGGCCGCTTCGACACGCAGATCGTCCCGGTCGACGCCCCCGACGTCGACGACGAGGGCAAGCCCACCGGCACGACGCACCGCGTCACCCGCGACGGTGGCCTGCGCGACACCACGCTCGAGGCCCTCGCCGGGCTCAAGCCGGTGGCCCGCCCCGACGGCGTCCACACCGCCGGCTCGTCCTCGCAGATCAGCGACGGCGCCGCCGCCGTGCTGATGATGACCGCCGAGAAGGCCGCCGCGCTGGGCCTCACGCCCAAGGCCAAGGTGGTCGACACCTGCCTGGTCGGCGTCGACCCGGTCCTCATGCTCACCGGCCCCATCGACGCCACGCAGCGCCTGCTGGCCCGCACGGGCATGAGCATCGGCGACATCGACCTGTTCGAGATCAACGAGGCCTTCGCCTCTGTCGTCCTCGCCTGGCAGCGCGAGGTGGGCGCCGACCCCGAGCGCACCAACGTCAACGGGGGCGCCATCGCGCTCGGCCACCCGTTGGGCGGCACGGGTGCCGTGCTCGTCACCAAGGCGCTGCACGAGCTCGAGCGGGCCGACAAGTCCAGGGCGCTCGTGTCCATGTGCTGCGGCGGCGGCCTGGGCACCGGCACCATCCTCGAGCGCCTCTGACGCTCCCCCACCCGGCGGGTCGACGCCGGGACCTCGCGGCTACGCCGCCTCCTCACATCCCGTGTGAACCCGGAGGTCGCCCCGGTGTCCCCGTCGCGCCCGCAGTCCCGCCGTCCCGTGACCGGCGGCGTGCCCGCCGTCGTCCTCGCAGTCCTGGCCCTGATCGTCCTCGGTCTCGTCGCGCTCGGTGTCCCGGCCCTCCTCCGGCCGGGGCGGGGCGGCGATGAGGGGGCAGCCCCGGCCGCCGGGCCCGCCAGGGTCGTGCGGGTCGTCGACGGCGACACGCTCGTCGTCGACGTGGGCGGCACCGAGGAGCGCGTCCGCCTGATCGGCGTGGACACGCCCGAGAGCGTCGCCCCCCACCGGCCCGTCGAGTGCTGGGGCCATGAGGCGTCGTCGCAGCTCGCCGACCTCGTGCCGGCCGACACCATGGTCCGCCTGGTGCGCGACGTCGAGCCGCGCGACGCCTACGACCGGCTGCTCGCCTACGTGTACCGGGTCGGCGACGACCTGTTCGTCAACCGGGCGCTGGTCGACGCCGGTGCCGCCGAGGCGATGCCGTACCCGCCCAACACGACGCATCGGTCCGAGTTCGCCGCCGCCGAGCGTGCCGCCCGCACGGCGCGCTCCGGCCTCTGGGGCGCCTGCGGCGGCCCCGACGTCACGGTGGGGCGACCGACTCGCTGACGACGAGACGCCGAGTGATGGGACGACTGGTGGTGCGGCGCGTGGTGGACGCCGGCACGGGGAGAAGCTGGGCGGCGCCGGGACGTTGGTCGTGGCGTCGTGGCGACGGCAGGTGCGCCCTGGTGGTGGCCGTCGGGGCTGTGGGGCGTCGGCCGGCACGTCGGTCAGCCGCACGACGTGGTGGGCAGGCGCCGGGTGGTCGTCGGCGACGTCGCTGGCGATGCCCGCCCGACCTCGTCGGCGCCAGCCCCGCCAACGCCCGCCGCGACTCGGGGGAGCGCCCCCGACGACCGCGCCACCCCTCACACTCCCTCGTGCGGCGACCTGTGCCCAGCGGTCGATCCGGGCCACGGGCCGAGCGGGGTGCCCGGGTAGCCTCGTCGTCGATGCCCACGCTCGCGGAACGCCTCGGTTATGGGGCCGACGACCGGCTCGTGATCGTGACGGCCGACGGCCTCGGCATGTCACACGCCGCCAACGTCGGCGTCTACGAGGCGCTGCGCGGCGGCCTCGCCACCAGCGCCTCGCTGCTGGTCCCGGCGCCGTGGGCACGCGAGGCGGCCGCCCGCTACCGCGGCGAGGACGTCGGCGTCTCGCTCACGCTCAACGCCGAGCTCGACCTGCTCCGGTGGGGCCCGATCACCCGGGCGCCGTCGCTGCTCGACGGCGATGGCGGCTTCCCCCGCACTCAGCTCGACCTGTGGGATCACGCCGACCTCGACGAGGTCCGCCGCGAGCTGCGGGCGCAGGTGGAACGAGCGATCCTGTGGGGCTTCGACGTCAGCCACCTGGCCAGCCACCTGGGCACGCTCCAGCTCCGGCCCGAGTTCTTCGACGTGTACCTCGACCTCGCCGTCGAGTTCGGCCTGCCCCTGCGGCTCACCGGGGCGTCCACCGAGCACGCCATCGGGTTCCCGTTCCGCAAGCTGGCCGCCGAGGAGGGCGTCACCGCCCCCGACCACCTGGTGTTCGTCCCGGTCTCGGGGAGCCGGCGGGCGATCGAGCGGGCGGTCCACGAGCTGGCCCCCGGCGTGACCGAGCTGTCCGTCCAGCCGGCGATCGACACGCCGGAGCTACGGGCGCTCACCCCCGACTGGTCTGCCCGCGTCGACGACCACGAGCTGGTCCACGACCACTCGCTGGCCACGATGCTCGAACGCGCCGGCGCCATCCTCGTCGGCTTCCGCGCCCTGCGCGCTCTCCAACGCGACCTCTGACCGGGTCCCGCCCCGCCCCTTCCCCGCCCGGCGCCCGGCGGCGGCCAATTGGCCCGGGTCGTCAGGTGGTGGCGGCGAGGAGGGCGTAGAGAGTCGGCATGTCGCCCTCCGCCTTGAGCCGGCCCTGCATGTAGGCCACGGCCGGGGTCACGTCCCCGACGTCGAGCTCGGACGCCACCGCGTACGTCGTCGTCAGCGTCAGCTCCGCGCCCGGCAGCTCCGCGCCCGGCAGCTCCGCGCCCGGCAGCTCCGCCCCGGGAGCGCCGGGCCCGCCGGGGACGGACCCGTCGGTGCCCGGCACCACGGACTCGAACGTCAGGTCGCCCTCCGGCCCGCCGGTCACCAGCCGCCGGACCCGCACGGCCGGCGCCTTCTCGTCCCCCCGGCCGGCGCCAAGGTCGAGCCCGTCCAGCCACTCGTCGCTCAGGAACCCCGCCATCCGCACACCCTCATCGTCGTCGTCTCGCTCGTCATCGTTCGTTCGTGTCCTCGTCGGTCGGTCGATCGCAGTTGGCCGGCCAGGGCGAGGCCCGGGCCACCACCGGCATGGGCGTCGGCCGAGGACAGCGTCCGCCCCAGGGGTTCGCCTCCCGAGCCCGTCGCGCCGTGCGAGCGCATCGCCCGGCGCACCAGGTCGGTGGCGGCGGTCGCCGTCGCCA
>Ga0126306_10000978_pt1 | contig 14734 bp, 13 predicted proteins | sample Plot27_FD_92592 | JGI IMG/M metagenome (GOLD analysis project Ga0126306, IMG submission 92592) | Serpentine soil microbial communities from UC McLaughlin Reserve, CA, USA - Plot27 | ecosystem: Environmental > Terrestrial > Soil > Grasslands | place: USA: UC McLaughlin Reserve, Lake County...
CTGACGCCGCAGCTCACTCGTGAGGTCATCTACTCGATCCTCACGAACGACCAGCGCCAGAAGCTGGAGACCGATTGGCAGATCGACCTCGCCTACTCGATTCCGGGGAAGGCCCGCTTCCGCGTGAACGCATACATGCAGCGCGCGGCGCTGTCGGCTGCCTTCCGCCTGATCCCGCACGACATGCCGAAGCTCTCCTCGCTGGGGCTCCCGCCCGTGCTGGAGGAGTTCACAAAGAAGCCGCGCGGGTTCGTGCTGGTGACCGGGCCGACCGGATCGGGCAAGTCCACCACCCTGGCGGCGATGATCGATCTGATCAACGACACCCGCCACGAGCACATCCTCACCATCGAGGACCCGATCGAGTTCCTGCACAAGCACAAGCGGTGCATCGTGAACCAGCGCGAGCTCGGCGCGGACGCCCAGAGCTTCGGGCTCGGCCTCAAGGCCGCCCTGCGCCAGGACCCGGACGTGATTCTCGTCGGCGAGATGAGAGACCTCGACACGATTTCCACCGCCCTGACCGCGGCCGAGACCGGCCACCTCGTCTTCGCGACGCTCCACACGCAGGACACCGCGCAGACGGTGGACCGCATCGTCGACGTGTTCCCGCCGGAGCAGCAGCAGCAGGTCCGCATCCAGCTGTCGGTCTCGCTCCAGGGCATCGTGACCCAGCAGCTGCTTCCGACGGCCGACGGGCTGGGGCGCACCGTCGCCACCGAGGTGCTCGTGCCGACCCCGGCGGTTCGCAACCTGATCCGCGAGGGCAAGACGCATCAGATCTACTCCGCGCTTCAGACCGGCGGCTCGCACGGCATGCAGACGATGGATGCCTCGCTCGTCCAGCTGGTCCGCGAGAGCAAGATCACCCGTGAGCTGGCCGAGGCCCGCTCCTCGGCACCGGACGAGCTCCGTCGCCTCATGGGCACCGTGAGGGCCGCCTGATGGCCACCTACGCATTCAAGGCGCTCGACCTCTCCGGCGCCCCCTCGAAGGGGGAGATGGAGGCCGGCGACAAGCAGGCCGTGGCGGCGCAGCTGCGCACGCGCGGGCTGATCGTCGTCGACATCGAAGAGCAGACTCCCGCGAACGCGGGCGACATCATGGCGCGCTTCAAGCGCGTGAAGGCGGATGAGCTCGTGATCGCCACCCGGCAGCTCGCCACGATGGTGAACTCCGGCATGTCGCTGCTCCGCTCGCTCTACGTGATCGAGGAGCAGACCGAGAACGACAAGCTGCGCGACATCTTCATCGCTGTCCGGAAGGACGTCGAGGCGGGCATCGGGCTATCGGAGGCGCTGGCCAAGCACCCCGACATGTTCAACGAGCTCTACGTGGCGATGGTCCAGGCCGGCGAGACCGGAGGAATCCTGGACAACACGCTGCTCCGGGTGGCTGACCAGCTCGAGAAGGACGCCGCGCTTCGCCGCCAGATCAAGGCCGCGATGATGTACCCGTCGCTGATCGGCGGCTTCGCCTTCGTCGTTCTGTTTGCGCTCGTGGCGTTCCTCGTCCCGGTGTTCGAGAAGATCTTCAAGGACTTCGGCGGCGAGCTGCCTGCGATCACGAAGTTCACGGTGTTCCTGTCGCACATGGTCACGGAGCGCTGGTACATCATGTTCGCGATCACGTTCGCCGTCGTGTGGACGTTCCGGAAGTGGAAGAACTCCGAGCGCGGCCGCATGCAGTGGGACCGGCTGAAGCTGAAGTTCCCGATGAAGATCGGGGACATCGTCCAGAAGGTGGCCCTGGCGCGCTTCTCGCGCACGTTCTCAGGCCTGATCGCGGCCGGCGTTCCGATGCTCGAGGCCATCGACATCACCGGCAAGACGTCCGGCAACAAGGTCGTCGAGAAGGCGATGGACGAGGTGCGCGAGTCGGTCATGAAGGGCGGCTCGCTGACCCAGCCGATGACTCAGGTGCCAGAGGCCTTCCCGGTCATGGTCACGCAGATGATCGGCGTGGGTGAGGAGACCGGTGCCCTCGAGACGATGATGTCGAAGGTTGCGGACTTCTACGAGGAGCAGGTGGAGGCCGCCGTCAAGGCGCTCACCTCGATCCTCGAGCCGATCATGATCCTGTTCGTGGGCGGCATCGTCGGGTTCATCGTGATCGCGATGTACCTGCCGATGTTCAAGGTCTACGACTCGATCAAGTAAGTCTGTCTCCGGCAGCGGCAATCGCCGCCGTCACCACCCGCGGGTGAAGCGCAGTTGGGCAGGGTTGAAGCGCCCGACTGTCCTGCCTAAGGCCGCGTATGGCGGCTCTATCCAGGACCGTTCAATCGCGCGGGCACGCTGCCGCTTACGCGTGAAAGCGGTCGGCGTTTCAGTCCGGTCGCAGGTGGGTCACCGGGATGCCGTATTCGGCGGCGATGCGCTCCGCGATCAGGGAGCGGTGGCAGGCCTCGGGATCACGCTCGACGCAGAACAGGGCGCCTGCGCCGGCGTCCGCTAGCTCGGCCACCACCGCGTCCAGATCCGCGCGATCCAGGATCTCGGCGGCGTAGCGCTCGCGGTACGCCGGTGCGAGCTCCGCGCGAGAGCGCCTGCCGACGCCCTGGCGGTCGTCCTCGGCGTATTGCAGCTGGCGCAGCTCGGTCGTGGGCGCGAGCTCGGGATGGTGGCGGTACTCGATGCGGGCGTGTGCCAGCGCCGCCTGGAGGCGCTTCGAGTTCGCCCAGGCGTACTCGGGCCCGCGGACGCCGCGGCGCTGGCGCACGTCGAGCAGCAGCCGCACGCCCTGCTCGCGGAGGGCGTGGAGGAACGCCTCGCGCGTGAAGCCGTAGACGCCGATCGTCGCGAGCATCTCGATGGGCTAGTCGACGACCAGGGTGCCCGCGGGCCGGCTCTCGTCCCCGTCCGCCGGCGTGAAGAGGATCGCGTAGCGGCCGGAGCGCGTGGGGAAGACCTCGAATCGGGCCGGCGTGTGCTCGTCGGTGCTGGCGCTCAGGTCCAGTCCCGGTATCGCGACACTGCCCGGCTCCTCGACCGAGACCTCGAGCGTGGCGGCCCGCCCTGCGGGCAGGCGGCGCCGCTCGGCCGACCCGGCGTCGAACGACACCGGCCTCGGTGGGGTGTCCGTGGGCGGTCCCGGCGTGGCCGTCTCGCTGCCCGGGCCCGGCTCCTCGGTCGTCTCGGTCCTCGTGCGCTCGTCGGCGGGCCGTGAGAACGACGCCACCAGCGCCGCCATGCCCAAAACGATCGCGAACAGCAGCAGTGCGCGTCTGATGTGCACCGTTCTGATCCTAGATTGCTGGACATTTGGCCTAGCCACGGGCCCTCCGGAAGTAAAGGTTCAGGCGGTTTAGGTCGATCTACGCGCAGAGGCCAGAGCCACGGTGTAAAGGCAAACCCGTCGTGAGGCGGGGACGCAAAGCTCCGGGGCTCCAATCGGGATTCGTCCCAAGAGGAGCCGGCCGAGCTGCCACCAAAGGTTCACCCATAGGCGGCTTGCCGCGGCAACTGGCACCAGACCAAACAAGAGTCACCTCAAAGGAGGAGACACATGCTGCGGAAGCTCCGTGAGCGCATTCACAACGGGCAGGAGGGGTTCACCCTCATCGAGCTGCTCGTCGTCATTCTGATCATCGGTATTCTGGCCGCCATCGCGCTGCCGGCGTTCCTTGGTCAGCGTCAGAAGGGTCAGGACTCCGAGGCGAAGTCGGCTGTTCGTAACATCGCCTCCCACATGGAGTCGTGCTTCACCAACGCCGAGACGTACACCGCCTGCGACGCGTCCCAGGACGTGACCGAGAGCGGCATCGAGCTCGGTGGCGGTGAGGGCGAGGTCGCGATCTCGGGTATGAGCGATGACGGCTACACGCTCAACGGCCTGTCGCGTTCGGGCAACACCTTCACGCTCGTGAAGAACTTCACCGCCGATCCGCAGGTCCTCCGGACCTGCGTCACGGCCGGTGAGGGAGGCTGCGGTAACGCCGTCGCCAACAACCGCTGGTAGAACCACAGCTTCACCACTCTGGTGACTTCGAAGGGCGGGCCTCCGGGCCCGCCCTTCGCCGTTCCTGAGCGCTTTCCAAAAAGCGCCGGTAGCGGATCCGCAATCGCACCTGTGGCCAATCGCCTCTGGGGCCCTCTAGAAGCACCCCGCCGCGGCCGAAGTACAGCTTGATGCCTTCCCGTGCGCGCGTTCAGGACCAGCGCGGCTTCACCCTGGTTGAGGTGCTGGTCGCGATCATCATCCTCATGGTTGGCATCCTCGGCGTGGTCACTCTGGTCGACGGTGCCAACGCCGTGACCTCGAAGACTCGCGCCCGCGAGGCCGGCACGAACGTCGCCCGCTCCGTGATCGAGGTGTCGCGTTCGATTCGCTACCGCGACCTGACCAACGCCTCGCTTGAGGATGCGCTGCTGGCGCGCCCTGCGCTCACGGACGCCGAGCCGGGTCTGGCCGGCTACCAGATCCTCAGCCGCGGCGTGACCTACACGATGACGCTCACAGTCTGCTCGCTCGACGACGCCAAGGACGATCTGGGCGACCACCTTGCCGGTGTGACCTTCTGCGCCGACAGCGAAGTCCTGCCCGCGGGTCAGCCGGCTCGTGACCGCAACCCGGATGACTACAAGCGCGTCCGCGTGAAGCTCGTCTGGAAGACCCGCAACACCGAGCAGAGCGTGACCCAGACGTCCTCGATCATCAACCCGGTCGGCGGCCTCGGCCCGTCCGTCACCGGCCTCACGATGACCTCCCCAGGCTCGAGCTCGAGCGACCCGCCGCTGCGAATCGACGCGGCCGTGGACAGCGCGGACTTCAGGGCGCAGACCTCCACCAGCGCCGCTGACGTGACCTGGTCGGTGGGCGGCGAGTCGCAGGGCAAGGCGGACGGAGCCGGGAACGTCTGGACCTTCCAGTGGAACTTCCTGAACCCCGACGGGACCGTCGCCTACTACGACTGCACCTACGTGGTCCAGGCCGACGCGTTCGACAATCAGGGCCGCGCCGGCGCACCGCGCGCGGTTAGCGTCGTGCTGAACCGAGCCCTGGCGCTGCCGGTGGCTGACCTCGCGGGAGGGCGAAACGGCAGCGGCGACCTCGTGGACCTCCAGTGGACGAAGAACCACGGCGAGTGCGACGTGGTGGGCTACCGCGTCTTCCGAGGCACCAGCCCGGACGGGGCGAGCATGGTCCAGATCACCTGCCTGGACCAGGATCAGCCCACCTACACCAGCGAGCCGAGATGCATCGACAACACCGCCGCGGCGGGCGTGGACTATTACTACCGGGTGCGGGGCGTCGACACGCTGGGCACCAGCACGCTCCGCTCGGGCGACTGGAGCGCCCCGCTCGCCGTGGGTTCCGCTCCCAATAGCGTTCCCAGCACGCCGCTCGGCGTGAGCACCTGCGTGGGCGGCGAGGTCGACTGCAACGCCCCGAACGGCCAGCCCGCTCCGACCAATGTGGTCGTGGTTCGCTGGGACGCTTCTACTGACAGCGACGGCACGGTCGCCTTCTACCGGATCTACCGCGACGGAGCCACGTACGCGGACCGCCACGACGTCTTCTTTCCTGGCGGCGGGCTTCTTGCGTGGATGGAGTTTTCGCAGCCCGATGGCCAGCAGCACAGCTACCGCGTCAGCGCCGTGGACGACGCCTTCGGCGAGTCGGCCCTGAGCGATCCGGTGGTGGCGCCTTGAGGCGCGCGGCCGCCGTGCTTCACACCGAGGACGGCTTCACGCTCGTCGAGGTGCTGCTGACCTCGGTGCTGATGATCGTCGTGCTCGGCGCCACTCTCACGACGCTGAACTCGTTCGAGAGCACTGTCAAGACGAACGAGCAGTTGAACGAAGCTCAGGACGAGACGCGCGCCGCGCTCGACCTGATGGCACGCGACCAGCGCAACCTTGCGAGCCCAACCCCAGGCCTGCCGAACGCGATCGACGTGAGCGAAGAGTCGGAGCTCGTTTTCCAGTCGGAGGGCAAGGCGAAGCCCGCCGGCAGTCTCAACGCGCAGAACACGACGCGTGTCCGCTACTGCCTCGACAAGCCGACGAACACGCTCTACCGCCAGATTCAGACCTGGACCACCGCCGTGCCGCCCGCTGTCCCCGGCGACGGCACCTGCCCCGGCACAGGCTGGACCAAGAGCCAAGCGCTCGCTACGCACGTGGTGAACGGCGAGCGGCCGATCTTCGCCTACAACGCGACCGAGCCCACCGAGATAACCGAGGTCAGCTCGCAGCTGTTCGTCGACGTAAACCCCGGTCGCGACCCGAGCGAGGTGAGTCTGCAGACCGCCGTGTTCCTGCGTAACCAGAATCGTGCCCCCACGGCCGAGTTCGAGTGGGCGCCGATGCCGGAGACCAACATCTTCCTCAACGCCTCGGCATCCGTCGATCCTGAGGAGAAGTCCCTCGCGTTCGAGTGGTTCGACCTGACCGCGAATAAGTCGGCCGGAGAGGGCATCGTCCTGACGTACAAGGCGCCGGCGCCCGGGCCTCGAGAGATGAGGCTGACGGTGAGGGACGCCACGCTGTTCACAACCAACACGCAGACGATCTGCGCGACCGGACCGGGAGAGACGTGCCCATGATCAAGAAGCTCCTCATAGGCGAGCGCGGGAACGTGATGATTACGTCGATCCTGCTCCTCTCGATCATGATGGCGCTGGGACTGGGCGCCGCGTCGCGCGTTGACACGCAGACCTCGCAGTCGCGCACCGAGCGCGAGCGCGAGTCTTCTTTCAACCTGGCGGAGGCGTCGCTTTCGGCGCAGACCTTCATCCTCGGCCGGCGTGGCACGGGCACGCTCGAGCAGCCCTACCCGGCTGACTGCAAGAGCGGGGCCTCCACGCAGTTCTTCTGTCCCAACGAGGATCAGCTGATGCGCAGCTACGAGGCCGAGTCCTCGCAGCAGGTGGACTTCGGCGACGGCACGGCGTGGATTACCCAGGTGCGCGACGACGCTGATGCGGCTGGCCAGCCGGTGCGGTTCTGGGACGACTCCTATCTGAGCGTGGCGAACTGGCCGCGCTACGACAAGGATGACAACCGCCACGTCTGGGTTCGTGCCGAGGCCACCGTGCGCGGGGAGACCCGCGCGATCGTGGCGTGGGTCCGCATCGAGGACCGGATCGTGTCGTTCCCGCAGTACGCGGTGCTCGCGGGGTACCTGCGCGGGGACAACTCCGGCGGCCATGGCGGCCGTCCGCTGGTGAATTCCACCGGCTCGCTTGGCGTCTCGGTGCGCTGCAGCCTGCCGCCGCAGTCGACCTGCATCGACCTCAACCCAACGAAGGGACCGCAGCTCCAGCCACCCGCGAAGTTCCAGCTGAACTACCCCAACCCCTCGGCCATCGGCTCCGACGAGCTGGCCGCGCTCGAGGAGGTGGCCAAGGCCAACGGCACCTGGTACGCGACCTGCCCGGCGAACCCGAACGGCAAAGTCGTCTATGTGAAGAACGCAGGCACCTGTGCCTACGGAAACAGCGCACCCGCCGCGCCGGGGTCCAGCGTGTGCTGCAACTCACAGACCAAGCCCGGGATGTTCGTGCTCGAACGCGGGACCGTGAACTTCGGCGGCAATATCGAGTTCTGGGGAGTCGTCTATAACGCCAACCTCGACAACTTGAGCTCCGAGCGGATGATCGAGACCTCGGGCACGTCGGCGATCCGCGGCGGCGCGATCGTGGACGGCAACGGCGGCGTCTACGCCGGCTCGAGCGGAGACAACATCGTCTTCTACGCGGCCGCCTTCCAAGACATCAGGGCGGCCGGCACGGCCGGCGTGGTCCAGAACACCTGGCGGGAGCTCGTGCCCGCGCAAGACGCCAACTAGCCGCCGCGGCGGTTAGCGTGCCGCGCGCATGGCGTCCGCCCCCGAGATCGTCGTAGCCGGCCTGTTCGGGGCGGTCATCGGCAGCTTTCTGAACGTCGTCGCGCACCGCGTGCCGCGCGGCGAGTCGCTGCTGAGCCCGGGTTCGCACTGCCCTGTCTGCGACGTGCCATTGAGGCCCTACGACAACGTTCCCGTCGTATCCTGGCTGCTCCTGCGCGGGCGCTGCCGGAACTGCGGGACGAGCATCTCGCCGCGCTACCCGCTGGTCGAGCTCGCCACAGCCGTCGCGTTCGCGGCGGTGGTGGCCGCGCGCGGCTTCGACGACGACCTCGTCCTTGAGCTGCCGTTCGTGGCTGCGTTGATCGCCCTGGCCGCCATCGACCTCGACCTCAAGCTGCTGCCCAACAAGATCGTCTACCCGCTCGCGGTGTACGGAGTGATCGCCACCGTGCTCGTGGACCGCGACGACCTCTTGGAGAACCTGATCGCGGGCGCTGCGGCTTTCGGATTCCTGCTCGCGGCGGTCGTGGCCTACCCGCGCGGCATGGGGATGGGCGACGTGAAGCTCGCGGGTGCGATGGGCCTCTATCTGGGCCTGTCCGTGATCCCGGCGCTGCTCGTGGCGTTCCTGTCCGGATCGCTGGTGGGGGTGATCATCCTCGCGCGCGAGGGCAGCGCGGGCCGCAAGAAGGCGGTCCCCTTCGGCATCTTCCTGGCGCTGGGCGGCATCGTCGGCGTGCTCGCCGGGCCGGAGCTAATCGACCTCTACGAGACGAACTTTCTCGACTAAAGGCTGAGCCCGTCCAGCATCCCTGGACATTTTGGGGCCGTCGTTAAGGGTGTCCAGCCGGGAGCCGATACCCCTTGCGTACGCCCATGAGTCTCTCCCTCCGTAAGAACTCCTCTGGTGGCACCGTCGGGCTGGATATCGACGGTCGCTACCTTGCGGCCGCCCAGGTCGAAAGCGGTCGCGTCGTCCGCGGCGCGAGCCTCGAGCTGCCGAGCGGCCTCGTCCGCGACGGCGAGGTGATCGACAGCGATCGCCTGGCCGAGGCGCTGAAGGCCTTCGTGGCCGAGGCCGGGCTTCCCAAGAGCGTCCGCCTCGGCGTTGCGAACCAGCAGATCGTGGTCCGCGTCGTGGAGCTGCCGCGCATCGAGGATCCGAAGGAGCGTGACGCCGCGGTCCGCTTCCAGGCGGCCGAGGCGATCGCGATGCCGCTAGACGAGGCCGTGCTCGATCACCAGATCGCCGGCTACACGGACGCGCCCGACGGTAGCGCGCGCATGCAGGTGGTGCTCGTGGCGGCTCGTCGCTCGATGATCGAGGCAGTGCTCGAGGCGGCCAAGAAGGCCGGCCTCAAGCCCGAGGGGATCGACCTTGACGCCTTCGCCCTCGTGCGAACGCTGGCCACCGCCTCGACCGGTCCGGACGACACGGCCCGCGTCTACTGTCACCTCGGCGGCGTGAGCAACCTCGCCATCGCCGTTGGCACCGCCTGCTTCTTCACCCGGCCGCTCGCCGCGGTCTGGGACGACGATGACGCGGGTGCGCGGCTGGCGGACGAGATCCGGCTGTCGATCGACTACTACATGACCCAGGGCCAGGCGAAGCCGGTCGGTGAGGTCGTGGTGTCCGGTCCCGGCTCGGTCGACGATCAGCTCGTGGAGAGCCTTGGCATTCATCTTGGGCTGCCGACCACGGTCGCGGCCCCGCTCGGCGTCCTCGACCCGTCCGCGCTCGTGGGCGGCGAGGATCCGCACCGCCTGACGGTGGCTGCCGGGCTGGCGATGGGGGCGGCGGCATGAAGGCCGTAAACCTCGTCCCGAGCGAGCACCGCCGCGCCCGTCCGAGCGGAGAGGGCTCCGGCAGCGCCTACGCAGTCGTCGGCGTGCTGGCCGTCCTGCTGGTCATGGCAGTGGCCTACGTGCTCACCACGAACTCGCTCAAGCAGAGCGAGTCGAAGGCCGCCTCGGCGCAGCAGGAGGCAGACGCGCTCGAGGCTCAGGCCGAGAAGCTCGGCACCTTCACAGACTTCGCTTCGATCAAGGACCAGCGCCTCGTGTCGGTGATCTCGACCTCGCAGACCCGCTTCGATTGGGAGCGCTTCATGCGCGAGCTGGCGCTCGTCATGCCCGAGGGCAGCTGGCTCCAGGACACCGAGGCGACGGTGTATGGCGACGACGACAGCTCGAGCGGCGCACCGGCTGACTCGTCGGCCCTGCCGACCGCGAACCCGTCCGCGACGCTCGTGGGCTGCACGCCGAAGCAGTCGGACGTCGCCACGATGATGAAGCGGCTGGAGCAGCTCTACCGCGTCAGCGAGGTCTCGCTCAACGAGTCCGCACGCGAGCTGAACGGCAGCACCGAGGTCACCCTCGAGAACTGCGGGAGTCTCTACAAGTTCGACCTGACCGTGTCCTTCGAGCCGGTGCCGCCGGCCAAGGAGGCCCCGCGTGGCGCCAGCACCGTGCCCGCGAAGCTCGGAGGTGGATCATGAGTCTGAGCGATAGGGATCGCAAGCTTCTGCTGATCATCGTGCCGGTCGTCGTCGTGGTCGCGTACTGGTTCCTGCTCCTGGCGCCGAAGCGCGAGGCCGCCACGGCCGCCAAGGACCAGCAGGTGACCCAGGAGCAGCGTCGCGACGCCGCCCAGGCGCAGGTGCGGACGGCCTCCGCGGCACAGAACGACTTTGGCGCCGACTACCGCGAGATCGTCCGCCTCGGTAAGGCGATCCCCGCGAGGGTCGACATGCCGAGCCTGCTCGTGCAGCTCGAGGGCGCGGCGGAGGGCACCGGCATCCGCTTCACGAAGATCTCCACGGGCGAGCGCGTGGCAGCACCGACGCCGACGCCGGCGCCGAGCACGGACTCCAGCTCGAGCTCCGCCTCGGGCACGACCCCGACCGCCGCCGGCGGCGAGGCCGCGCAGAGCGCACCCGGATCCTCCGCCGAGAAGGCGAACACCGCCGTGGCTACCTCGGACCAGGCGAGCACCGCCGCCGAGCAGTCCGGCGTGGACGCTCAGACCTCGACGACCACACGCGACGGCGGGCTCCCCGTTGGCGGTGGCGCCGGCGGCACGAGCGACGTCGCAACGGCCGCCGCACCGGTGGGCCTGGAGACGGTGCCGCTCCAGCTCGAGTTCGTCGGCGACTTCTTCCACCTGGCGGACTTCTTCCACGACGTGAAGCGCTTCGTCCACGTGGTGAACACGGATGTGGTCGTGAACGGCCGCCTCGTGACGATCGACGGCGTGAACTTCACGAGCGACCCGACCCTCTTCCCGCGCATCAAGGCCGAGCTGACGGCGACGGTCTACCTCGCGCCGAAGACGGAGGGCGCGACCGCCGGAGCGACTCCGCAGGGTCCGCCGACCACGACGCCGGCATCGACCACCCCCCCGGCCGACAGCGGCTCCACGCCCGCCCCGGCCCCGACCGCCGCTGCGACTCCGTAAGGACTGAGCCATGAATACCTTCTTCCTCGACCTCTGGCATGACCTGCGCGAGAAGCGGCTGTGGCCGGTCGCCGCAGTGCTGGCGCTCGCGCTGGTGGCGGTGCCCGTGCTGCTGGCGAAGCCCGCCGAGGAAGCGTCCGCCCCAGTGGTGGAGGCGCCGGCTCCGAAGGAGTTGAACAGCGACCAGCTGGCCGCGCTCGCACAGGTGAAGCTCGGCGAGGAGGAGTCCGGTGAGGGCTCGACGCTTGGCGTGTTCGATCCCTCGAACCCGTTCAAGCCGCCAAAGGGCGCGATCAAGAAGGAGAAGGTCTCTTCCAGCACCAACGCGGGCCCGAGCAGCGGCACGACCGGCGGCTCCGGTTCGGGCGGCAGCTCGCCCAGTGACCCGAGCGGCGGCACCGGTGGCGGCACCGGCGGCGGTACCGGCGGCACTGGCGGCGGCGGCGGCGGCGGTACGACCACGACGACCACCGCGTACAAGTACGTCGTCGACATCACCTTCACGGCCAACGGCCGCACCCGGCACATCAAGGGGCTCGAGAAGCTCGACATGCTGCCGAACCAGAGCTCGCCGCTCCTGATCTTCATGGGCGTCACGCCCCAGGGCTCCGACGCGGTGTTCCTCGTCGACTCGACGCTGACCGCAGCCGGCGAGGGCCGCTGCCGGCCGAGCGAGGCGGAATGCGCCTTCGCATTCATCGGTCCCGGCTCGAGGTACATGTTCACCAACGAGGCCGGCGACAGCTACGAGATCAAGATCGACGAGATCCGCAAGGTGCAGATCTCGGCCGGCGGCGCGAGCGCCAAGGCCGGCAAGGCGACGGGCTCCAGGGCGCGTGCCGCCGTGGGTCCGGCGCGACGCTTCGTGCCGCCGATCCTGGCCGACCTCGTCGTCGTGGCCAGCCAGAGCCTCGAAGGCTCAAATACTGAGACAGAAAGTCGATAGGGAGAGGGCATGCGACGCATCACCATCACATCGCTTGCCGCCGCGGCCCTCCTCATGGTGCCGTCGGTGGCCGGAGCCCAGGCCGCCGAGGCGGCCAAGGCACCCACGATCACCCGCGTTACGCCGATGCGCATCAGCGTCGGCGGGCTGCTCACCCTGCGTGGCCGGAACTTCAAGCCGGTGCGCGGGAAGAACACCATCATCTTCCGCTCGGCGAGCGGCCGGACCGCTTTCGCGAAGCCCCGCCGGGCGAGCCGCACGAAGCTTGTCGTGCGCATTCCCGCGTCGGTGGCCCGTCTGCTTGCTGTTGGAGCCAGGGGCCAGAGGCCGACCCGCCTGAAGCTCAGGGTGCTTGCCGGCAAGTTCTCGAAGTTCACGCCGCGGCGCCTGTCGCCGGTCGTGACCGGCATCGGCAGCGGTGACGGTGGCGGCGGACCGGGCGGCGGCGACCCCGCTGTGGTCTGCAACAACTCCGCCGATCACGATGGCGACCTGCTCCCGAACACTCAGGAGCTCGCGCTGGGCCTCGATCCCTGCATCGCTGACACCGACGGCGACTCCGTCGGGGACGGCTATGAGTACCAGTCCGCCGTCGATCTCAACCACTACCCGAGCTCGACCCCGCTTCCCTATCCCGGCAAGCGGCCGTATCCGAACCCGCTCGACCCGGGCGACGGTGTGCCGAACGGCACGGACTACGATGGCGATGGCCTGACGCTCCGCGAGGAGTACCAGCTGTGGGTGAGCTACTCGGCCGACGGCACCCGGCGCTCGTCGGCTCCCACCACCCTCTCGGGCCTGCTCTACAGCGACGGGCTGCAGAAGTCGCTTCAGCCGGCGCCGGCCGCGCCCGCTGCCGGCACGCTCGACAACTGGGTGCTGGACGGTGACCAGAACGGCGTGCTCTCCGATGACGAGCGCGACGCCGACGCCGATGGCCTCGGCAACTGGGACGAGATCCGGGGCCGCATGACCGAGGCCTGGTGGGTCGCGCAGCACGACGGCAAGAACGAGCCGAGGGAGTCCGCGTACCCCGGCATCGACTTCCTCGACATGGAGGACACGGCGCCTGCCTACAACGCGCACGTGGATCCCGACATGGACGGCGACGGCGTGCTCGACGGGGCCGACGACAACGATCACGACGGGCTCACGAACCAGTTCGAGGTGAACCGCCCGGTCGACTGGATGGCCGATGCCGGGTTCGCTCCGCCGGTCTTTCCCGCGCCGAACGCCTGGGCCTACGTCAACCCGTTCAACCCCTGCAAGCCGTACAACTCGGAGCGCTGCCACTCGCACCCGCCCTTCGGCTACTACGACAGCGACGATGTTCCGCCCATCGGACCCAACCCGCCGGCCGGGTATCCCGGAGTCCATCCGGTCACGCCCGACGGCTGATCACCAGCCCCTCCCAGCAGTTCCTCCTCCAACCTGGCGCCCGCACCCTCTAAGTAGGGTGTGGGCGCCATGTCGTTGCGCTTCGTAACAGCGGGCGAATCCCACGGGCCGGGACTCACCGCGATCGTCGAGGGCCTTCCGGCCGGCCTCGCGCTGCGCCCGGAGGACATCGACCGCGACCTCGCCCGGCGCCAGCTCGGGCACGGCCGCGGCGGGCGCATGAAGATCGAGCAGGACCGCGCCCAGGTCACGGCCGGGGTCCGCCACGGGCGCACTCTCGGCAGCCCCGTGGCGATGTGGATCGAGAACCGCGACTACCAGAACTGGGAGGAGCGGATGAACCCCTGGCCGGTCGAGGCCGAGGTGGAGGAGGTGCACCTCCCGCGCCCCGGCCACGCGGACCTCGCCGGCATCCAGAAGTTCGGGCACACCGATGTCCGCAACGTGCTCGAGCGCGCGTCGGCGCGTGAGACCGCGGCGCGGGTGGCCGCGGGCGCTCTCGCGAAGGCCTACCTGCGCGAGCTGGGCGTGGAGGTGCGCTCGCACGTGACGCGCATCGGCACCGTCACGGCGCCGGCCGGCGACGGGCTGAGCGCGGCGGACTTCGACGGCGTGGACGAGTCACCCGTTCGCTCGCTTGACGCGAGCGCGAGCGAGGCGATGGTGGCGGAGATCGACGCCGCGCGGAAGGCGAATGAGTCCCTCGGCGGCGAGTTCGAGGTGATCGCGTTCGGCCTGGTGCCCGGGATCGGCTCGCACGTCTCCTGGGAGGCGCGCCTCGACGGGCGGCTCGCGCAGGCGATCATGTCGATCCAGGCGCTCAAGGGCGTGGGCATCGGCGACGGCTTCGCGCTGGCCGAGCGGGTGGGCTCGAGGGCCCACGACGAGATCTTCTGGTCGGACGAGAGCGGCTACAACCGCGAGACCAACCGCGCGGGCGGGATCGAGGGCGGTATGACCACGGGCGACCCGGTCGTGGTGGTCGGCGCCATGAAGCCGCTGCCGACACTCACGAAGCCGCTGCGCTCGGTGGACACCGAGACCAAGGAGCCCGCTCAGGCGCTGCGCGAGCGCACCGACTCCTGCACGGTGCCCGCCGCCGGAGTGGTGGGGGAGGCGATGGTGGCGCTGGTGCTCGC
>Ga0126306_10000979_pt1 | contig 14727 bp, 13 predicted proteins | sample Plot27_FD_92592 | JGI IMG/M metagenome (GOLD analysis project Ga0126306, IMG submission 92592) | Serpentine soil microbial communities from UC McLaughlin Reserve, CA, USA - Plot27 | ecosystem: Environmental > Terrestrial > Soil > Grasslands | place: USA: UC McLaughlin Reserve, Lake County...
AGCATGATGTCAGCGAGATGATCGACCTGCGCCTGAAGAGCTTCGCGGCGCCGGATCAGACGATCGAGCTTCCACTGCTCAAAGCGCAGATCGTCGAGCTCGGTGACTTCACGGTCGGGTACGTCGTCCACCAGCCAGGCTGGAGCTGGTCCGAGCACGTGCGCCCGAGCGTGGGCGGAGAGTGGTGTCAGGCGCACCATGTCGGCGTGCTGCTTTCCGGGCGGACCGCAGTCCGGCTCGAAGACGGAAGGAGCTACGAGATCGCCCCGCTCGAGGTCGTCGACATCCCGCCCGGGCACGACGGCTGGGTCATCGGCGACGAACCGGCGGTCATGCTCGAGTGGGCCGGTCTCCACACGTTCGCCGGGCCGGCATTGAGCAGGGGACGAACGCTCGCGACGCTGCTCTTCACGGATCTCGTCGAATCCACGCCGACCGCCGCGAGGCTCGGTGACCGTGACTGGCGCGAGGTCCTCACGGGGCACTTCGCTGCCGCCCGTTCGGCGCTCGATCGGTTCGGCGGGCGCGAGATCGCCACGACGGGAGACGGGATCCTGGCGACATTCGACGGCCCGGTAAACGCGCTCGGCGCCGCGGAGGCGATCAGGGAGGCCGCGACCCGCCATGGCCTTCGCGTCCGCGCGGGGGTGCACGTCGGCGAGGTGGAGTTTGCGGGCGGTGACGTCCGCGGCGTCGCCGTTCACGAGGCCGCCCGGATCATGGGCAAGGCCGCGGCGGGTGAGATCCTCGTCTCCGAGGCGACGCGCGCCCTCGCACACCCGTCGGGATTCGCATTCGACGACAGAGGCCCGCACACGCTCAGGGGCCTGGAAGGCGAGCGGCGTCTCTACGCCTTGCTCGCCAACCGGGGCGCGAACGCTTAGCGGGCCTGCTCGCCGCCGGCGAGCGCGCGGAGTCGTATGGGGATCCTGCCCCGGGACGACCACTGACGCTGGCGAGGCGGTTGGCGGCCGGCCGGAGCCCTCAGCCGATCTGCTCCGCCAGCTCGACGATGATCCCCTCCGGGCCGCGGACATAGCAGAGCCGATAGATGTCTCGGTAGTTCTCCACCTCGCCAACGAGCTCCCCGCCGCGCGCTCGCACGCTGGCGACGGCGGCGTCGATATCGTCGACTGCGAATGTGACATGGCGGATGCCCGGAGTGTTCGCCGGCGCGTGCCGGTCGCCGCCCCGGCCCGACGGGGCGTGAAACTTCGACAGCTCGAGCCGTCCGTGGCCATCAGGGGTCTCCAACATCGCGATCTCCGAGCGGACGCCCTCGAGACCCACCACGCGGTCCACCCAACCGCCCTCGACCGATCCCTCGCCCTGCAGCTTGAGTCCGAGCTCGACGAAGAACGCCGTCGCGGCGGCGAGGTCGTCGACCACGATGCCCACGTGATCCATGCGTTGGATCGTCATGCGCTCGACGGTAACGGAACGACGGCCACAGCTACAGCGTCTCTCGGTTGCCGATCGGCTGGTGGGAACGCGCCGCCCGTTGGTCTGAAGAGACCAGCGATGAGTTGCTCGGCTCAATCGGGTCATAGCTGGGTACGCGAGCCTATGGAGGACGCTCAGTGAGACGACTGTTCCTGCATAGCTCGCCGGCCCGCGCGCGGGCGGCCTGACGGACCGACGACGGCCCTGCACGCGCGCGACCAGCTCGCAGTCGTGCATCACGAACAGGACTGTCTTGCCCTCGCCGTTCAGCGTTGAAGAAGCTCGAACATGTCCGCCGACGTGACCGTGTCGAGGTTCCCGGTGAGCTCGTCTCGGCAAGCACTCGGATCGCATGTTCGCGTCCGTTCCTTTGGCGAATCTCCTATGTCGCAGTCCGCGCCAGGACCGCCTCGGCGATCGTTTCCCAATCGGCTCGGTCGACGCCGTGGCCGGCTCGCTCCAGGATCAGCAGCCTCGCTTCTGGGATCTCGTCGGCCAATGCCTGCCCGTGCTCTGGCGGGAACATCGGATCGGCCGTGCCGTGGATCACGAGAGTCGGCGCGCTGATCGACGACAGCGGGGCGTCCGGCACGTCGCCCTCCGTGAGCAGGCCGTGGTTCTCGGACGACGCGATGTTGCGGGCGCGCTCGACATCGCGACGGACGAGCTCGCGGATCCCGGTCTCGTCGAATGGCCGCTCGCCTCCCGCGAGCATGCGCTGATAGCCGACCAGGTACTCGATCACCGACCCTTTGTCCGACCAGTCAACCTCCGCGCTCGCGAGAAATGCGCGGTAGCGCTCGGTCGCCGTCGGGAGCGAGCGCCCTACTAGCTTCGCCGGAGAGGTGCTGATGAGAACGAGCGAGCGAACCCGAGCACGGAAGGCAAGCGCAAAGAGCTGGGCGAAGGCGCCGCCCGCCGAGACGCCGGCCACGTGAGCAGCCGGGATCTCGTAGGCGTCGAGCACGCCAAAGGCGTCGGCGACCAGGCCGGCGCCTGTGTAGTCGGGATGTCCGGGCTCGCAAGTGACCGAGCGACCGGTGTCGCGGTGGTCGTAGCGGATCACGAACCTGCCGCCGTCGGCGAGCATCCGGCAGAACCCCTCCTCCCACCAGAGCATCGAGCCGCCGATGCCCATCACAAGGAGGATCGGCGGGTCAGCCGGGTCGCCGAACGGCTCCGTGCAAAGCTCGACGCCGTTGACTTCGATCATCCGCTCAGCCAACCAACCCGGCCCCTCCGTGCGGAACAGAAATCATGCGAACCCGAACGGGCACAGGACTCACGGCGTGACTTTGACGCGTGCGTTTCGTAGTACGACGCTACCTCGCCAGCTCGCTCGTAATCTTTCACCCCGGGCGTCGGTGTGCGCGGAGGGCCGGGTGTTGATCGCGTGCGTCGCTGCTTAACCGGGCTTTCTCAGGTCGTTACGGAAATTCCTCGCCCCGCACGCCCAGCGAGACCCAAACGTCGTCGCCGACAGTCGCCACGTCGCGTGGCGCGCCCGGCAGCTCGATCCGCGCGACGACCTGATTCGTCTCGGGATCGATTCGGACGAGTGTCAGCTCCGACCAATTTGCCGCCCACACGCCACCCGCGCCGGCAGCGACGCTGAAGAGGCCGCTTTGAAGGCCCGAGCGCGAGACATCGATGTTCTTGACCACGCGACGCGTATCGGGATCGATTCGTGACACCGTCGAAAACGTGTTGCTGCCGACCCACACAGCGCCTTCGCCGGCCGCGATACCGAACGGTCGACTGCGAACGATGATCGTCTCCGGCCGCGCGACGCCCGGCCGAATTACGGAAACGGTCGCCTCGTCGGAGTTCGCGACCCAAAGCGCCCCGAAGCCGAACGCGGCCACGAGCGGGTCGGCGCCGACGCGGATCGAGTCCTCTACCCGTCCGCTTTTGAGGTCGATCCTGCTGACGGAGTTCACGAGCCGATCGACGGCCCACAGTGACCCACCGCCAACGGCAACGCCGATCGCACGCGACCGCACACGAAACCGCTTGGTGAGCGTGACGCTGCGCGGGTCGATCTGCCAGACGAACGGCGCGTCCCACCCCGACGCGTACACGTTCCCACGCTCGTCGAGCGTGAGGAAGCCGACCGACGGGAGCCGGCCAATCGTCTGCGTCGCCCCCGTCTCGCGCGTCACTCGCGAGACCGTGCCGTCGCGTTCGTTCACGACCCACACGTGCTCCGCGGTCGCCGCGATGGCGCCGGGGAGGCGGCCGACGCGGATGCTCTGCACGATCTCGTTCGTCTTCGGATCGATTCGCACGATCGTGTTCGGGCCGAGAGTGAGGTCGCGACCGCCGTTCATGAGGCGTACGCCCGCCACAGCAGCGGCGACGACGCCTGCGGCGAGCGCAATGGCGAGCAAGCGGCGGCGGCGTGAGTGCGGCGCGCGTGCGGCATCGGCGACGAGCGTCTCGTCCTGCTCGAGGATCTGCCCGTCGCGCTCGGGCCGACGCCGGCCCGGTTCGGTCCGGCGCTCATGGCCGACGCGAGCAGCAATCGCCTGCGAACGAAAGTCAACGTCGAGCGAGCCCTCCTGGCGGAGAATCGATCGCTCCAACTCCTGCAACGCCTTGCTCGCCTCGAGCCCCAGCTCGTCATGCAGCAACTGGCGCGTCTGTCGATAGACCTCGAGCGCGTCCGCCTGCCGGGCCGAGCGGTATAGGGCGAGCATGAGCTGACCGCGCAGCCGCTCTTGGAGTGGGTTCGCCTCGACCAGCGCCTCGAGCTCGGGGATCGCCTCGGCGGCGCGACCGAGCGCGAGATCCGCCTCGATCCGCTCCATCACAGCCCCTAGCCGCAGTTCCTCGAGCCGCCGGATCTCCGCTTGCGCAAACTCGAGCGGTGCCAGGTCGGCAAGTGCCGGCCCACGCCAGAGCGCCAGCGCCTCGCGTAGCGTCGAGGCCGCCGACAGTGCGTCACCCTCTGCCAGGGCCCTCCGGCCCTGCGTAAGCAAGCGTTCGAACCGCGTGACATCCACCCGCTCCGGGTCGACGCGCAGCACGTATCCGGGCGGCCGCGTGACGACGACTCCACCGTCACCGTTCGACGCGCGGCCGTTTGCCAGCTGGCCCCGCAGCCGCGAGATCCCGACCTGGAGCGCATTCGCGCTCGTCTTCGACGCATCGCCGCCGAACAGCTCCTCGATCAATCGCTCACGCGGAACCACCTCGTTCGCATGCAACAGCAGCAGGGCCAGCAGCGAACGCTGCCGTGCACCGCCGAGGCGCAGCGGCCGCCCTTCTTTCCAGACCTCGAGCGGGCCGAGCAGACGGAACTCGAGCGTCGCGGCCGACAGCGTCATCGCCCGATTATGCGAGGGCTGACGGCAGTTGTCAGCCGGCCGACAGGGTCTCGTAAGGCTCCCTGGGCATCCTCGGCGCGCAAACGCAACGCAACACGACGAGGAGGAAGAGCAATGCGTAGGAAGATCCTCATGGCGGCCGTGCTGGTCGGAGTCGCGTCCACGGCTGCGGCTGCAGTACCGGCTCAAGCGCACGAGGGCCACGCGAGTTGCGCGGCGTTCGGTCAAACAGTGTCCGAAAACGGGCAGACGGCCCAACCTTGGGGCCAAGTGGTCTCAACGAGCGCGCGAGCTGGCTTCAATAGCGCCCTCGTCGCCGAAGCTCACACGTTGGAGGGCCTTTGTGAGCCAAAGTCGTAGTCGGCGCGTCCGAGTCTGCTCAAGCATCACTCCGCGGCCGAACGGGATGAATGCGAGCGTCGCCTCGCACTCGTTCGTCAACTGCGGTCGGACATTCCTGAACCCCGAAGGGGTTTGACATGAACTTCACGAGAACCACCTCACGGCTGCGGTCGGCGCGGCCGCCCGACTCCTGCTCGCCGCGGTGATGACGCGAGGCGATGGCCGCCCTCCGCCGCTCCGATTCTCAGGATGGCTTCGCCGCAGCCGGTTCCGGCGTTCCGCCCGTCTCGGTGGCGGGCCGCGCCGGCTTGGCCCCCGCCTCGTCCGCTCCCTCCGCGGCCGCTGGAGCGCTCGTAAACCCCACCCGTCTGTGGCTGCCGTCGCAGAAGGCTTGTTTTGCGACGCCCCGCAGCGGCAGAGGGCGAGCCGGGTGTCCTCGCGGATCACCTCGCCCTCGGGCCCGACGATCTGTAGGCGGCCGCGCACGAAGAGCGGCCCGTTCGGACGCGGCTCGACCGTCGTCTCCACCGCCGCCTCCTCTTGGGCGTCGCCGTCGAGCCTGCGGAAGTGCAGCGCCCCCGTCGGGCAGGTCAGGATCGTCTGCGCGATCGCATCCGGATCGGCGGCGTCGACGTCCATCCACGGCGGCGCCGACGGCCTGAACACGCTGCCGAGAGCTCGGTAGCAGTTGCCGCTGTGGATGCAGAAGCGCGGCTCGCATTGGACCTCGATCGCGTCGTTCCGGTAGACCCGTCGCGGCCCGCGCTGCGGCCTCGGCGGAGGTTGCTCGCTCATCGCGCCGCCACCAGGTCGGCCTGCTCGGGATGCCGTTCGAGATAGGCGCGAACGAACGGCCAGATCAGCACGAGCGCGAGTCCGCGTCGGCGAATGTCCTCCAGCGCGCCGGCGACGAGCCGGGAGGCAACGCCTTCTCCTTCGAACGCCGGGTCTACCTCCGTGTGGCTGAGCGTCAGTTGCTCGGGCTCGGGATGGTAGGCGATGACGCCGACGACCTTCGCTCCGATGCGAACCTCGTATCGCCGTCTCTCCGCGTTGTCATGGGTGGTCAACTCGTCGAGGCGGACATCGACGCTCATTTCACTATCAGGACGTCGCAGTCGGCCTCGTGCATGACCCTCGTGCTGACGGAGCCGAGGACGAGCCGCTCCACGGTGCCGAGCGAGCGTGCCCCTAATCAGCTCGGCCTCGTAATGCTTCACCGCCTTCAGGATCTCGTCGGCCGGGTCGCCGACGGGCGCCAGGCCGGTGGCCGCGATTCGCTCGCGCCCGAGCGCATCCCGCGCGGCGTACAGGACCTGGCGCTGCTCCTCCTCGTCCTTCGGATCCGCATACCCGGTGTAGGGCGGATCGCGGTAGATGGGCCGCGCCACGGTCACGAGCGCGACCTCTGCCCCCTCCTTCAGAAACCCCGCAACGCGATCGAGCGCGCGCCGGGAGACCTCGGAACCGTCGACGGCGATCAGGATCCGGGGCGCCACGCTACCCCTCGCCGCCGTGCTCGAGGAAGTAGGCCTCGCGGGCGAGATGCAGCGGGCCGTCGAAAAGCGGCAGCCATTGGCCGAGCATGGTCGAACGGACCGGGTCGTTGACGAGCTCATGGACCGACGCACCCGCGGCGCGCCCCTCGAAGAAGAACACCACCTCGTGGTCAGAGAGGAAGATCCCCTGCCGCTGCGCGACCCGCTCCCGCTCGCCGCTCGTCGCCGCCCTCTCGAGCAGCTCGAGGGCCTGCTCGCGCGCCCCGGGCCTCAGTGCGGCGATGAGCACGACGCGTTCCATCTGCGGCGAGTCTATGACCGCTGGCGCCGCGGCACGCCTCCAGTACTCGAACCGCTTGAGTGAGCCTCAGTCGCTGAGGCCGATCTGCTTCAGGAACGTGACGAGGTCGTACATCAGGTTCTCCTCGACGATCTGCCCATCGTCCCACTTGGCCACGGTGTAGAAGTCGACCTCGAACGACTTGCCCGTGGGCGGGATGTCGCTGCCGTCGGGGCCCTTCATCGGACCCGTCATCGTGCCCGTGAAACGGGCGATCGAGCACGTCCAGTCGCCTGAGGCCAAGAACACCTTGTACGGCCTGTTGTCGAGCTGCTGGTCGGGAAAGGTCTCCCAGAACGCGATCGACTCCGCTGTATGGTCCTCGATCCCGATGGTCGGATCGGGCTGCCCGGGCCAGCGGACGACCACGTCCGGCTTGTGCCGCTGCCTGAAGACCTCGACGTCCTGCGCATTCCAGGCGTCGTCGAGCGTCTGCATCAGCTCCGCGTTTCGCTCTTCGGTCGTCGTCGCCATCGCTCCTCCTACATTCGCGTTGGCCGGAATCGTCCCGGGTACGGTATCGCCCGGGTACCGAGTACACCACGAGCCTGAGGCGGCTTTCGCCGGCATGCTCGCCGTGACGGCGGTCGCACGAGGAGGAGCAAGATGAAGATCACGATCATCGGCGCCGGCAACATGGGGCGCGGTATCGGCACACGCGCGATCGGGGGCGGCCACGACGTAGAGATCCTCGATCGCGACCCGGCCGAGGCGCGGGCGCTCGCCGATCAGCTCGGCGGCTCGGCCAGCGTGCTCGACCCCTCAGCGGCGTTTGGCGGCGAGATCGTCGTCTTCGCCGTCTACTACCCTGGCATCAAGGAGGCCGTCCAGCAGTACGCGGACCGGCTCGGAGGCAAGGTCGTCGTCGACATCACGAACCCGGTCGACACCAACACGTGGGACAGGCTGGCCACACCGCCGGGTAGCTCCTCCGCCGAGGAGGTCGCCCAGCTCGTCCCCCAGGGCACCCCGGTCGTAAAGGCGTTCAACACGACCTTCGCGCCGACATTGCTTGCGGGCGAGGTCGAGGGCCAGCAGCTCGACGTCCTGATCGCCGGCGACGACGATGCCGCGAAGCAGAAGGTCTCGCAGCTCGTCGCGGACGGAGGCCTGAGGCCGATCGACGTCGGACCACTCGGCCGGGCGCAGCAACTGGAGCAGCTCGGCTTCCTGCACATCTCGATCCAGGAGCCGCTCGGCCTCGGCTTCGGGAGCTCGATCAAGGTCCATCCGTAGCCCAGCGAACCAGAGGCGAAACGAGACGAGATGAGCACGGAGCGGCAATGACCATGGACGCACAGGCCAGCGAGCCGCCGGTCTTCAAACGCATCCTCTGCGGCGTCGACGGCACACCGGCGAGCCTGGTCGCGATCCGGCAAGCACTGCGGCTTCAAGATGAAGGTGGAAGCGTTGTCCTCTCCGCGGTTGCGAACCTCGCTCAAGCGGCGCAAGCGGGCATAGCCGCGGCGCACGCGGCGCAGCTTCTGCAACATGAGGCCGAGGCAGCCCTGGCCGAAGCGCGCGCGATCGCGCCTTCGGCCAAATCGACGCTCGTGGACGGCGACCCGGTCGCCGTGCTGCTCGAGCAGGCTAAGGGCGAGCGGGCGACGCTGATCGCCGTCGGCTCGCACGGGCGCCGGCGCACGGCTGGGCTCCTGCTCGGCACCGTTGCCGCGAGGATGCTCCGCGACGCGACCTGCTCAGTGCTGGTCGCCCGGGCGGCTCGTGACCCCGAGGCCTGGCCGCAAGCGATCGCCGTCGGAGTGGACGGTTCGGCTGAGTCCGCGGCCGCATTCACAGTGGCACATTCCATTTCCGAGCGGTTCGGCGCAAGCGTTCGCGCCCTCGCGTCGGCGAAGGATCACCTCGACCGCGAAGCCGCCCAGGCGATCGCACCAGAGCTCGAGGAGCAAGCCAAGCCCGCCGTTGACGTTCTCGTGGCGGCGTCGGAATCCGCCGACCTCGTCGTCGTCGGGAGCCGCGGTCTGCACGGACTGAAGGCACTCGGGAGCGTGAGCGAACGAGTAGCGCACCAGGCGCGCTCGGCGGTGCTGGTCGTACGTCGGGGAGACACGTAAGAGCCGGCGGTGGACGCGCTCCCCAGTGTGGAGCCGGCGGGCGCCGACGCGAGCTTCGGCGTCACTCGCGTCGAGGTGAGCGGCTTCAGGAGCGCGCGTGACGTCGCCTTTTCGCCGGGGCCGCTGTGCGCGCTGGTCGGCGAGGCAAACGCCGGCAAGTCCAACCTCCTCGCGGCGATCCGCGCCGTTCTCGATCCCGCGGCAGCTCCTCTTACCGCAGCCGACGTGCCGAAAGACGGCGATGGAGAGGTCTCGATCAGGGTGCGCCTCGCGGACGGCCGCACGGCCGCGCTCGAGGCGAGCCCGGGGCAAGACGCAGTCACGGTCGGCGCGAACCCACCACCCCTCCTCTTTCTGCCCGCCGAAAAGCGAGCCGGCCCATTGCCTGCCGCCTGGACGACGAGGAGGAAAGGGCGCGCCACCAGTGTCTTCAAGCGGGCGTTCGCCCGGCACACGGCTACGCCGGGAGCACAGGCGCTCGCTGTTCTCGACGCGGTCGAGTCCTGCAGCTCGCATGGGCTCGGCGGTCTTCTGCTTCTGATCGAGGAGCCGGAGCTCTATCTACGCCCGCAGGCGCAGCGGTATCTCTACCGCCTCCTGCGCGAGTTCTCGCTCGTCGGGAATCAGGTGATCTACTCGACGCACTCGCCGGCCTTCCTCGACGTCACGCGAATGGACGAGCTCGTCTTCGTCGAGCGCCTCGTCGGCACGGGGACGCGCGCCCTCCAGCCGGAGCCGGTTTCCGCCGACGAGGACTTCCGCGTAATGACGGAGTTCGACGCTGCCCGCAGCGAGCTCTTCCTCGCCCGCGCAGTCGTCCTCGTCGAGGGTCTGACCGAGAAACTCGTGCTCCCGTTCGTGTTCTCGGCGCTCGGGTACGACGTCGACCGGGAGGCGATCTCGATCGTCGAGTGCGGCGGTAAGCCGAACCTGCCGCTGTTCGCGCGCATCTGCCGCGCGACCGGCGTCTCCTTCGTCGTCGTCCACGACAGCGACAGGAAGACGAGCGGCAGGCTCGCGCCAGCCGAGCAGGCCCTGAACGCGCTGATCGCCGAGACGGCCGGCGAGGAGCGCGTGATCGTGCTCGACCCCGACTTCGAGGCGGTCGCCGGGCTCAGCGGGCATAAGCGCAAGCCGGAGCGGGCCTGGCGTGAGTTCGCCGAGCGCGCCGCCGTAGACATGCCCGGCGAGCTCGTCGTCGTCGCCGAACGCGCGATCTCCTTCGTCCGCGCCTACGCCGAGGCCCGCCGGTGAACGGGCACGTCCATCACGCCGGACGCGCGCAGGGGCATGACCACCTTGGCGCATTACGGCCATGCAGAGTGTACCGGCGCCGCTTCTGGATCAACCTGATCCTCGCCGTCGATTCTGCAGGGCATCCCGGCCCCAACCGTAGTGGAGCCGGGATGCCGCCGGGAGACGATCAGCAGGAAAGAGCAGCGGGTTGCTCGGCGCCGACACGTTCCCCGACGTGTCGACCGCACCGAGCACGATCTCGGTCGGGCCGGGCGACCGGCAGTACGTGATCGACGCCCCGTACCCGATCACGCCGTCCGGGGTCAGCTCGCCGTTCAGGTAGATGCCGAGGCCCCATCGGAAACGCCAGCTTTCGATCCCTGCCAGGATGGTCACGGATCCGCGAGCGCGCGCAGGGCGGCGTCTCCCGCGTCCTCAAGGGACAATGTCGCGCCGCGCTCGACTTCTGCTGCGAACGTGTCGTCGCCGAGAGCCGCCTGACCCTCCTCCAGGCTCCGTGAGAACAGGGACTGCTCGAAATGTTCCCGCGTCGACCCGAGCACTTCGTATGTGCGGTTGGCGGCGCCGACGAGGACGGCGACGTGGTGGTATTTCCTGCGGGCCGCCGCGATGAAGACGGCGCCGTCGATACATGCCGCAACAACCATCGTCGCGCCGACCGCGAGGCTCTCGCGGAGTGCGAGCTCAAGCGTTGCAGCGGCCCCTTCGACCTCCCCCATCTGCAGCTTGGCGCTCGCGACGTTGGTGAGTGCGAGCGCCGAGCCCCACCGATCGCCGAGCTCACTTCGAATGTCGCTGCTGCGCGTGCAGAGCTCGACCGCGGTCGCCCAGTCGCCTGCCTGAAGCGCCTGGTCCCCGAGGTTGTTGAGTGCGATGGCGCCGTTCCAGCGGTCACCAATTCGCTCGGCCAACGTTGCCAGCTCGACGTAGATCGCTGCGGCGGTCGCGTTGTCCCGCGCCGAGGCAGCGGCCTTTCCACGCTCACGAAGGGCATCGGCCATGCCCTGCTCGTCACCGGCGCGCACGAACGCCGCGTACGCGTCATTCGCGTGCTGTGATGCCGCCGCCGCGTCGCCCAGTCGTTCGCACACGTTCGCTCCACATTCGTGCACGCGGCCGACCAGGCTGTCGGAGAGTCCTTCCGATCGGGCGAGGGTTTCGTCGACCCACATTCGCGCCTCGGCGAAGCCACCGCGAAGCCAAAAGAAGAATCTCAGGTTCCCGATGATCCGTGCGGCGATCGCCGGGGTATGGTCGAGACCGAAGCGGACTGCGGCGCGGACGTTGTCGTAGTCCTCGGCGATCCGATCGCCCCACTCCTGCTGGCCCGGCCCGCGCCGAAGCTGTGGATCTGCTCTCCGTGCCAATGCGGCCAACGCCTCGGCGTGGCGCTGCTGCAACTCAACATGTGACGGTAGCCTCTCGAACCGCTCGAGGGCGAAATCGCGAATGGTCTCGAGCATCCAGTAGCGCGACCCGAACGGCGTGGTGCGCCGCCGCACGAGGCTCTTGTCGAGAAGAGACTGCAACGTGTCGGCGTCTGCTCGACAGATCTCCTCAGCTGCCTCGAATAAGCAGCCGCCGGCAAACACCGCGAGCGATGCGAAGAGCCGCTGCTCGGCGGGTTCCAGGAGGTCGAACGACCATCCGATCGTTGCGCGAAGCGTCTGCTGGCGCGCGTCCGTGTCACGGCCGCCTTTCAGCAGATCGAGGCGGCTCGACAAGCGCTCGAGGAGCTGCTCGGGCGAGAACAGCGCCGTCCGTGCCGCTGCCAGCTCGAGTGCGAGCGGGAGCTCGTCCAGCCGCCTGCAGATCTCGTCGACAGTCGACGTCGCCTCGAACGAGGCGTCTACCTGGCGGGCGCGCGCGACGAACAGTTCGCGAGCGTCGCCGGGCGAGAGCGACGGTACCGCAACTGTGTGCTCGGCCTGAATCCGTAATCGCTCACGACTCGTAACGACGACGGTGGGCCCCTCGGCCTCGAGGTGCCGGGCGATGCTCTTCGCCACGTCGGGCAGTAGATGCTCGGCATTGTCGTAGAGGAGCAGGAGACGCTTGCCGACTGTCGCCGCGGCGAGAACATCGCCGACCTCACGACCGGCTTGCTCCGCTACTCCGAGCGCGCTTGCGGTCGTCGCCGGCACGACTGCGGGATCGCGGAGCGTCGCGAGCGGCACCCACCACAACCCGTCTGGAAACTCGTCAGCGGCCTCCGCAACGGCCTGCAGCGCGAGACGCGTCTTCCCCGTTCCGCCAGCACCGGTGAGCGTGACCAGGCGAACGTCTCGACGCGTCACAAGGTCGACGACCTCCCTCACCTCGGACCGGCGGCCGAGGAACGGCGTTGCCGGAACGGGCAGGTTCGTGCGGTAGAGCGACGTGAGCGGGGGGAAACCCCCCGAACCAAGCTGGAAGACACGCTCCTCCGAGGCAAGATCCTTGAAGCGATGCATCCCCAGATCGAGCAACGTACTGTCCCGAGCGAGCTCCGCGGTCGAAGCGGACACGACCGTCTGTCCGCCGTGCGCGGCAGTCGCGATCCGAGCCGCCCGGTGCACGTCGGCTCCGACATAGCCCCCGTCTGTCAGAAGCGGCGTGCCCGTGTGCACTCCGATACGCACCTGGACTGCGCCCCCGCGGAGCGCCTCATGAGCCTCGGTGGCTGCCGCGAGCGCCTCCTGCGCGGTCACGAACGCGACGAAGAACGCATCTCCCTGAGTGTCGACCTCAACGCCGCCGTTCCGCGCAAACGCATCCCGCAACCTTCGGCGATGCTCACCGAGCGCCTCGCCGTAACCCTCGTCACCCAGCTGATGCAGCAGCCTCGTCGAGGCTTCGATGTCCGTAAACAGGAAGGTGACAGTGCCCGAGGGAAGGTCGGTCATCACTCCAGATGATGAGCTATCCGCGCCATCTGGCAGGCCGGCCAAAGCCCTGAAGCACGCAGATGGCGCCGTCGCGTGGATCCGCTCAAGGCTCAAGTTGTCATATTGGTCAACAGTTCGCGGACACAACACGGTCAGATCAGAAACGACACGACCGACGGCATGGTTAAGGATGGGATCGACGGTTCGAGTCCGTCAGAGGCTCCCGGGAACCCCCTGGAAGCGGGCGGGTTTCTGTCGGCAGGCGAGCGCGGGGCAGCCGCTCGGTTGCCCCTCACGGCCGCCGTCCGGCTCCCGAGTTGAGGCGAGCCTCGAGCTCCGATTCAGGCTTCCGGCTCCGACCTCGCGCCATAGCCTTTAAGCCGCCACGAGCGGCTGGTTGCTGCGTGTCTCGCGCATCGCGCGAGGTCGGGACTGGCAGACGGGGCGCAACTCGCTCCAGATGACATTCCCGAACACTGGCCCAGGCGAAGATCCTTCACTCAACTACAGAGTTGTAATTACCCCCGACTGCGCTCTCTCTGACGAAAGTACGCTCGCCCAGTCGAGCGCACGCGGCCTGAGCAGGGACTATCCGATGATGAACACGGCCACGATCGCGGATTCGAGAGGCGCGAGCGTGTCACGATAGAAAGCAATCCCGTCGAGCATTGCGTAATCGACGCCCTCTGCTGCCGTCTCGTTGAACTCCTCGTAGTAGCGGCGAAGCACTGCCCCGTCGAACTCACTTGGATCGAGGCGTGCCAAGTAACGCTCACGGTGATCTGACGTGAGGACAAAGACCGAGCTCTCTCGGGTCTGCGAGAGGGTCGTGGCCACCTCATCGTGGTCAGAGTGCATAAGGTCGATGCCCTGCTCCTCGAGGTACGGCAACAGCGTCGCAAGAACGTAGCCAGACCAGCCGTATTCGATGCGAGTGATGGTCTCGCGGCCTAGGACATCCCAGAATTGATCCGACGTTCCACGGAGGATGCGCTTCCGCGGGCTAGCAGCAGCCTGCACGATCGGGAGTGCGGACTCAGAGATCACGAATGACTGACCAATCGCGGACCCGCGTTTAGACCATGGTGTCAGCGTCGAGTCGCTCGTCGCGGTTCTGCAATTTGCTAAGCGAAGCAATTCGTCGACCACCTGGTGGAGAGGCTCGGTAGCGCCTACATCTATGGCGCCGGCCGGTTTCTCGTCGCTCCGATTTAGCCTGAGCATAAGTTCGCCTTCCTCGGGCTGCTTGCCAAAATCATTATTGGTGCGCTCTTGGAGGCGGCGACGCATGGTGTCATCGTCGATGCGGAGGTTGAATATCTTGGTGAAATAGGGAAGAAAGCGGTTGCGATTACGGCTGCTTCCACAGACAAATAACACTTCTGGTTCCCCGCTCTCGAGCTCGCTGACAGCTTTTTGCTGGTCCCACATAGAGTTGTCGGAATGAATGGGCCCACCTCGGAGACCGGTGTCAGGGTCGGCATGGTACTTCCAAGCACGGTCGGTACTGATGGCCTTGTAGCCGCGTCGGATCAGTTCCTCGTAGACCGAGGACTTACCGGCACCAGATAA
>Ga0126306_10000980_pt1 | contig 14724 bp, 17 predicted proteins | sample Plot27_FD_92592 | JGI IMG/M metagenome (GOLD analysis project Ga0126306, IMG submission 92592) | Serpentine soil microbial communities from UC McLaughlin Reserve, CA, USA - Plot27 | ecosystem: Environmental > Terrestrial > Soil > Grasslands | place: USA: UC McLaughlin Reserve, Lake County...
CGCTGGAAGGTGTGCGGCGAGCCCTTCCGACGGAACCCGATGCTCGCTCGCTGGTGCGGCGGTATCGGGGGACGGAGCTGGATCTCGGCGGCGCTCTCGCGCAGCGAAAGACGAACTCGACTGACGACGGAGACCTGCCTTCGTAGGCTCTGTCCGTGAAGCTGGATCACGTGTTGATTCCGGTCGCCGATCTCTCAAGGGCGGTGACGGAGTTCGAGGAGAGGTACGGACTCGTGTCCGTCGAGGGCGGCCGTCACGCTGGTTGGGGTACGGCGAACCGGATCGTCCCGCTGGGGGATGCGTACCTGGAGTTGGTCGCGGTCGTCGACCAAGCCGAGGCCGTGCAGAGCGCCTTTGGGCGATGGGTCGCGAACACTCGTGCCGGCCAGCCGCTGGGTTGGGCAGTCCGGACCCAAGATCTCGGCAGCGTAGCCGGGCGACTCGGTCTGAGCATTGGCTCGGGCTCGCGGTTCACAGCGACGGGGGAATTGCTCCGCTGGCGAATCGCTGGGGTTGAGCAAGCGATGGCCGAGCCCTCGCTGCCCTTCTTCGTCGAGTGGGCTGCCGGAAGCCGGTTACCCGGCCGCATCGAAGTGGAGCACCCAGCGGCCGCCAAGGGCATCACGCGGCTGATCGTCGGGGGCGAATCGAAACGGCTCTCGTCCTGGTTGGGCAGTCATCGGCTGCCCGTGACGCTGGCTGAGCGAGCCTCAGGCGTCATCGCAGTCGTCCTGTCGGCACGGTCAGGTGAGATCACTGTGGCTCGGAATCGAGATGAACTGCAACCGGCGCGTACCCCTTCGCGGCGGCCCACATCTCCACACCCCCATTTGCCGTGCGGCTCGTGACACTGCGTCACACGCATTGTGTCCCTTGCAAGGAGCCTAGGTGGGGGCGACAATGGTGCATCGGTTGATGCACCAGCCACCACTCCTAGGAGATGGCTGGTGTCCGAATTGTCTAGTACGCAGGCCCGCGTCCCTCACTGGGAGCCTGGCCTCCTTCTGTGGTCGCAGCGGTCCGTGGGTGATGCCGTCGTGGTCTGTTTGGCTGGCGAGCTGGACCTGTCGACGGCGACGGAGTTTCGCCGGCGGCTGTTGAGCGTCACGGAGTCGGGCGCTGCCACAACAGTTGTGCTCGACCTCTCGCAGGTGAGTTTCATCGATCTGCACAGCACCGACCTGATCATCTGTGCCTGCACAGCGGCGGCGGCTCGTGGTCGGACGCTGCGCGTTGACGGGCTCCACGGCATACCGGCAAGGGTCTTCTGCATGTTCGGGTTGGAGTGGATGCGGGCCCGCCGGCCGCAGGAAGCCGACCCTGGGAAGGATGCCGGTGGAGGATCCGAAGAGCCCGCCTGTTGGGTGGGATGAGCGCATGAGGCGCGCCGATGCATGGGAAGCCAGCGCCGATGAGCGCGAGCGGCTGGCGGACGAGCGTGAACGGCTCGCCGACGAACGGGAAGAGCTGGCGGATCAGCGGGAAGGGCTTGCTGACCGGCACGATCGCGACCTGGATCGCCGAGAGACCGACCTGTACGCATCCAGAGCAGCGACCGGCGACGTCGACGAGGCAGCGGAGCTAGCCATGACGCAGTCCGCGCTGCTCCGCGCGCAAGCCGGCGTGCGTCGGGCCGAGGCAGAGTTGCTGCGCGCGCAGCAGGCAGCCGCCCGGGTCAAGGCACGGGCCGCTCTCCGCGGCGCCGCGGACGATCGAGCCGCCGCAGCCCAGTATGCCCGAGAGACCGTCGAGGTCGAGGAACGTGCATGGATGGCTGACCGGCGCGATTTCGTCGCCGCCGAACGCGAGAAGCTCGCCGATGAACGCGATGGTCTTGCCGACCAGCGTGACGAGACCGTCGCCCTGCGCGATCGCATGGCCGATGACCGTGAGCACGAGTCGTTGAACCGGGAACGGAGTATCGACCATCGGCGACGAACCGGCCACCCGGACACCGAGGCCCGGCGAGCGGCCAGTGGCGAACGCCGGCTGCGGGCCGACCTGCGGGCCACGGGCGAGAACCGGCGACAGAGCGCCTCTGCCAGCCGGCGGGCCGCAGCGCAGAATCGTGCCCGTGCGGCCGCCTCGTGGGGTCCACAGGCGTACGGGCCGATGTTGGTCGCGAGCTTCGGCCAGCTCGCCCGCGAGTTGTTCGGCTCCGAGGATCTCACGGACGCGCTGCCGCAGGTGCTGAAGTTCGCCGTCGGCGCGGTGGCCGGATGCGACTGCGCCAGCATCACGCTGTGGCGCCATGGACGTGTCATCGACACGTTGACCAGCAACGCGGTCGCCGCGGAACTCGACGACATCCAGTTCGGCACCGGAATCGGCCCCGCCCCCGAAGCACTGCGCAGCGAGGACCCGGTGTATGCGCCGGATCTGGCCGACTCACTGCGCTGGCCGGTGCTCGCCGCCACCGCCGCCCAACTGGGCGTGGCCAGCGCGCTGAGTCACGGCCTGTTCATCCGCCAGCCAGCCCAGTGGTCGGCACTCGGAGCCTTCAGCCTCTACAGCGCGACAGCCGACGCGTTCAGCGATGAAGACCAGGAGTTCTGCTCGATCCTCTCCGCCTACGCGGCGGTGGCCGTGGCCGTAGCGCACCGCCGCGACGAGGTCGACCGTCGCGAGGCCGCACTCCATCGAGGACTCAGCACACGCGACGTCATCGGACAAGCCAAGGGAATCCTCATGGAACGCCAACGCCTGTCCGCCGGCGACGCCTTCGACCTCCTGCGTCGCGCATCCCAACGCCTCAACCGCAAGCTGACCGACGTAGCTCAGCACCTGGCAGAGACCGGCGAACTACCGACCTAGGCCGCTGCCTTCACGGAGGTCACCAACGCTCTCCGCCGGCCGGCGTAGGCGGTGCGGACGGTGGCCAGCGCCCAGGACATCCGGGCGACCGCGGTCTCCGGGTGGTCGCCGAACTCTGCCGCGACCTGAGCCGCGCAGCCGGAACTCCGCCACCGACAGAGCGTCGCAGCGACCGCGTGACGGATCTCGTCGGCGGTGGGTAGGTCGGAGGGCTGCACGGTGGAAACGAACAGCGCCTCGGCTCGGGCCGACTCAAGTGTGCTCGGCATCTCGCACCTCCAGGTCGCGTTGCTCCGCTGCCAGCTGCCCGCTATCGGGCACCCCTGTTGGTCCCGCGAAGGGCGGCGAACGTTACACGCGGCGCGCGGCATTTTGAGTGAAGGGAACGCACACCGGGTCACGCCGTAGCCTGTCGGGCCGCCAGAGACGACCACTGGGAGGGGCCAGGGTCGGCCGCCATCGCGGCAAGCGTCCGGGCGAAGCGTTCTGCGGTGTGCGGGATGTGCCGGAGATAGAGCTGAGGTTCGGTGAGTTCGAGCTCGATCAGCTGGGGTGCGCCGTCGGCGTCGGGCACGAGGTCGACTCGCGCGTAGGCCAGCCGCGCCGCGCCACCCGGGACGGCGCCCACGACCCGGTCGGCGAGCGTGCGTTGCGCGGTGGTCGGCTGGACCATGCCCAATCGCAGCCCGCCGTCCGGCTGGAAGCGCCGGTCGGTGCCGGTGTCCGGCCCATCGAGCACCGCCGCCTTGCGCACGGCGTGGCTTAACCTGCCGCCGAAGTAGACCAGCGAGGTCTCCCCCTCGGTGTCCACCGCGTGTTGGTAGGGCTGCACCATCACGGTCCGCCCGGCGGCGTGCAGGCGCCCGATGTGAGCGGCGGCGAGCCCGCGCTGGCCCCGGTCGGCGAGGTCGTAGCTGCCGGTGTCCATTGCGGCGATGCTGACTGCGGGTTTGACCACCCATCGCCCACCCGGCGCAGGCCGCCACCGGCTACCGGGCTCCAGCCAGGTCGTCGGTACCACGGGGATCCCCTTGGCGGCGAGATCGCACAGGTAGCGCTTGTCCGTGTTCCAGGCCAGCACGTCGGCCGGGTTCGCCAGCCGCGGGACCCGATGGGCCCAGGCGAGGAACTCGGTGCGGCGCTCGTGGTAGTCCCAGCAGCTGCGCACCACTGCCAGATCGATCGCGGCCCACTCGACGTCGGGGTCGTCCCATACCGCTGGCCGCACGTGTGCGCCGCGCGCGGCCAGCGGAGCGAGCAACCGACGGGTATCTGCGTCCAGCTCGGGGACCTGAGCGCAGGTCACGAGCACGATGGTCACCATTGGCTTAGCGCGTAGCGGGTGCCGTCGGGGTCTTCGAACAGCGCCCACCAGCCGAAGTGCTGCCGGGCCGGCGGAGTCGGGAACTTGACCCCGCGGGCTGACAGCTCGGTGTAGGTGGCCTCAATGTTCTCGCAGGTGAAGAACACGTTCGAGTGCGGCAACCACTCGGTCGGAGGCTCGTTCCGCGGAGCGCCTTGGCGCGGGGTGAGCACCAGCAGGATCCGCCGGTCCGGCGGCGTGACCTCAATCCAGCGCTCTGCTCCGTACGTCTGGTCGGTGACCAACTCGAAGCCCATCGTCGTGGTCCAGAACTGCTTCGCCGTCTCCTGGTCGTCGACCTGGAGGTACACCTTGCTGACACCAGTGATCACGACCTCCACCCCTCTCGTGTCCGTGTGGGTTACACCCACCGTTGTTATATCCAGTTCGGTAATAACAATGTTGGACTGTATCATCGAAGCGTGATCTCGACAAGGACCACTCCGGCGGTGACTCCGGCCGGCTTCCAGGTGCTGCTGGCCCTGGCCTCCGGGCACGCGCACGGCTACGCCGTGATGGGCTTCATCGAGCAGGTCACCGGTGGGCAGGTACGGCTCGGCCCGGGGACGCTCTACCGCACGATCGCCCGGCTGGTCGCCGACGAGCTGGTCACCGAGACCGAGACCAGCGACCCCAGCGCCCCGCACGACGCCCGCCGCCGCTACTACCAGCTCACCCCGCTCGGAGAGCAAACCGTGCGCGACGAAGCCGACCTGCTCGCACGGATGGTCGACGCCGCCCACTCGGCCGGACTGCTATCACAACGGAGAACGGCATGACCCACCAACGCCCGCTCGGTCTGGGCACGCACATTTTCGTCCCCGACGCCGACGCCGCGGTCGCGTTCTACCGCGAGGCTTTCGGTGCCACCGAGCTGATCCGTCATCGCCTTCCGGATGGCCGGGTGCTCTTCGTCGAGCTCGCCTTCGGCCCCGACAAACTGCTGCTCAGCGAGGAGATCGAGGAGCTGGGTGCGCTAGCCCCCGGCACGCTCGGGGGCTCGCCGGTCATGCTGTTGCTCGAACTCGACGACGTCGACGCCGCCGCCGAGCGCGCCATCGCCGCCGGCGCCAACGTCGAGATGCCGGTCGCCGAGATGTTCTGGGGCGAACGCTACGGCATCGTGCGCGACCCCTTCGGCCATCGATGGTCGCTGTGCACCCGACGCGAGCAACTCGCCCCGGACGAGGTCGCCCGCCACGTCCCAGCTGACCCCACCCGCGCCACTCATGGTGACGCGCCCAGCCGGCCCTAGGCGTAGATGGGGCCGTGTCGTCGACCGCCACGACGTAGAGCATCGGCGCTACCCCGCCGTACGGCCGTTGTTAGGGATTCATGCCGACCACGGGTACTGACTCGAGTTTGTGCGGACCCGCCGGCCCGTACATGTGCGCGGCGAGCGGCCCCTACTCGGTGGCCTTGGGATGCGCTGTGCTGGCCACGATCACCCAGACGATCCGTCGCTGCGGGTCGGCGCAGTACCAGATCCTGCCTCCGGCAGTCACCTCGTGCCTTCCACTCGGTGATCGCCTGGCTGAGGGCTGACCACTCGGCGCACTGGTGGGAGCTTCCAGGGGGTTGCCGCGTGGGGGTTAGGTTCAAGGACAAGATGGCCGGTTGGTAAGCCCTATCGGCGTCGAGGGACGCTGCGGGCCGGCGCCGAGCTGCGGGTGTCGCCGTCCGGGCTGGCCAACTGCCGTTCGAGATCCGTGAACGTGTCGATCACCTCGGACGCCTCGAAGGCACGGTTCCGACGCGCCACGTTGACCTGACTCACGATGCCGACCTCCTTGAGTCGGGCGATGGCGAGATTCGTGGCCTGGAAGCTCCGGTCGATGAGCACCGCTGCACTCGCTGCCGTGACGATCGGTGCGCCGGGGAGCGCCCGTATGAGCAAGTCAACTGCGGACCCGGAGCGAATTTGGCCGACGCGGCTGCGCCAACTCTGCTGGAGGTCTGCGAGCCGCTCCTCGAACTGCGCGGCATCCTCGACGGCGCGGTGGCACGCTGCGGCGAACAGGGCGATCCATGCGTTGATCCCGTCGTGGGCCGCGCGCGAGTGCGCCGGCCCGCGGTAACGCGTGTTCATAAGGGCGTCCACGTAACCGGCTGACCAGGTGGCCAGGACCAGCGAGATGGGCGGCAGCACGCGCTCGGCGAGGCCGCGCCGGCGCAGTATCACGTGGATCAGCGCCCGCCCGGTGCGCCCATTGCCGTCGACGAATGGGTGGATGGTCTCGAACTGCGCATGCGCGATGGCCGCCTGGGCCACAGCCGGTAGCGAGTCGTCATTGCAGAATGCGCAGAGGTCATCCATCAGGTCGCCGACGAGCCCAGGCGGAGGTGGCACGAACGTCGCCGAGCAGGGGTTGTAGCTGCTCCCGCCGATCCAGTTCTGCTCGGCCCGGAGGCTGCCACCGTGCGACTCCAGGCGCGTCCCGGCGAGGAGTCGTCGGTGGACTTCCAGGAGCTGGTCCAGAGAGATGGCGCCGCCGTTGCCGACGCCCCGCACGGCCCAGAGCATGGCGTCGATGTTGCCGAGGACCTCAGCGGCCGTAACGTCCGAAGCCGCCTCACCCAACTGACGAGCAGCCTCGGCCCGGAGCAACCGGCGGCCACCGACCTCCAGGCCTTCGATCCTGGACGAGGCAACGGACTCGGCGCGGAGCAGGAGCCGCGCCAGCGCCTCGGTGTCCGCCAGCGCGACAGCCTCGGCGTCGAGACGGCTCATTGCGCGCTCCGCGTCGGCCACATCCGCCGCCACATCACCATCGAGCGAGATGCTCCGGCCCCCCAGCGGATCAGGGATGTACGCCTCGTACTCACACGCCTTGCGATCACGCCGCGGTAGGCCAGCGGCGAGATCGCTCACCCACCGACGTCGTACAACCTTGGACATGGCCCTCCCTTATTCAAGGTTACGGCATAACCCTGAATAAGGGCGCCATCCTAGGCCTGGTCGAACTCGCCCTTCTTCGCCCCGTCGAGGAACGCGTCCCACTCGCTAGGGGTGAAGCTCAGGATCGGTCCGGTGGGGTTCTTGGAGTCGCGGACGTCGACCCGATCGCCACGGTCTCGAACCTCGACGCAGGCCCCGTTGTTGCCGCTCTTCGTGGCCTTCCGCCACACACCCTTCATCACTGTGTCGCCTTCTCTCTGAGGAACTTCGTGCTCTCCGCCGGGGACATCGCCAGCGTCTTCAGGTGGTCGAACACCGAGTTGAGCCGGTCGATGTCCTTCGGCGATTCAAGGAACAGCTCACCGGCCAGCGTCTCGACGTAGCCGAGCGGAGGCTCATCGCCTTCGAACGTGAGGACGTGGAAAGGCCCACCTGTGGCCAGGTGTGCGCCGGCGCCAAAGCGGAGCACCTGGATCGCGACGTTCGGCCGCTGGCTCAGCTCGACGAGGTGACCGAGCTGTTCGCGCAGGACGTCCGCACCACCGACCTCCACCAGCAACGCCGCTTCGGTGATCACCGCATGGAACCGTAGCGGTGCCGCTTCCCGGCGGAGTACTTCCTGACGGTTGAGCCGCGCCTGTACCCGCTGCGCAATCGCTGTCTCGTCGGTCTCTCGCCCTACGGCGTTGACGGCACGGGCGTACGCCTCGGTCTGGAGTAGTCCGGGGATCAGCGTGGACTCGAAGTTGCGCGACTCGCTCGCCTCGACTTCGTAGCTGATGAACGTCCGGTACCGGGTGCTCAGCTCGTCGAGCCGTTGCCACCACCCGGACTCTCGAAGGTCGCGCGCAAGCGTGAGCAGTGCCGCACCCTGTTCGCCATCAAGCGGGATCCCGAACGTGTGCAGCATCTCCATCACGTCGCCGGTCCTGGCTCGGATCTCGCCGGATTCGATCCTGCTGACCCGGGACGGTGAACAGGCAAGTTCCTTCGCCACCGCCTCGGTCGTCCAGCCTTTCGCCTCGCGTAGACGCCGCAGCTCGCGACCGAGCCGGCGAGAACGCGGTGTGGGTGGGGAGAACCGGGCCATGCGGTCAGTGTCCCTCATCTGCTGCGACCTTCCTACACGCGGCGTCACATTACGCGGCGCATCCTACGCTGATCATCACGGAGCGTACTCATCATTGCGCAGCATCATGTGATGCGCGATGATCGGAGGCTCAGAATGCGATTCACCACACAGGAGATGTTCACCGTGAACGCGACTGAGGACACCGCGCCGCCCACGCACTTCGGCACCAGCGACCCGACGCCCTACCCATGCGACCTGGCGGCGTGGGCGAGCACCGTTCTTCCGCGAGCTGGCCATGCCAGCTGACGAGGCGTTCGAACGGCGGATCGCGCTAGAGATCGCTGCTCGTTCACGGGACCGACACGGGGTTCAGATCGGCGGAACGTGCCGGCACTGCCCGCCGGACACGGTCTGGCCCTGCGTCTTCTTCGTGCTTGCACACCGCGTTCTGACCCGCCTGACCACCACGGGCGCGCCCGCCGAGGACACGCGATGACCGTCAGACCGGCCGCGTCGAGCCGCCGCCATCCGACCGCGGCATCACCAGTCGGGATGCAGTAGACGGCGCGGTCAGCGGCTCTCCGCCCAGGACTCTTCCCACTCGCGGATGCGTTGATCGGCCGGCTCACGGGAGCCGTTGTCGGACGAGCCCGGCCCCTCCTTCTCCGCCCACTCGTTGTGCACCGCGAGGACCTCGCCTGGCGCGAACAGCACGTCGGCCATGATCTGCTCGCCCGCCGTCTCCCGCCCGACCAGGGCGCGAACCCAGCCGCCCGGCAGCAGCGTCACGCGGCGAGCAGCCATGAGCTGGTTGTTGCGGGCCGTGACCGGCAGAACGAGCTCGCCCGACGGGCCGGTGTCCAGGGCGAGGAACGACACGCGTTCGGCGACGGACGGGGCCAGGTGCAACACCCCACCGTTCTTGTCGAAGGGGAACACGGCATCTCCTCCGGGTTCGTGCTCAGAACCTGCGTACAGGCGACGGACGCGCCTGAGTGCCCCGGGTACGTCCCTCCGAAACGCGAGCACCGGCCCCAATTGGCCTGGTCGAGCCTGCCCCGACCAGCGCCGGCCTCGCCCGGGTCAGCCGGCGGCGGTCTGCTGGGGCGGAAGCGGGAAGCGGAGCGTCGCGGCAGCGACCTGCTCCTTGAGCGGCGTGTCGGCCCGCACGTGCTCGACCGTGCCACTCTCGTCGATCACCGTCTCGGCCAACTCGTTGAGGACGTCCGTGGTGCGCCGGGTCGGCTTGCCGCAGAACGGACACGTCTCCCCCGACAGCCCCAGCCAGCCGGACTCGTCGCAGACCACGCCCTCGATGACTACCCCGTCCTGGACCAGCAGCTTCTCGATCGCCGCGACGGAACCGGCCCAGAGGCAGTGCTGCAGACCGACCGTGGCACGCCCCCCGGAGGCTGCCCGGTCGAACACGTCGGCGACCAGCTGTCGCTCCTCGTCCCGCTCGTACTGGTCGACGATCTGGTGCGCCTGCTGCTGGATGTCGCCAAGGGTGGCGCTGTCCGCGTCGATCTGGAACGTGCCGGCGAGCTTCGGCCGCAGGCGGTGCGGCAGGAAGTCGAGGAACGGTGGAATCTCCTCGTCGTGGCCACCGACCGCCAGCAGGTCGTGGTCGCCGGTCCGGAACAGCTGGTCCAGCACCCCGACGACCCTGCGGTAGTGGCGCTTGGTCAGGTCGTCCGCCTTGTTCCGAACCCCGTACTCCTGCAGCCCGTACCAGCCCGCGTAGTCGGACTTGCGCAGCGCCTTGTCGCGCACCACCGCCACCTCGCGGATCTCGTTGAGGAACAGCTCCCACACCCGGGCGACCTGCTTCTCGATCACCACGATGCAGGTGCGGTGGTACTCGTCGAGCACCGCGAGCATCGGGCGCACCCATGGCGTCACGTCGGTACGTACCCGGTCGCGAACCTTGCGCGGCAGCCGGACCTCCTCATACAGCCCCGCGCCGTGGCAGGCGAAGATCGCCAGCGTGCCCGGGGGGCGCTGCCTCATCCCTTGCGTCTCGAGGATCCGACCGAGGTCCTCGCGGAGCGACACCCGCGCCTCGTGGCCGAGTGACTCGTCCTCAGTCAGCGGTTCGACCTGCTGCACCAGGCCCTTGAGGTGGGCCCGGAGGCGGACGCGATCGCTCACGTCCACGTCGAGGCCGGTGTAGAGCGACAGCACCGGCAGGCCACCGCCATCGAAGCGAATCAGACGGTCGATCGTCTTATTCGTGATCATCGTGCGCCCCCTCCCCGCGGTCGTCGGCAGCGTTCCTACCCCATGGTCCACCGTCCATCCGTGGAATGGAGCGTCGAGAAGCGGGCATTGCGAGGCGCATGGCAGTCGCTGACTCCGGTTCCCCCGCGGACCGACACCCCGCGCCGGAACGCATCTGGGTGGCCCGCAGTGTTCCCGCCGCGGTCCGGGATCCTGGCTCCCGCCGCGCTGTTCGGCGGGGTGATCGGCATGGTGGTCGCTGGCCGGCTGGAGTACGCGACCCTGCGCGACCTAGGGGGCCTTCCTACGACCGCCGTCGGGCTGATCGAGGAGGCCGCGAAGCTGATCGTGCCCCTGGCGCTGCTGGTGATCCTGTGGCGGAACCGGCACGACGTGGCCGACGGGCTCGTGATCGGCGTCGCCACCGGCATGGGGTTCGCGACGCTGGAGACGATGGGGTACGCCTTCGTCACCTTGATCGCCTCGGGCGGCAACGTCAACGCGGTGGAGCAGACCCTGCTGATCCGGGGCCTGCTCTCGCCGGCAGGGCACATGGCGTGGACCGGCCTTGCCTGTGGCGCGCTGTGGGCGATGGCCGCCGCCCCCACCGGCAGGAACGTCGTCAAGTTCGTGGTGACCTTCCTCGGGGTGGTGGCACTGCACGCCGCCTGGGACAGCGGGAGCGGGCTGCTGTGGTACGCCGCCCTCGGCCTCATCTCGCTCGCCTGGCTGGGATGGGAGCTGCACCGGACGCGGGCCCTCTACCCGATCCCCGCCCGGGAACCGGTGGTGCGTCGCCGGCCAGGCTTGATCTGAGCCAGGTCTCTGGGCTGGGCGCCCGAGGCAGGTCAGCCCCTGCGGTAGCGGGCGTCGAACAGGCAGTAGACCCCGAAGCAGGCCAGGCCCAGCGCGACCACGGTCAGCAGCGCGGTGCCGTACGGCTGGGCGGCGAGCGTCTTGAGCGCGGCGTCGAGGCCGGTCGCCTTGTTCGGCTCGTGCTGCGCGGCCGCGACGACCACCAGCAGCCCCACGACGCCGTACGCGATGCCGACCGCCGTGAAGCCGACCTGGCCGAGCCGGATAGCCGTCTTGCGGGCGGACATGCTGGCCCGGCCGAGATCGAGGTCCTCGGTGAAGCGCTTGGTGATGCCGTGGTGGATCACCAAGCCGGCGATCACCATGATCGCGACGCCGACGGCGCCGACCAGAAGCTGCCCGCCCGGCATGTCGAGCACTTTGGCGGTGAAGCTCTGCTGCGTGCCCGACGAGCCCGCACCGCCGCCGGTCGCAATCTTGAACGCGCTGAACGCCAGCGCCGCGAAGATCAGGGCCTGGCCCACGTTCACCACGCGCTTCTTGGTGCGCTTGCGCTCCGGCCATACCCCGCGGTGACCCCATATCGCCTCGGCGATCTGCCACAGCACCAGGGCGGCTAGCCCAACCGCGATCACCCAGAGCAGGAACTTGCCGCCCGGCTGGTCGGCCAGCGTCTGTAGGGCGCCCCCCTTGTCGGTCTTCTGGCCGCCCGAGCTGCCGTCGATAGCCACCTTGATCGCCAGGTAGGCGAGGAGCAGGTGGACGACACCGTAGGCGACGATCCCGACCCGGCCGAGCATCTTGATGGGACCACTCTCGGCGACCTGTCTCGCTTCCTGCCCTACCTGACTGCCGGCGTTCATCTGCGCTCCCTCACCTCGGTCCCGTGGCGGAGGTCGGATACCCCGAACCGGCCGCGCGCCAAACGGCTAGCGGATTCACGCCTCCCAGGTGAGCTCCAGCGCCCCGCCGAGGAGCGCCGCGAGACGTTCGGCCTCTGCCTCGGCCGCTTTGCGAGCCCACGCCGGCACCGGCACGAACGGCTCGACGCGGACCTCCAGCCGCTTCCCCGACCGCTCGTGCTTCCACACACCGTCCATCCGGCCGTTCACCAGTAGGACCGGCGAGATCCACCCCTGCGGCCGGTAGATCCGGCTCCGCGCGCCGCCGGCCACCAGGGCGTCGACCGAGCGCGAGGCGCCGATCACCCACGGGTCGAACGCGGGCAGCAGCCGCACCGAGCGGGACGCCGTGGCGGCGGTCAGCTCCGCGACGTCGTCGGCGAGGACCCAATGCTCGGCGCCCTCCACCTCGACCCGGGTCGCCTCGTCGCCGAGCGCGGCGAGAAGGGCCTTGGCCCGCGCCGGCGTAGCGCCCCACCAGCGCGCGAAGTCCTCACGGGTCGCCGGCCCGTAGGCGGCGAGGTACCGCCGGGTGATGTCCGTCAGTGCCGCCGCGGGATCGACCGGATCGAACCGGCCGAGCCAGCGGTCCGGCCGGGTGAAGCGCACGTTCTGCCCGAGATTCGGCGCGAAGCAGAGGCGGCCGCGGAACGACGCCGGCTTGAGCAGCGCGCCCCAACTCTCCCGCACCTTCTCCGCCAGCGACTCCGAGCCGGTGCGCTTGGCCACCTCGCCGGCCAGCTCGGCGCGGGTGAGCGGCGTGTCGCCGAGCGCCTCGCCGACCGTCTCGATCAGCAGCTCCAGCTCCTCCTGCGTCACCCCGAAGTTCCGGAACCAGACCGGCTTGAGGTAGTGGTCGTAGGTACCGAGCCCGGCCTGCACCACGGGATACCTCGCGGCCGGGATCAGGTGCAGGGTGCCGCGCATCGCCCACGTCTTGACGTACCGGCGCTGCTCCCAGAGCGCGCGCTCCAGGTAGCCGGCGGCCAGCCCGTCCAGCCGCGCCCAGAGCGACAGCTCGGCGGAGGAGAAGATCTGGGCGTGCAGCCCGCCGATGGCCGTGACCACCTCGGCCTCGCTCGCCGCCGGCGCCCGCTCGTGGAGCTGATGACATCGCAGCCGCCACGCCATCACCTGCCGCCAGGTCAGCCCCATCGCCCTCCCCTTCGCCGCGCCCCGATACCGCTGCGACATTGAAGCACCGGCGACCGACAGTCCGCCGTGGACAGCGACTGACCACCGGAATTCCGGGCCCTGGTCACGCGTTGACGGGATGTCGCGCACACCAGCGCGGCGAGAGGAGAACCGCCGTGACGGACATGATGACCGCGCTGGAGAACTACCGCCTCGCCGAGGAGTACCTCGACAGCGGCGACCCGCGCAGCGCCGTCCGCCTCCTCGAGCCGCTGGTCTCCGACGATCCGAAGGACGGGCCGGCGCAGGACACCGCGACCACCGCGGTGCGGCTGCTGCTCGCCCGTGCCTACTTCCACACCGCCCAGCTGCGGCGGGCCGAGCAGCAGTTCCGGCTGGTGCTCGACCGCGACCCGACCGATCACTTCGCGCACTTCGCTCTCGGCCGCACCCTGGAGCGGCAGAGCCGGCCAGACGAGGCGCTGCGCCACTACCGGATCGCCGCCGCGATGACCCCGAGCGTGGAGTACGACGCGGCGGTCACCCGGCTCAGCAGCTCCTGACCCCGCCGCAGCTCGTGGACGCCGTGTGAGTTAATCCAAGCAGGGATCCGGGCTTCGAGAGGCGGCGAGGGCGTGGCGCGCGAGAGGGTCATCACCGGCGAGGCCGTCGAGGTCGAGCTGCCGATCGCGCGGCTTGCCACCCGTACCGTCGCCATCGTGATCGACGCCCTGGCCGAGATCGTCGTCGGTGGGATCGCGCTGATGGGCGTGATCACCCTGCTCGTCGCGCAAGGGGCGGACGACGCGCTGATCGGCGCCGTGGTCGTCATGGGCCTGCTGTCGATCTTCCTGATCTGGCCGGTCACGTTCGAGACGCTGACCCGCGGCCGGAGTCCCGGCAAGTTCGCGATGGGGTTGCGGGTGGTGCGCGACGACGGCGGCCCGATCCGGTTCCGGCACGCGTTCGTCCGAGGTCTGGTCGGCCTGGCGATCGAGTGGCCGGGCCTGCTCCTCGCGCCCGTGACCTGGATCTTCGGCGCCGGCGCGCTGCTACTCAACAGCAAGGGCAAGCGGATCGGCGACCTCGCCGCCGGCACCATGGTGCTGCAGGAGCGGCTGCCTGATCGCGGCCGGTTCGTGGCCGCGATGCCGCCGCCGCTCGCGGCCTGGGCCACCACGCTGGACCTCACAGGGGTCGACGACGACCTGGCCATGACCGTCCGCCAGTTCCTCTCCCGGGCGCACGAGCTACGCGCGGGGCCGCGGGCCGCGCTGGGTCAGCGGCTGGTCAACGAGGTGTTGGCGGTCACCGCGCCGCCGCCACCGGCGGGCACGTCGGGCTGGTGGTACCTGGCCGCGGTGCTGGCCGAGCGGCGGCGCCGCGAGGAGGCCCGGCTCGCCCGCCAGCGCCCCATCGTGGCGCTGACGCCTACGCCGCGCCCGCCGGCGGCGCCGGTCGCCCAGCCCGACCCGGTGCTCACAGCCGCGAACACCGACTCCAG
>Ga0126306_10000981_pt1 | contig 14723 bp, 10 predicted proteins | sample Plot27_FD_92592 | JGI IMG/M metagenome (GOLD analysis project Ga0126306, IMG submission 92592) | Serpentine soil microbial communities from UC McLaughlin Reserve, CA, USA - Plot27 | ecosystem: Environmental > Terrestrial > Soil > Grasslands | place: USA: UC McLaughlin Reserve, Lake County...
CGTCCTGAAAGTATTCTATGGCATCTTTGTACTTATTATCCTGCGCTTTTTCAATTCCTTTGGTATAAGCTTCGATTGCTTTTTTACTGGTTTTGTCAGGGTTGTATTGAGCAAGCGACGTCAATGCTAACAGTAAGAGTAGCGGAGAAAGAAAAGTTTTCAATAGGTTTTTCATCGGCTGAAGGTAAAAACTATTCTTTTTAGAGTGAAAAGGTGTGCCAGTTTTAACAAAAATGAGTCATGAGCGTTGGACAGTGATATGATCTTCCGGCCCTTTCCCTAAGGCACATTTATATACTTATGAATTTGCAGTGATAACTGCCATTGAGGATGAGACTTAATGTAACTTATAATAAAAGGTGTTACTAAAGCTGCTTTGTCCCATTCTGGTTGCAGATAAAGTTTACATTGCGACGAAACCTCTGCCGCATATTTTTCTGCCCATAAAAAATCCGACTTATTAAAAACAACCACTTTCAATTCGTTGGCATGGTGTACCACTTCAGGTAAAGGAGGTTTAAATTTTTTAGGAGAAAGAGTGATCCAATCCCATGAACCCGACAAGGGTGAACTTCCGGACGTTTCCATATGTGATCTTAGCCCAGCTGCGTGCAATTGGCAGGTTAACTCCGTCAAATCATGCATCAAGGGCTCGCCTCCTGTGATGACCACAATTTCAGCCTGCGTTTTTTTTACTTCTATAACCATGTCTTCAATCTTCCATGAGGGATGTTTGTCTGCATCCCAGCTATCTTTTACATCACACCACACGCAACCAACATCACATCCGCCTAAACGAATGAAATAAGCTGCTTTACCTTGGTGGAAACCTTCACCCTGGAGGGTGTAAAAGTGTTCCATTACGGGTAATGATTTGGTAGTGATATTTATTTCTTCAATTAACATTATACACTTTCCTTTTCATCATAATAATGCTTCAAGGCACAGGCCTTAAATGTGTTCTTCATTAACGCTGCTATAGTCATTGGTCCAACGCCGCCCGGCACAGGAGTGATATAAGAGCATTTAGGTGCCACGGATTCAAAGTCGACATCTCCCGTAATGCGATACCCCGATTTTTTGGAAGCATCGGGTATTCTTGTTATTCCAACATCGATAATAGCAACGCCTTCTTTCACCATATCTGCCGTAATAAAGTTGGGCCTTCCTAATGCTGCAATAATGATATCTGCAGTAAGGCAAATTTCCTTTATATTTTTTGTATGGGAATGGCAAATAGTAACTGTACAATTGCCCGGATTACTATTGCCACTTAATAAAATACTCATGGGCCTCCCCACAATATGACTTCGTCCCACTACGACAGCGTGTTTTCCTTTTGTTTCAATCTTGTAATGTTCAAGCATAAGCATGATCCCATATGGAGTAGCCGGAATAAATGTTGGTTGCCCCAATACCATTCGTCCTACGTTGTTCGGATGAAAGCCATCAACATCCTTATTAGAATCAATAGCATTTATTACCTCATCCGCCGAAATATGCTCAGGTAAAGGAAGCTGAACCAGGATACCATCAACATCAGGATCCGTATTCAATTCCTCAATGATATCAAGAAGTTTTAAGGAGGAGATAGTATCATCTAATCTTATTAATGTTGATTTAAATCCTACCTCTTCACAAGCTTTTACTTTAGATGAAACATAGGTTTCACTGGCGCCATTATTTCCTACCAGTACAGCTACTAAATGGGGCACCTGTTTACCTCTAACCGCCAACTGGGCCATCTCTAATTTCAACGAATCTTTTATTGCCTGAGAAGCTTCCTTTCCGTTTAAAATTTGCATGGCGCAAAAGTAAGAAAGAGGCCATTGGCAAAACAAACTTTATGATTTATCTTAACATGAAACTGGCTGCGTGAAAAGAAACCTGCTTTGCTTCTGTTTGCTTTTTTTTACATGCCTTTCGATTTATTCGCAGGCAATTCGCACCCCGGTTACTTCAAGCTTCACCCGAATAAATACCTACAGTACGTTACATGCAAATGCTTTTTCTTTTGTGGCTAATCAGGCGGCCCTGGCTTCGCTCAAAGGCCTATCTGCTGGCCTTTATAGCGAACGAAAATTTTTATTAAGGGAACTAAGCCTTTACTCTGCAACTTTTGCTTTGCCTACAAATACCGGGAATTTCGGTTTTAAAGCAGATTATTTTGGAGATGCTTCTTACAATGAAACTGGAATTGGCCTGGCTTATGGCAGAAATTTAGGGAACAAGATAGATGTGGGGATCCAATTCAATTACTACTCTTTTAAGGTGAGTAGTTATGGTACGGCGGCGTCTATTAATGCTGAAGGCGGGGTGCTCATGCACCTCACAGACGAATTGAACATAGGAATCCATGTATATAATCCAACTGGTGTAGCCATAGGTAAAACAAAAGAGGAAAAGTTACCATCCATTTATTCATTTGGTTTTGGATACGACGTTTCGGAAAAGCTTTTTATTGGCGGAGAAATTGAAAAGATAGAAGATCAACCGGTGAACGTAAATACCGGCGTGCAGTATTATTTTGATCAAAAGTTTTTTGCCAGCATAGGGATAGCCTCTGCAATTTCAACTTACTATTTAGGTTTTGGAGTTCTGCTAAAGAATATACAATTGAACGTCGTAACGTCCATCCATCCTCAACTCGGTGTAACTCCCGGACTGTTATTGCTGTTTAATTCCCGAAAAAAGGATGAGTAAAGCTTTTGTCATATTGTTTTTTTCCACTTCTATTGTAACAACTTCTTTTGCACAGGAAATCCCTGTAAAAACACAGCAGCAATTAGAAAGTCTTGCTGACGCCACAGAAGATGAAACCCAGCAAGACGACAGTTATTTACTTCAATTAGATTATATAAGGAAAAATCCAATTGATTTGAATATTGCAACAGCAGGTGAATTGCAAAGCCTGAGATTAATAACAGATTTACAAATAAATAATTTAATAAAATATAGAAACCTGTTAGGAAGACTTATCGATATATATGAGTTGCAGGCCGTTCCAACTTGGGATATTAATACAATCAATAGGTTGCTTCCTTACGTAACCTTGAGTTCAGCAATTCCTGTTAAGGAAAATTTTATATCAAGGTTTAGAAATGGAGATAAAACTTTATTGTTTAGAATTTCCAGGGTAGTGGAAAAGTCAAAAGGATATAATACGACCTTGCAGAATCATTATTTAGGTGATCGCAATCATGTATTGCTTCGCTACCGATACCAGTACAAAGATGTACTTCAATATGGTTTTGTAACAGACAAAGATGCGGGTGAACAATTTTTTAAGGGGGCACAATCAACGGGATTTGATTTTTATTCATTTCATCTTTTTGCCAGGCGTTTAGGTAGAATTGTATCCCTTGCAATTGGTGATTATACAGTGAATCTGGGACAGGGATTAATCCAGTGGCAATCGCTTGGTTTTGGTAAAAGTGCAGAAATAATGGGTGTAAAAAGGCAATCGCCTATATTGCTGCCTTATCGTTCGGCAGGTGAATTTAATTTTAACAGGGGCGTGGGTGTAACGATTAAAATTAGAAACCTCGAGACTACGGGTTTTGTTTCATACAAAAAGTTTAGTGGTAATATAATAGACACGCTAAATGGTTTTTCCAGTTTTTTAAATTCCGGATTACATAGAACCTCTTCTGAAATAGCTGACCGCAATGCTATTGGTGACTTTTCTGCTGGTGGTAATATAACCTACCAGTCAACTAGTTTCAAAGTCGGCATCAATACAGTAACCCATCAATTTTCAAAAGCATTACAAAAAAGCGATGCGCCTTACAACCATTATATGTTCAGGGGAAAAACTCTATGGAACGGCAGCGTTGACTATTCTTACACGTATAAAAATGTTCACCTTTTTGGGGAAGCTGCTTTTGATAAAAGTTTTAATAGGGCATTTATTAATGGCGCTCTGATAAGTGTCGACCCGAAGGTAGATGTATTCATTTTGCATCGCTTTTTTGGGAAACAATATCAAAGTTTGTTTGGAAATGCTTTTGCTGAAAATACATTGCCTCTTAACGAGGCCGGAACTTATGCGGGGATTGCTATAAGGCCAGTTACGGGGTGGGCTTTGAATGCTTATGTTGATTTTTTTAAATCTCCCTGGTTACGCTATAGAACAGATGCACCAAGCAATGGCACGGATTGCCTTGTTCAATTGGAGTATAATCCTAATAAGCAATCACAAATTTATATTTTATATAAAACCAAGGCCAAACCATTGAACCAATCTGGAAGTATAACCAACTTTCTTGTGGATCGGGCACGACAAAACCTGCGTTTGCATATGGTTACTCAAATAAACCCTTCCTTTATTGTAAAAGCCCGAACTGAAATAATGTGGTATGATAAGGGAAGGGACGATGCTGAGGACGGCTTTCTTGGATTTGCCGAGGGCAGCTATAGATATAAACGATGGCAGATGGATCTCAGGCTGCAATATTTTGAAACGGCTGATTATAACAGCCGTATTTATGCCTATGAAAATGATGTGCCTTATAGTTTTAGTGTTCCGGCTTTCTTTAATAAAGGATTCAGATACTATGCAAACCTCAATTACGAGATTAGTAATGGGTTTAATCTGTGGCTTCGCTGGGCTCAAACAGTCTATAAAGGAATAGACAAAATTGGAAGTGGCCTGGATGAAATTGATGGTAACCACAGGTCAGAATTAAAATTGCAGCTTTTCCTATCATTTTAGATTCATTATTGATTTTTTTGAGCCGTACGATTTTGGTTATAAGTGCTTTTTTAGTACTCTAAAAAATTTTTTTTCCCCTTTTGAATAAGATTCATATTAAAAATCCGTTATTTTGGCGCAGCTTTTTCTAAAAAAAAGCTGTCTCATTTGATTGTTTTAGCTATTTCGTGCTTATGATCGACAGACTATTTAATGCTTTTAACTATTAAATCTTAAGATTCACATGAAAAAAATTCTATCACTGCTTGCAGTGCTGGTGCTTTTTTGTGCACTAGCGTATGGACAAGCCCGCACAATCACAGGTACAATTCGGGATGCAAACGGGGATCCTGTTCCATTTGCAACCGTTGCGGAAGCCGGCACAAAAAACGCTGTTTCAGCTGATGCCAACGGTAATTTCACAATCAAAATTCCTGCTGATGCAAGACTGACCGTTTCTGCATCAGGATTTACAGCACAAACTCTCGCCCCGTCAGGAACTTCGGCAAATGTTTCGCTGACAAGAAGTAGCGGCAACCTTGAAGAGGTTGTTGTTATGGCCTTAGGCCAGACCAGGAGTAAAAGAAAGGTGGGTTATGCCTCAACCACCATTAACAATGAGGAATTGAATAGGGCTTCTCCTATCAACGCACTCGATGCCCTAGCCGGACGGGTTCCCGGAGCAAATATTTCCAAGACGGGTGGTCCTAACTCCTCTAACAAGGTCGTGTTCCGGGGTTTTGGAATTATTGCGGGAGGTAACAACCAGCCTTTATATGTTATAGATGGCATTCCATCGACAGATGCGAGATTCGCCGCCACAGGAAACTATGATTTCGGTCAGACGGTATCTGATATTAATCCGAACGATATTGAAAGTATTAGCGTTTTGAAGGGAACTGCAGCTGCATCATTGTATGGATCGCAAGCCAAAAATGGTGCTATCCTGATTACGACAAGAAGAGGAAGAAGTGGAAGACTGAAAGTTGATTATAATGGCTCTGTTAATTTCAGCCAGGTTAGCAAGCTTCCTGATTATCAGGAAACTTTTGGACAAGGCTGGAGTGGTGTGTTCATTATCTCCGAGAATGGTAGCTGGGGTCCTAAGTTTGATGGAAAAAAAAGAACTTGGGGTTCGAACGTTGATAATTCGCAGCTTTTAAAACCTTTCACCTTTGTTGAGAACAATATTCGTGATTTTTATGATACAGGCGTTGAATACAACAACTCAATTGGTTTGTCCGGTGGAAATGATAATAATAATTTTTATTTCTCTTATAATAATGTGAGCAGTGATGGTGTGGTACCAACAAACACCGATTTTTTTGGTAGGAATACTGTGGCACTGAGAACCAACAGCAAGTTTGGCAAGTTTGCTATCAACAACTCTTTCAATTATACCAATAAGAAAATAAACGCTCCTTTTACAGGTCAGTCAGGAAGTGACGGGGGATCTATATTCGAGGAGATTCTCCAGATTCCTACTGACGTTCCTATCACAGATCTGAGAGATTATAAGAATAAGTTTTTCGACGTAGACAACTATTTTACTCCGTTTGCCGAAAACCCTTATTATCCCTTATACGAGAATAAAAGTACCCAAAACTCTGATCGTTTCTTCGGAAATGTTGATATGAATTACAGCTTCTCCGGGGGGCTAAGCGCTCAACTGCGTGTGGGCGGCGATTTTGCTAATGCCAGGACTTTTGCTTATAAAGCAGTGAATGCTCCAAAACCTGGAAGCTGGAATGGCCCTAATCCAACAAATCCGGAAGGACAATCCAGGGCTGTTGATGTTGGGTCGGTAAGAGAGACATCCAACTATTTTGGTGTTGTGAATGGCGACTTCCTTTTGAAATATAATAAAAGCCTCAATTCAGATATTAGTCTTGAGGCTCTGGCTGGATACAACTACTATCAAAGAGATCAAAAGACTGTAACTTCCGCAATTACTGATTTGTTGGTGCCGGGTTTTTATAATTTGTCTAACTCGACATCCCCTCCAACGACCGCAGATGCAACATTCAGAAAAAGACAAATGGGTGTGTATGCACAGGCTGTTTTGGGTTACGCAGACCAGGTTTATCTAACGTTAAATGGCAGGAATGACTGGTCCTCGACCTTGCCTATTGATAATAATTCTGTGTTTTATCCTGGTGCGGCGTTGTCATGGGTCGCTTCTCAAACTTTGGGCCTGAAAAACACCAAAGTTTCGCTTTTAAAACTTAGAGCCAGCTATGGTAAAACAGGTTCTGATCCTGCAGAATATCTGACCTATGGCGAACTTCAGAACGGAAGTGTGGCATTGCCATTTGGTACCTGGACGTTACCATTTGGAGGAGTTAGCGGATTTGGCATTAGCAACCAAATCGCAAATCCTGCGCTCAAACCGATTATAACAAAGGAAGCCGAGGTGGGGATTGAAGCCCGCATGTTTAATAACCGCTTAGGAGTGGATGTTACTGGTTATGACAAGAACACAGAAGGACAGGTATTTGCTGTACCTATCTCACCTGGAAGTGGTTATACTTCACAGGTAAGAAACATCGGAACTGTTAACAACCGTGGTATTGAGTTGGCTTTGGACGGCAGGCCAGTTGATAGTAAGAATTTTGTGTGGTCAGTGATTTATACTTTTACTAAGAACTGGAATGAAGTAAAAACATTGAATGAGGCTTCTGAATTTATCCAGTTGAATTCAGTATATGACGCTGAGTTGAGAGCTTACCCTAATAAAAATGCTTTTGGCTTATATGCTCCTGTTCCCCAGATGACACCAGATGGAAAAGTAATTGTTAATCCTCAAACAGGGGTTCCATTGGCTGCTGACGACAAGGCGTTTTATGGCAACGCCGATTATGACTATATGACGAGCCTTCAAAATAACTTTTCGTTCAAGGGATTCCAGTTGTCTTTCTTACTTGATTACAGAAAAGGTGGTTTGTTCTATACTGGTACAGGCGATTTGCTCCAATTTACCGGTAATGCATGGGTTACAACTTACAATGACCGCCGACCGTTTATAATTCCAAATTCGGTAAATATTATTTCTGATGCCAATGGCAATCCTATCCTGGATCCAGGAGGTAAAATGCAATTTGCAGAGAACACTACTGCAATAAGAGAGGCTGAATACGATGCATATTGGTATCACACTACCAATAAAGCAATGGCTTATCAAAACAGGTTTGCGGACAGGTCTTTCTTAAAATTAAGAGATGTAACACTTTCTTATAAGTTCCCTCAAGCCTGGGCATCTAAATTGAGAGCTAACAACCTCATGTTAAGTGTCTATGGCCGAAATTTCCTTCTGTGGACACCAACTTCCAATGTTTATATTGATCCCGAAGCCACCAATTTAGGAAATGACATTGCGAGCCAGTTTGGTGAGTTTAGAACAGCGCCAACCCAATATCAGTTTGGTGTTTCATTGAAAGCAGGTTTTTAATCAAAAAAATTATGAAAATGAAGGTATCTTTTAAAAACCCAATACTACTAGCAGGCTTGATTTTAGCTCTGCTAATGGGAACCGGTTGTAAAAAAACATTAGATATAAATCAGAATCCGAATGTGCCCGCCGTTGATCAGGGAAACCCAAAACTTGTATTTCCTGCTGCAGTTGTAGGCACGGCAGCCCGCGTGGGCGGAGATTTAGCAATACTTGGCGCAGTGTGGGGTCAATATGCAACCCAGTCTGCTCTATCAAGTCAGTACCGTCAATTGGATTCGTATAATGTAGACGGGAGCCAGTTGAATGGGCCTTATACGGGTATGATGTCATCCGGACTTAAGAATTATCAATATATAATAGATAAGTCCAGGGAAACTCAAGACTGGAATTTTTACCTGATGGCTACTGTTATGAAGGCCTATACGGCCGGAATCCTTGTCGATCTTTACGATAAAATTCCCTATTCAGAGGGATTAAAAGGTTTAGAAAATCTCAATCCAAAGTTTGATGAAGGCTATAGCGTATACAAAGATCTTCTAGCAAGTATCGATAGTGCCCTTAGTAAAGATTTCAGCGCGCCAACAAATACGGCAACATCTATTATCGGCTCTTCTGACCTTATATTTCAGGGAAACATCACCCGTTGGAAGCAATTTGCCAACACGTTGAAATTGAAATTGCTGTTACGCATGGTAAATGCCAAACCTGGTGAAGCACAATCAGGCATACAGGCTTTATATGCTACTAATCCCCAATTCCTTTCCGTGGACGCAGGCGTTACAGGCTTTACCGACGCTGCAGGCAAAGACAACCCAATGTATGAACAAAATGTCCGCCAGTTAAATACGCCGGATAACCTGAGAGCGAGCTACACATTGGCTTCATTCCTTACGGCAAAGGCCGATCCGCGGATCACTTATTTTTATGGAAGTGCAACTCCTGGTACAGTTCACCAGGGAGATTTTTTGAGCACCAACACAGCTTACGGAAGTGCTGCAAGGTTGGTCCAGAGGTCAACAGATCCTGTGATTTTTCTTTCTGCAGCAGAGTCTTATTTTTTGCAGGCAGAAGCACGGGAGCGCTATTTCGCCGGTGCGGGGGCAAAAGCCCTGTACGATTTAGGGGTACAAACCTCCTTTGTTAACATGGGCTCTACTATTGCTGCTGCTAACACACTGTTGGCGGGAGCATATGCTTATCCTACCACAACTTTAGCTGATAAAATTGAGGCAATCGTGGTTCAGAAATGGATTTCCTTCGGTTATGGAGTGCACTATATCGAAGGATTTTTTGAAAAAAACAGGACAGGCTACCCAAGAACGAGTAATGTTTATTCAACAGATGCCACCTATGTGCCAGGTCGTTTTGTTGTTGTGAAAAATACAGTTTTAGGTGCAGGACAGTTTCCTAAACGCCTGATGTATCCTGACGTGGAAGCAACAAGAAATGCAAACACGCCAGAGATTGTGCCAATTACAACACCGGTATGGTGGGGTTTATAACATTAATTCATTCTAACAAATTATGTACATGAAAAAATTGATTCCAATTTTGATGTTGTCCTTGGTAGCAGTGTTCACTTCCTGCGAAAAGGATGAGATCAATAATACAGATACCAGGGTAGGGGTTTCAGACGTTACATTTTATCCGATTCTAAGTCTTAAAGGGCAACAGTATATGGCTGTAGCACTTAACGGTACATGGACCGATCCAGGCGTAGATGCAAAAGAAGCCGGTGCTACCATTACATATGCAACAGCTGGTACGGTCAATACAGCGGTTCCAGGTGTGTATCGGCTCACTTATTCAGCGCAGAATAAAGACGGATTTTCAGCGTCTCTCAACAGGTGGGTTGCTGTTTATTCAACTGACGCCACCGCTGCAGCCAATGATCTTTCGGGAAATTATGCAAGGTCAACCAATGGTTCTGTCGCCGTTTGGACCAAACTTGCTCCAGGTGTGTACAGAGTCGACAACCCGGGCGGTGCGCCAGGAACAAACCTGACAGTGATAGTTTTTAATCCTACAGGTTTAACCATTAAGATTCCTTTGCAAACATCAAATGATGGCAACACTACTACATCCTCCGATGAAGTTTATACGCTAACGCCGGCGCCTGCGAAATACTCAATGGTGATACTGAACGCAGGATATGGAACTGCATTGAGAACATTTACAAAACAATAAATTAACTGATTTATGAAAAGAATATTTGTAATTATAGGAATTGCCGCGATAGGTTTATCCTCTTGCGATAAAGAACGGCCGGATACCGGGGGCACCAATGCACAAAAAATGGCAAACGAATGGTGGGTGCAATTATACGATCCGAGTGGGGCATTAGTTTACCCTGCCAGTTATCATGGGCACATGGCCACTTATAACAGTGCGTCAAACGACAATACTATTTGGATTGACGACTTCCCTCATATATCTGGCACCAACTGGACAGGAGATATTTGGGCTTTTAAATTTAAAGCTGTTGCTGACTTGAACAGTATGACCTTTGCAGCAAACCAGTCCGCTTCTGACCTGGTCGGTCGCGTGGGTAGCACTCCTGTTGAATATAAACTCAAGGTCAATGTTACTGAGGGGAAGATTCTGGAGTACGCGGGGAAATCAAGAACCGAAGTAGTAACTGATAGTATTTATATGAAGATAGAATTTAGTGATGATCCCGCAACAATCTATTCAATTCGAGGTCACGCCAGAACGAGATTTTCAGAAGACGATTACTAATCTATATGATTTTTTAAAGCCACTCATAAAGAGTGGCTTTTTTATTTCCTTACCAAATGGTTTCCTAATTTTAACGCGTAATAAAAAACCATGGAGCAGCAGAACCAGCAAAACCAGATCAATATAGAGATCACCGAGGAAGTAGCCGAGGGCAGTTATGCCAACCTTGCGATCATTACCCATTCACATGCTGAATTTGTAATTGACTTTGTGAACGTAATGCCTGGAACGCCCAAAAGCAAAGTCAAATCACGTATCATTTTTACACCGCAGCATGCCAAACGTTTTATGAAAGCACTCATAGAAAATGTGAACAGGTACGAGGCATCTAATGGCGCAATTAAAGACCTTGAAGAAATACAAATACCTATGACTTTCGGTGGTCCCACTGCCCAAGCCTGACCTGTCAAACGCAGCGGCTCCACTTAAAAGAGGTCATGCATCATCTGCGATCTAGTACTCAACAAATGAAGCCAAGGATCTACATTTTAGTTTTTTTTGTTTTTTCAGGGCTGATTGCCAGTAGCCAGGGTGAGTTCAATAACTGGCTCTTCGGCCAGCAGGCTGGAATTTCATTTAACAGTTCAGCTGCTACAGCAATTGCAGGTAATGTGATGTCGGTAAGTGAAGGAACTGCCTGCATCAGCGATGCCAGCGGAAACCTGCTATTTTATAGTGATGGTACCAAAATTTGGAATAAAACACATACCCTCATGCTCAATGGCAGTGCCATCCTTGGTGATCCTTCTACCACGCAAGGTTGTCTTATTGTGCCCATGCCGGGAAGTCCTTTCAAATATTATCTCTTTACATTAACGGACCAAACAAAAACCGGTGATCTCAGGTATTCCGTTATCGATATGACGCTTGACGGTGGAAAGGGAGGTGTGGTGGCAGGTAGCAAAAATATTCTTGTTACAACAGGACAGACAGAGAAACTGGTATCAGCCAAAGCCTCAGCATGCGGCGTGTGGGTGCTTACCCACAGCAGGGAGGACGATGCTTTTGAAGCAAGGCTAATTACTTCCTCGGGTTTGCAAAGTCCTGTGACAAGCACTATTGGTCCGGTCCATAACAGCGGGGCCGGGACAATGAAGGTTTCGAAGGATAATTCCAAAATTGCAGTCGCCGTAATTACTGGAACAGTGGGGGTTTTTGACTTTGATGCCTCCACAGGAATTGTTTCAAATGAGATTGAGCTGCCGGTGACACCCAACCTCTCTACTTACAGTGCCTGCTTTTCGGCCGATAGTAAAAAGCTATACATGGCCGAAGGGGCACAAAATGGTATAGTGGATATTTACCAGTTTGACTTGTCTTCATCCTTCTCTGCATCCATCATTGCATCAAAAACCCTGGTAGCCTCCACCCAGGCCCAATTGGCTTTTATTGATATACAGTTGGGACCTGATAATAAACTTTACCTTTCAAAAATCGGAATGAATTGCCTGGGGGTTATTCCAAGCCCTGATCTAAAAGTACCCCTCTGTGGTTATCTTGATAATGGAGTTTGCCTTGGAGGAAAGACTTCTTCTCTTTGCTTGCCAAACGATATTAGGATACAGGATAAGGTACTGGAAGCAGGACTAGGTGCTGATACGATGTTGTGCCCAAACTCATCTTTTATATTGACAGCGCCGCCATTAAGTCCTGGTATTCTTTGGTCAACCGGAGCGACATCGCAATCCATAACTGTTAATAATGGTGGCATTTACTGGCTTGAATTGAGCAATGGCATTTGTAAATCAAGAGACAGCATCTCCGTGCAGTTCACAGGCAAGAAAGTTAATTTGGGAGCTGATACGGCAATTTGCGCTGCCAACAAATTAGTGATCAATCCGGGAGGTTTTAATTCTTATCGCTGGCAGAACAACTCAACTGCCCCCTCGTATGTCGCCACAACACCAGGACTGTATTGGGTTGAAGTAACCGACCAGTGCGGTGTGACAAGTCGCGACAGCATTAATGTTTCTGAAAAGATCTACACAATTCCTGACTATCCGGACCGGACCAGGTGCAATCCTGATACGGTTAAACTTCGTGGTCCCGATAACTTTTTGAGTTATTCATGGACTCCAAATTACAATATCACCAGCCTGACGTCTGCGTCTGTAACCGTCACTCCATTAACTGATACTACTTATTATTTAAAGGCAGAAAAGATAGCAGGTTGTTTTGCTTACGACACCATCTTCGTCAAAGTTCGCGATCCGAGGCGGGTTAATTTGGGAGCTGATACGGCTGTCTGTGCGGGAGAGGTTTTGAAAATTGATCTTGGCACTAGTTTTCCATTTTTTCAATGGAGCAATGGTTCTTCAACTTCGTTTATTGAAGTGAATAAACGAGATTTGTACTGGGTACAAACAACCGATGAAAATGGCTGTAAAAGCCGGGACAGCATTCAGTTGGAATGGAAAAATTGTCCGACGGCCTTATGGATCCCTTCTGCTTTTACCCCAAATGGCGATGGAAAAAATGACCGGCTAAGTGTTCACTGCAAAGGTTATTTCCTTCAGTTTGAATTTAAGGTTTACAATCGTTGGGGAAATGTGGTGTTTATGACAAAGAATCCTGAACAATTCTGGGACGGCAATAATGAAGGCAAAAGTTTCAATACAGACACCTTTGTCTGGACCTGTAATTACCAATTGTATGGGGAGCCAAAAAAAACGGCCAAAGGTACTGTTACTTTAATTAGATAGAAGCTTATAATTCCCTCGTTTGTAAAATTATATTAGTCATCGTCGCTCACAACGACATGGTCAAGTACTTTGTTATCTAAATTATTTGTGGCCTCTTTTATAGGTCAGTAGTCCTGTGGATTATTTTAATCAAACTCCTACAAATTTTAAAAGCGAATAGCCCGGATAAACTTTAAATTATTGTAGTGGACAATTCCGCGGGTAATCCTGAATGTGATGCTGTTCTTTTACCATTGTTGCGAAGGCTTTGCTTAAAATGTAAACCGATACGAAGCGGCCAATGGATTGATAAAAGACCTTGAGGAGATTCAATTACCATTATCATTTGGTGGTCCCACAGCGCAAGCATAATCATCTCATTACATGCATACTAGGAGCTCAAGAGCTCCTTTTTCATGCACTTACCGTTTATAAAAAAATTGCGCCGTTTATATTTTTTTTTGCATTCATTAAGTTTTTTCTAAATTGCGCCAATCCCGCCTTTAGAAAACTTTGCTTATTTAATAACTAATAAACGTTCACATGAGAAAAATTCTATCACTGCTTTCAGTGCTGGCCCTTATTTGGCTGCCGGTATCTGCACAAAATCGTACAGTAACCGGGAAGGTTACAGATTCAGAAGGAAGGCCAATTCCTTTTGCAACAGTTACACTAAAAGGTTCAAATACGGCAGCGGCCGCCGATGAACAGGGTAACTTTAGCATTCAGGCGCCCCCCAACTCCACGTTGGTCTTAAGTGCCGCAAGTTTTCAATCTTCAGAAATTAATATCGGAAATCGGACTTCTATTACGGCTTCAATAAGTGCACAGTCCAGTATGACTGAGGTGGTAGTTACCGCTCTTGGTGTTAGAAGAGCCAAGAATACTTTACCGTACGCAGCGCAGCAACTGGCCGGTGACGATGTTAATCGTACACGAGGCGGTAACGTAGCTACGGCCCTTTCCGGAAAAATATCCGGCCTGGAAATCAGGCAGGGAAACTCTATTGGCGGTTCAACGAATGTTGTCATTCGCGGTGCAAAATCACTAACCGGCAATAACCAGGCTCTGTTTGTTGTGGATGGTGTGCCCGTGGACAATGCGAGCAATGAATCAACAAGTATAACAAGAAACGCCAATCAAAGAACAGGTAGAGGAG
>Ga0126306_10000982_pt1 | contig 14722 bp, 14 predicted proteins | sample Plot27_FD_92592 | JGI IMG/M metagenome (GOLD analysis project Ga0126306, IMG submission 92592) | Serpentine soil microbial communities from UC McLaughlin Reserve, CA, USA - Plot27 | ecosystem: Environmental > Terrestrial > Soil > Grasslands | place: USA: UC McLaughlin Reserve, Lake County...
CAGGAATGTCCCTCGACGGGCAATCGGCGCGCGCGTCTACATTGATGCCTGACCGGAGCCATCAAGAGTTCTCGTCAGCCGACGTCCTCGATGATCTTGACGAGCTCATCGGTGCGGTAGCCGTGGTGGCGGGCGAAGACGACGAGTTCTTTGGCTCGCTGGACGACTGCACCGCGTTCGGGTGTGCCTGCGACCGAGGTGCCGCGCCCGCGGCGGAACTCGAGCAGTCCCTCATCCCGGAGCACTCGTAGGGCCCGCAGGACGGTGTTGGTGTTGACGCCGAGGACGGCTGCCAGGTCTTTGGCGGGCGGGAGGCCCTCTCCCGGCTTCGCCTCGCCGTCGGCGATCGCCCGGCGGATCTCGCCGGCGACCTGTTCGTAGAGGTCGGTTGGGTCGCGCCGGTCGATCTTGACATGGAGCATGGTGCTAGTAAAAATAGCGCAACAGTGCAGAACGTGCAGCCGTGACTATTACCGCCCCGCCTCGACCCCCTCATCCGGGCGATCCGGTCGAGCGCGACGACCTCGAGGCGCTGATCGAGGAGGCGCGGCGGCGCGCGCGGTGGCGCCGGCAGCTGTACGCCGCGGCGGCCGCCCTGGTGGCGCTGGTCGGCGTGGCGGTCCTGGCCGGGCTCCAGCGGAGCGCCTCGTCACAGGGTGCCTCCCCCGAGCTCTCGACGCCGCCGAACGTTTCCGCCGAGTCCGCGGGTGCGAAAATTGCCTTCGTCAGGTACCCCGCGTACCGGCCGGGTCCGGGAGCGCTCTACGTCGTCAATGCCGATGGCACGGGCGAGCGGCTGCTGGCACGCAACGCAGGCGGGTATGCCTGGTCGCCCGATCGCCGGCAGATCTCTTTCCTGTCGGGCCGCTTCGAAGCCGTGAACGGCAACCTAGACATCTATCTCATGAACGCCGACGGCGGCGGGCAGCGGAGGTTGACGCGCGGCCCGGCGCGCGAGGAGGCTCCTCGCTGGTCGCCTGACGGGCGGACGATCTCCTTCGTCAGGTGGAGCCGGTCCGGGGGCACGTTCGCGGTCTACGAGATGAACGCCGATGGGAGCGGAACGCGCAGGGTAACGGGCGACCTTGCCGCCGAGAGGGGTTTCGTCTGGTCGCCCGACGGGCGGAGGATCGCGTTCGAACGCCTGCGGGACGGCAACTCCGACGTCTGGGTCATGAACTTCGACGGCACCGGGCTCCGGAACCTGACGCGGAGCCCCGAGAGCGAGTTCGCCGGTGAATGGTCGCCCGACGGTCGGACAATCGCCGTCTTCTCGTGGCCAATCGGTAGCGAGATCTTCGTCGCCAACGCCGATGGAAGCGGGATGCGGAGGCTGAGACTTGCGGGAGACCCCTCCAGCGTTGCCTGGTCGCCCGACGGGCGCAAGCTGGCCATCGCCAGCGTGCGACAGGGCAATCTCGGCTACGTCAGCGAGGTCTACGTAATGAACGCCGATGGCAGCGGCCTGCGTACGCTGGCGCGCCATGAGGGCAAGACCGACCCGTTCGTCGCTTGGTCACCCGACGGAAGCCGGATCGCGTTCACGAGCGGGCACGACGGCAACTCCGAGATCTACGTCATGAACGCCGACGGCAGCGGCCTGCGGAGGCTCACGCGGAACCCCGAATGGGAACAGGGCCCACTGTGGGCGCCCGTGCCGTGATCCCTAGAGCAGCCCAGTGACCGCCCCACCCGCCGCCCCATCTCGCCCGCAGGATGCGGTCCATCGCGACGAGCTGGAGGCCCTGATCAAGGAGGCGAGGCAGCGCGCCCGGCGCCGTCGGCGGATGTACGCCGCGGCCGTGAGCTTCGTCGCGCTCAGCGGGGTCGTAGTCGTCACGCTTTTGACCCGAACCGCCGAGTCGCAGAATGCCTTCCCAGCGATCGCGGCCCGGTCGAGCCTTCCCGCGGCAACGGCGGATTCAAAAATCGCATTCGGGAGAGGCCTGCCGAACCGGCCCGGCGTCGGGCTCTGGGTGATGAACGCCGACGGGAGCGGGCAGCGGGAGCTGACGCGCGGCGTCTCGATCGTCCCTCGTCCTACATGGTCGCCGGACGGGCAGATGATGGCGTTCGTCAGCAAGCGCGACGGCCGCAAGTCAGACGTCTACGTCATGAACATTGACGGGAGCGGCCTACAGCGCCTGACGAGTAATCCGGCGGGGACGCCGCTCCCGCCTGGTCACCCGACGGCCAGCAGATCGCCTTCACGAGCTACGACGACCGCAGCGACCAGTGGGACATCGACGTCATCAACGCCGACAGGAGCAGCCTGCGCCAGCTGACGCGCAACGCCGCGAACGACGTCAATCCGGTCTGGTCGCCTGACGGGCAGAAGATCGCGTTCACGAGAAACTGGATGAAATCGAGCCGGCGCCCGCAGAACTTCAACACCGAGATCTATGTCATGAACGCGGACAGCAGCGGACAGCAGCGGCTGACGCGCAACGGCGTCGACCCCGCTTGGTCTCCTGACGGGCGGAAGATCGCTTTCGTACGCGAGTGGCGAGGACACGCCGCAGAGATCTACGTTGTGAGCCCCGACGGAACCGGGGTCCGGAAACTGACGCATAACAGCGAGCCGGACTTCGCTCCTGCCTGGTCGTCCGACGGGCGCAGGATCGTGTTCCTGAGCGACCGCGACGCCAACCGAGAGATCTACGTCATGAACGCCGACGGCACCAGGCAGCGGAACTTGACCTGCAGCCGCGCATCCGAGTGGTCTCCCCCCTGGTCTGCCGACGGGTCGAAGATCGCATTCGAGCGCGGGCCGCTACTCCGAGCGGGAGACATCTTCGTCATGAATGCGGATGGAAGCGGGCAGCGGCGGCTGACGCGCAACCCGCTGTTCGACTGGTCGCCGGCCTGGTCGCCCGCGCAAAAGTGAGACGGTGATGTTGCGATGACCGTCACGGCCCCGCCTCGCCCACCTAGCCCGAGTTTTCCCATCGATCGCGACGAGCAGGCGCTGATCGAAGAGACGCGCCGGCGTGCGCGGCGCCGCCGGCGCACGTACACGGCCGTGGTGGTCACCACCGCGCTTGGGGGAGCGGCGGTTCTCGCCGCTATCGGGCGCAGCGGACCGTCGCAGAAGACTGCGTCCCGACGGACGTAGGCTGGCGTTCGTCCGTATCCGTGGCGGCCGCGCCGACATCTACCTTGTCGATGCGGATGGAAGCGGACTGCGCAGGCTCGCTCACGCTATGGCGTTCGCGCCGATGCCGGGCGGCCCCCGGCCCAGGCTGGCGCGCAAACCCTACACGGTCGCCGGACGGGCGCCGGATCGCCTTCGTGGGCAACCGCGACTGCAACTACGACATCTTCGTCCTGAACGCCGATGGCAGCGGGCTCCGAAATCTCCCGCGGAGCGAGAGGAACGACAGCGATCCGATGTGGTCGCCCGACGGACGGGCGATTCGCCTTCCGAGGCAAGCGTGATGCCCCGTCGGAGCTGGAGCGGGCCGAGTGCCGACCACGCTGCCAGTCAGAAGAGATCTACGTCATCAGGTAGACGGGAGCGCGCGTCGGCGGCTGACGCACAACTGGAGGTTCGACGGGGCGCCTGTCTGGTCGGCCGATGGGCGCAAGATCCTCTTCGTGAGACGGCATCATCCCGACATGTACGTCATGAACGCCGACGGAAGCGGCCAGCAGAACCTCACGCGGAGCGTCACTCAACTCTTCGCCACCGACGGAGCGCCGACCTGGTCGCCCGACGGGCGGAAGATCCTCTTCGTCAGCAAGCGCGGCGACGGCCTGGGTCGCTCTCTTACCTTTTCCTGGCTAGCGCAACGAATCGTCCGCCGGAAGGGCTTCGCCTGTGCGAGAGTCGTCTCTCCTGACGACGCGCCGGCGAAGGCGCTGGATTCGGCGCTTGTGCCACGCCGCGCGCTCCGGGCAAAAGTTGGGGAAAAGTCTTGCCGAACTCATCCTGCCCGGAGAACAGAAAAGCCCCGTTTCCGGGGCCTTCCAATAGCGGGCGCAGGATTTGAACCTGCGACCTCCGGGTTATGCGATCTGAGGCTCAAGCAAGACCACGCTCGCCTGGGCCAGCGTGCGGGTATGTCCCCTGAGCACGCGGCTATCAGGTCGGGCGTGCGGGTCGTGATACGAGCGCACGCCCGACACACGCCACTCCTTACCGACGCGCGTACTCCTCAGCGGCCCGCGGCTCGAACTCGAAGCCGACGAAGCGCTCGTCGCCGAGGATCTCCGCATCGTGCCCGGGCTCGATCACATAGGCGTCGTCAGGTCCAAGGTCAAGGACGGTGCCGTCGTCATGGGTCACGCGCATCCTGCCCGACTGCACAACGCCCACGTGCCGATGCTGGCAGCTATCCGTTCCGGCGACAGGCTTCACGCACTCAGACCATCGCCAGCCGGGCTCCATCGTGAAGCGGGCCGCCGTGATGCCGCCCATGCGCACGACGTCCACCCGCGTCTTGTCGGGAGTTCGACTCTCGTCTGGGGATTCGAAGTCACGTTTCTCAACGCCGGCCATGGTTCGCCTCCCTTGCACGCAGGACAGGTTCGGCTGACTATCTCATGCCCGTCCCGACTGTCCAAGCGGGGCGATTCTCGCCTATGCGAGAGCCGTCTCTCCTGACGTAGCGCCGGCAAAGGCGGACTCGGCTTAGCGCCACACGACGTCCGCCGGCGGCCGGCAAGACGACCGGTTACGCCGAGGGCGGGCGCCGCCGACCGCCGCCCCTATGCCACGCCGCGCGCTCCTGGCAAAAGTTCGGCATAGGGGTCGGAGTCCTCGCGCGCGGTACCCGACTCGTCAGGCGGTGATTGCCTGGCTCGCGGTCGGGATCAGCGGGCATTTCGGGAGCCTCGGGCGCTCGCGGTGGTTCGTCGGGCATCGTTCCCGGCTCTCGCGGCATCGGCTCCTGCGATGACAACATGGCCGGCGGCGCAGCATCTGCTCGGCTGCCGGGCGAATGTGAGACACGCCGGATTAGCGTCGCTCGCCGTATCGCGGCACGTACGAGACACGCTGGCAGCATGAGGTGGCACGAGAACGAACCGGCAGTGGCTGAGCTTGCGCTTGCGCTATCGCCGTCTGCCGGGCCCCGCTGGCTGACGTCGTTCAGATCATGGTCTCGGCGGCTGTGGCTTCGAGAAGGTCGAGCGCCTCGCGTCGCGAGTTGACGTTGAGGCGGCGGCGGGCGTTCCTGACGTGTGTTCGGATGGTGTGGGGCGAGAGCACGAGGAGCTGGGCGATCTGGCTTGTGCTGAGTCCTTCCTGGTAGAGGCGCAGGATCGCCAGCTCGCGCGGTCGTAGGCCGTTCGCTTGAAGTTGCGCAGGGTTGGTTTGGGTTGCGCTCAGGCGAGCGATCTCGAGGGAGCGGCGTCGGAGGATCGGGGCGCTCCGCTCGATTGTTTCGAGCGCTGTGCTGAGCTGGGCGGTGACGGAGTCGAGTGAAGCGAGGTCTTCGTCCGAGAGGGATTGGGTGCTGCGTCCGCCGATCTTCAGGGTGCCAATCCGGCCCTGGCCCTCTAGCCAGCGCACTTGGACGGAGTGGAGGCCGAGCGCTGCGGGAAGCGAACGTGGATTGCCTTCGGTCATGGTCTCGAGTCGTTGGGGTGTGATCGGCTCGAGCGCGAGGCGTCGTGTCTCCGCGGGGCGAAGGCCGCTGGCGGCGACGAGATGGAGCTTGCCCTCTCCGTCGAGCAGCCGGAGCGTTGCGACCTCGATCGGGAGCGCGAGGACGAGCGCGTCTGTGACCTGCTGAAGTGAGTGAGCGAGCTTGTGGCCTGACACGGCGGCGATCGCTTCCCGGAGGGTTTGGTGTCGCGCTTCGCGTTCCGCGAGTAGACGCCGAGCGCGCACCTGGTCGGTGAGCTCGACGGCGAGCATGACGACGACGCGGCGCGAGCGCTCGGTGTCGACGCGGTGGAGAGTGGCGCTCCACCAGCGGCGTTCGCCCCCGGGCGTTTGGTGTGCGAACTCGGGCAAGTGCTGCGGCGTCCCCGTGGCGGCCACTTCCTGGATACGTGAGGCGAGTTCGGCGCCGAGGTGCGGGTCGTCGTCCTCCTGGTTTCGGGAGCCGAGGCGCCGGTCGGCCAGGAGGTCGCGATCGGTGAGACCGGGCAGCGGCGGCTTGGCCTGTAGGAACTCGAGCGTGTCGGCGTCGTTGACGAGCATGCCGACCGGCAGCTGCGCGAGAAATCGCTCGAGCAGGAGAAGTTCTGCGGCGCGCGCCTGCCCGCTCGTCAGGCTAGTGGCCACGGGGCTCGTTCTGGTCGGCCGCTTCTGCGACGAATGGGTCGCCAAGGACGATCCCTTCTGGCGTGATCCTGAATTCGCGAATCTCGGGTTCGTGGCGGCTGGCGCGGGTCTTGAGTACGGTGAGGGCACGCCGGACGCTCGCTTGCTCACGGATGTACTGGAGCAGAACGACGTTGTCAGAGAGATGTGAGATCCCGAACTCGGAGAGGCGCCTGACCTCGAACAGGTCGGCCAGCTCCGAGGTCATGAAGAGACTGACCCGCTGGCGCGAGAAGCGCTGGACGAGCGAGTACATGTACTCACGGAAGCGGACCTCGTCCGGCGCGGCGAGTCGGAGGTCGGTGAGGCTGTCGATCACGACGCGCCGTGCGCCTGTTCGCTCCACCGCCTCGAGCAGTTCGTAGACCCACTCGTCGATGTAGAGGTCGACCGGCGAGCGGTACATCAGCTCGACGCCCTTCTCGTCGGTCGACCAGCCGAAGCCTTGGACGATCCGCGCGAGCTGGGTCGGGTGTTCCTGGAGCGTCGCCAGCACACCCGGCTCGCCCTGCCGGACGCCGTTGAAGATGAAATGGAGGGCCATCAGCGTCTTGCCGCAGCCCGAGGGGCCGGCGCAGAGGGTCGAGCTGCCGGGCCAGTAGCCGTCGGCGAGCATCTCGTCGAGGGCGGCAATACCAGACGAGCTTCGGGAACCATCGAGCGGGTAGCTGGTGATGTCGAGCGTGTCGGCGAGCCGAGGGAAGACGTCGATTCCGTCTGCCGAGAGGCGGTAGGCGTGGCGGCCCGGGGCGAACGCGCTCCCCCGCAGCTTGAGGATGCGGAGCATGCGCGTCTCGCGCTCGGCCGCTCGCGCCGTGGACAGGGAGATGATGGCGTCCGCGACCGCGAACTCGGGGGCAGGGCCGATCTCGTCCTCGCCGTACTCGCCGATCCAGAGAGAGGAGGTCGCGACCGCGGAGAGGCGGCCGGCGAAGTCGTGCAGGAACTCGCGGAACTCGGCACCCTCCGCGTACGCCGAGAGCGCCTTGAAGCTGTCGATCACGATCAGCCCGGGGCGGCGCTGCTTGATCAGCTCGCTGACCTGCTCCAGGACGCCGGCGAGGCCGCGCTCGTTGAGCAGCGTGCCGAGGTCCTCGTAGAAGACGGAGTGGCCGACCGCTTCCGGATCGAAGAAACGCAGCGTCTGGCCGTAGCGGAGGATCTTGTCGAACGGCTCCGAGACGGTCGCCAGGTAAAGGGCGGGCCGCTCCTGGCTCGCGTTCGCGAAAACGTATTGCTGGGCGAGGATCGTCTTGCCGGTTCCCGGCAGCCCGATCACCATGTTGATCGAGTTCGCCGGCAGCCCGCCGCCCAGCAGGTCGTCGAGGCGCGGATGGCCGCTCGAGAGCCGCTCCGTCATCGTGAGGTTGCGCCTTGCAGGAAGGCGCTTTCGCCGAGCAGATCCTTGACCGTTGAGACAAGCTGCAGCGGGTCGAGCGGCTTCTCGAGAAACGCGTCCGCACCGGCCGCGAGTGCTTGGTCGCGCGCCCCGAGCGTCGAGATCGCCAGGCAAGCAGTGACGCCGGCTTCCTTCAGACGGCGGCACAGCTCGGCGCCTGTTCCGCCGGAGATGAGCAGCTCGACAACGGCGAGCTGCGGGAGCCGTTGCTCAAGCTTGCGCGCGGCGTCGTCGGCATCGAGGGCGACAACGACCTCGTAACCCTCGGTCCGCAGGAAGAACTCGGCGAACTCGGCGGCGTAGGGATCGCGCTCGGCAAGCAGGATCAACAGCCGAGGTCCCGGCTGGCCCTCCTCGGGGGCGCGGAAGTTGCCGCCGCGCTCGAGCTGCTCACCGAGCAGGCGGTGCGCCTCCGCCGGCTGCAGCCCCTGGTCGAGACGCTCCTTCACGAACCGCAGTTGCTCGACCTCGGCACGCGTGTAGAGCCGATGACCGCCCTGGCTCCGCCCGGGCTTCACGAGCCCGTACCGCTCCTCCCAGTTACGCACCGTTGCGGCCGGGATCCCGAGCATGCGCTCGACTGCACCCATGCTGTAGACCGCCAGATCGCCCGCCATGATTAGAGCATATCTCATCATCTCATGGTCATGTCCGGCCCCAACTTGGAACTCGTCTTTCGCAAGAGACTGATTACCTCATCAGATACCTCATGATGATTAGATTTATGCGTCAGAACGGGGTAGCATCGCCCCTCCGTGAAGAGGACTGCTCGCATCGACAATAGGGCCCCGGCCAGCGCAGGGCTGAACGGGGCGTCAGCAGGTGTTCGTCAGACGGCGGCGCCGCCCGTCGGCACCGCAGCCCTGACGGGCGACTTTGCCCTTGCTCTGGAGCGGCAGGGCGGCGACACCGCCGTGCTGTTACTCGCCGGCGAGCTCGACCTCTACCGCGCCCCCGACATCGAAATGGCGCTGACAGAGGCGATCGGACTCGACCTGGACAACGACCGGCGCCAGTCACTACGAGACGGTCAGCCTGCCGAGAGCGGCGAGATCGCCGCTGAGGAAGTGCGCCACCTCGCGGTCGATCTGCGTTCGGTCACATTCATCGACTCGAGCACGCTCGCGCTGCTCCTCGCCGCCAGCCGCCATCAGGAGGCGCGAGGGGGCGACTTGCTCGTCCTCGTCGGGCCGCAGACGCCGATGACCGCCTTCCAGGTGACCGGCTTCGATCGCCTCCTTACGATCAGGCACGGAGACGATACGCCCCAGCGCACCGCCAGCCAGCGGGCAGGGAACTCGATGAGTCAGATGGCTCGGCACAGCGATTCTGACGTGCAAAACCAGACCGGGAACCAGCTGACGCAGAGTCTCTACCGCGCAGTGAACGAGCGGATCAGGGAGGTAAGCAAGGACTTCGGATCAGATTCGAAGGTTGGCTTCCTCTGCGAGTGCGGTCGTGAAGACTGCATCGTCACATTCGAGCTCACTCTGGCGCAATACGACGGCCTTTTGAGCGATACGGGACGTGTCTTGCTTGCTTCTGAGCACCGTGCCTCGCTCAATGGCGCTCGAGTCTTGGCGGAGTACGACGCCTTCATCGTGGTGAAGCCGAACCGACGCGCCTCGTGACGTGAAAGCGCGCAGTCCGAATCGATCGGCCTCGGCCGGAGTTGCCTACTGGAGCAAGGCCCATGTTTGACTATCTCGTCGTCGGAGCCGGCTTCGCCGGCAGCGTCCTCGCTGAGCGGCTCGCGTCGCACGGCAAACGCGTGCTGGTCGTCGACCGGCGTCCGCACATCGGCGGGAACGCCTACGACCACTACGACGACGCGGGCATCCTCGTCCACCGGTACGGCCCGCACATCTTCCACACGAACTCCGACCGGGTCGTCGACTACCTCTCCCGGTTCACCGAGTGGCGGCCGTACGAGCACCGGGTCAAGGCGCAGGTCGACGGCAACCTCCTGCCGATGCCGATCAACCTCGACACGGTCAACGAGCTCTACTCGCTCGACCTCACGTCCGACGAGCTGACGCTCTTCTTCGCCGAGCGCGCCGAGCCCGTCGAGCGCGCGCGCACGTCGGAGGACGTCGTCGTCGGGGCGGTGGGGCGCGAGCTCTACGAGACGTTCTTCCGCGGCTACACCCGCAAGCAGTGGGGACTCGATCCGTCGGAGCTCGACGCCTCCGTGACGGCGCGAGTCCCGACGCGAACGAGCCGGGACGACCGCTACTTCACGGACTCGTTCCAGGCAATGCCGCTGCACGGGTACACGCGCATGTTCGAGCGGATGCTCGTGCGGCCCGAGATCAAGATCCTCCTCAACACCGACTACCGCGAGATCGAGAACGTCGTGCCGTGGCGGAAGATGATCTTCACGGGCCCGATCGACGAGTACTTCGACTACTGCTTCGGGAAGCTCCCGTACCGCTCGCTCCAGTTCGAGTTCGAGACGTACGACGAGCCGATCCACCAGCGCGCGCCCGTCGTGAACTACCCGAGCGAGGACGTCCCGTACACGCGCTGCACCGAGTTCAAGTACCTGACCGGCCAGGAGCACCCAATGACGACGGTCGTCCGGGAGCGTGCGCGCACCGAGGGCGATCCGTACTACCCCGTGCCACGCCCCGAGAACGCGGACCTCTACAAGAGGTACAAGGCGCTCGCCGACGAGACGCCGGAGGTCACGTTCGTCGGTCGGCTGGCGACGTACAAGTACTACAACATGGATCAGGTCGTCGCCCAGGCGCTCAGCGTCTTCGACGGCCTGGTCGGCCGCCGCGACCGGCAGGCGCAGGAGCGGAAATCGGTCACCGAGCTCGCCAAGGCGAGCTGACCGTGGCGCTTCCGACCCGGCCCCTCGGTCGCACGGGATTCGACATCACGGTCCTCGGCCTCGGCGCCTGGGCGATCGGCGGCAGCGCGTCGCAGGGCGGCTGGGGCCGCCAGGACGACGCGGAGTCCGTCGCCGCCATCCACCGCGCGGTCGAGCTCGGCATCAACTGGATCGACACGGCGCCCGCCTACGGGTTCGGCCATGCCGAGGAGGTCGTGGGCGACGCGCTCGCCGCCCTCCCGGAGGACGAGCGCCCGCTCGTCTTCACGAAGTGCGGGCTCGTCTGGGATGAGAGCGAGAGCACGGTTCGGAACGTGCTCGCCCCGGAGTCGATCCGCCGGGAGTGCGAGGCGTCTCTTCGCCGGCTCAAGGTCGAGCGGCTGGACCTGCTTCAGATCCACTGGCCGGCGCACGACGGGACGCCGACCGAGGAGTCGTGGCAGACGATGGCCGACCTGGTCGAGGAGGGCAAGACCCGCGCCGTCGGCGCCTCGAACTACGGGGTCGAGCTGCTCGAGCCGTGCGAGGCCCTTCGCCACGTCGACACGTACCAGCCCGAGCTCAATCTCCTCAACCGCGACGCCGCGGACGAGATCGCGTGGTCTCACGCGCACAACACCGGCGTGATCGTCTACAGCCCGATGCGGTCGGGGCTCCTGACCGCGACCTCGACGCCGGAGCGCTGGGCCGCGCTGCCGGACGACGACTGGCGCACGGGGCATCCCGACTTCCAGGAGCCGGCCCTCGGCCGCAACCTCGAGCTCGTCGAACGGCTGCGGGCGATCAGCGACGAGCTGGATGCGTCTGTCTCCGAGCTGGCCGTCGCCTGGACGCTCCGTTGGCCGGGCGTCACCGGCGCGATTGTCGGTGCGCGCCGCCCCGAGCAGGTGGACGGATGGATCCGAGCAGCGTCGCTCGAGCTCGACGACGACCTCGTCGACCGGATCGACCTCCTCGAGAAGACCGGCGCCGGCTCGGGCCCCGTTCGGCCCGAGGTCGGAAGCGTCCGGTGAGCGGGCCGATCCCGTTCATCGGCGCGTTCGAGTCCACATACCAGCCGGCGTTCGACACCGACGGCCTCGAGACGACCGGGCACGCACTCCGGTGGCGCGAGGACATCGAGCTGCTCCGCTCGTGCGGCGTCCGTGAGCTCCGCTACCCGGTTCGCTGGCACCGGATCGAGGCCGAGCCGGGCTCCTTCGACTGGCGCGAGACCGACCAGGTGCTCGGCCACCTGGACGACGCCAGCGTGCGGGTCATCGTCGACCTCGTCCACCACACGAGCTACCCGCGCTGGATCGAGGACTTCGCGGATCCCGCCTTCGGCCGCGCGCTTCTGCGGTACGTCCGGGCGTTCGCAGAGCGCTACCCCGGCGTTCAGGCGTACACGATCTTCAACGAGCCCTTCACGACCTTCCTCCTCTGCGGCGAGGCCGGGATCTGGCCGCCGAGGCTCCATGGCCTCGAGGGGTTCCTGACGGTCGCGCGCAACGTCTTTCCCGCCCTGACCGAGGCGAGCCGGCTTCTTCGCGAGCTCCTGCCGGGGGCGCGGCACGTGTACGTGGAGGCCTGCGAACGCCACACCTCCTCGTCGCCAGCCGGCGCGCAGTTTGCGGACTGGACGAACGATCGGCGCTTCTTCCTCACCGACCTCTTCCTCGGTCGTGACCTGGACCCCCGCCGCCCATTCGTTGCCGACGTTCTCGCGTGCAGCGGCGCGGACCTGCTTGAGGTGGAGCCCGGCGAGATCGACGTCCTCGGGCTGGATTACTACGCGCACAACCAGTGGGAGTGGGCGGACGCCCACGCGGGGACGACGAGTCCGGCGGCACCCGTTCCCCTCGCGGACGTGATCGGCGAGTACTGGTCGCGCTATCGCCTGCCGTGCATCGTCGGGGAGACGAACATCCGAGGTCTCCCCTCCGATCGTGCGACCTGGCTCAAGTACACGCTCGAACAGTGCGAGCGCGCGCGAGACGCGGGAGTCCCCGTCGAGGGCTACTGCTGGTTCCCGTTCGTGGACTCGTGCGACTGGGATTCCACCCTCTGCCGCTGCGACGCCAGTGTCGACCCGGTCGGGGTCTACTCGCTCGACGACGAGCTGAACCGAAACCCGTCGTCGATGTCCGAGTCGTACCGTCTCGCCGCTCTCGGCTTGCCCGCCGCCGGGTTGCCCGCCTACGAGCTCCAGCCTCCCGTCGCCGGCTGGCTCGCCGGCTGGCAGTCACAGATGGCCGACTGGCGCTGGGAGGCCCCTCCCGCGGCCGAGCTCGCCGCCGGTGGCGAGCCAGGAGACTTCGAGATCGAGCTTCGGGTGGTCGAGGCACGTGTCTGAGCTCGTGGTCTTCTCGCATCTGCGCTGGACGTTCGTCTGGCAGCGGCCGCAGCATCTGATCTCGCGCCTCGCCACGAACCGCCGAACGTGGTTCGTCGAGGAGCCCCTCCCGGCCGACGTCTCCGAGCCGGTACTTCGTACGGAGACGCATGGACCCGTCACCCGCGTGTGGCTCGAGGTTCCGAGCACGGAGCCGCACGTGGGCTTCGGAGGCCCGGAGGCGGCGCCGTACGAGGAGGCGCTTCGCGCGCTCCTGGGCGACCCTGAGAACCGCATCGCCTGGCTCTACACGCCGATGGCGTTCAACCTGGCGGAGTCCGTCGGCCACGACCTCCTGGTCTACGACGTGATGGACGATCTCGCCTCGTTCAGGCACGCCGACGCCGGCGTCCGCTTCGCGCAGCGTCAGAGCCTGCGCGTCGCGGACGTCGTCTTCACGGGCGGACGGTCGCTCCAGCAGTCGGTCGCCGGCGTTCGGCCCGACGCGCACCTGTTTGCGAGCGGCGTCGAGCCGGAGCACTACGCCGTGGAGCGGCCCCCGCGCCCGGAAGGCGCTCCGACCGTGGGAGGCTACGTCGGCGTGATCGACGAGCGGATCGACCTCGGCCTCGTCGACGGCCTCGCGGCGGCCTTGCCCGGCTGGGAGATCCGCATGGTCGGCCCTGTCGCGAAGATCGACCCGGAGATCCTCCCCCGGCGCGAGAACATCACCTATCCGGGCCCGAAACCCTACGAGCGTCTACCGCAGGTGCTCGCGGGGTTCGACGTCGCCCTCATGCCGTTCGCGCTCAACGAGTCGACGCGCTCGATCAGCCCGACGAAGACGCTCGAGTACCTCGCGGCCGGCCTGCCGGTCGTTTCGACCCGCGTCCCGGACGTCGTGGCCGACCACGGGTCGGTGGTCGCCTTCGCCGACGACGCCGAAGGGTTCGCCGCCGAATGCTTCGCCGCGTTGGGCTCCGATTCGGCAGGCCTCCGCGCTCGTGTCGACGCCCTGCTTCGCCTCCACCACTGGGATGCGATCGCCGCGAGGATGGAGACGATCCTGATCAAGGCAGCCGCGGAACGTGGAGCGGGAGAGCGGGCGGCGCCGAGGCAAGGCGCCGGATGAACCTGCTCGTCTGTGGGGGCGCGGGTACATCGCCAGCGTCGTCGGCGCCCGCCTCCTCGAGGAGGGTCATGCGGTCACGGTTGCGGACAGCCTCGTCACCGGGCACGAGGACGCCGTGCCCGAGGGAGCGCGGTTCGTGCAGCTCGATCTTCTCGGTAGTGAGCTCGCGACGCTCCTCGAGGAAGGCTTCGACGCTGTCCTCCACTTCGCGGCGCTCTCGATCGTCCCCGAGTCGGTCGCGCACCCGACGCGGTACTTCCGCGCGAACTTCGGGGGCACGGTCACGCTCCTCGACGCGATGCGGGCCGCCCGCGTGAAGAGGCTCGTGTTCTCCTCGACCGCGGCGGTCTACGGGGAGCCCGACGAGGTTCCGATACGCGAGACCGCCGAGACGCGACCGACGAACCCGTACGGAGCGTCGAAGCTCGCAGTCGACCACGCGCTGCGGTTCGAGGCGGCCGCATCGGGCCTCGGCGCCGTCAGCCTCCGGTACTTCAACGTCGCGGGAGCCTACGGCCGGCACGGCGAGCGCCACGAGCCCGAGACGCACCTGATCCCCCTCGTCCTTCGGGCTGCCGCCGGCGCGTCCGACGGCGTCAAGATCTTCGGGACCGACTACCCGACGCCGGACGGAACCGCGATCCGCGACTTTGCTTGGTACGTATCGCGCCGTGACAGAGGTCTCGCCTTGAAAGCGGAGGGGGCGCGGTCGCAGTCGCGGACGGATTGGCACGGCCGCGTCACCGGCACCCGGCCAGACCCGA
>Ga0126306_10000983_pt1 | contig 14719 bp, 12 predicted proteins | sample Plot27_FD_92592 | JGI IMG/M metagenome (GOLD analysis project Ga0126306, IMG submission 92592) | Serpentine soil microbial communities from UC McLaughlin Reserve, CA, USA - Plot27 | ecosystem: Environmental > Terrestrial > Soil > Grasslands | place: USA: UC McLaughlin Reserve, Lake County...
CGGCCGCGCTGCGCGCGGGCACTGTCTGGGCGAACTGCTTCTTCGTCCGCGACCTGCGGGCGCCGTTCGGCGGCGTCGGCGACTCGGGCGTCGGCCGCGAAGGCGGCACGTTCATCCGGGAGTTCTTCACCGAACCGAAGGCCGTGATCATGGCGATCGAAAACGGCTAGCACGCGACCCGCGCTACGTCCCGAGACGAACGACGGCTAGCGTGACGTTGTCGTCGTCCCCTGCGGCCATCGCCGACTTCCACAGCTCGAACGCCGCCCGACCGTCCTCGTGCTCGGCCAGTACGCCGCTGAGGAGTTCGGGCGGGACAAGATCCGTCAGACCATCAGTGCAGACCAGGTACCGCGCGTGTTCGGACAGCGGCGTGCTGGCGATGTGCGGGTCAACAGCGGTGAATTCCGGGTTTCCACCGAGCGTCTGCGTGACGATGGCCGTGGATCGCCGCCCACCGCTCAGCGCGGGGCTGTCATCCACGCTCAGCTGGCGAAGCTCGCCCGCGACGACGGCGTACACCCGACTGTCGCCGACGTTGAACGTGTACGCGCGGTCCGGCGTGATCACGACACCGGCCACCGTCGTCCCCATCATGGTTAGCTCCCGGTCACGGGCGGCGGCCGCATACACCGCGCGGTTGCAGGCGTGCAGCTCGTCGCGGACCGTCTCTTCGCTGTCGAGCAGCGGGCCGACCTGCGCGAGCTGCCGGACGACCAGTGCGCTCGCCACCTCGCCGCTCGGGTGTCCGCCGAGCCCGTCGGCCACAGCGACGACCAGTGGTGTCCCCAGCGGGAAAACGAGGGTCTGCGGGGTCTCCGTCTCGGTGGCAGACAGCGTCCACGGCCCGACCACAAGGCTGTCCTCGTTGTGGTCGCGAACCAGCCCGGCGTGGCTCAACGCGGTCACGGCGATGTACCTCATCCGAGTGCTCGCCTCCCGAGACGGACTGCGCCCTGGTACCCCATTCTCCGACGATTTTCGGCGGCGGGCCGTCGCTCGAGGAGACCAGGGAGCAGACCCTGCTCACGGTCGGCAACCCGCAGCAGGTATCGACCGCACGCTGATGTTCCGTGAGCCTTCGGTGACCACCACCGCCAGCTGTTCAATGTGGACAGGCTGACGGGGCGCCGGCGATGCGGTGGCCGCCAGTGTCGATTCTTCGGTCTCTTGACACAACATGCGCGTGCACGCTCGCGCCCGCTGGTAACGGACTTCCGTGGCCGGCGCGGCGATTTGCGACGGTCTTCGTTAGGAACTTAGAAGAAGTTCGCGGGATATCGATATGGAAGGTCGCATCTGAGTGTTACGAGCAGATTGCGATTATTGACTAAGCCGCTCGGGCCGCGCACCGTGACGAATCCCGCCGCGGCCCAGCTCCAGCCGACGCGGCGGATCGAGAGCCCCGAGGAGGAACCATGCTCAGATCGCGTCGGAGCAGGAGCTGGTTGCCCGCACTCGCCGCCGTGGTGGCGTTGATGACGCTCGCGGCCGGTCAGCCCGCGCTCACCGCGGCCGCCACCGACCGGGCCGGCGAGGCGCCGGCCTATGCGCCAACCACCTTCACCCACCCCGGCGTCCTGGTCAGCCGGGCGCAGCTGGACTTCGTCCGGTCGCGGGTGAACGCGGGCGCCCAGCCGTGGTCGAGCGCGTACAACCAGGCTTTGGCGAGCTCGTACGGGTCGCTGTCGCGGACGCCGAGACCGCGAGCGGTGGTCGAGTGTGGCCCATACTCCAACCCGAACAACGGCTGCACCGAGGAACGTCAGGACGCCATCGCCGCCTACACCCTCGCCCTGGCCTGGTACATCAGCCGGGACGCCCGCTACGCCGCCAAGGCGATCCAGATCATGGACGCCTGGTCGGCCGTGATCAAGGACCACACGAACCACAACGCCCCGTTGCAGACGGGGTGGGCCGGGTCGTCCTGGCCGAGGGCCGCGGAGATCATCCGGTACACGTACCCGGGCTGGTCGGCAACGGGCGTCAATCGGTTCGCCACCATGCTTCGCAACGTCTACCTCCCCGAGCTCATCAACGGCTCCCACGGCAACGGAAACTGGGAACTGACCATGATGGAGGCCGCGATCGGCATCTCAGTCTTCCTCGAGGACCGCGCGAGCTACGACCGGGCGGTTGCCAAGTTCCGCGGCCGGGCGCCAGCGTACGTCTACCTGACCACGGACGGCGCGTACCCCAAGGGCGCGCCCGGCAGCGGTAACGACACCCGCGCCGAGGTGGTCCGCTACTGGCACAACCAGAACACGTTCGTCAACGGTCTCTCCCAGGAGACCTGCCGCGATTTCACCCACACCGGCTACGGCATCGCCGCCATGGCAAACATCGCCGAGACCTCGCGGATCCAGGGCCAGAACCTCTATCCGGAGATCCAGGAGCGGCTCCGGCACGCCCTCGGCTTCCACGCCAAGTACCAGCTCGGCCAGGCCGTGCCGTCCTGGTTGTGCGGCGGCCGGATCAGCCGTGGTCTGGGCCCCGTCACAGAGGTCGGATTCAATGCCCTCCACACCCGGCTCGGTATCCCGATGACCAACACGCAGCGGCTCACCGAGCAGCAACGCCCATCCGGCACCAACAATCTGTTCGTGGCATGGGGGACATTGACCCACGCCAATAACCCGAACTGAGCGATCGGGCATAGGGTCTTTGAGCCGATCGAGCTGCCCGACCTGTTCGAGCGGATCCGGGCCGGGGCGCGGCAGGTGCTGGGGGAGCGGTTCGACATCCGTGGCTTCCATGACGCCGTGGTGAGCAACGGCGAGGTGCCGCTGGGCGCGCTGGCCGAGGCAGCTGCCCGGATTGTGTGCATGTTCGCCGTCAGCGCGGAGTTGGCGCACCATGTACGAGGACGTACAGGCGTTCGCACAGGACTTCTATGACCCAACTGGCCACTCCGCAGCCGGCCGAAGCGCGCTTCTGGGCCCTTGGCGCCAAACGGCCCGATGCGGTCTTGCTCGGCGTGGCTGCGGCAGTCCTGGTGTACGACATCGCGGCCGGCAGCGGCCTGATCAATCTGGCCGCGCAGTCGCTTACTGGCTGGTTGCTGTTCGTCCCGTTCCACCTCGGGACCGCTGTCTTCGCGTACCGGATCGCGCGCAGCGCGGATGCGCCCCGGTCGCTACGGCGGTTCTGGGGTGCGCTGAGCTTCGCCGCGACGTGCTTCCTGGTCGGGGACGTCCTCCAGCTCACCGCCGTGGTCCCTGACCCAGCCGGACAGTATCTGAGCACCCCGGCGCAGTGGCTGACGGTGAACGTCGGGACCGTGGTGGTCCTCGTCGTGATGCTCACCGCGCCGCTGGGTCTGCGGACGGCGGCCGAGCGGGCCCGGTTCTGGCTCGACGCCGCGACGGTGATGGCGGCGACTGCCGGCTTCGGGGCTTACTTCACGATCGCCCCCGACGCGATTTCACCCTCGGCGTCGCACCTGCTGCGCTGGGTGCAGGAAGTCGTGCTCGGACCAGTGATCTTCCTGGTCGGCGTGTTCGTGGTGGTGAAGCTGCTCTATGGCGGCGCGCCGCCGTTCACCCGGAGCTGCGCAGCGCTTCTCGGGGTGGCCGCCGCCATGCAAGGAGTGGCGGTGGGCCTGGAGCCGACGGCCGGGGCGTCGCAGGCGGTCGCTGTCCTCAACGTCACGGCCAACGGCCTGCTTGTGGCGGGGGCCAGGGTGCAGCAGCTGCAACTACGGTCCGACCCGACGGTGCTCGGTAGGCTCCGCCGGCGCCGCCCGTACAGCCGGCTGCCCTACGTGGCGATCGGCGCGACGTACGCCCTGCTCGTCGTCGTCCTGATGCGAGACGGGCTCGACGCGCGCGCGTGGGGAGTGCTCGGCGCGGCAATCATCAGCACGGGGCTCGTCGTCGTCCGCCAGCTCGCCGCGTTCACCGAGAACGCCCGCCTGCTCACCGAGCTCGACGGAAAGGTGCACAAGCTCAACCAGACCGAGGAAGTGCTGCGGACCTCCCTGCGTGAACGGGACGACCTGGCGGCCGAGCTGCGCCACCTGGCCTTCCACGACAGCCTCACCGGGCTGCCGAATCGTGCCCTGTTCGTCGATCGCGTGGAGAATGCGCTGGCCCGGGCCAGGCGGCATGGCGGTCAGGTCGTCGTCCTGCTGATCGATCTGGACGACTTCAAGCCAGTCAACGACCGCTTGGGCCACGCCTACGGTGACGAGCTGCTGAAGCAGGTCGGAGAGCGCCTGCGCCAGTGTCTGCGCGAGTCTGATACCGCGGCCAGGCTCGGCGGAGACGAGTTCGCGGGACTGCTCGAGGAGCCGATCGCCGAGGGCTTCGTCTCGGTAGCCGAGCGCATCGTGCGTGCCGTGAAGAGACCGTACGTGCTGGGTGACGAGCAGGTCGTGGTGTGTGCCAGCGTGGGCGTGGCGGTTGACCGGAACGGCGCGCACGAGAGCGGCGATCTGCTGCGTGAGGCAGACGTGGCGATGTACGCCGCCAAGCATCAGGGCAAGGGGAACTACCAGGTCTTCACCTCGGTGGCGGCGCCGGCCCCGGCCACCCGCCACGGCCCCCGGCCTTGACCGCCTGACTACTCGGACCGGGTCGAACCGGGACGGATGAGTGCACTTGCCCCGGCCATCATGCCCCGGCCTCTGGGCGGACCGTCAATGCGACCAGCAGGCTCGGGTGGTCGGTCGTCCCATCCATGCCGATCAATCTGCTGGAACTGACGGTGAAGTCGGTCGTCGCCACGACGTGCTGCACGGCGCCGTCGTGCTTGTGGGGGTACCCGGACGGCACGCAGGACCGTACGTCGGCCGAGCCGCCGTACGTGAGGTTGAGGTCGCCGCCAAGCACCGTGGGCTCATACCCACCTCGCCTGCGCACCGCTGGGATGGCCGTGTCGAGCAGGTAGCCGCACTGGGCGAGCGCGATGGCCGAGCTGGTGCTGGCCAGGTGCGTGGTGCAGGCGTAGAAGTGGGCGGTTGCGTAGACGCAGAGCCAGGCCCGCTCCTCGGGATCCCGGGTGTCCTGGATCGGGTAGGTCCCGCTGTATGTCGTGTAGCCCCGGTACGGCGCCGGGATGCGCGCCAGCAGGCCGATGCCGTACAGCTGGCCGTTGCGGCACCGCGTCGCGCTTGCGGTGGGGCGGTCGGGGGCAGCCTTGAAGGCCCGTACGACAGTGGCGCCACGGTGGAGGTCTGCCATGGTCTGGCCGAGCGCGTACACATCGCCCTGGCAGACCTCGTTGAGAGTGACGACGTCGGGCGCGTCGGCGCGGATCACCGCGGCGGCCTCGGCCACCGACCGGCCTGTGTAGCAGCGGGCGAGGCCGCTGCTGCAGAGGTTCATCTGGATCACCCGGAACGGGCCGCCCATCACCTTGCTCGCCACGCGTGACCCGGTCAGCAACGCGGCGGCGGAGATCAGGCAGGCGGCGACGGCCACCGACCGCCGTAGCCCACGGTACGACGGACCAGCCATGCACCCGCCTAAGGATGGACTGGTGCCAGTGTATCGGCACACCGACCCGGGGCCACGACCTCGCCGTTCCAGTCTGGCAGGTCAGCGACCACCTCGAAGCGGCCGGGTGATCTTCTCGACGTCCGCCTGCGCCTGGTCGGCGGCCGTTGCCGGCTCCAGCGTGCCGTCGAGGGCGGCGGCCAGCGCCTTCGGAACGGGCAACTCCACGAGCTGGGCGGCGGCCAGCCGTCCCTGGCCCTGAGAGAACCCCCACCGGTTCATCGTGTCGGTGCTCGTGGCCAGGATATTGAGCACGTCGGGCGGGTAGATCTTGGAGAGCGGCTCACTGCGGTCAGCTCCGGTGTTGAGCTGGTTCCAGGCGTTGGTGAACTTGCCTGGCTCATTCTGGGTCCCGGTCCGGACGGGGAACTTGCCCTCGGCGGCGAGAGCCAACCACTCCAGGTAGCCGTCGTTCATCATGTATTCGACGAACTTCGCGGCCGCGCCCTTGTTGGCGTCTCTGGTGATCGCGAAGGAGGTGAGCTCGCCGAACTGGGAGGGCTCGGTGCCTACCGGGCCCTTGATGGCTGTCACGATGCCGCTGTTCTTGCTGAGGAACGTCCTGTCGCGACGGCACTGCGAGCAGGTCGGTAGAGCGTCCTCGCGGAGCCCGGCCAGCTCGTCCAGGATGAACGACGACCAGATCACCATGGCCGCCTTGCCCGCGAGGTAGGTGGCGCGTGCGGTGTCGGCGTCCTGCTCACCTTTGACCGATCCGTTGCGGATCAGGTCCACGTAGAACCTGAACGTATCCACGCACTGCTTGCTGGTCAGGGTGATGTTGCCGCCGCGGTCGGTGAGCTGGCAGTTGTTGGCGAGAGCGAGGTACTCGAAGGTCTGCTGGGTGAACGAGTCGCCCGGCTTGGTACCGGCCACGATCCCCACCATTCCGCCGCTGGTGAGCCGGGCGGCTGCGGTCTGGATCGCGTCGAACGTGCTGGGCGCCGCCAGGCCGGCTCTGGCGAACAGGTCCTTGCGGTATACCAGGAACTGGGTCCAGCTGTCGCTCGGGATCGCGACCGGCTTGCCGTCCGCTTCAACGAGGCTGAGCCCGCGCTTGGAGAAGGTCTCCCGGCCCAGCGTGGTGATGACCTCGGAGGCGGCGTCAGAGTCCGTGATGCCGTCCTGCGCCAGGGCGTGCACGGCACCCAGCGGAATGGCGCCGAGCACGTCGGGGAGGGACCCAGCCGCGCTCGCGCTGGTGACCTTGGACTGGAGCTGATCCTCGCCAACCGCGACCAGGTTCACCTTGATGTTGGTCTGCCGCTCGAAGCGCTCGACGATCGCCTGGGTGGCGGTGACCCGGTCGGGGCTGTCCTCCGCCGTCCAGAACATGAGGCTGTCGCCACTGTCCTTCTTCCCGCCGCCGGCATCACATGCGCCGGCGGCCAGAACGACCACGCCCAGTAGGGTGACAACGCACTTCCGCACTCTCATCGGGCGCTCCTCCCGTTCCCCCTCGCCCTTGTTCGGGCCACTACCGGACGAGCGACCGCGGGAGAAATTCACGCTAGCGCGTCCTAGCTGATGTGTCGTCGGCCGTTCGACCATCGCGGGAATCAGCGGGTGAGAGCGTGACCGCGTAGCCAGGCGGCGGCCACCACGGCCGGCTCGGCTCCCTCCTGCTCGGTCCGGCCGTTCATCTGGACCAGGTCAGCGGTGGTGAGCTGGGTGGTGACGGAGTCGACAAAACGGACCAGCGCCGACCCGTAGACGGCGATGATCTCATTGCGCACCAGCGGCACGACGTTCTCGGCGGGCTGCAGCCGGCGATCGTCCTCGAGCTGCACCAGGTCACGGCCGGCGAGGTTGCCGTTGGTGGTCTCGAGCATGCCGAGGTCGATCTCACCCGCCTCCAAGGCGTCGGCGGTCGTCCTGCGCGACGCCATCGGCTCGAAACGCTTGAACTCGAGGCCGTAGACATCGCGCAGCCCTCGCAGGCAGAGTGCCCGCTCGGGGCACTCGGGCGGACCGCCGAACGTGAGCTGGCCCGCAATCGGCTTCAGGTCGCTGAGATGACGGAGCTGGCGTCTCCTGGCCGCGTCGCCGGTGATGACGTAGCCGTTGCGGTCCTGAGCCGAGGCGAAGCCGAGCGCGGTGATGCCGCGGCCGGCGAGCGCCTGTACGAGCAGGGCGTGGGTCGCGCGAGCGTCAGCGGTGGCCACCCGCTGCTGGTCGTAGAGGAAGTTGAGGCTACTGCCCAGGTATGCGGCGACGAGGTCGACCCTGCCCTGCTCGAGTGCGGGCTCGACGATCTCACGGGGCCCGAGCCGTCGTATGACCTCGACCGGGTATCCCCGCGAGCGCAGGGCCTGACCGTAAAGCTCGGCCAGGATCTCGCTCTCGGGGAAATCGAACGATGTCACCGTGATGGTCGGGCGTCGCGGGTCCTCAGGCGGCGGACCCGAATCGGCGGAGCAGCCAGCGACCAGCAGGCCGACGACCGTCAGGACGGCGACCAGCACTCGCGGGGCGAGCGTTGTCGCCCGATCTCGGCGCACGCCACGACTCCTGTTTCGCCCGGTGACCAGAGGTTACACTGCGGGTCGAGCCGCCCGTCATGTGGGCAGCCATGCTCCCCGGGAGCGCGCGTGGTGGAACCCATCCGGCGGCAGCGATCCCGCGCGATCGAGGAGCCGGCCGGCGCCCGAGAACGGCGGGTATCGCGCTCTGACCGCCGACGCCGGCCCTCGGGTGAAGCGCCTCCGCTGCCCCGGAGCCTGAACACCACCGGCCGGTACTGGCTCGCCGCCACCGGCCTGGTGTTAGTGGTCTGGGCCGCCGCGCTGACAAGCGGCCGCACCAACAACTACATCCTGGCGTTCGACCAGACGGTGCTCAGGTGGGTCGTGGATTTGCGCACCCCCGTGCTGACCACCATCGCGCAGGGCCTGCACGCGCTCGGCTCGCAGTGGACCATCCGGGTCCTCTTCTGGTCGACCGTGTTGGTCCTCCTCGTGGTCCGCCGGTTCCGTCACCTGTTCATCTTTCTCGGGGCGGCGCTGATCGTCATCGCGGCGAGCACGTTCATGACCTACGTCTTCTTGCGGCCACGCCCGTTCGGCACCGAAATCCTCGGTGACTGGACGATGTTCGCCGACCCATCCCGGCCGGTGGCGGTGTTTGCCGCGATCCTGGTCGGCATGCTCTACGCGCTGGTTCCCCAGGGGCGGGTCCGGCAGATCGGCAAGCTGGTGGCCGCATGTCTGGTGGCGGCGCTGGCCGCCGCCCGCGTGTACCTGGCGGTTGACTGGCCCAGCGACGCACTGGTCGCCGTGGTCTTCGGGGTAACCGTGCCGCTGGTCGCATTCCACCTGCTGACCCCGTACGAGGTCTTCCCGGTCGCCTACCGGCGCGGCCGCAGCGCACACTTGGACGTGGGCGGGCGCCGCGGTGAGGCGATCCACCGCGCCCTGGAGGATCAGCTCGGCATCACGGTGCTGGAAATCAAGCCGTTCGGGCTTTCGGGTTCGGCCGGTTCCACGCCGTTGCGGGTCTGCGCCAAGAGCGACCCGAACACCTACCTGTTCGCCAAGCTTTACTCCGGGCACCACCTGCGCGCCGACCGCTGGTACAAGCTCGGCCGCACGTTGCTGTACGGCCGCCTGGAGGACGAAAAGCCGTTCAACAACGTGCGCCGGCTGGTGCAGCAAGAGCACTACGCGCTGCACCTGTTGTACTACGGAGCCGATGTGCGCAGCCCTGCGCCGGTCGGCCTGGTCACCATCACCCCGGAGCGGGAGTACCTGGTGGTCACCGAGTTCATCGAGGACGCCAAGGAGATCAGCGAGGTCGAAGTCGACGACGCGTTGATCGATGACGGCCTTCGGATCGTCCGGGAGTTATGGGAGGCCGGCCTGGCCCACCGCGACATCAAGCCGGCCAACTTGCTGGTCCGCGACGGCAAGGTTCACCTGATCGACGTGTTCTTCGCCGAGGTGCAGCCGACCCCGTGGCGCCAGGCAGTCGACCTGGCCAACATGATGCTCGTGCTGGCATGTCGCAGCAGTGTCGAGCGCGTCTACGAACGCGCCCGGCGCCAGTTCAGCGTCGAGGAGATCAGTGAGGCCTTCGCGGCCACCCGCGGCATCACCATGCCCTCGCAGCTCCGGCGCCTGATGCGCGCCCAGGGACGCGATATGCATGCCGAGTTCCTGCGGCTGTTGCCCCAGCCCCCCGGACGGATTTCCATCCAGCGCTGGAGCCTCCGCCGAATAGGGCTGCTGGCCGCTGTGCTGCTCGCCAGCCTTCTCATCGTGCTGCTGGCAGTCTTCAACTTCCGCTGGGCCGGGCTGCTATGACGCGTTGGCCGCTCCTCACTGTCCTCGTACCGCTGCTCGGCGGGTGCGCTGGCGCGTCCTCTAGCGTCTTCGAGGAAGCCCGCTCACCGTCGTGTGAATACCAAGGGCAGCCGGCCACTCCGATGATCGTTCTCGCGGCCCAAGCGGTGCCGTCTGCCACGCTGCTGCCCTGTGTCAAGCTGCTGCCGGCCGGCTGGAGCGTCAGCGATGTGTTCATCCGCAGCGGCCGGGCCCGGTTCACCCTCGACTCAGACCGGGCCGGGCCGCACGCGGTGACCGTCGTACTGACGCGCTACTGCGATCTTCCTCCCGTCACCAAAGTGCCCACCGACGAGCCGGGGACGCGACGTTTCGAACAGATCGGCGATGTGCGGCCGGGAGTCGGGTTCACCGGCACCCGCTTCTACCTCTTCCAGGGCGGGTGCGTGACCTACCAGTTCCAGTTCCAAGGCGAGGAGCGGGCCGGTCCGATCGGCGATACGAACCTAGCAGTCAGCTTCGTCACCCGGGACGAGGTGCGCAGCCGCGTGCGCGAGGACACCGGCGGCCGCGCGGACCTCGACCCCAGTCCAACGCGGGGTAGCCGTTAGCGCTGGGTTTGATCGGCGCTGCGGCGTGCGGCCTAACGCGGCAGAGCGGAGCGGCGATGTTTGCGCCGCTCATCGATCGATGGTGAGTACAAGGTCGATCTGGCGTAGGCGTTCTGGGTCGGCGATGAGGTCGATGTCGGTGATCTTGTCGCCGCTGGTCGTGAAGCTGTAGACGACGCGTAGCTGGCCGGCCGGCATCCATACGGCTCCCGCTGCTCCGTTGACGAGCGCTGGTCTGGCGCCTCGCGCGCGCCGCGAGAAGGCGGCGACGGCTGGCGCCCCGTGGATCTCCTCGGCTGCGCCCATCTTCACGACGTGCTCGTCGGCGCGTAGCACGATGTCAGGATCGAGGAGGGCGAGCAGCGCGCTGAAGTCTCCGTTGCGGGCGGCGGCGAGGAAGGCGTCGACCAGCTTGGCCTGGCGGAGCCGGCCGGAGTCCCGGGTCGCGTCCTGACCCTGTACCCTGCGGCGTGCGCGGCTTGCGAGCTGGCGTGTTGCGGCTGTGCTGCGGCCGACGATCGGGGCGATCTCCTCGAATGGCACGGCGAACATGTCGTGCAAGACGAATGCGACCCGCTCTGAGGGTGCCAGCGTGTCGAGGACGACGAGCAGCGCGAGCCCGATCGAGTCGGCGAGGACTGCTTCCTGCTCGGGGTCGGTCCGCTCGTCGTTCGTCGCGACCGACTCGGTGATCTGCGAATCGAGGCTGTTCTCGCGCCGGGTCGCTCGCGACCGGAGCACGTTCAGACAGACGCGTCCGACCACGGTAGTCAGCCATCCGGCGAGATTCTCGACCGCGCTCGCGTCGGCTCGGCTGAGACGGACCCAGGTCTCCTGCACAGCGTCCTCGGCTTCGGCGAGCGAGCCGAGGATCCGATAGGCGACCGCTACCAGATGCGGCCGCTCCTCGTCGAAGCGCTGCGCCAGCCAGTCCCGTTCGTCCATCAGTCACATTCCCCCGTCGGCAGGTGTCATACCAGTGACCCCCAAAACCCGGTCGATGTGACAAGGAGAAGCGATGCATCGACGAATCACGAACCCAATTCTTGCTGGCGAGCCGAAGCGGGCCTTCGCCGGACGAGCCATAGATGAGGAGGAGCGATGACGTCACCGATCCTGGTCACCGGCGGAACAGGCACGCTCGGGCGGCACGTGGTCCGGCGCCTGCGGGACTCCGGCTGCGACGTGCGGGTGCTCAGCCGGCACAGCCATTCACCCGAGGACGGCGTGGATTTCATGACCGGCGACCTGGCCACAGGCGAGGGTATCGACGCCGCGGTAGCCGGGGTCGGGACCGTCGTGCACTGTGCGGGCACCTCCAAAGGCGACGAGGACAAGGCGCGGAACCTGGTACGGGCAGCATCCCGGGCAGGCGTACGGCACCTGGTGTACATCTCGGTCGTCGGCGCCGACCGCATCCCGATCGTCAGCGGCATCGACCGCGCGATGTTCGGCTACTTCGGGTCCAAGCTGGCCGCGGAGCGTATCGTGTCCGACTCCGGGCTGGCGTGGACGACGCTGCGCGCCACCCAGTTCCATGACCTGCAGCTGACGGTGGCGGAGCAGATGGCGAAGCTGCCGGTGATCCCAGTCCCGTCCGGCGTCCGGTTCCAGCCGGTCGACGCCGACGAGGTGGCGGCGCGGCTCGTGGAGCTCGCGCTTGGCAAGCCGGCCGGGCTGGTGCCCGACATGGGCGGGCCGCGGGTGTACGAGATGGCCGAGCTGGTCCGCGGATACCTGCGGGCTCGCCACAAGCGTCGGTTGATGGTGCCGGTCCGGTTCCCGGGTAAGGCTGCCCGCGCATTCCGGGCAGGCGCGAATCTGTGTCCCGAACGAGCCGTGGGTCACCGGACCTGGGAGGACTTCCTGGCCGAGCGGGTGAGCGTGTCGAGCGACAGCAGATCCAGCCTTCAGCGCTAACGCGCCAGGCGGTGAGCGAGCCAGGACAGGGCGAGTGGATAGCGGTAGTCGATCGCGCCGTGGGTCGCGTCGAACAACTCGAAGTTCACCCGCTCATCGGGTACGCCGATCCGGGCGAGCTCGGCGCGGAACGCCTCCGCCCCGAGGTCCAGGAACCACTCGTCCCGCGTGCCTGCGTCGATCCACACTGCCCGGAGCGAGCGGACCGCGTCTGCGTACCGGTCGACCATCCTGACGGGATCCCAGTCCAGCCACCGCTGCCACACCTCGGGCCGGAGCACCCCGGTGCGGGGGTCGAACGGCAGCTCGGGCGTGCCGTCCTCGCGGGCCGAGAAACACGCCGTGCAGCCGAGCAGGATCAACAGGACGCTGTCGGATTCCTTGGTGAACGAGGTCCGCGACGTGAAATCGTCCCACCAGCGCTGGATGTCATGGTCGTAGTCGCGCAGGAAGCGGACCGCCTTGCCGAACTCCGGCACGTAGGACAGCTCGTACAGCGAGTCGCCCGCGTGGGTGGCCAGCGCCCCGAACAGGTCGGGGCGCAGCATCGGCGTGATCATCGCGCCGAAGCCGCCCGAGGATTTGCCGGAGATGGCGCGCGAGTCGCGGTTGGCGAGCGTGCGGTACCGGGCGTCCACCCACGGCACCACCTCGTCGCAGAGGTATGAGTGGTAGGCGCCAGTGCCGGGCGAGTCGACGAACTGCGACCCGCCGTAGGCCGTCCATGCGTCGACGTAGACCACGATGCAGCCCGGCGCCTCACCGGAGGCGAAGACGGCATCCGCCGTCTCGATGAACGGCTGCCGGTACGCCGCCCGGTTCGCCCACATCGCGACGTGCCCGGTGTAGCCCTGGATCACGTAGACGGCGGGGTAGCGAGTGTCCTGGTCGTCGTCGTATCCCGGCGGCACGTAGACCCAGAGCGGCCGCTCGTGGGGGTCATCCAGCGGGTTGTTCTTCAGGAGGTCGGAGTCGATGACGTTGCGGTCGAGCCGGCCCGCCAGTTCGGTTTCCCAGGGCAGCATGCCGCCAGTCAACCCGGCTTGTGGTGGACGCGGTAGTACCCCCGGTCCGGAGTCTGGACCCTGGTCTGCGTGCTGGGTCTTCTCGACGTGGCGAAGAGGTCTACCGCCAGCTCGGGCTCAGCTGACGACGCTGGCGCGGCAGCTGATCTCCATGCCGTCCTCCACCGGAAAGGCGACGCTGACGTATCCGTTGGCCGGGTCGCGCACGTAGTCCAGGTAGTTGGCCATCGTGGGCAAGGTGATGTCATCGGCCACCACCAGCGCCCCGGACGCGAGCCGGGGTTCCAGCAGCCGGAGGACTGGCAGGCACAGGTCCTTCCACCCGTCCAGCAGTACAAGGCCGATCGGTCCGGGAATGCCGGCAAGGGTGTCCCGGGCGTCACCGGCCAGGATGCTCACCACGCGACTGAGCCCGGCCTCGTCCAGATTGGCCCGTGCGGCGGCGATCTTGGCCGTGCTCATCTCGGTGCCGAACACGTGGCCCGTGCCGTTGTCCGCGATCGCGGCGGCCAGGTACAGGGTGGAGATCCCGAACGAGGTGCCGAACTCCACGACGGTCTCCGGGCGACTGGCCCGCACCAGCGTGTACAGCAGATCACCGCCCCGCGCGGAAATCGGCAGGTAGACGGCCTCCAAGGCGTCGGCGCGCTCCTGCGCGGTGGCGGACGCCAAGGAACCGCCGGGGATCGGCCGCAGCGGCGCGTTGTCATCGAGAGCCGCCGCGGCGAACAGCCGGTCGAGCACGGTGCGGACCGGCGGAGTGCACAAGGTGTTGGTCATGGCCTTAAGCTAGACGGAACGTTGCGTCTTGTCTAGCTCGGGTAGGCTCCCGAGCGAGGAGGGCGGCTATGCGAGGCGACACCCGGCGCGCCACCGGCAACAACGCAGACGGGCCCGTTGACGAGGCTGTTGCGCGCCGTGCCGTTCACCGCGGAAACCGGCACGGACGCAGCGAACAAGCCCGACAGGCCGTACTCGAGGCAGCCGATGACCTGCTGGTGGAACGTGGGTTCGCCGGGGTGACGATCGAGGGAATCGCCGCACGAGCCGGCGTGGCCAAGCAGACTATCTACCGCTGGTGGTCCTCAAAGGTCGACGTCCTGATGGACACCTTCATCGATGACATGGCCCAGCATCTGACCCCGCCCGACCACGGCGATCTTGGCCGCGACCTGCGCGTCCACCTCAGCCGGCTCGCCGATTTCCTGGCCCAGTCCGATCCGGGCGCGGTGTTCCGCGCGCTGGCCGGACAGGCCCAACACGATCCCGACCTGGCCGCTCGGCTGCGCACCGACTATCTCGGCCAGCAGCGCGCCCGAGACCGCGTCCCACTACTGCGAGCGATCGAGCGTGGCCAACTACCCCCCGATATCGATATCGATCTC
>Ga0126306_10000984_pt1 | contig 14706 bp, 9 predicted proteins | sample Plot27_FD_92592 | JGI IMG/M metagenome (GOLD analysis project Ga0126306, IMG submission 92592) | Serpentine soil microbial communities from UC McLaughlin Reserve, CA, USA - Plot27 | ecosystem: Environmental > Terrestrial > Soil > Grasslands | place: USA: UC McLaughlin Reserve, Lake County...
AAGAAAGCCGAGATGCAAGAGTGCTACGATGGCGATCACGATATTGGCAGCAGTTGTCATTTTGTCTCCTATGGAATGGTTTGGGCAATGGTAGCATAATTTCTGTTCTCGTGTAGAATACTCGTGCATGGCACTGCTTCCCGAAAGCTCGCGATGCCAGAGGAGAATTTATGCCTTATGAAATGATCCTGACCGAAACGCACGGACAAGTGGGATTGATCACGCTGAACCGCCCACAGGCGCTGAACGCGCTCAACAACCAGCTGATGCGCGAAGTGATGGATGCGCTCGAAGCGTTTGATAAAAACGATGCCATCGGCGCAATGGTCATTACAGGGAATGAAAAAGCGTTCGCAGCGGGCGCAGATATTAAGGAGATGGCGGATAAAACGATCGAGCAGATGATGGATCGCGACCATGTGGCTGTCTTCGGCAGGATCCGCACGATCAGGAAACCCGTTATTGCGGCCGTATCAGGCTGGGCGTTGGGCGGCGGATGCGAAATCGCGCTTTCCTGCGACATGATCGTGGCTTCCGAGTCCGCCAGTTTCGGCCAGCCTGAGATCAATATCGGCGTGATCCCCGGTGCGGGAGGGACGCAGCGTCTCACCCGTTCGGTGGGAAAAGCCGTCGCCATGGAAATGATCCTCAATGACCGCAGGTTGACCGCGCAGGAAGCCTATCAGTTCGGGCTGGTCAATCGCGTCGTCCCGGTGGAAGAGTATTTGGAGGAAGCACTGAAGCTTGCGCAGGAGATCGCTGGGCGCGCCCCGCTGGCTGTGCGTGCAGCGAAGAAGATGATCAATCAGTCCTTCGAGCGGACTCTTGCTGAAGGTCTCGCCGTTGAAAAGCAGGAATTCTACAATCTGTTCGCCAGCGAAGATCAAAAGGAAGGTATGCAGGCCTTCATCGAAAAACGCAAGCCTGAATGGAAAGGCAAATAAATGTCCGATTATGCTGAAGTATTATCAGCATTTCGAGCGCTTGATCTTCATGACAAGCCGGTGATCGCTCACGCCTCGCTAAAACCATTCGGGTACGTGGAAGGCGGCGCGGAGGCAGTCCTGGATGCCCTGCTGGCTTCCTTCGCCAGCGTAATTATGCCCACTCATACCTATAAGACCAAGATCATTCCCGATGTGGGTCCGCCGAATAATGGAATCGTGTATGGAAGTGGACAGGACCAAAACAAACTGGCAGAGCCATTTCACCCAGACATGCGCGCCGACCCGCTGATGGGGATCCTGCCGGAAACATTGCGCAATCACCCCTCAGCCATACGAACATCGCATCCCATCCTTTCATTTGCCGGCATCAACGCAGACTTTACCCTGTTCACACAAACGCTTTATGAGCCGCTGGCCCCCATCGGTGCGCTGGCAGAACAGGATGGCTGGGTGATACTTATTAATGTTGACCACACCGTCAACACCAGCATCCATTACGCGGAAAAGCTTGCCGGGAGGAAACAGTTCATCCGCTGGGCATTGGGCGATAACCGCGCGGTGGAATGCCCGAACTATCCAGGGGATTCGATGGGCTTTCAAGCTATCGAGGAACATATCAAATTTGACACGCGTCGTGTGGAGATCGGCGAAGCCTTGCTTCAAGCTGTTCCATTAAAAAGATTGTTTGCTGTCGTGCAGGAGTTATTAAAAAAAGATCCGCTCGCCTTGCTTTGCGAACGGAGTGATTGTGAACGATGTAATGCGGTGAGAGCTACTGAAACGTAATCTCTTCCACGCGCCAGCTTTCCTCTCCCATCAATTTCTTCAGGCGGTCGAGCACCTCAATGCATACCCGCGTCGTATCGTTGGGGAAATCGATCAGATGTCCCTTGCCATTCTCAAAAATCTGGAAGCTGAAGCGGTCACGCCCGTGGAAGGAGATCAGCGTGCCAAAGATCGTCTTGATGCGGCGCTTGTCACGTTCCTTGTCGCCCGTGGAACGCAGCATCACCGTGATCTGCTGCGGCGGATGTTCCCTGTCCTTCTCTTCCTGGGCAAGCGGAATATACAACGAGGGCAGGAAGTCGGTCGACGGGATCGGGGCAGACTCTATCGGCTGGACGAGGATCGCTTCCCGTGCAACCGGTATTTCCTTCTGTCCATTGGGTTTGCGCTCAGTCCCGATGGATTCCGCGTGGAGACGTGGTTCGCTGGCGACCGGCTGAGGATCGACCTTTGATTCCGGGCGCGCAGCAATTTCTGCATTTTCAAATGATGGCTGCCATTCACTATCCCAGTCATCGGGGAAGTTATCGGGCGGAGGCGGGATGTCATCCCACCCATCTTTTGTCGCTCCAACAGGGGCAACACCTTTTTCCTCAGCGTATGTGGCAGGCTTTTCTGTGACCTGCCGCATGGACGGTGGGATGGTTGGTTTTACAGGAACCTTCTTTTGAAAAGAAGCATTCTGCCGGGGATGTTGATTAAACGGGATCACGGGAGCAGACTCATCCTGAGGCTGATCGACAGGCGTATCCTCTGTGCGCAGCAGAGTCGGAGCAGGCTTGGGTAGAGCGCTCAGCGGCTCCAGTATCTTGATCTCCGTCTTAATTTCATCCACTAAAATTTTCGGCGGGCTACTGCCCGTATCCACTTTGCCTTCAACGATAATGATCTGGCCGACCTTGAGCTGCTCATGCGTTCTCTGCCAGGTCTTTGGGAACAGCACCAGCTCAATATTCCCCTGCACATCTTCGATGGTGACAAAGCCCATGGGCTTGTTGGTCTTGGTCGTATACGGGCGGACCGCGGTGACAAGTCCTGCCACACGGATCTTTTCCTCATGCTGCGCCTGCGGAAGCTGACCCGAGAAGTAGCTGACGATCTGCACAAAAGTCTGCTGATAGGGCGTGAGCGGATGGTCAGAAATGTATAAACCGATCAACTCGCGCTCCCAATTCAACATCTCACGCTTATCCACATTGCTGACGTCGGGTAGCTGGATGTCTTCGATCACACCTGTCATCTCGCCGAAGAGCGACATCTGCCCCGCTTCCGCGGCTCGGAAATGGTTGCTGCTGATGGATACAAGACGGTCCAGCGAGGCGAGCAACGCCGAGCGATTCCCAAATGAGTCCAGCGCGCCCACCTTGATGAGACATTCGAGGGCGCGCTTGCCCACAGCACGCAGGTCCACCCGGCGGGCAAATTCATTCAGGTTTTTGAAGGTGCCATTTGCCCTGCGTTCTTCAATGATGAGCTCCACCGCGGCCTGACCAACATTTTTGATCGCGCACATACCAAAGCGGATGTTGGGTTTGCCATCCGCACCTTCCGCGTCTTCGATCTCAAAATCCCAACCCGAAGCATTGATCTCCGGCGCAAGCACCGGGACCTTCATATTGCGCGCTTCCGCCACGTACAGGGCGATCTGTTCGGTCTTGCCTGCATTGGCGGAAAGCAACGCCGCCATATATTCAGCCGGATAATGCGCCTTCAAATACGCGGTTTGAACCGAGATCACCCCATAATCAGCGGCGTGACTCTTGTTGAAACCATAACGCGCAAATTCCTCCCAGTCACTGTAAATGGCTTCGGCGACGTCATTTGGCATGCCATTCTTCACTGCACCGGCCACAAACTTATTGCGATGCTTTTCGATCTCCTCTTTTTTCTTCTTGGAGATGGCTTTACGCAGCTCATCAGACTCGGAGGGAGTGTATCCCGCAAGTTCCACCGCGGCCAGCATAAGTTGTTCCTGATAGACAGGAATACCGTAGGTATCCTGAAAGATCGGCTCCAGGGATGGATGACGGTATTCGACTTCTGCTTCGCCATGCATGCGGGCGATGTAATCAGGGATGAATGCCATTGGTCCCGGGCGATAGAGCGCGACCATGGCGATGATGTTATCCAGCGTCTTAGGCTTCATCTGGACGAGGTAACGCGTCATCCCCGTGCCTTCCACCTGGAAGACCCCGGCAGTATGTCCGCTGCCCATCAACTCAAATGACTGGGGGTCATCGAGGGGAATATTATCCAGATCGAACTTGATGCCATGCCGCTTCTCGATCATCTCGCAGGCTTTCGCCATGACGCTCAGGGTGATGAGACCGAGAAAGTCAACCTTGAGCATTCCCAGCGTATCGAGAATGCCCATTTCGAACTGCGTGACCGTCTTAATGGGAGTCTCTTCTGAATTCGAGGTGGGACGGTGCAGGGGCAGATATTCCACGATCGGCCGATCGGAGATCACCACGCCCGCTGCGTGAGTCCCGGCATTGCGGACTGTGCCTTCCATTTTTGCGGCGGTGTCGATCAGTTCGCGCAAATGCGGCTGCGAGTCGTAAATCTCCTTGAATTCAGGCACAGCCATGGCATCCTGCATGGTGGTCTGCCTGCCCGAGACGAACGGCACAAGCTTTGCCACACGATCGACTTCCGGCAGGGCAATATCGTTCACGCGCGCCACATCACGCAAGGCCGCCTTCGTCCCCATCGTGCCAAAGGTAATGATCTGCGCGACCTTGTCACTCCCATATTTACGCGTGCAATATTCGAGCATCTCGGCACGGCGGTCATCACGGAAGTCAAGGTCAATATCAGGCATCGAGATACGCCCGGGGTTGAGGAAGCGCTCGAACAATAGATTGTGTTCCAGCGGATCAACAAGCGCAATGCCTAATACATACGCGACGATGGACCCCGCTGCAGAGCCGCGGGCGTTGTACCATATGTCATTTTCTTTTGCATGACGGCAGAGATCCCAGACGATCAGGAAGTATGCGTCGAACCCCATCTTGTGGACGACACCGAGCTCGTAATCGATCCTTTCCTGGACCTGCTGGCTGGTCGCGCGGCCTGCGTAGCGTTTTCTCGCCCCTTCTGCGCACAGATGACGAAGGTATGTCTCCGCCGTGAACCCTTCCGGGACGGGGAAGTCAGGCAGATGATAGCCTTTGAAGCTCAAATCCACGTTGCAGCGTTCGGCGATCAGCAGGGTGTTGCTCAATGCCTCAGGCACTTCGGCAAAGAGCTGGTTCATCTCCTGAGGTGTCCGCAGGTAGTATGAGTCGTCGCTCATGCGCATGCGGTCGGGATCGCTGAGCAATGTATTCGTCTGAATCGCAAGCAGGATATCCTGCAGACGCGAGTCGCTCTGATTGATGTAGTGCACATCATTGGTGGCAATGTATTTCGCCGAGTAACGCGCTCCCATTTCTACCAGCTTGCGGTTCAGATCGGTGATCTCCTTGATGTTGTGCTGCTGCAATTCGACGAAAAAGCGGTCGGGCCCAAAAACGTCATAATACCAATTCATGCGCTGTACCGCTTCTTCAGGATTGTCATTTAACAAGGCGCGTGGGATTTCTGCGGACATGCACCCGGACGTACAAATAATTCCCTCCGAGTGAGCCGCTAAAAAGTCATGATCGATGCGAGGGTAGTAATAAAAGCCCTCCAGCTGTGCCGCGGATGAAATCTTCAGCAGGTTCTTATAACCTGTCTCATTTTCAGCAAGCAAGAGAAGATGATAGGAGGAACGGTCAAGCTTGGAATCGCGGTCGGTCATCCCGCGCGCCGCCATGTATGCTTCCACGCCAATGATCGGCTTAATCCCCTCCTTCTTTGCCGCGTGATAAAAATCGATCACGCCAAACATTGTGCCGTGGTCTGTGATCGCCACGGCAGGCATCTCCAATTCTTTTACGCGCTTGACCAGCTTCTTAATGTTCGAGAAGCCATCCAGCATGGAGTATTCGGTGTGTACGTGAAGATGTGCGAAGGACATGGGCTGAGGGCATTATAGCACGCGTGTTCAGAAATGAATTGGGCGGGAGGCTTAAAATATCGTGGAAGAGGTTTCTTGTTTAAGCATGCTTATTTCGTATCAATCTTTTTTTGGATTGGCGCGCTCAAATAGACTCTTTCGACTTCCATAGTACCCGGATGCACGTCCCGGCGCCCGGCTTGGAATCGATGTCTACCTCTGCCCCAATCAAATTTGCTCGTTCGAGCATCCCAACCAATCCGAAGTGCTTTTTGACAAGCATCTCGTTTAACTTGCGGCCGGTCTCCATATGAAAACCGATACCGTCGTCTTCCACCTGTATGTTGAAGCTCTCCTGGGAAAGCCCTGCAACAATCCTTATGGTTTTTGCGTGAGCATATTTCAAGGCATTCCCACATGCTTCCTGCACGATACGATAGGCATGATGCTCCACCAAATCCGGATAGTGCCATTCTCCCTCTGTCTGAACGTGCGGCTCGACCATCACCGATCCCTGATTTCTTTCAGATAGTTTGTCTGCCAGGTCTTCAAGAGCATACTTGAGACCAAAGTTAAGCGTGGGCGGCCGCAGATCACTAACGATCTCCCGCAGACGTTCGGTCAGCGCTTCGAACGCCTGCTGAAATTCCCTTGAAAAGACCGGCGCATCACTGCGGATCAACAGGGCCGCCATTTCGTTCAGGATGCTGTCATGCAGGTCGCGTGAGAGGCGAAGTCTCTCCTGCTCATAACGACCAATATTCGCTTCATACATTGTCTTGAGATGCCCGGTCTGCAGGATATTGCTCAGCGCGATAGCTGTCAGATTGGCGAGGGAACCCAGGGTAAGGATTTCCTGTTGGGAATAGAAGTCATCCGGGTCGCGCCGCCCGAGCAGCCAAAAGCCCATCAATTTGTCACCCAGCTTAAGAGGCAAAACAAGGAGTATCCATCCATACGGCTGATCGACATCTACAAGATCAGGCGAACGGTAAAAACCCGATCGGGCAAGGAGGTCCGGCACATCTTTCTCCTCCGGTAATTGCTCTGTGTCCAATCCCATCCTGGAAACGACGTTCAGCGAACCTTGATCAAAGTGAAGAAAGGCAAACTGACGAATCAAAAGGCTGGCGAAAACCTCTTCCTGCAGAACATGGATCAAATCTGCCTGGGAAACACTTGTGGTGATGTTGGTGGAAAAGATCTCCAACAAACGTTTGGAGGTGTGTGAAACACCGAAAATACGCTGGTCGATCCCTCTTTCAAAGGGAGGATATGCCCAAATGAATGCAGCGGCTGTCATCAGCGCACTTGTAAAGCCAATGGTGATAGCTTTCCCGGGAAAATCTACTGCGGTATCCAGGAAAGCGACGATCAACAAACCAATTACGCCAAACAGGATGACGAACATGTAAATCGTAAAAAAGCGGTTGACCCGCAGTTCCAGGTTGCCCAAACGCCGCCGGAAGGCGGTATAAAGATAAGCAAGCGGGAGAAGAGGCAGGCTCAATAGCCCCGCACCACCGTAACTTTCTGGAATACCCACTGTCGTCGCGAGAGCTGCCCAGATCATTGCCGGAGCGACTGCCAGGATCAAGACGATCAGCGGTAGCCGAAAATCGCGGCGGATCGAAGGCTGCCGCCAGATGTGGATAAGAAGCAGGATCAAACTTCCGCCAATAGCGACAAGGAATGCCAATAAGTAAAGCTCAGCTGGTAATAGCTGAAGCGCCTGCGCGATGGCAAATAAGACCCCAACACCATAGACAAGTCCCACCAGCCAGGCCGGTAAATTCCCCAAGGGGCGCGGGAACACCCAGTGTAAATGCAAATAAACAGGCAAACATAACCAGACCACCACGCGCAATACGAGGCCACTGTACCAGATCTGATAGGCCGACAAGCCACTTCCAGCAATCAGCCAGATCGCGGTCAGAAAATTGAAAAGTGCCATCAACAGCCAGCTGGTGTCTTTCGGACGGACAAGCAGAATTGTCAGGACGCCAGCCAGCCAGAAGGCATACGAAATCCACCATTCACTGTTGAGCTGGTCGAAAAATTCGGCCTGATTGAAATCAGGGTACTTCCAGGCGATGTCTATGGTTTCGCCATCCCTCTCCACTTTGAGCGGCACGGTATCCCCCGGTTGGTAACCGACAAAAAACGGCATACTGAGATCGGACTGGAACTTCTCCCACTGTACAGAACCAAACTGGAGTATTCGATCATCTGCTCTGAGAGTTGGCTCTGGCTGCTGGTCAAATACCGATACCACAAGACCCGAACCCGGAGAAACACGAAACCCATACGAATGCCTAAAAAACTTGGCATAGGAATATGTGAGCAGAGTCGCCAGGACAAGCCAGGGGACAACGTGCTCGAAGAGCAACCAGAGGGGGCTGTTTCGTACCTTCATTTCTTGCCTGTCATACTGTGATTTTCTTTCAAATTGCTTTGACTAGTTGTTTTCGCCGTCAGATAGTTCGCGACCGCCCTCTGACCAAAATTACTTGTAGGGAGGTGTAGGGGGAAGAAAATCCATCTCTTCTGCATCCTGGCTTCACGGTTCCTCCTGAGGCTCTGTCCGAGATCACCAGATGAACCACTAGGAGTGGAACGGGCGGCATCAAAAGACTGCGACACAAGGGTTCTAGTCGCAGTATAGCACGGACGGGTCGGGAGTTTCCGGCCTGTCTTTAGGAGAACCAGTATGGATCTATATCGCTTAACGGTTGACTATCTTTTAACCTTTCACTATTTTGACTCTTGGCATGAGATGAAAACAATTCTCCGGCGCGCCGTGTCCACGCGACCCCGCGATTGGCAGCGGCCCATCGTGGCCTTCCAGGCTGTGAGGGGGTCTCTCGAAAAAGCGATCGCGGCTTCCACCGTGTTGGACTGCGCGCAGATCAGCTTCATCGCCGATGAAGCGGCTTACTGGCGCTTGGTACAAAATAAAAACGCACCCTTTTACGAGTGCGCGCTTCATCTCGGGTATTTTTGGCGAAAGCTGGAATCGAAGGCGTCAGCGCGCCCAGGCGGAAACGATTTGAAACCCTGGGCACACCGACCACTTCTCCGCCTATGGCTGCAATTGGGCCGAGTCTGGAGTGATGATTCCTAATTCACGTCCCCTGGCGATCGCGGCGGCGCGGGTCTGCACACCCAGTTTTAGATAGACGGTGGAAAGTAAATTACGGAGCGTTGAATTGGCAATCTCCATCTTGCGGGCAAGTTCGGCTGTTTTGCTATTGGGGTAGGCCGCACACAGAGACAACGCCTCGAGTTGCCGCGCCGTGAATGGTTCCTCCCTTTTCGCAAGAAAGGCCTTCAGGGCTTTATCACTGAAACAAACATCTCCGTTCGCCACAGTGAGAACCCATTTCCCTAGCTCTTGAATCCGTTGACTGTCACTTTTCAAAATATAACCAGATGCGCCTGCTTCAACGATTGCCCGGATCAGACCGCGTTCATCATGCATGCTGATCACCAGGATTTCAAGATCAGGATACAGGTGAAGCAGGCTGGGGATGGTATGTAGGATGGGATACGGGCTGGGATTGTTCCGCGAAATCGGAACCTCGACATCCAGGATCAACACCTCAGCAGGCTGTTTTTTCAACGCCGGCTCAAGCTCATCACCGTAGGACAGGGTCGCCGTGACTTCAATTTCAGGAACTTGACTCAATCGATAAAGATAGCCATCCACAATGCTTTGATGGTCATCCATAATCGTCACTCGAATTTTGTTTGTCATTGCATTTCCAATCTCTGATACCTAGAGAGTAGCAAAAAAAGAGATCCGATTCAAGGTTTTACCAGCTATTATGCAACAGTACAACTGTCTAGGGTACCAGACAGACGTCCCTCTTGAGGTAGGGTAGGGTGCACCTTACAATAACGATAAGTTTTCCAATGAAGCGGAAAGGGGATGCAAAGGGGGAAGCCACGGTAGTAGTAGAGTGAATGTCGAAGCAAAGTCGGCCTTCACTCTATTACTTTTAATTACAGACCCTGGTAAAAAGCTTGTTTTCGAAGAATGCATCGTAAACGGAACTAACCCTTGATACGATTTCCCAGCGCTTACTCTAAAATAAAAAACACCAAGAGTGGATGTTCATCGTGATACAGAAGGAGACTCTCCAGCAAAAAACAAAACGCCGCAAAAGGCGTTAAGGTTGTGAGCGCGGAGAGATTCGAACTCTCAACCAACGGCTTAAAAGAAAGCTTAGAATGAGATTTTTTGTCTTACTTTGAGTCCAACCTGTATTTATGTGTCTTTTCTGTCCTTTTTTTTTGTATTTGGCGATTTTTTAGGCTCTCAATTACATTTTGTCCAATCTGTCCTACCGATGCTAACGTGTTTGGCATACCTAATCAGATCCTACAACCTCCTCTAAAGCGTTAGCAGCAATGCCCCTCATCGACTTAATAACGTGTGAGTACGTGTTGAGGGTTAGATGTATGCTTGAGTGTCCTAACTGCTCTTGAACGATTTTAGGATTGATTTCCGGTATGGCGCCATCAAGGGGCTGGTGAATTTGTTTCTATGCCATTGCTCATAACGGATGTTCCCTGAAGGAAAACGAGGCGCCCCTGTAACGCATGTGTTCTGGTTCTGGCAGCCAGATCGTAGATTGCATGTGGAAATTCACAGTCGGCTTGGCTCGACATATTGCACGAAGCAGACGTGGCCTAAACGTCTGCCCACATTGCGAGAAAGTATTGCGAACCGATAGGATCTTGCTAGGTCGGTCTGGGGTGGAGGTTGGAAAGGCAGCGGTCCTGTCGAACACGATCGCCGTCGGTGTGCACGTTGGATTATACAACTCACCGACCGTCGAAGCAATTACGCCTCACGGTTTCGAATCCCGTCGGGACCGCCAAGTGTAGAACAAAAAATCGACCCAAAATGGGTCGATTTTTTGTTCTTTTGTTTCAAAACACCCCTTAATAACAAGCCTCTTACTAGTTACGCGTCGCGAACTCCAAGAATGAGTATATTTTATCGAACCCGCGATCCAGACACTGCTTGCTGCCTTCTATTTTAAGTGTTTGCATTCACTCTTCTTATCCTATTGCAATTCATCTCAATGGTTTGATTGTATACGGCTATAAATTTTGTTTCACGAGATATATGCCTTGGAATCCCCGTCAGGACTTGCCATAGTATTCAGACGATACCAACCAGTTACTTTTAGAAGCAGGGATTTGCATAACTGTCAACAACAATTAGAAATAGGCATGGCGACAACTAAAAGTACCCATTCAAAGTAAGTCACCAAAGGGTGGAAAGACCAACAGTTGTGGAGGCAGCAAGGTCAATCTTTGTCTACAGATTGATCAGCACTACGTTGGGCGGCATGCTGTGCACGACGGCTGGCCCGTGAACAGCGGCTTCCAAATGGAGTTGCTGGGATTCGCATCCATCGTCATGCTCAATCAGTTGGGCATCCTGCCTACCCAGCCAACCTGATTGAATTTCTTCACCTGCAAGTTTAGACACTCTCCGCTGACCTTCTTAATCAATCAAACTTTTGATTGATTAAGAAATACATCTTTCACTTGATGACAACCGAATAAAAGTACTCTACACTTCATTTATCAAAATCAATTTATCATGGAGGTAGAAAATGAACACAAACAACAACAGTGGCAAACACAACAGGGGACCTTCATCCAACTTGTGGATCGGTCTAGCCTTTATTGCTGGCGGAGCCATCGTTCTGCTTAATCAATCAGGCTTGCTATCCTTCGAATTGAACTGGTGGGCACTGTTTATCCTGTTCCCCGCTTTTGGCTCATTCAGCGGTGCTTATAATCGCTATAGTGCTATAAACAATCTATTCGATATGAGTGTTATGATGCCCGCGTTGATCGGCCTGTTCATGCTCGCTTTGGCGTTTAACTTGTTGATTGGCAATGGTTGGAACTTCAACTGGAATCTGTACTGGCCCATCATTCTGATAATCATTGGACTGGGGATGATCTTCGGTCGATCCCAAAAAGGATCAACTTGCCCGCCTGAGGAACTTAGATATCCATAGCGTAAACGCAAGAGGAGAAACAAATGCCCAACATTCTTGAAGTAAAAGCTCTCGTCAAACAATATGACGCCTTCACCGCCGTCAAAGGCATCATCTTCGATATCAAAGAAGGTGAAATCTTCAGCCTGCTGGGACCAAACGGCGCAGGCAAGACCACGACCATCTCAATGCTCTCAACTCTATACTCACCCACTTCAGGCGATGCGACCATTGGTGGACATTCCATTTCCAAAGACCCGATGGCTGTCAAGCAGGTGATCGGAGTTGTTCCGCAAGACCTTGCGCTGTACGAAGACCTCACGGCAAAAGAGAATCTCGTCTTTTGGGGGCAGATGTATGGTCTCAGCGGCAAGGCGCTTAATAGCCGAGTCGATGAAGTGTTGGAGCAAATTGGTTTGGTGGATAAAGCCAATAACCGAGTCAAAACTTATTCGGGAGGCATGAAGCGTCGTGTCAACATTGGCGTGGGTCTGCTCCACAAGCCGCGTCTGCTTTTTATGGATGAACCCACCGTCGGCATCGATCCGCAATCACGGCGTGCAATTCTCGATACGGTCAAAGAACTCAACAAACAGGGCATGACAGTCCTTTACACAACACATTATATGGAAGAAGCCGCCGAACTCTCGAACCGTGTCGGCATCATCGATCACGGCGAACTCATTGCGCTCGGCACGCAGGAGGAACTCACCAAACAGGTCGGGCACACCGATACGCTCATTCTGCACATCGGCGAAAACGAAGATGCCGATGCGCTTGCGAACTCGCTCAAAAATATTCCCGATGTTCTCGAAGCCAACGCTACAGATCATGAAGTGTCCATCATCACACCGCAAGCCGAAAACATTCTTGCATCGGTTGTCAGCAAAGCCAACGAGAGCGGCATCAAGATCCGCTCGATTGATATTCGTGAACCGAATCTCGAAGCGGTGTTTTTACATCTGACAGGTAGAGCCTTAAGAGATTAACCACGGAGACACCGAGTCACGGAGTTTTTAATTCTCAGTGTCTCCGTGTCTCAGTGGTTCAAGAGTATTCTATGAACAAACTTTTTCTCATCGGCATCAAAGACCTTAGGCTCATGTTCCGTGATCGTGCGGCGCTGACGTTCATGCTCCTCGCGCCCTTTCTACTGACGATCGCCATGGGTTTTGTGACAGGTCGTTTTAGCGGCGGCTCTACGGGCATCTCTGATATTCCCGTTATCATCGTCAATCTGGATCAAGGGGATCTGGGCAACGCACTCGAAGATCTTTTCAACTCAGAAGAACTATCTGAACTTATGGAGCCCGGCCCTTCTTCCGACCCCGAAGCTGCCCGTCAACTTATAGAAAGCGACGAAGCCTCAGCCACGATCATCATCCCAGAAGGCTTTACCCACAGCATTGTCCCTGCCGAAGACACGGTGTTTGACGAAAACTATGTCCAACCCGAACCTGTGCAGATCGAAGTATATACGAATCCATCAAGCCCCACCAGCGCAGGCATCGTCAAAGCCGTTGTGGACGAATTCATCTCACGCGTCGAAGAGGGACGCACCAGCGGCATGACATCCCTTTTACAGTTGATGCAGAGCGGCTTGGTTGACCCGCAAAACATCGAAGCGGAAGCAGGTAACCTGTTTCAAAATGTGGACCAGGCTGAAAGCAACGCCATCACCCTCACAAAAAATACGGAGGGCGCTGACGCCGTTGAACTCGACCTGCTTTCCTATTTTGCGCCCGGCATAGCCTTGATGTTCCTGATGTATACCGTCTCCTACGGCGGACGATCCATTCTTGCTGAACGTGCAGGAGGCACACTGCCGCGGCTGATGATCTCCCCCACACAGACCACACAGGTCTTGGGCGGCAAGGTACTCGGCATCTTCTTCATGGGCGTTGCCCAGGTTGGCATATTGATCATCGCATCGACCATGTTCTTTCAAGTCAGATGGGGAGATGCGCTCGGAGTAATCGTCCTGATCCTTGCAGCAGTCCTCGGTGCGACAGGCTGGGGAATGCTGATCACAGCCTTTGCCCGTACACCTGCACAGGTTGCCAATACAGGTACCATTGTCATGTTGATCTTCAGCATTTTGGGCGGTAGTTTTATCAGCCTTGAAAATTTTCCGCCATTCATGCAAACGATCAGCAAGATCACGCCAATCGCCTGGGGACTGGACGGGTTCACAACATTGGCATTGGGTGGCACATTGAAGAATCTAACCGAACCCATTTCCGCCTTATTGATTATGGGTGCTGTGCTGTTTGGAGTTGGGGTTGTGTTGTTCAATCGCAATGGATTGGTGCAGAAATAATTATGTAGGGATGGGCAGTTGCCCATCCCTACACGGATAAAATCATGAAAAAAATCTTCGCCATCGCATGGAAGGACGCCATCATCCGATTTGCAAGTAAATCAGAGTGGTTATTCTTCTTTATATTACCCATCACCTTCACTTTCCTGGTTGCAGGTGGGACCCCGTCAGGTGATGACGATAACCGCATCCGATTACTGGTCGTGGATGAAGCACAAACATCCATTTCACAGCAGATCATTTCTGAACTCGAAAACTCGACCGCCGTCCGCGCAGAGATTGTTGCGCGTGAAGATGCTGAAAGCCAATTCGATGACCGCCGCGCTTCGGTTGTGTTCATTATCCCTGCGGGAATCGACATCGAATCACTGCAAAACGGCTCGGCACAGGTCGAATTACTTCAACAGCCAAACAATCTGAATGCCACCATTGCAGAACGCGCTGTGCTGACAGCGATTCGCAGAGTAAGCAGTTCCATCTCTGCGGCGCAGAACGCGATCAATGTGCGTGAGGCAAAACAGCCCTTTGCCACGGAAGCAGACAAGCAGACCTACTTTGAAGATTCCCTAGAACTGGCACAATCCATTCAGGAGGATACGCCTGAACGTGTGACCGTGATCGAAGGGACAACGCCAGACGAGA
>Ga0126306_10000985_pt1 | contig 14696 bp, 11 predicted proteins | sample Plot27_FD_92592 | JGI IMG/M metagenome (GOLD analysis project Ga0126306, IMG submission 92592) | Serpentine soil microbial communities from UC McLaughlin Reserve, CA, USA - Plot27 | ecosystem: Environmental > Terrestrial > Soil > Grasslands | place: USA: UC McLaughlin Reserve, Lake County...
ATGAGGAGGTCGACGCCGCCCTCGAGGAGGCCGCGCGCCATGACCTCGTAGTCGTCACGCAGCCGGGTGAACGCGATCTGGCCCAGCGACGGCGACTTGGTGCCGGGGCCCATCGAGCCGGCGACGAGGCCGCCGTAGCCGTCGGCCACCTCGCGGGCGACCCGGGCCGAGGCGAACGAGATCTCGTGCGCCCGGTCCTCGATGCCGTACTCGCCGAGCGGCGGGCCGAAGGCCCCGAAGCTGTTGGTCTCGACGACGTCGGCGCCGGCCTCGAAGAACGACCGGTGCAGGTCGGCGATGACGTCGGGCCGCGTCACCGACAGGATGTCGGTGCAGCCCTCGAGCTCATGGCCGCCGTAATCGTCGGCGGTGAGCCCCAGCTCCTGCAGGTTCGTGCCGGTGGCGCCGTCGAAGACGACGACGCGCTCGTTGACCAGGTCGAGGTATCGACTCATAGGTGAGGCGCGAGGCTACCGGGCGTCACCCCCGCGGGGAGAGGCCGAAACCTGCCATTCACCGCATGGGGACCGCCGGTCGGGGGCAGGTGACACCCGTGAGGCTGTGGGTCGGCACGTCGGGCTGGCAGTACAAGGACTGGCGCGACGCCTTCTACGAGGGCCGCCCGCAGCGCCTGTGGCTGCGGTCCTATGCCGAGCGCTTCGCCACGGTGGAGGTGAACAACGCCTTCTACCGCCTCCCCGAGCGCTCCACGTTCGGGAAGTGGCGCGACGAGGTCCCGGACGGCTTCGTGGTCACCGTGAAGGTGAGCCGGTACCTCACGCACATCAAGCGCCTGCGCGACCCGGCCGAGCCCGTCGCCCGGCTGCTCGACCGGGCCGCCGGGCTGGGCGACCGGCAGGGCCCGTTCCTCCTCCAGCTCCCGCCGACCCTGAAGGCCGCCCCCGACCTGCTCGACGCCTGCCTGGCCGAGTTCCCGCCCGGTGTGCGGGTGGCGGTCGAGCCCCGCCACGACAGCTGGTGGACCGACGAGGTCCGCGCCGTGCTGGCGGCCCATGACGCGGCCCTGAGCTGGGCGGACCGGAAGAGCCGGTCGCTGTCGCCGCTGTGGGCACCGGCCGGGTGGGGCTACCTTCGCCTCCACGAAGGAACCGCCTCGCCGTGGCCCTCCTACGGCCGCCAGGCGCTCGACGGCTGGCTGGACCGGCTGGCCGAGGCCTTCCCGGGCCCGGGCGACGAGGCCTACGTGTACTTCAACAACGACCAGGGCGCCGCCGCCGTGCGCGACGCCGCCCACCTGGTGGCGCGGGCCGAGGCCCGGGGGATCGACGTGCCCCGACCGGCGCCCGCCGCCTCCCCGCCGTAGCGTCCGGCCATCGACCTCATCGACCTCCAGTTGGCGGGCGGTCCCGTGGTGGTGGCGCCGCTCGGGCTGGCGCTGGCGGAGCGGGTGCTGCGCGACGCCGCGCCGCAGCGGGTGCCGATGGCCGGGGCCCTGCGGGCGATGCGGACGGTCCGGCAGGCCCAGCCCGTGGCCGCGACGCTGGCCGTGATGGCGCTGGTCCTGGGCACGGGCGCCGACGCCGCCCTGTTCGCCCTCCCGTGGCTGGGGCTGTGCCTGGCGGCCTCGCGCTGCGGGCTGGCGGTGGCGTGGCGGGCATGGCGGGACGCGGGCGACGTGCTGCGGGCGCTGCTGGCGCTCGGCCTGGCCCGGGCGACGGCGATCGCCGGGTTGGCCTTCCTGTCCGTGGGCGGGGCCTGGCTGGTGATCAGCCGGTTCGGTTGGCAGCCGTTCGGCTTCGGGGACGACATCGTCCGGCTCACTGCCGTCCACTTCCACTACGCGGGCTTCGGCCTGCCGGTCATGGCGGCGGTGGCCCGCGACCGGACGCCCGGCTCCCGGGCGGTCCTCGCCGCCTGCTGGGCCACGTTCGTCGGCCCGCCGATCGTGGCGATCGGGTTCGTGACCGAGGTCGGCCTGTTCCAGGTCGGCGGGGCGCTGGTGATGACCGTGGCGGCCTGGGGCGTGGCGGTGGCGGCGCTGGTGGCGGCGACCGCGGCCGGGCGGGACGGGCGGCCCGTGCCGGCCGTGCTCCTCCTCGCCTCCGGGCTGGCGCCGTGGGTGGCGATGGTGCTGGGCGTCCAGTGGGCGCTGGGCCAGTACCTGGACGTGGGGGCGCTGAGCATCGACGCCATGGCGGCGACCCACGGCCTCCTCAACGGCATCGGTTTCGTGGGGGCCGGGCTCGCCGGCTGGTTCCTGTTGTCACGGGGCCGCCGTAGGGTCCCGGCGTGAGCCGGAGGGACACGACATGCGGCTGATGACGGTGCAGGTGGCGGCGGGCGGCCCGGCCGAGCCGGCGGTCGTCGTCGGCGACGAGCTGCTCTCGCTGCGGGCGCTCGGCCACGCCTCCGTGCGCGGGCTGATCGCCGCCGGCCCCGACGCCTGGGCGGCGGCGGGTGAGGCGGCGGCCGCGGGCGCCGGCGCCCTGCCCCCGCTCGGGCCGGTGGCCGCGGTCGCCGCCGTCCTGCCGCCGGTCCCCGACCCGCCCCGCAACGCCTTCTGCGTGGGCACGAACTACCGGGCCCACATCGACGAGCTCGACCGGACCGACGGCAGTGGGGCCCCCACCGGCGCCCCCGTGGTGTTCACCAAGCCGTGGACGTCGCTGGTGGGCTCCGGGGCCACGGTCCCGCTGCACCCGGGCGTCACCGACTTCGTGGACTGGGAGGCCGAGTTCGTCGCCGTCATCGGCACCCCGGCCCTCACCGTCGAGCGGGACGAGGCGCTCGCCCACGTGTTCGGCTACATGCTCGGCAACGACGTCACGGCCCGGGACCTGCAGAAGCCCGACGGCAAGGCCACGCAGTGGTTCAAGGGAAAGAGCCTCGACGGCTTCGCCCCCACCGGCCCCGTGCTGGTCACGGCCGACGAGGTCGGCGACCCGGCGGGCCTGCGGGCCGAGCTGGCCGTCAACGGGACGGTCCGGCAGCGGCTCGACGCCGCCGACATGATCCACGACGTCCCGGCGATCATCGCCCACCTGAGCCGTGGCATGCGCCTCCTGCCGGGCGACCTGGTCTTCACCGGCACGGCCGCCGGCGTCGGCGCCGGCCACGAGCCGCCGATCTCGCTCCACGACGGCGACGTCGTCGAGATCACATCGGCGCGCCTGGGCACGCTGCGCAACCCGTTCGCCGATCACGTCCCCGTTAGGGTCGGCCCGTGACGCGGCTCTACACCGGCAAGGGCGACGACGGCACGACCGGCCTGCTGTTCGGCGGGCGGGTCCCGAAGGACTCCGTGCACCCGCGGGCGGTCGGGGCGGTCGACGAGGCCCAGGCGGTCATCGGGGCCGCCCGGGCGCTGGCCGACGAGGGCGACGAGATCGACGTGGCACTCACCCAGGCGTGCCGCGACCTGTGGGTGCTCATGGCCGAGCTGGCCACGCTGCCGGAGAACCACGGCAAGCTGGCGGACGGCCAGACCCGGGTGTCGGCCGAGATGGTGACGGGGCTGGAGGCGCTGGTCGACGACCTGAGCGAGCGGTTCGAGGCCCCGTCGCAGTTCGTGGTCCCGGGCCAGACGCCCCTGGCCGCCCAGCTCGACGTGGCGCGGACCGTGGTCCGCCGGGCCGAGCGCGAGGCCGTGGCCGCCGCGGTCGAGGGCTCGCACGCCCTCGCCTACCTCAACCGGCTGTCGTCGCTGCTGTGGGTCCAGGCCCGCTGGGTCGAGGGGGCCCACCTCCTGGCCAGGGACGTCCCACCCGGCGGCTGACCGGCCGCCCGCCCGTCCGGGACGACGCCCTCGGATCGCAACGACTCGGCGTGACGGGACGAACGTTGCCCGAGAGGGTCCTAGCCTGCGTCAGCATGTCGATCGCCTTGCAGCTCGTTCCCTCCGTGCCCGACGACGCCGAGGTGCTGGGCCTCGGCGTGTTCGCCGATCGCCTGGAGGAGGGGCAGGTCCCGGAGCCCCTGGACGCCGCCTTCCTGACGAGCCAGGGCTTCGCCGCCAAGGCGGGGGAGACGGCGGTGCTGCCCGGGCCGAACGGGCGACTCGTCGTCGCGCTCGGGCTGGGCCCGGCGGCCGAGCTCACGTCGACGACCTACCGGAAGGCGGCGGCCGCCCTGGCCCGGGCGGCGCAGCGCCAATCCCGCGTGGCGACCACCCTGCTGGCGGACGTGCCGGCCGACAGCGGGCTCGACCGCGCCGAGGTCGCGCGGCTCATCGCCGAGGGCGTGGTGCTGGGCGCGTACTCCTACACGGCGCTCAAATCGGATCCCGAGGCGAGCAAGGTGGCAGCCGTCCACCTGCTCGGCGCCGACGGCGACGGCGACGCCGTCGGGCCGGCCCTCGAGCGGGGCGTGGTGGCGGCCGAGGCGGTCTGCCTGGCTCGCGACCTGGTCAACGAACCCGGTGGCGAGCTGACGCCCACCGTGTTCGCCGAGCGGGCCGTCGAGCTGGGCCGGGCCGGGGGGTTCCGCGTCGACGTCCTCGACCGCCGTGCCATCGAGGGCGAGAAGATGGGCGGGCTGCTCGGCGTGAACCGGGGGTCGACCGAGGAGCCGCGCTTCGTCCGCCTCGCCTACGAGCCCGAGGGCGCCAGGGGGACCGTCGCCCTGGTGGGCAAGGGCATCACGTTCGACTCCGGCGGCCTGTCGCTCAAGACGGCCGACGGGATGATCGGCATGAAGTGCGACATGGCCGGCGCCGCCGCCGTGCTCGCCACCTTCAGCGCCCTCGACCGGCTGAAGCCGCCGACCCGCGTGCTCGGTTACCTGCCTCTCACCGACAACATGCCGGGCGGCGACGCCACCCGGGTCGGCGACGTGCTGCGCATCCGCAACGGCACCACGGTCGAGGTCCTCAACACCGACGCCGAGGGCAGGCTGGTCCTGGCCGACGGACTGGCGGCGGCGAGCGAGGACCGGCCCGACGCCATCGTCGACCTCGCCACGCTGACCGGCGCCTGCATGGTCGCCCTCGGCACCCGGATCGCCGGCCTCATGGGCAACGACGAGGCGTTCGTCGGGCAGGTCCAGGCCGCGGCCGACAACGCCGGCGAGCGGGTGTGGCCGCTGCCGCTGCCGGACGACATGCGCAAGTCCCTCGACTCCGAGGTGGCCGACCTCAAGAACATCGCCGGTGGGCGTTTCGGCGGGGCGTTGGTCGCCGGCGTGTTCCTCCAGGAGTTCGTCGAGGCCGGGACGCCGTGGGCCCACCTCGACATCGCCGGCCCGGCCGACGCCCAGGACGAGGACGTCGAGAGCCGCAAGGGCGGCACGGGCTTCGGCGTCCGCACGCTGCTGCGCCTGCTCGCCGACTTCGAGCCGCCGGCTCGCGAGGTCGTGCAGGCCTGACCGTGTGACGCCTCCTTCCCGGGCCCGGTCGGACCGGTGCCGTCGCCGGCGCGGCGGCGTCAGCTCAGGCTCGAGGCCTCGGCGAGGAAGGCGTCGAGCACGCCGTCCGCCACCCGGACCGGTCCCTGCGGCCGCGTCTCCCCGGCGATCGTGTGGACGGCCCGGGCCTGGCTGACCAGGTCGGCCGACGCGGCGAAGCGGGCGTCCGCGGTCGCCGTGTCGCCGCCGGCGCGGGCGGCGAGGCCGTCGAGCGTCGCCACCAGCGCCTCGCCCCACAGGGCGAGGGCGTCGAGCCACGGCCGGGCGTCGGCCACGAACGCGGGCTGGGCGCCGGCCTCGATCAGGGCGGTCGCCCCGGCCAGGCGCTCGGCGTACGGGCGCAGGCCCTCGACGGCCCCGGCGTGGTCCCCCGCCTCCCAGGCCGACCGGAACGCGTCCAACTCGGCCGCCAGGGCCGGGGCCTGGGGCAGGGACAGCCGACCGTCGGCGGCCGAGGTGGGCGCCAGGTGCGCCGTGTCGAAGAACGCGAGGAGGGCGTCGACGACGGCGGCCCGGTCGGGTGCGTCGCCCGCCCCGCCGGCGGTCGGCGCAGGGCCGCGGCCGGACGCCTCGGTCGGCTCGGCGAGGTGCTCTGCGGCGGCGCGGTGGGCGCGGGCAGGGTCGTAGGCGGCGTCGTTCCAGGCGAAGTCGGCCACCCCGACCAGGGCGACCTGGCTGGCGGCGGCCTGGTTCATGGGGTTGGACAGGATGCCGTTGAGCTGGCCGGACAGGCCGGGCTGCCGCCGGTCGTAGGGCCCGAGCAGCAGCCGGCCCTCGGTGGCGGGCCAGTCGTTGGTGGGCGTGTTGTCCCACAGCAGGGTGCGGCGGCCGAACACCGTGGCGGCCGCCTCCGCCTGGGCCACCGTGACCTCGGCGGGCACCACGTAGGAGCCGGTCCACATGACCTCGACGGCCGGGTCCAGGCCCGTGCGCAGTACCGCCCGGTACGGGCTGTCGTCGGTGTTGCGGTACTCGGTCGGCACCATCTGCAGGGGCCGGGCGCCCTCGTGCGTCGCCACGAAGCCCGCCTGGAGCTCGTTGAGCAGGCGGACCTGGGCCCGGGCGGCGGCCTCCATCGAGGCCGGGCCGAAGGCCGAGGCGTCGCCCTCGCAGTTCCAGCGGTCGGCGACGATGTCGTCGAGGGCGATCGTGAAGCTCCGGACGCCCACGTCGTACAGGGCGCCCAGCTTGGTGCTCAGCGCCGCGGTGTCTGCCGGGTCGGAGTAGCAGATCGACGGCCCGGGCGAGACGGCGAACGTGAAGCGGACATGGTTGTCGGCGGCCAGCGCGACGAGGTCGGCCAGCTCGGCGAGCCGGTCGGCGGGATAGGGCTCGCGCCAGCGGTCGCGGTGGAACGGGTCGTCCTTGGGGGCGTAGACGTAGGTGTTGAGCTTGAGGCGGCCCTGGAACGTGAGCAGCGCGCGGCGCTCCTCCGGCGTCCAGGGGCTGCCGTAGAAGCCCTCGATCGTGCCGCGCGTCCCCATGGCGGGACGGTCGACGACCGAGACACCGGCCACGGCCCCGCCGGCGTCGCCGTCGCCCGCGCCGGGGCGGACGAGCTGGCGGAGCGTCTGGGCGCCGTAGAACCAGCCGGCGGGCTCGGCGGCCGCCACGGCCACTGCGCCCGGGGCCTCGTCCCCGTAGGACACGGCGGCGAGGGCGTACCCCTCGGCCGGGACCGGCGCCGGCGCCGCGACCCCGGCGTCGGCCAGCACGGCGGCCACCCCGGCCTCGTCGGGCGCCCCCAGCCGGACGACCAGCCCCGTGTCCCCGGCGGCGCCGGCTTGCGGCCCCTCGCCCGCGGACGCGCCGGCCTCGGCCACGGTGACGTCGGCCGCCCCCGCCGCCCGGAGGACGTCGGTGACCAGTGTGCGGGTGGGCTCGTCGACCGCGGCGGCGACCACCACCTGCACGGTCTCGGCCACCGCCACGTCGGGCCCGACCCACGCCAGCGCCTGCGGGGTGGGGACGACGCCGGGCAGCGGCTCGTCCCGCGGCCCGACGACCGGGGCGGGCACGGTGGTCGGGGTCTCGTCGGCCGCCTCGTCGCCGCCGTCCTCACCGGCGTCGTCGCCGGAGCACCCCGCGGCCATGAGAGCCACGGCGATCAGGCCGCCCAGGGCGGCCCGGAGGCGGGAACGACGACCCACGGCACCTCCTCGGGGCGGGGGGACGGGCGGGAGCGGCGATTCACCGTAGTGCCCACCCCCCGCCCGGCCCGCTCCGTCCCGTCCAGCCCGGGCAGATGGTCAGCCGGCGAGGAGGTGGTCGTCGGGGGTCGCCTCGGCGAGGCGGGCGGCGTGGCGGTCGAGGGCCCAGGCGGTGGCCTCGGCCGCCATGGCGGGGTCGAAGCGCCAGCGGAGCAGCTGGTGGGTCGTGCGGGCGTGGTCCTCGCCCAGCTCCACGAGCGAGAGGGCGAGGCGGCGGGCCTGGGCGACCAGCTCGGCGGTGCCGTCGCTGCCCGCCGCCTCGGTCGAGGCCGCCGTCCAGTGGGCGTGCTCGGCCTGGCGGTCGGGTGGCAGCCGCCGGACCTGGCGCACGGTGAGCGGGGGGAGCCGCCGCCGTACCTCGAGCACGTCGGGCCCCGCCAGGCGGGCGGCGCCGAACTGGCAGGACCGGGCGACCGTGCGGGGGAAGGCGGCCCCCGCGCTGCGGAGCCGGCCCAGCCCCAGCGCCGCGGCGCAGTCGGTGAGGGTCAGCTCGTAGCCGTCGGGGGCCGCGTCGAGCCGTTCGACGAGGTGGCGCAGGAAGAAGGTCGTCGAGGGACCGAGGATGCCGAGGTAGAAGCGCTCGACGTACGTCGAGCGGGGGTCGTGGCCGACGGCGTCGACGACGGGGTCGGCCCAGGGCCGCACGAGGATGTGGTCGTCGTCGAAGGACAGGTCGCTGGCGCGCATGGGACTCCGTGGATGGGGTTAGAGCATTTCGTGACGTTTCAATCCTTCTCAGTCAGGAACGGGCGCGTCAAGGGGTAGCCTGGGCCCCGTGGACGACGACGTCGACGAGTTGGGGGCGTCCATTGGCGAGGTGCGAGGCTGGCTCGCCGAGTCCCGGCGCATCGTCGTGCTGACCGGGGCGGGCATCAGCACCGACTCCGGCATCCCCGACTTCCGGGGGCCGCAGGGCGTGTGGACGAAGAACCCCGGCGCCGAGAAGCGGGCGACGCTCGACGCCTACGTGTCCGACCCCGAACTGCGGAAGCGGGCCTGGCTCGACCGCCTGGACCATGCCGCCTGGCGCGCCGAGCCCAACGCCGGCCACCTGGCGCTCGTCGCCCTCCAGCGCCGGGGAACGCTCGACACGCTGGTCACCCAGAACATCGACGGCCTCCACCAGGACGCCGGCATCGACCCCGACCGGGTCGTCGAGATCCACGGGACGATCCGCGAGGTCGGGTGCCTGTCCTGCGGCGAGCGGGCGCCGATGCAGCGGGCGCTCGACCGGGTGCGGGCGGGCGAGGTCGACCCCGAGTGCCGCACGTGCGGGGGCATTTTGAAGTCCGCGACGATCAGCTTCGGGCAGAGCCTCGTAGCTGACGACCTGCGCCGCGCGGTGCAGGCCGCGGAGCGGGCCGACCTCCTCATTGCGGTCGGCACGACGCTGGGGGTCTATCCTGCTGCGAGCCTCGTACCTGCGGCGCGCCTGGCTGGGGCCAGGGTCGTGATCGTGAACGGGTCACCCACCGAGATGGACCACCTTGCCGACGCCGTGCTCCGCGGCTCCATCAGCGATGTCCTCACTGACCTGGTCAGCAGATTATCGCAGTGATGTCGCGACGATTTGTGCCGCGAGTCACTCTCTTTGACTACCTTGTCTCCCATCGCCGCCTTGCTTGACGCCGCCAAGCGCCGTAACCCGCTCCCGACGGGCACCCTCGCCGTGGGTGCCGGCCTCATCGTGGCCGGGCTCTCCGCGTACGGGTTCCTCATCGTGGCGAACGGCCCGCTGTCCGACAGCGAGTACGCGCCCCTGTCCGCGCTGTGGGGCCTCGTGTTCCTGGCCGGGCCGGGCCTGTTCCTGCCCCTCGAACAAGAGGTGTCCCGTGCCCTCGCCGAGCGGCGGGCGCGCGGCCAGGGCGGTGCTCCCGTCCTGCGTCGTGCCGGCACGGTCGGAGTCGGCCTCGGCCTGGGCGTACTCGTCCTGCTGATCGCCACGGCTCGCGTGTCGGTCGACCACCTGTTCGACCACCAGCTCCTGCTGCTCGTCGGCTTCGCCCTCGGCCTGGCGGGCGCCCTCGCCGGCCACCTCACCCGGGGTGCACTGTCGGGGTCCGGGCAGTTCAAGGGCTACGCCGCCTACATCGCCGCCGACGGCTTCCTGCGCTTCGCCGGGGCGGTCCTGTGCCTCGTCGTCGGCGTGAAGACGGCCGGCTGGTTCGGTGTCGCCCTCGGCATCGCCGGCCTGCTGGCGGTGCCGGTGGCGCTGGGCGTGCAGCGACCGATCCTCGAGGAGGGCCCCGAGTCGGCCTTCCGTGAGATCAGCGCGGCCCTCGGGTACCTGATGGCGGCGTCGCTGCTCTCGTTCGGGATCATGAACATCGGCCCGGTCCTGGTCCAGGTCCTCGCCACCGAGGCCGAGAAGGACGCCGCCGGCCGGTTCCTGCCGGGCCTCGTGATCGCCCGCATCCCGCTGTTCCTGTTCCAGGCGGTGCAGGCGGCGTTGCTGCCGAAGCTGTCCGCCCTCGCCGGCGCCGGCCTGCACGGTTCGTTCCGCAAGGGACTGTGGCGCCTGCTCGCCGTCGTGGCCGGCCTCGCCGCCGTCGGCACGCTGGTCGGTTTCACGATCGGCCCCTGGGTCGTCCACCTGCTGTTCCGGGAGTCCGAGCTGTCGAGCCGCACGCTCGGCCTGCTCGCCGCCGGCAGCGGGCTCTACATGCTGGCCCTGGCCTGCGCCCAGGCGCTCATCGCCCTGGGCGGCCACCGCGACCAGGCGTTCGGCTGGGCGGCCGGCATGGCCACCCTGCTGGTGACGACCTGGCTGGTGAGCGACGACCTGTTCCTGCGGGTCGAGCTCGGCCTCCTGGCCGGCAGCGCCGCCGCCCTGGTCGCGATGGCTGCGCTGCTCCTGCGCCGCCTGCGTCAGGTGGGCACCGACGACATCGAGGTGGGCGACGTCATCGAGGCCGCCCACGACGTCGCCGTCGAGGTCTGACCCCGGCCCTTCCGGGAAGGTCCGGTCTGGCCGGATTGTTGAGTAGGGCAGTAGGCTTTTCTACCGGTTCCTCAGTCACCGGGGAAGGTGCCCGATGCCCAACTTCCGAGACCTGCTCTCGGCCACCAAGGCCGAGATACGCGAGGTCGACACCGCCACGGCCGACGACCAGCGCCGTCGTCCGGGCACGGTCGTGCTCGACGTGCGCGAGCCGGACGAGTACGAGCAGGGGGCGATCCCCGGCGCCGTGCACATCCCGCGCGGCACGCTCGAGAGCTCGGTCGAGAACCGCATCCCCGACAAGGCGGCGACGGTGCTCATCCACTGCGCCTCGGGCGTCCGCTCCGCATTCGCCGCCAAGACGCTGGGCGACCTGGGCTACACCGACGTCGTCTCGGTGGCCGGTGGGTTCAACAAGTGGAAGGACGAGGGCCGCGACTGGTCGGCCCCCCGGAAGCTCACCCCCGACCAGCGCAACCGCTACCAGCGCCACCTCCTGCTGCCGGAGGTCGACGTCGAGGGCCAGCTGAAGCTGCTCGACGCCAAGGTCCTGCTGTTGGGCGCCGGCGGCCTCGGCTCGCCCGCCGCCCTCTACCTCGCCGCCGCCGGCGTGGGCACGCTCGGCATCGTCGACATGGACGTGGTCGACGAGTCGAACCTGCAGCGCCAGATCCTCCACAACCTGGACCGGCTGGGTGAGCGCAAGGTCGACTCCGCCAAGAAGACGCTCACCGCGCTCAACCCCGACGTCAACGTGGTCACCCACGACGTTCGCCTCGGTGCCGACAACGTCATGGGGATCCTCGGCGGCTACGACGTCGTGGTCGACGGCACCGACAACTTCCCGGTGCGGTACCTGGTCAACGACGCCTCCCTGAAGCTCGGCATCCCGGTCGTGCACGGCTCCATCTTCCGGTTCGAGGGCCAGGCCACGGTTTTCAAGCCCCACGACGGGCCGTGCTACCGCTGCCTGCTGCCCGAGCCGCCGCCCGCCGAGCTGGCCCCCTCCTGCGCCGAGGCCGGCGTGCTGGGCGTGCTGCCCGGCATCATCGGCTCGCTGCAGGCGATCGAGGCCATCAAGCTGATCCTCGGCGTCGGCGACGACCTGTCCGGCCGGCTCCTGGCCTACGACTCGATGGACCAGACGTTCCGCACGTTCAAGGTCCGACGCGACCCCGAGTGCCCGGCCTGCTCGATCGACCCCGAGCGCCTCGTCATCGCCGAGTACGACGAGCTCTGCATGCCGCATCCACTCGCCCCGCCGCCCGCCGGCTGAGCGAACCAACCGCCCGTCTGCCGGGCGATCGCAGTATGACGACGCACGGCCCCGCTCGGTGAGGGCCTTACCCGTCACGCGTGGGAGAGTGGCCGACGATGCAACGCAAGCACCTGGCGCGCCTGTCGACCGTCGTCGGCATCGGCCTGGGGGTCGCCGCCGTGGCGTTCGTCGTGCGCTTCCTGGCGCGCGACTGGGACGAGGTGTCCAACAGCCTGGCCGACGCCCGGCCGGGATGGGTCCTCGCCGCGTTCGTCGTCGCCGCCGTCGCCATGACTGCCATCGCCGTCCCCTGGCGGACGGTGCTGCGGGTCCTCGGCGGCGAGCTGCCGCTGTCCGAGGTGATCGCCCGCTACTACGTCGGCGAGATCGGTAAGTACCTGCCCGGGGGCCTGTGGCCGGTGGTCGGCCGGGGTGAGCTGGCCGCCCGGGGCGGCGTGCCCCGCACCGCCGCCTACGGCAGCGTGGCCCTGTCGCTGGCGCTGCTGTACCTGGCCGCCATGTTCGTGGTGCTGGTCAGCGTGCCGTTCATGATCGCCGCGGGCGGCTCCCTGCGGTACCTGTGGGTCCTGGTCGTGCTGCCGATGGGCCTCGCCATCCTGCACCACTCGGTGCTGGAGCGGGTACGGGCGACGGCGTCGCGGCTCACCGGGCGCGAGATCAACCTGGTGATCCCGGCCTGGCGGGACAGCCTGACGATCCTAGTCAGCTACATCCCGTCGTGGCTGTTCGTCGGGACGGCCACGTGGTTGGTGTCCCGGGGCCTCGGCGCCGACGCCGGCTGGGTCGACATCGCCCCGGCCGCGGTCCAGTCGTGGGTCGTCGGGTTCGTGCTGATCCCGGTGCCGGGCGGCGTGGGGGTGCGCGAGGCAGCGTTCCTGGCCGCCGCCTCCTCCAGCCTCGAGCCCGGGGTGGCAGCCGCCGTGGCACTCGTTGCCCGGGTGCTGTTCGTCCTGGTCGACGCAGGGGGCTTCATCTTGGCCTCCGCCTGGCTGACCCACCGACGCGGCGACACCCGTCCGGAGCCGGCCCCGGCCACCGCCGAGCCGACCGCCACGACGCCCTCATCGTCGGTTAGCGGTACCCCCGGCGGGTGTAACATCTCGGGGCTCGTCACGATGGAGTGAGGACGGCACCCCGGGTCGATGACCACGCTGGAAGAGAATGCCGCGCCGGCTCGCCGAGCGGGCCCGCGATCGGCAACACCGGGCGGCCAGACCGTGACGACGCCGGCCTCGACCGTTCGGGGGCGGCGTCTGGACGGCCCGTCGCCGTGGTGGTTGCTCGTCCCCGGCGCTTTCGTGCTCGGCATCACGTTGTTCCTGGCGCTGCGGCTCCCCGTGTTCTTCGGCGCCGACGAGCGGGCGCACTTCCGCTACGTCGTCTCGGTGCTCAACGGTGAGCTGCCGTCCCTGGTCGACGAGCAGCCCTTCGACCCGCGGTTCCCCATCGTCGAGGCCTCCTACGGCGACGACGAGCCCCGGGCCGTCGCCGTCGCCAACCACCCGCCGTTCGCCTACTGGCTGTCGGCCCCGCTGGTGTCCGCCGCCGCCGACCCGGACTCGATCGACCGGCCCGCGGTGGCCCTGCGGATCGTCAACGCCCTCGCCATGTCGGTCGGCGTCGTGCTCACCGGGCTGTTCGCCCGCCAGGCGTTCCCTCGTCACCGCCTCGCGGGGCTGGGGGCCGCCGGCCTCGCCGCGGTCACGCCCACGCTCGTGTCGGTGGGGGGCTACGGCCAGAACGACGGCGTGGCCTACGCCATGGCGGCGGGCGGCCTGTGGTTGGGCACCCGGCTGGTGCGGCACGGCCCGTCGATCCCGCGCGTCCTCGCCGCCGTGGCCCTCGGCCCGGTGGCACTGCTGACCCGCCACTCGCTGGCGCCGGTCGGTGCCTTCCTGGCCGGCGCCGTGGCGCTGGGCTGGTACCGGCGTTGGGCGTCCCGGCCCGACCGCCGGCCGGGGGCGTGGGCGTTCGTGGCGGCGTGCGCCCGATCGGGCGCCATGGGGGCGGTCGTGGGCGTGGCCACCCTGCTCGGCGGCGGCTGGTTCCTCCTGCGCAACAACGACCGCTACGGCAGCCTCCTCGGCGACACGCTGCTGTTCGAGCGCTACGCGCGTCAGTCGAGGGGCACCATCTGGGATGTCCTGACCGACTCGCCCTTCGCCGGGATCATGACCGAGCGGCTCTACGGCTCGATCCACCCGTTGCTCGTGTCGCCGCACGACACGCTCGTCATGGCCATCGGCATCGCGGTGCTCGCCGTGGGCCTGGTGGTGGGCCTGGCGCGCCGGGTCGTGGAGCGGCGCCGCCGCGACGCGGGCGAAAGAGACGACGCCGGCGACGCGCCTGCCCGGGTCGGCGTCGTGCGCGACGAGCCGGCCGGCGACGGCGCTCCGTGGGACGTCGGCGTCCTCGGCTGGCTGCTCGTCACCGCCTTCTGCGCCAGCGCGGTCATCGGGACGGCGTCGTTCTACGCCGGGGGCGGCAGCGCCCATCCCCGCTACTTCCTCACGGTCGTACCCGTGGCGTCGGCTCTGCTGACGGTGGCGCTGTGCCAGCTGCCCATGGCGCACCTGTGGCTGGTGGCGGCCATGGCCGGCCTCGCCACGGTCGGCTGGTCGCAGGTCCTGCGCTACCCGATGCTCATCACCTCGCCCGAGCACCAGCACCCGTTCGACCACGCCCCGGTGAGCTGGGGCCCGCAGGGGGCCGCCCTGGCGTTCGGCGCCCTGGCCGGCGTGGCGCTCGTGGCGGTGCTGGCGGCCGAGGGCCTGCGCACCCCGGCCCGGCGGCGGGGCCGGCCCGCGGTCGAGGAGCCCGGCCTCGTCCGGCCGCCCTGGCCCGGCGACCCGACGCCCGATGGCGAGGGCGACCGCGACGCCGCCCACGACGACGTGGCCCTCGC
>Ga0126306_10000986_pt1 | contig 14696 bp, 12 predicted proteins | sample Plot27_FD_92592 | JGI IMG/M metagenome (GOLD analysis project Ga0126306, IMG submission 92592) | Serpentine soil microbial communities from UC McLaughlin Reserve, CA, USA - Plot27 | ecosystem: Environmental > Terrestrial > Soil > Grasslands | place: USA: UC McLaughlin Reserve, Lake County...
CCGAGCGGGCCCGCTGGCGCGCGGCCCGTAGCCGGCGCAGCCGCTTGACCAGCATCGGGTCGTGCTCGAGCGCCTCCTGCCGATCGATCAGCGCGTTCAGCACCTGGTAGTAGCGGGTCGCGGACATGTCGAACAGGTCCTTGACGGCCTGCTCCTTCGCGCCCGCGTACTTCCACCACTGGCGTTCGAACGCGAGGATCTCCCGCTCGCGCCGGCTGAGGCCGCCCTCGTCAGCCGCCTCTGCCGGCTCGGCGGGCAGCGCGCTGGCCACGGTGGTGGCGTCCATCTCGCTCCTCGAACTCGTCCTGCTCCGGCGACCGCCGGATCCCCAGCGGGTGACCCAGCGCCATTACAACACGCTGTGCCCACAGTGCACGGGCGCCACACGGAGCGGCGCGACCCGGCAACTCTAACCGGTCCACCCCAGCGCCGCGCGCCGTCGCCGGATAGCGGGATCTCTGTCACAGCAACGCCGTGACAGTGGGCAGCGCACCGCTCACGCAACGCAGGACCAGGTCTCCCCGCGCGGTGGAGGGCCGTCCACCACGCGGTCGAGACCATCGGTCCTGACCGGCTCCGCGAGACGCATTCCCGGGCAGGAATTCGCGGCAGTCGAGGTCCGGTCCGACTGCCACTCATATTGGTCTAGACCTCTGAACGCCGGTAGTCAAGCCCACCGCCCGATCTCGTCCGCTATGACGAGGAAATCTGCGGCATTCGTTGGGCCTACAACGGGTTTGACCCGCCGGGCTCAGGGATTCGTGCACGGGCGGCGGTCGGTCCACCAGAACGGGTTCATTGCACGAGGAGGCACGGTCATGCATCATTTGGACACGCGAGGAGCCACTCGGCTCCCGCACCCAGGCATGGGCCGATGCCTGTCGCACCGCGCGGAGCCTCCGCGCAGTTGTCGACGTCGATCGGAGCAGCCCATGTTCCCGCGGACCACGTTCGCCCTCCGCCGTGCCGCCTGCCGCGATGCCCGTGCATCGCGTCGCGGTCCGCTGCGCTGAGCGGGATCGCCAATGGACTGCTCCATCGGCCTCGACGTCGGAGGCACCGTGATGAAGGCGGCGCTCACCGCCGCCGACGGCACCGTGCTGCACACCGACCGCCGCCCCACGCCGCGTGACGACGGGCCCGACGCGGTCGTCGCCGCGCTGGTCGGCTACGCGGCCGACCTCGCCTGCGCCGCGACCGACCGGCAGCTGACGCCACGCGCGCTCGGCGTGGCCGTCCCCGGGATCATCGATGAGCCCGGCGGCGTCGCCGTCTTCTCCGCCAACATCGGTTGGCGCGACGTGCCGCTGCGCAAGCTCCTCGCCGAGCGCACCGGCCTGCCCACCGCCGTCGGTCACGACGTGCGCACCGGCGGGATCGCCGAGGCGCGGCTCGGCGCCGGTCGCGGCAGCAGCCAGTTCTTCTTCCTCCCGATCGGCACCGGCATCGCCGGCGCGATCATCCTCGGCGGGCGCGCCCACGCCGGCGCGCACGGCGGCGCCGGCGAGATCGGGCACACCGTGGTCCGGCCGGGCGGGGACCCGTGCCCGTGCGGCTCGGCCGGTTGCCTGGAGACGCTGGCGTCCGGCGTCTCGATCGCCCGCCGCTACGCCGAGCGGTACGGGGCCGGCCTGAGCCCCAGCCTCACCGCCGCCGAGATCGCCGCCAGGGTGGCCAGCGGGGACGGCGCGGCCAGCGAGGTGTGGGCCGAGGCGGTGGACGCCCTGGCCGACGCGTTGGCGCAGGTCACGGTATTGCTCGATCCAGGGCTCGTGGTGATCGGCGGCGGGGTCGGCGACGCCGGCGAGACGCTTCTCGCGCCGCTGCGCGCCGCGCTGGCGAGCCGGCTGACGTTCAGCCAGCCGCCGCGGTTGGTCCGGGCCGAGCTCGGCGACGCCGCGGGCTCGCTCGGGGCGGCGCTGTTGGGCTGGGACCTGGTGGGTAGTACCGAATCAGCTGACAGCGACGGGAGCCAGTCATGAGCGTCTTGCACTCGGCGCGGTTGGTGCTGCCGAGCGGGGTCGTGGAGGACGGCTGGATCGCCGTCACCCACGAGCGCATCACCGCGGTCGGCAGTGGGGCGGCCGGCCGCCCGCCCCGCTCGGAGGGCCACGAGGAGATCGACCTCGGCGGCCGCTGGGTGGTGCCGGGCTTCGTCGACCTGCACGTCCACGGCGGCGGCGGGAAGAGTCTCACCTCCGGCGACCCCGACGAGGCGCTCGGGGCGCTGGCGCTGCACCGCACCCACGGCACCACGACCACGCTGGCCAGCCTGCTCACCGCCCCGATCGCCGACATCGTGCGTGGCGCTGAGGTGCTCGCCGACCTGGCCGACGACGGCCACATCGCCGGGATCCACCTGGAGGGGCCGTTCCTCTCCCACATCCGGTGCGGCGCCCAAGATCCGGCCAGCCTGCTCGCGCCCGACCCGGCCGCGCTGGATCGGATGCTCGCGGCCGGCCGCGGGCACGTCCGGCAGGTCACCATCGCCCCGGAGCTGCCCGGCGCGATCGAACTGATCAAGCGGGTCGTCGATGCCGGCGCGGTGGCCGCCATCGGCCACACCGACGCGACCTACGACCAGACCCTGGCCGGGCTGGAGGCGGGCGCCCGACTCGCCACCCACCTGTTCAACGGGATGCGCGGGGTCCACCACCGGGAACCCGGGCCGGTTGCGGCGCTGCTGGAGCACCCGGAGACGGTGGTCGAGCTGGTCGCGGACGGCGTGCACCTGCACGACGCGGTCACCGCGATGGTGTTCCGCCACGTCGGGCCCGAGCGGGTCGCGATGATCACCGACGCCATGGCGGCCGCCGGCGCCCGGGACGGCACCTACCCGCTCGGCCCGCAGATGGTCCACGTCCAGAACGGGGTGGCGCTGCTGGAGGGCACCCAGGCGATCGCCGGCAGCACGCTCACGCTCGACTCGGCGCTGCGCCGGGTGGTGAGCGCCGGGGTGGCGATCGTGGACGCGGTGGCCGCCCTGTCCGCCACTCCGGCCCGGGTCCTCGGGCTGGCCGACGAGGTGGGCGCCCTGGTGCCCGGGCTGACCGCGAACCTGCTCGTCCTCGACGCCGACCTCGCGGTCGAGGGGATCATGGTCGACGGCGACTGGGAGCGGAAGCCGCTCTGAGCCGCCGGCGACCAGCTCAGCCGCGACGCAGCGCGGCCCGGCCGCCGAGGCCGACCGCGAGGACGGCGGCGCCGGCCGCCAGGCTCTGCCACGGCACGCTGGCCGCGAGCAGCAGGCAGCCCGCCAGGCCGACCACCGCGAGCGCCCGCACCGGCAGCCGGCGCTGCGGGTCGCGCCCGAGCGTCAGCACGCTGGCGTTGGTGACCGCGTAGTAGACCAGCACCGTGCAGCTGCTGAACCCGATCGCTGTGCGCAGGTCGCCCAGGCTGACCAGCGCGATCACCACCGCGGCGACCGCCAGCTCGGCGCGCAGCGGCACCTGGTGCCGCGGAGCGACGGCGCTCAGGGGCGGGGGCAGGTCACCCCGGCGCGCCATCGCCAGCACGGTGCGCCCGATGCCGGCGATCAGTGCCAGCAGCACGCCGATCACGGCGACCGTGGCGCCGGCACGGGCCCCCCAGGTGAGCGCGGGCAGGCCGGCCCCGGCGACCACGTCCGCCAGCGGCGCCGTTGCCGACGCGAGCCGCCGCGGCCCCAGTACAGCGAGCGCGGTGAGCGCCACCATCGCGTAGATGACCAGCACGATGCCGAGCGCCAGCGGGATCGCGCGCGGGATGGTGCGGGCCGGGTCGCGCACCTCCTCGCCGAGCGTAGCGATCCGGGCGTACCCGGCGAAGGCGAAGAACAGCAGGCCGCCGGCCTGGAGCACGCCGAACACGGTCGGCGGGCCGGCGTCGTCGAGCCGGCTCAGCGACGGGTCGCCGCCGGCCAGCCCGGCGACCACGACCAGCGCCAGTACGCCCAGCGTGACGGTGACCAGGATCCTGGTCAGCCGGGCGGTCTTCGTGATCCCGCCGGCGTTCACGGCGGTGAGCACGACCACCGCCGCGACGGCCACCAGCCTGGCGTGCCCGGGTGCGGCGTACGCGCCGATCGCCAGCGCCATCGCCGCGCAGCTGGCGGTCTTGCCGGCCACGAACGCCCAGCCGGCGAGGAAGCCCCACCACGGGCCGAGCCGCTCCCGTCCGTACACATAGGTACCGCCGGACTCGGGGTACCGGGCGGCCAGGCGCGCCGACGAAGTGGCGTTGCAGTACGCGACCAGCGCGGCGAGCGCGAGGCCGAGCAGCAGTCCGGTGCCTCCGGCGGCCCGGGCGGCCGGCGCGAAGGCCACGAAGACGCCGGCGCCGAGCATCGAGCCGAGCCCGATGACGACGGCATCCGTGACGCCCAGCCGCCGCGCCAGCGCCTGTCCGGTCACTGTGCCCCCTTGACTCCGCGGTTGCGGGGCGTGTCGCACCGGCGTGTCGCCCGCCAACCCCGGAGTCACGGTAGACCAGGCGGATGAGCGAACAGATCCGCTGGGGCATCCTGGGCACCGGTGCCATCGCGTCCACGTTCACCGACGATCTGCTCCGGATGCCGGAACACCGCGTCGTCGCCGTCGGCTCGCGCAGTCCGCAGACCGCGCGGCGCTTCGCCGACCGGTACGGCATCGCCCGCGCGCACGGCAGCTACGCCGACCTGGCGACAGACTCCGATGTGGACGTCGTCTACATCGCCACCCCGCACTCCGGCCACCACGGCGCCGCGATGCTCTGCCTGAACGCCGGCCGCGCGGTGCTCTGCGAGAAGGCGTTCACGCTCGACGCCGCCGAGGCCGAGGAGCTGGTCGCCACCGCACGGGCGAAGAACCTGTTCCTCATGGAGGCGCTCTGGACCCGGTTCAACCCGGCCGTGGTCCGGATCAGGGAGCTGATCGCCGAGGGCGTGATCGGCGACGTGCGCTCAGTGATGGCCGACTTCGCGGTCTCGTTCGCCTACGATCCGGCGCACCGGCTCTTCGACCCGGCGCTGGGCGGCGGTGCCCTGCTCGACCTGGGCATCTACCCGGTCTCGTTCGCCTGGATGCTGCTCGGCGAGCCGTCCCGGGTGCGCGCGGTCGCTGGGCTGGCGGCGAACGGGGTGGACTCGAACACCGGAATCCTCTTCGGGTACGGCGGCGGCCAGGTCGCGCTGCTGCATTGTACGTTCGAGGCCGACGGGCCGGTCACCGCGACGATCCTCGGCTCCAGGGGATGGATCGAGGTGCGTCCGCTGTTCGTCAAGGCGACGTCGTTCACCGTGCATCCGCGCGACGGCGAACCGTGGACGCACACCGTCGTGCTCGACGGCCACGGCTACACGTACCAGGCCGCCGAGGTGGCCCGCTGCCTGCGCGCCGGTGAGCTGGAGAGCCCGATCATGCCGCTGGACGAGTCGGTGGCCATCATGCGGGCGATGGACACCATCCGGTCCCAGCTGCGGTAGCCGGCTAGAGCTACCTCAGTTCGCCGAGCGGGATGGCGCAGAACTGGCCGCCGAGCAGGCGGTGCACCGGGTCGGTGAGGTCGGGCTCCTGCCCGTTCAAGTACTCGGACGCGAACTTCTCGGCGTCGTCGACCGGGTGGTAGCCGATCGCCTCCCCCTCGGCCAGCGACCACCAGCGCCGGGTGTTCCGGGAGATGCCCCAGACGATGCGGAAGCCCGGGTTCGGGGTGGCCAGGCTGGCCTCCACCAGCCGGGCGCCGTCGTCCGGCGACATCCACGTGGCGAGGCCACGGGCGCTGCCCGGCTTCTCGAACCAGGTGCCGATCCGCAGGCAGATCACGTCCATGCCGAACCGGTCGTGGTAGAGCCGGCCGAGCGCCTCGTTGGCCGCCTTGCTGACGCCGTAGTAGGTGTCGGGCCGGGGCGCCATGTCCGCCGGCACCCCGTCGGCGGGGGCATCGTCGCGGGTGTAGAAGCCCACGGCGTGGTTGCTGGAGGCGAGCACCACCCGCCGGACGCCGGCCTGGCGGGCGGCCTCCAGCAGCGTGTGAGTACCGTCGATGTTCACCGCGAGGATGTCCGCCCAGGGCGCTTCGTTGCTCAGCCCGCCCAGGTGCACGATGGCGTCGACGCCCCGGCAGGCGGCGGCCATCGCGGCCGGGTCGGTTATCGAGGCGGTGACGATCTCGACGTCCTCGCCGGAAGCGGGCGGGGCCTGCTCGGCGACATCGAGGAGGCGCAGCGTGCGGCCGGGGCTGGCGAGCCGGGGGCGGAGCAGCTGGCCGACCAGGCCGGCCGAGCCGGTGATGAGGAGGATCATCGGATCCCTTCGCGGCGGAGGGTGGCGGAGAGCTTGCGGGTGTGCCGGACCACGGCCTCGGTGACCCGGGTGAGCTCGTCCCCGGTGGCCAGGTCGGCCGGCATCGAGCAGCTGATCGCGTCGGTGGCCGGGATCCGGTAGTCGACAACGCAGGCCACACAGGCGACGCCGATCGTGCCCTGCTCCCGCTCGAACGCCCAGGAGCGGGTGCGGACGTGGTCCAGCTCGATGTGGAGCCGCTCGCGGTCGCTGATCGTGTGCTCGGTGAAGGTCGGCAGCGGCTCGGGCAGCATCGCGTCGATCTCGTCCCTGGTCAGCTCGGCGAGGAGCGCCTGACCCAGGGCGGTGAGGTGGGCCGGCAGCCGGCGGCCGACCCTGGAGACGACCCGGGTGGACTCCCGTGACTCGCGGCTTGCCAGGTACAGCACATGCGCCTCGTCGCGCCGCGCGAAGTGGACGGTGTAGCCGACCTCCGCGCGCAGGTCCTCGAGGATCTCGTAGGCGAACGGCAGCGCCGGATCCTTGTCCAGGTAGGCCGTGCCGGAGAGCAGCGCATGCGGGCCGATGCCGAACGCCGAGCCGCTGTCGTCGGTCTCGATCCACTTCAGCTCACGCAGCGTGCGCACCAGCGCGTGCAGGCTCGAGCGCGGGTAGCCGACCCGTTCCTGCAGCTCGGAGAGGGTGAGCCGCGCGGGCGAGGCGGCCAGGGTTTCGAGGATGCGGACGGTGCGCTCCGCCGACTTTACCAACCCCGGCTCATCGCCACGCCGGTCTGGAGTCGTGTCGGGGTGCGCCGGCAAGCGGAGCCCCATCGGTTCACCTATCTGATCGGTAGCTGTTGACCGCCACTATAGCGACGACTACCTTCCTGCTACACAGCTTCCAGAATGAGAGATCGTATCCACATATGTGAACTGGAGGTACCCGCCGTGCTAAACCATCGGGTCGCGACCGCATTCGTGACTCTCCTCGCCGTCGCTGTCACCAGCGCGGGCTGCGGCGCCGATGACGCCAAGCCGAAGGCGAAGCAGGACAACAAGTCGGAGCTGGAGATCTGGACCCGCAGGACGCCGGGGTCCGAGCAGGAGCTCACCACCAAGCGGCTCGCCGAGGCCTTCACGAAGAAGACCGGCATCCCCACCAAGGTGATCGCGATCTTCGAGGGCTTCGAGACGAAGCTTCAGCAGCGGGCGAGCCAGAAGGACCTGCCCGACATCGTCATCAACGACACCGCGCAGCTTGGCACCCTGGTCGACCAGGGCCTCGTGCAGGAAGTGAAGAAGGACGACATCGAGGGCGGCGACGACATCTCCGACCGCGCCTGGAACGCGGCGAAGGCCATCGATGGGAAGTACTACGCCGTGCCGACGTCCGCGCAGGCGTTCGCCCTCTTCGTCCGCAAGGACTGGCGGGAGAAGGTCGGAATGGAGCAGCCGAAGAGCTGGGACGACCTGGTGACCCTCGGCAAGGCCTTCACCGAGAAGGACCCGGACGGCAACGGCAAGAAGGACACCGCCGGCTTCATCATCCCGGCCTCGACCGAGCGCGGCTACGCGTCCTGGTACTGGTCGACGTACCTGTATCAGGCGGGCGGCGACTACTTCAAGGAGCAGGATGGCAAGTTCAGCAGCGCCATCAACAGCGACGAGTCCGTCACCGCGGCGACGTGGTTCCAGGACCTGTTCTGCGAGGACAAGGTCGTCATGCCGGGCGCGGTGACCGCGAACACCAACACCTCGCACCAGCTCTGGGAGGCCGGTAAGGCCGGCATCTACCTCACCGGGCCGTACGTGATGGGTCGCTTCGACAAGAGCCTGGGCAAGGACAAGTTCGAGATCATCGCGCCCCCGCCCGGTCCCAAGGGTGAGGGTTCCCTGGCCGAGGGCGAGAACGTCTACCTGATGGCCGGCTCGAAGAACGAGGGGGGCCAGGAGAAGTTCGCCGAGTTCGCGGCATCGGTCGAGGGCCAGGAGATCGGCATGGACGCCGACCGCGCCGGCCCGATCGTCCGGCTCCCGGTGAACACCAAGGTCGAGATGTCCAACACCCGGAAGGACCCCCGCTGGGAGGTGTTCCAGAAGGTCTACGACGACGCCGGGGTCTACTCCCCGACCGTGAAGCAGTGGACGCCGTTCCGTCAGATGTCCGCCGACGCGCTCAACGCGCTGGCGGCCGACTGCTCCGCCGACCCGAAGCAGACCATGGATGAGCTGTCGAAGAAGTTCGACGCCGAATTGGACAAGCAGGGAGTGCGGGCCTGATGTCGTCGACCGGCCCGCGCGCGGCTACCACCGATCGGACCGCTGCTGCGGCTCCGACCACCGGGCGCCGCCCGGGCCGGTCCGGCGGCCCCCGGAAGGCCACCAGGAACCGGGCCGGACGGTTCCGGGAGGCGGCCAAGCGTCAGCTCATCCCGTGGCTGTTCCTCGCCCCGGCGCTGATCATCTTCGCGCTCTTCAAGTTCGTCCCGCTGGTGCGGATGATCGAGATGAGCTTCTACCAGGTCCGTCCGTTCCTCGGCGACGTCTACGTCGGCGGCGCCAACTACGACCAGGTCAGCAGCGACGAAGTGTTCCAGGACGCCATCTGGCACACCGTCTACCTGGCGGTCGGAACCACGGCAGGCTCGATCGTGCTGGGCCTTGTGCTTGCGCTGCTACTGGAAGGGCAGGTCAAGCACCTGTGGTTCGTCCGGTCGGCGGTGTTCCTGCCGGTGGTGGCCGCGATGGCGGTGGTCGCCGAAGTGTGGCGGATCCTCTACTACCCGAACGCCGACGGCGCCGTGAACTCAATTCTCGGGCTGGTCGGGTTCGGCCCCTCGGCGTTCCTCAACTCCGCCGATACGTCGCTCAACTCGGTGATGGTCGTCGGCATCTGGAAGGGTGCGCCGTACGACATGATGATCTTCCTGGCCGGCCTGGCCGGGGTGGATCGCGCGCTCTACGAGGCCGCGTCGGTGGACGGCGCAAGCGTGTGGCGCCGGCTCTGGCACGTGACGTTCCCGGCCCTACGGCCGGTCTTCGCGATCCTGCTCACCCTGGCGGCCATCCGCGGCCTGCGGGTCTTCACCGAGGTCTTCCTGCTCACCAACGGTGGGCCGAACGGATCAAGCGAAGTCCTGATGACCCTGATCTACAAGCTCGGCCTGGAACGCAGCGGTGAGCTGGGGGTCGCCTCGGCAGGCTCGGTCGTGCTGCTCGCGGCCACCGCCACCCTCACCGTGATCGTCCAGGTGTTGCGCAGGAGAGGAGCCCACCGATGAGCGGAGTGGACACCGCGCTGGGCCTGGACGCCAAACGCGGGCCGGTCGCGGTCATCGCCAAGACCGTGCTCTACGGCGCGCTCATCTTCGTGTTCGCCGGCCCGCTGGTCGCGATCATGATCGGCGCGTTCATCCCGGTCTCCGACCCGACCAAGCTGACCGTCATCCCGGACGAGTTCACCCTGGACAACTTCCGGCAGGCCATCGAGAGGGACGTGTTCCTCTACCTGTTCAACTCGTTCGTCGTGGTCGGCGTGGGGCTGCTGTTCCAGGTGCTGGTCAGCATCCTGGCCGCCTACGCGCTGGCCAGGAAGAAGTTCGTCGGGTCCACCCTGGTGATGCTCGCGTTCCTCGGCACGATGATGCTGCCCGAGGAGGTGCTGGCGATCCCGCTCTCGCTGGTCCTCGCCGATGTGCCCGTCGTCCACGTGAACCTGATCGGCTCCCTGACCGGCATGATCGTCCCGGTCATCGCCTGGGGCTTCTCCATCCTGGTGATGACCGAGTTCATGAAGGACATCCCCGTCGAACTGGAGGAGGCGGCACGCATCGACGGCGCCGGCGAGCTGCGGATCTTCTGGTCCGTGGTGCTGCCGCTGTGCCGGCCGGCGCTCGGCGTCATCGGGATCTTCGGCTTCGCCATGATCTGGGACCAGTACATGCTCCCGCTGCTGGTGGCCGTCGACAACGAGCAGTTCACCCTGCCGCTCGCCCTCCGCACGCTCCGCACCGATGAAGAGGTCGGTGTCGGTGTGCTGCTGGCCGGCTCGCTGCTGGCACTCCTCCCCTCCGTCATCGCGTTCCTGGCGTTCCAACGTTCCTTCCTCCGCGGCCTCACCTCGGGCGCCGTGAAGGGCTGACCTCGGAACGCTCCGCTGCGGCCTGACCTACCCGCCGTTGACAGAAAGGTCTCCGATGCGCCTCGACGGCTTGCTGTCCTTCCCCCTCACCCCGTTCACCGCGGACGACAGAGTCGATCTCGACGTGCTGGCCGAGCACGTGAACCGGCAGCTGGACGCCGGTCCCTCGGCACTGTTCGTGGCGTGCGGGACGGGCGAGTTCACCGCACTTACGGCCGCCGAGTACGCCGACGTGGTGCGCACCGCGGCGAAGGTGGTGGCGGGGAAGATGCCGGTCTACGCCGGCGCGGGCGGCGGGCCGGGGACCGCGCGGGGCTTCGTCGAGTCGGCGCACGAGTGCGGTGCGGACGGGGTGCTGCTCCTCCCGCCCTACCTCGTCTCTTCCACACCGGCCGGCCTGGTCCGCCACGTGAAGTACGTGGCGAGCGAGTCGCCACTGCCGATCGTCGTGTACCAGCGGGCCAACGCGGTGCTCTCCCCGCAGGCCGCGGTAGACCTGCTGGACGCGCCGACCGTCGTCGGGATCAAGGACGGCATCGGCGACGTGGACGCGATGCTGCGGATCGTCACCGCCGTCCGCACCTCCGGCCACGAGCGCGCCGCGACCTTCAACTTCCTCAACGGGCTGCCGACCGCGGAACTCTCGGTGCAGGCGTACCAGGCGATCGGCGTGGCGTCGTACTCGTCCGCGGTGCTGACCTTCGCGCCGGAGGTCGCCACCGCGTTCTACCGCGCGGTGACCAGCGGCGACACCGCGACCACGAGCCGGCTGCTGGCCGAGTTCTACCTGCCCTTCGCCGAGCTGCGCGACCAGGTGCCGGGCTACGCGGTGGCGCTGGTGAAGGCCGGCGCCCGGCTGTCCGGCTTGGACATGGGCGGGGTCCGGCCGCCGCTGGTCGACCCGACTCCGGAGCACGTCGAACGGCTCGCCGAGATCATCGCCGCCGGCCGGGCTGCGCTCGCGCACAGGGAGGCGAACTGATGAGCACCGGGCCGGTGGTCACCGAGGCGGTGGTGACGCCGATCGCGTTCCCGGATACGCCGCTGCTCAACTCCTCCGGCGTGCACGAGCCATGGGCGCTGCGAACGATCGTCGAGGTACGCACCGGCGACGGCCTGGTCGGGCTCGGCGAGACCTACGGCGACGCCGCCCACCTGGAGCTGGTCCGGGCAGCCGCCCCGGCGCTGGCCGGGCTCGACCCGTTCGACCTGAACGGGTTGACCAGGCGGGTCGCCGGTGTGCTCGGGCGGGTCGACGCGCCGGACGCGCACGGCCTCACCGGCGATTCCAGCCCGCAGAAGACACTCGCCAGGGTGGTGTCCGCCTTCGAGGTGGCCTTCCTGGACCTGCAGGGGCGGGCCACGGGGCGGCCCCTGTATGCGCTGCTCGGCGGCAAGGTCCGGGATGCGGTGCCGTACAGCGCCTACCTCTTCTACAAGTGGGGCGCGCACCCCGGTGCCGAGCCGGACGAGTACGGGGAGGCCCTCGACCCGGACGGCATCGTCGCGCAGGCGAGGAAACTGGTGGACCAGTACGGCTTCGGCTCGATCAAGCTCAAGGGCGGCGTCTTCCCGCCCGAGGAGGAGATCGCGGCGATCCGGGCGCTGCGCGAAGCCTTCCCCGACCATCCGCTCCGGCTCGACCCGAACACCGCCTGGACGGTGGACACCTCGATCAAGGTCGCCGAGCAGACCGACGGCCTGCTCGAATACCTCGAAGACCCCACGCCGACCATCCCGGGCATGGCCCAGGTGGCGGCCCGGGCCCGGATGCCGCTGGCCACCAACATGTGCGTGGTCAGCTTCGCCGACATCCCAGAGGCCCTGGCGCTGGGCGCAGTCGGTGTCATCCTCTCCGACCACCACTACTGGGGCGGGCTCAGCGCGTCGCAACGGCTCGCCGGCATCTGCGAGACCTACGGCATCGGGCTGTCCATGCACTCCAACAGCCACCTGGGCATCTCGCTGGCGGCCATGACCCACCTCGCCGCGGCCACCCCGAACCTGGCGTACGCCTGCGACACGCACACCCCGTGGCAGCTCGGGGTGGACGTCGTCGAACCGGGCGCGCTGCGGTTCTCCGGCGGCGCGGTGCCGGTGCCCGACTCGCCCGGGCTCGGCGTCGAACTCGACCGGGACGCACTCGCCCGGATGCACGAGGACTACCTGCGCTGCGGCATCCGGAAGCGCGACGACACCGGCTACATGAAGAGAATCCAGCCCGACTACGAGCGCAGGTTGCCACGGTGGTGAACCGATGACGGATCCCTTCCGCCGACGCGTCGGCTATGTCTTCCCCTGGGACGTGGTGGGCGACCCGGACTTCGCGGGCCGCGTCGTCGACCTCGAACTCACCGAGGTGGTGCTCGCCGCCACCTACCACTCGACCAGAGCCGCGACCCCGTTCCACCCCAGGCACCAGGTGGTGAACGCGCGGCACGCGGCGCTGTACCGGCCGGTCCGCCCGTCGGTCTGGGCCGACCGCCGGCTCACCCCGTATCCGGGCGAGTGGGTGGACGCCGCGGATCCGTTCGCCGACGGAGCCGCCGCGCTGCGCGCCGCCGGGCTCTCGGTGTCGGCCTGGATCGTGCTGACCCACAACACCCGACTCGGCCAGGCCCACCCGGACGTCGCAGTGGTGAACTGCTTCGGCGACTCGTACCCGTACGCGCTCTGCCCGCGCCACGGCGAGGTGCGCGAGTACGCGGCGACGCTCGCCGCCGAGGCAGTGCGCGGGGTCGAGATGGACGGCGTCTCGCTGGAGGCGTGCGGCCAGATGGGGCTTGCCCACGTGAGCCACCACGAGAAGACCGACGGCGCGTGGGGGCCGGCCGCCGCCCGGTTGCTCGCCGTCTGCTGCTGCCGGGCCTGCCGGCAGGCGTGGCGGCGGCGCGGGCTGGACGCGCGCGAGGTGGTGTCGCGGCTGCGAAACGCCGTGGTGACGCTGCGGGAAGGCAAGGCCGCCGAGAACGCCTCACCCGAGGCGCTGCTCGGCGCGGACATTGGCGAGGCGATCCTGGACGCCCGGCACGCGGCGGCCGACGCGCTGCGCCGGCGAGTGCTCGAGGCGCTGCCTGCGGTAGGCCGGGTGACCCTGCACGGCAACCCGGATCCATGGGTCGCCGCCCCCTCACCGGGCCTCACCGTCACCGCGATCTCCGATGTGGACAGTATCCTGCTGCCGTGCTGGCCGACCGGGCCGGCGACCGCCGACATGGTGGCGGCCGCGCGGGCGCTGGCGCCGGAGCGGGTCGGCATCGGCGCGTACGTCACCGTGCTTCCGCCGGCCGAGCCGGCCGAGATCGCCGCGCACGTGCGCCGGGTGGCCGCCGCGGGGGCGGAGGAGCTGCACCTCTACCACCTCGGCCTCGCTCCACCCAGCCGGCACCGGCTGATCCGCCAGCTCGCCGAGCGGGCCCCGGTGAAGGAGACGGCATGAGCACAGACACTTCAGCCGAGCAGATCGCGGCGCTGGCCGCGGCGGCCGGTGCCGCCGCACCGGGCTACGCCGAATGGCCGGCGGCCCGCCGGCGCGATCTGTTGCACGCGTGCGCCGCGGCGCTGGAAGAGGACGCCGACGAGCTGATCACCATCGCCGCAGAGGAGACCGGTCTGGCCGAGTCTCGGCTCCGCGGTGAGCTCGCCCGGACCACCGGGCAGCTCCGGCTCCTCGGCGACTATGTGGCAGACGGTCGCCACCGCGAGCGGCGCTCCTCCCCCGGCGCGGCACCGGGCGGCGGCGACATCGTCGCGGTCGCCGTACCGATCGGTCCGGTGGCCGTGTTCGCGGCGTCGAACTTCCCGTTCGCCTTCGGCGTGGCCGGCGGCGACACCGCCTCGGCGCTGGCCGCGGGCTGCCCCGTGGTGGTCAGGGCCCACCCGGCGCAGCCCGCGACGTCCCGCGCCATCGCAAGCTCCCTCGCCCGCGCCGTGACCACGACCGGCGCGGGCGAGGGCGTATTCGCCCTGGTGGAAGGCTCGCGGCCGGAGACATCAATCGCGCTGGTGCAGGCGCCGCCGATCCGGGCCGTCGGGTTCACCGGCTCGCTGCGCGGGGGCCGGGCGCTGCTGGAGGCGGCGACCGCCCGTCCGGATCCGATCCCCGTCTATGCCGAGATGGGCAGCCTCAATCCGGTCTTCGTCCTCCCGGAGGCGGCCAGGGACCCGGGCTGGGCGGAGACGCTCGCGGCGTCCGTGATCGGCTCGGCCGGACAGCTCTGCACCAAGCCCGGGCTGATCGTGGTCCCCGACGACGAGGCCGGGCAGGGCCTGGCCGGCGCAATCGCGGCCAACGTGGCGGCGGGGCCGCCG
>Ga0126306_10000988_pt1 | contig 14674 bp, 17 predicted proteins | sample Plot27_FD_92592 | JGI IMG/M metagenome (GOLD analysis project Ga0126306, IMG submission 92592) | Serpentine soil microbial communities from UC McLaughlin Reserve, CA, USA - Plot27 | ecosystem: Environmental > Terrestrial > Soil > Grasslands | place: USA: UC McLaughlin Reserve, Lake County...
AAGAGCCGGATCAGGTAGCGCAGGTGGCGCCTTAGGGCCTCGTAGGCCGAGCCGGTCTCGGGGCGGGGCGTGGTCGGGTCGACGATCGAAAGGGGCGGTGTCCATGGTCAGCGCCGCCCTGCTCGGCCGCCAGCGATAGACGGTCGCCTTGCTGACCCCGGCCGCTGACGGCGGGGAAACCCGACTCTCGATCAGTTCAATGGTCGCCTGGATGATCGCTTGGCCTCGCCGCTCAGCGGCGCTCGACTTCCTCGTCATGGGGATGGAGGGCAAGAGGATCCTCTGGGCGAACGCGCCCGACCTCGCCGGCCTCCGCAGCCGGCTTCCGGAAGTGGGCTTCGACGGCCTCCTCGAGCGTGCGGACTCGCAGCGGGCTGCGCTCGAGCCCTTCCGCGCTCAGACTGGCCGGGACGCGCTCGCCCGGACGTCGTCCTGGTTGAACTAGCGCTGCGTGAACAGATAGTCGGCGATCTCGCGGGCCGTGCCGGGTGGAACGCCGAAGGTCCGGCAAGGCGGCGCCGGGCTCGATGGCCTGTGGGGCGGCGATCCAGCGGGCGAGATTGTTCCGCGTGTTCGCGGCCCGGCCGGCGATGTAGCCTCGCTTGGGCCAGTCGGTCAGGGGCGGCCCGACCGTCGCGTCAGCCTCGGCGATGCCCGGGATCCCGTCCCAAGGGTGGCTCGACAGCGGCGCTGGGGGCGGAGCCGGGCTACCGTCCGGCTCATGCGCGACTGTGTCGTCCTCGGATGCGGGCGCAGCGGAACGAGCCTCGCGGCCGGACTGCTCGCTCGCGCCGGCTACAACTGCGGCAAGGATCTACTACCACCGGACGAGGGCGGGCCTGCGGGCTTCTTCGAGTCGCGCGGGGTCAACGCCATCAACGAGGCGCTCCTGGCGCCACATGACGACGCATTCGCCGATCGGGACGGATACAGCAGGCCGCTTGGGAATGGCGAGCGCTGGCTCGCGGTCCTGCCGCCCGAGGTTAAGCCGACCGCTCCCGCCGAGCTGCGCGTCCATATGGCACAGGCGCTCCCGGCGCCGCCGTACTGTTGCAAGGACCCGCGCTTCGCCTACACGCTCGAGGCATGGGGGCCGCTGTTCGCGGGCGCCCTGTTCGTATGCGTCTTTCGCCACCCGCTCGCGACGGCCAGGAGTATTGCCAGAGAGGTTCGGTACGCGGACCTGAGCGTGGACGCCGATGCCGCCCTCGACATCTGGATGGCCGTGTACAGCCGCATCCTAAGTCGGTGCGCCGGCGGGGGCGAATGGCTGTTCGTGCACTACGGGCAGCTGCTGGACGGCAGCGGCGTGAAGCGGCTGGCGCGGGCGCTCGATGTGGCGCTCGACCCGTCATTCGCCGATCGCTCTTTGAGCAGGTCGACCGCCGAAGGAGAGCCGCCGGCGAGGACCGCGGCCGCCTACGAGGAACTGTGCGCCGCGGCCGCCTATTTGCCGTGATCGACCTACACTGCCACCTTCTCCCTTACGTAGATGACGGGCCGGGGACCCTGGAGGACAGCCTCGACTATGCGCTGATGGCCTCGCGCGCTGGCACTGTCCGGATCGTCGCGACGCCGCACGTCGAGCAGGTCGATGTGGGCGAGCTTCCGTCGCGCGTCGACGAGCTGCGGCACGCTCTTGAAGCAGCCGGAATCGACTTGCGTCTGGACTGCGGAGGTGAACTCAAGCCGCATTCGATCGCGTCTCTCTCGGATGGCGAGTTGGACACGATCGCCCATGGTCCCCCCGGCAGCCGCTGGGTTCTGCTCGAGGTGCCGTTTCGGGGGCTGGGTCAGGACCTGCTCGACGCGGCGGACGAGCTGCGCAGGCGCGGTTTCGCCTCCCTCCTGGCGCATCCCGAGCGGGCGTCGCGCTTCCGCGACTCGATTCCGGTGCTGAGAGATCAGGTGGATCGCGGCGCCGGCGTGCAGATGAACGTGGGTCCGCTGACGGGCGAGGAGTCCCCGGAGCGACAGGAGGCCGCGCTCCGCCTGCTCAGCACCGGCCTCCCCACCGCTCTGGCGACTGACGCCCATCCTCCCGACCGCCCCTATACGCTCGAGCAAGGTCGCGCGCTCGCCATCGCGGGGGGCACAAGCCCGGCGGCCGCCACGCGCCTCGTGGCGCATGCGCCGCGCGGTCTCCTCAGCCACGGCCTCAGTTTCTAGCCAACCGCGCGGGGGTATGCGGACGCATGGATCACGACGTGGTCATCGTGGCGCCCGATGGCACCGGCTCGCTCGCCGGCTATGCGCGCGGCCTGTGGGAATCCACGAACGCTCCGCACTTGATCGTGAAGGGCTGCTCCGGCAGCTTCGGGCATCGGCTCCTGAGCCGCCATTCGCTCCGTTGCGCCGCCGCGGACGCGGCGGTCGTGCGCCGCCTCAGTCGGCTCGACGCGCCGCTTTTTCACCTGACGAGCCATCACTTGGCGCGCTACGGCCCGATCATCCGACGGCCCTACGTCGTGACGGTGCATGACCTGATGCGCTACCGCGACTGGAAGGAGCGCGGTACGCGCCCGCCGCTGATCCACGATCCCAACCTGCGGGACTCGCTACACCTACGGCTCGACGCCGCCGGCCTCCGCAAGGCAGCCGCGCTGCTCGCGGTGTCGGAGCACACGAAGGCCGAGGTGATCCGCCTGCTCGAGATTCCTGCGGAGCGCGTCCACGTAGTCGGTGAAGGCGTCGACTGCCGCAGGTTCAGGCCTGTGTGTCGACGCCTGTTGCGCGAGCCGTACGTGTTGTACGTCGGCTCGGAGCACCCGCGCAAGAACCTGGCAACGCTTTTCGCAGCCTTCATGCGCGCCCGGGCAGCCGTCCCGGATCTCAAGCTCGTGAAGGTGGGCGCGTCGGGCGGTCCTGAGGCGCCGTTCCGGGCGAAAACGCTCGAGCACGCCCGCGCCAGCGGCGTGCTTCCGCACGTGCTGTTCGCCGAGCGCGTCCCGCACGAGGAGCTGGTCGCCTGGTACTCCGGGGCGCTCTGTCTCGTCCAGCCCTCGCGCCACGAGGGCTTCGGACTGCCGCCGCTCGAGGCGATGGCGTGTGGCTGCCCAGTGATCGTTTCAGATGCGGGCGGCTTGCCGGAGGTGGTCGGAGACGCCGGCGTGGTCTACGGCCCTCCCGACGACATCGACGCGCTCACAGCGGTGCTCGCCGCGCTCCTGTCGTGCCCCGGCCAGCGGGCGCGGCTCACGAGCGCGGGCCGCGAACGTGCGGCCGAAATGTCGTGGGAGCGAACCGCGGCGCGCACCCGTCAGGTCTGGCGCCATGCGGTCGTTGAGCCGCCGCCGGAGGTGGAACAGGTAGTCGGCGATCTCGCTGGGCGCAGGGCGTGGCCCCGCGACACTGGTCATGGCGGTGCCGGGCTCATTCGGTCGCGGGTCGGCGATCCAGCCGGCGAGGCTGTGCGACGTCTTGGCTAGGCGTCCGCCGACATGGCCCTGGTCGCGCCAGTCTCTATGCGGCCGGAGATGCAGGGCTGAGAGTCGAGATGCTTGTCGGTTCGAGCTAGCGCCGCAGAGACCCACCACGTTGGAATTCCAGCTCCAGCCGATGCAACGCACTGACCTTGGCCGGCCTTGGGCGAACTTCCGCAGCGCTACGCTCGTTTTGTGAGCGAGATCCTGTCGGTGAGTCCACCCCTGGCGCCGATGCTGGGTCGCAGGGTCGATGAGTTACCCCGAGGCGACTGGATCTATGAACCGAAGTGGGACGGCTTTCGCTGCCTGGCGTTCCGAGCCGCAGCCGGTGTCGAACTTCGCAGCCGCCATGACCGGCCGCTCGGCCGCTACTTCCCGGAGCTCGTCGCCGGCCTGACCGCGCTCACGGCCGCCGACTTCGTCCTCGACGGCGAGATCGTCGTGCCACGCCAGGCCGGGCTCGACTTCGATGCCCTCCTCGCGCGCGTCCACCCGGCAGCGTCGCGCATAGAGCGACTCAGCCGCGAGACGCCGGCGCAGTTCGTCGCGTTCGATCTGATCGCGCTGGACGGGGAGGACCTGCGTGCGCGGCCGTTTCGGGAGCGCCGCGCCCTGATGACGGAACTGATCGGCGAAGGGTCGCCGAGTGTGCGAGCGACGCCCGCCACACGCGATCCTGCGGTCGCCACCGAGTGGCTCACAGCAAGTGGCAGCGGAATCGACGGGGTCATGGCAAAACCCGGGGACCTGCGCTACCTGCCCGGCTCGCGCGCGATGTTGAAGGTCAAGCCGGATCGCACCGCGGACTGCGTCGTGGCCGGCTTTCGTCCCTATGTCGACCGGCCGCTGCTCAGTTCGCTGCTGCTCGGGCTGTACGACGACGCCGGCGAGCTGCGGCACATCGGCATCGTGCAGTCGTTCACCCAGAAGCGGCGCCGCGAGCTGCTCAAGGAGCTGCTGCCGCTGCGCGTCCCGCTCGACGGCCATCCCTGGCAGCACGGCTTTCTGACCGGCGGCGGAGCGACCGGCCGCCTAGCGGGTGCAGCCGGCCGCTGGAGCCCTGGCGAGATGGCGCTCGACTGGGTGCCGCTGGCGCCGCAGCGCGTCTGCGAGGTGGCGTTCGACCAGCTCGACCACGAGCGCCTGCGCCACCCGGCCCGCTTCCGACGCTGGCGGCCCGACCGCGAGGCCAGCTCGTGCATGCTGGACCAGCTCGCAAGCCCCGCCGCCGCTCCGATCGCGGTGCGCATGCTCGCTTGACTCGACCCGCCCTAACCAGCCTCGACCGGGTGCTGTGGCCAGCCGTCGGCTTCACCAAGGGCGACATGCTGGCCTACTACGAGGCGATCGCGCCGGTCCTGCTCCCCCACCTGGCGGGCCGGCCGCTCACGCTGGGGCGCTTCCCCGCCGGCGTCGACGGGCCCGGCTTCGCGAGCACCGAGTGTCGCGGGCGGCCCGATTGGGTCAGCACCGTCCGGGTCACACTGCGCTCCGGCGAGGTCCGCGAGCAGTGTGTCGTCGATAACCTCGCCTCGCTGCTCTGGGTGGCGAATCTGTGCTCGATCGAGTTGCACGCCTTCCCCTCCGCGGCCGGCCGGCTGGAGGAGCCCGCCTTCGTCGTATTCGACCTGGACCCCGGGCCAGGCACTGGGCTCGCGGAGTGCGCTCGAACCGCCCTCCGGCTCCGCGACGCGCTCGCCGAGACCGGCCTGGTGGGCATAAGCAAGACCTCGGGCGGCCTCGGCCTCCACGTCTATGTGCCGCTCGCACCGGGCCACGCCTTCGAGGAGTCGAAGGCGTTCGCGCGCGCAATCGCCGCCCGACTCGCGCGCGAGCAACCCGGCGCGGTCACCGACAAACGGGCGGCCTCCAGCCGCGACGGACGCGTGCTCATCGACTGGATCCCGAACAGCCCGCGGGCGCTGACGGTCGCGCCGTACTCGCTGAGCGCCGCCGATGCGCCTTCTATCGCCACCCCGATCGGCTGGGACGAGGTCGAGGCGGCGGCGCCCGGTAACGCCGACGACGAGCTCCGCTTCGATCCCCACCAAGTCCTGGAGCGTGCGGCCGAGATCGGAGATCTGTTTCGCCCCCTGCTCGAGCCGGAGCAGCGCCTGCCGAAGCGATCGGCGTTCTAGCCGGAGCGGCGCCTCGGCGGCGACGCCTCGAGATCACCCGACTTAAGCTCGGCCGACGGGACCGGTATCGGATTAAGGGCATACACGCGCTATGGGCTTGATCGACCCGCGGCTCGCGGCGGCACTGGAGATTCAGTTTGCGCGTAGGCAGGCGGCGCTTGCCGCTGGCGCCGAGCGGGTCGGGTGGAAGTTGGGAGTGGGTGCATCAGAACGAATTGGTGGGCAGTGGGCCGTCGGGAATCTGACCTCGGCGACCCGCCTCGAAAGCGGGGCGGAGTATCTCGCCGGAGACCACCTCGCGTTGCATGCGGACGCGGAGGTCGCGCTCGAACTTGCGGCTGACGTCAGCGCTGACGCGGACCGGGACGAAGCTGTCACGTCAATAGCCGGCTACGGCACTGCCCTCGAACTGGTCGACCTCGAGGGCACCGACGAGGACCCGGAGAAAATCGTGGCGGACAACGTTTTCCACCGTGCCTACGCCCTGAGCCCACTTGATCGCGCTCTGCCGCCCGATGGAGTGCGGGGGCGGCTGATCATCAATGGACAGGTCCGTGCCGCGGGTCCTGCTGAGCAGGACCTCGGAGAGCTCGTGCGCTGGGCCGCCGTAGTCCTCGGAGCGATGGGCGAGCGACTGCTCGCCGGCGATCGGCTGATCACGGGTTCAGTGGTGCAGGTTGCGGTGGCGAGCGGCGACGTGGTGGTTGCGGACCTCGGAGCTCTCGGCCGCGTTCGGCTCACAATCGCGCAATAAGCGGATGCCGCTCGAAAGGATGCAGGGACCGCGCCGCGCGTCAGTGGTGGCGCGCGACCGTCCGCTCGCCGTGATGGGGCACGAGCACGGTGCCGCGCACGACCATTCGCTCCGGCTCCCTCGATAGGGGCTTCACGTCGAGGCGGCGGAGGATCGCCGGGATGACGCTGCCGATCTCCGCGCGCGCCAGCCAGCGGCCGAGGCAGCGGCGCGGGCCGCCGCCGAAGGGGAGGTATGGGAGCTTGTTGAGGTCTTCTCCGAGGAAGCGCTCCGGGCGGAACACGTCCGGGTCCGGGAAGGCACCGGGGTCCCGGTGGACGGGCACGATCGGGACGGCGGCCACGGCACCGGCTGGCAGCTCGTAGCCGCCGATCGACCGCGGCTCGGTCAGGCGACGCGCCACGGTGTGGACGGCGGGTCGCAGCCGCAGGGCCTCGCGGACGGTCGCGGTGCGCAGCGGATCGTCGGGCGGGGAGCTGAGGAAGTGGTGGGCGAGCTCCGGGTTGCGGGCAAGACGGTCGACGATCCAGGTGAGTCCGGCCGCGGCCGGCTCCTGACCGGCCATGAGGAGGGGCAGGAGCTCGTCCACCATCGCTGGGGTCGGCTTGTCCGGGCTCGCGCGAAGCATGGCGCCGATCACGTCGATACTCGCGCCGTCGGCGCCGCCGGCGTTCGTGCGCCTCGCCTCGATCTCAGCAGCCAGGATCCGGGCGACGGGCCGCTTCCGGCGGTCGAACAGCTTCATTCCCAGGGCGCCGAGCAGCCCTGCGTAGCGGCCGGGCGGGGGCAGTGGCGGGTTGCCGGGGGTCCAGAGCATGCGGTAGGTCGCAGCGGCGAGTGCGATCGCGCGCTCAGCGCTCATCCCGAGCACGAGCCGCGTGAAGATCTCGTCGACGATCAGTCGCATCCGCGGGAGCACGCCGAAGGGGCGCGCGGCCGGCCAGCGCTCGATGTGCTCCTCCGCAATCCGCGTCATGGCGTCCCGGCGCGGGTCGAGCGTGCGGTCGGCGAAGGCGGGCTCGAGCCGCTCGCGGATTACTCGCTGTTCGTCCTGATCCGCGCCGAGTACGGAGTGCTCCGAGACCATCTGGACGATGCGCCGCCTGGCCGCGCCGGCGTCGCCGGCCTCACGGGGAATCTCGACAACCTCGTCGATCACATCCGGGTCCGTGAACATCACCATCGTGCCGGCGACCGCGAGTCTGAGCGTGAAGACGTCGCCGTACGCCCGGCGCGCGCCCTGCAGGAACCTGAGCGGGTCGCGGTGGAAGCGCGCCGCCTGTGCTAGTCGCCCCTCGCTCGGCCCGGCGGGAAGCGCCGCGGTCGTCATGGCTGCGCGCGCGGTGGCGGTCGCCATCGAGCTACAGCGCTTCCTCGGCCTTGGCGTACGCGATCTGCATCACGTCGGCGCCGAACAGTGCACTGAAGGTGGCGGCGACCCAGCGGGTCGGACGCGGCGCGACGATGAAGCCGGCGGCGAAGGCGGCGGCAACCCAGAGCCCTATGCAGTAGGGGCAGATGAGGAGCTCGCCAATCGCGCGCCGCAGGCCACGCCCGCGCGCCTCCTCGCTGACCTCGCCGGGTCCGGCATCGTCCTCGAAGCGGGTGAACGGCGCGCGCACCGCGCTCGTCACGCGGTCCTTCGCGATCAGCCGCGACGCCTTGTGGGTGGCGGCCGTCATCAGCGCGAAGTCGCCCGGCGGCACGCGCTCCGGAAGCTCGCGGCCCGATACGCGAAGCCATGCCGCGAAGCCGCCTGCCACGCCGGCGAACGCGCCCATCAACACGGCGTAGCCGCCCAGCGGGCGCTCCTGGCCCGGCGAGTGGCCCGCGAAGGGCTCGACGTCCTGGACGCGGGTGGTCGCCACGTGCCGCGTATACCCGCCCTTCCGGCGGGTAACGCAGCCGCGAGGCGGGTACCGCAGGTGCGGTGCCGCGCGATCTCGCGAACTGCGTCGTGGTAATCACCGGAGCCTCGAGCGGCATCGGCCGCGCTGCCGCGCACCTGTTCGCGGCCGAGGGCTCGCGGCTGGTGCTGGCGGCACGCGCCGGGGGCCCGCTCAACGACGTCGTTGCGGAATGCGAGCGCGGCGGCACGCGTGCGGCGGCCGTACCGACGGACGTCCGCGACGAGGACGCGGTCGAGCGCCTCGCTCAGGCGGCGGTCGATCGCTTCGGGCGCCTCGACGTGTGGGTGAACGGCGCCGGCGTGATGGCGTACGGCCATTTCGACGAGGTGCCCACGGACGTCTTCCGCGCCGTGATCGAGACCAACCTCCTCGGTCAGGTGCACGGCGCGCGTGCGGCGCTCCGCCGCTTCCGCGACCAACGGAGCGGTGTGCTGATCAATATGTCCTCGGTCTGGGGCAGGGTGAGCGCGCCGGACGTAAGCGCCTACGTGACAAGCAAGTTCGCGGTCCGGGCCTTCAGCGAATGCCTGCGCCAGGAGCTTCGCGTCGAGCCGAACATCGACGTCGCCACGATGCTGCCTCAGGCGGTTGACACGCCGATCTTCGACCGCGCCGCGAACTACTCCGGACGCGCCGCCCGCCCGATCCCGCCGATACTCGACCCTGAGAAGGTGGCCGAGGGAATCGTGGCCTGCGCGCGCTCGCCGAAGCCCGAAGTGACCTACTCGCGCGCGGGACGCCTAATCGAGCTTGCCCACGCCGCCCTGCCGTCGCTGTGGCAGCGGTTCCTTCCGCCGGCATTCGAGGCGGGAAACTACGCCGAGACGGCCGTCCCGAAGAACCGCGGCAGCGTGCTCGAGCCGCAGCCCATCCCGTACGGCGTATATGGAGGCTGGCACAAGCAACGCAAGCGCGAGATGTGGCGCGCGCTCGCCGCATCGCTGCGCGGACTTGCCGGCGGCTTCAGGCGGAACTCGTCGCCCTAGCGGGCGATCTCGCGCGCTCGGCCGGGGCCACGGAGCGGGCCGCCGCAGCCGCCCGCTCCGTGGTGGGGAATTCCTACGTCGCCCGTGGCGGCGACGAGCGGGCGCGCCGAGTCGCGATGACCGTGTCGAGCGCCGGACGGAGCGGCGTGCTCCGCCTTTTTCGGCGCGGCCGCGGGGCGGAGGCAAACAGGGAGCGCACGGCGCCCAGACGCGCCGAGCAGCGCGGGCAGGTGTTGGGCGAGGGCTGCCCCGAAGGCAGGTAGAGGGTCAGCCGACAGTTGGGACAGTTCAGGTAGGGCATCCCGGCCTCCAGCCACTCGCCACCGATGCTGGGGATCCGACGCCCGCGCAAAACGCGACCCCGTCTCAACAGTCCTCACGTGACCCAAAAACGTCGCCAAAGACTCCGTCTGAGTTACGCGGCTCACTATACATCGCCTGGGTCCTACCAGGCCGTCTACAACGCGTCCAAGTCCTTCGTGCGGTCGTTTGCCCTGGCTCTGCGAGAAGAGCAGAGGGACAGCGGAGTCACCGTGACGACCTTGATGCCCGGCCCAACGGAGACGAAATTCTTCCTGCGCGCGCGGATGCTGGACACGAAGGTCGGGGCGAGCGACAAGGACGACGCCGCAGAGGTGGCACGGCTCGGCTACGAGGCGCTGATGGCCGGCATAGGAGCGCGTCGTTGCCTCATCGCTTACCACAAAGCTCCAAGGGCGCGGCAGTCGCCTGCTGCCCGACAGCGTGAAGGCACGCATGCACCGGCGGATGGCCGAGCCGGGCTCGGCGAACAAGTAAGACAGGAGACGAGACGCGCGGAGGCGCGACGTCACGCGGTGCGTGTCCCCTACGACGCGGCGGCCCGGTTGAACTCGGCCGCGCCGAGCATCAGGCCGCCGTCGACGATGATCGAAGTGCCCGTGGTGTAGCGCGCGTCGGGCTGAGCGAGGAAGGCGATCGCCTCGGCAATCTCGTGCGCGTTGCCGGGGCGCTCGGCCGGCAGCGCGGGGCGCTCCTCCTCGCTGGGATCCTGGTCGTGCGCTCCCGTCATCGGAGTCGCGATCTCGCCGGGCGCCACGGAGTTGACCGTGATGCCGTGCTCACCGAGCTCGAGGGCCATCACCTTGGTGAGGAGGCCGAGGCCGCCCTTCGCCGCGCAGTATGCCGCCGCGTCGCGCAGCGGAACGTGCTCGTGCACCGAGGTGACGTTGACGATGCGCCCGCCCTCGCCTGCGGTGACCATGAGCCGCGCGGCCCGCTGGGCGCACAGGAACGCGCCGGTCAGGTTGAGGTCGATCACCTCGCGGAAGTCTTCGAGCGGGAACTCGAGGAACGGGTGGCTCTCGCCGCCCCCCGCGTTGTTCACGAACAACCACAGGCCGCCGAGCTCGGCCGCGAGCGCCTCCACGGTATCCGCCGCGTTATCGAAGTCGGTCACATCCAGCTGCCCGACGACAGCGCGCCCACCGTCTGCCTCGATCTCCCGCGCAGTCCCCTCCGCGCCCTCGCGGTCGCTGTGCCAGGTCACGCCGACGTCGAAGCCGCCTCGCGCGAGTCGGACCGCCGTCGCCTTACCGATGCCGGAGTCAGACCCGGTGATGATCGCTGTCTTAACCATTTCGGTCGGGTACCCGACCCACGGGGCTGAAAGCAGTGGCGGGCGTGCTCGTGCGCGACCATCGTCGATGTCTTACAACTCTGAGGTGTCGAGCGATAGCGGCTTCATCCCGGAGCGGCCGCAGTGAGGGCGGGAACGTCAGACTCAGCCATGGCGGGTGCTAGGGGTGACTGTGTCCCGCCCAGCCCGCCGAAGCTGCGGACTGTCAGCGGCGACCGCTGGGTGTTCCCCTGCCCTGGCCCGGGAACCAGGAGTTGCGAAACAGAAGGTGTGTCGACTGAAGGAGTGACGATGGCGAAGACCGCGCGAGAAGTTATGAGCGGCGGAGTGGAGTGCATCGGGGAGAACGAGACGGTGCTCGACGCCGCGAAGAAGCTCGCGGACCTAGACGTCGGCTCGATGCCGATCTGCGGCGAGGACAACCGGCTCAAGGGAATGCTCACCGACCGCGACATCGTCGTAAAGGTGCTCGCCGCCGGCAAGGACCCAGCCGACACGAGGGCGGGCGAACTCGGCGAGGGGAAGCCAGTCACGATCGGGGCCGACGACAGTGTCGACGAGGCGCTGCGCACGATGACCGACCACAAGGTCCGTCGGCTGCCGGTGATCGACGGGCACGACCTCGTCGGCATCGTCAGCCAGGCGGATCTCGCCACCAACATCGACGAGCAGAAGGTAGGCGATCTGGTCGAAGCGATCTCGGCCGCCCGGTAGCCGTTGGAAGCGGCGGCGTATGCGCGCGATGGCCGATCAGTTCGAGTCGCTCGTCGAGCACGCGACCGGGCGCGAGGTCAGGTTGTTCATGAGCGAAATGGACCTCGTCAAGGACATAGCCGTCGAGATCTTCCTGCCGGGCCCAGCCCGTACGGACATGAGCGGCTTCGAGGAGGCCGGCGAGGCAGCCGACGCGCAGGACTGAGCAGGCCTCCACGGATTCTTAGGCGGACGCCGAACGCCGAATCCCCTACCGTCGCGGTGCGGGGCCCCGCAACATGACCACGGATTCGTACTTCGACAACTTCACCTGCGCCTCGGCGTAACCGAAGCGGCCGAGGCGAGGAAGACGGCGATCATTGGGGCGGGGCGGCCGCGTTCTCGCTCGCGGATGTCGCAGACCGCAAAGCGCTACGCGCGGGCTGCCGTTATCTGGATGCACTTCCACGGGCCCCGTGTTCCGCGTTCCTCGGTCGGGTGGGACATCGCGAGAAGATAGAGGCAGCGTTGGAGACCCCAGCAAGCAGCTACGCCCCGCCTAGCGCCGATCGGGACCGTGAGTTGTAGTCCCCGGATTTCTTCGGGCTTGCAACCGCGTACTGTCGCTCGCTTCCACGGTGATGCGCCGGGTACCCGAGGTGCATGGAAGCGGTGGTCAGCAGCCGCGGCTTGACGGTCCGCCACCTCGACCGGGTCGTGTATCCGCGCACCGGCACCACGAAGGGCGAGCTGCTCGACTACTACGTGCGGATCGCGGACGTGATGCTGCCGCACCTGCGCGACCGGCTGCTCCACATGCACCGTTACCCCGAGGGCGTAGAGGGCCCGCGCTTCTGGCAGAAGGCGTGTCCCGAGCACCGGCCGGACTGGCTACCGACCGCGCCGGTCTGGAGTCGCGAAAAGCAAGCCGACATCCATTACTGCGTCGTGAACGAGCTCGCTGCGCTGCTGTGGGCTGTGAACCTCGGCAGTATCGAGCTGCACAGCTCCCTCCACCGCCGAGACGACCTCCACCGCCCGACGACGCTTGCGTTCGATCTCGATCCCGGCGAGCGGGTCGGGATGCTCGAGTGTTGCGAGGTCGGGTTGCGCGTGCGCGACATGTTCGCCGGCGTCGGGCTGCGGTCGTTCGCCAAGACGTCGGGATCGAAGGGCCTCCAGGTCTACGTGCCGGTCAATACGGAGGTGGCGTATTCCCAGACGAAACCGCTCGCCAAATCGATAGCCGAGCTGCTCGAGAGGGCAGCGCCCGATGCGGTCGTGTCGCGCATGGCGAAGTCCCTCCGGGCCGGCAGGGTATTCGTCGACTGGAGTCAGAACACCGAGCACAAGTCGATGGTCTGTGCGTACTCGGTACGGGCCAAGCAGCGCCCGACGGTCTCATCGCCGGTCGGCTGGGACGAGGTCGAGGCGGCCGTCGATGCCGGCGACCAGGGCGCGCTCGTTTTCGAGATGGGCGACGTGCTCGAGCGCGTAGCCGATCGCGGTGATCTTTTCGAGCCGGTGCTCACCCTTCGACAGCCGCTGCGCGTAGCGACGGTCGCATGACGAGGTGGTTCCGCCTCCATCCCCGGGGCGATGACCCGCGCCGGCTGCTCGACACCGAGCGCCAGCGCTCGCAACCCTGGGGCTGCACCATCTACGGCCGCTGCACAAAGTGCGGTGGTGACGGGCGGACCCTGCATAAATGCGAGTCCTGCCGGGTTCGGGTGGACCAGTCGTGCCCGGCGTGCCGCGGCCGCAAGCGCTACGAGGCCGACTGCCCCACCTGCGGTGGTACGGGAGAGATCGACGACTCCGAACGCCGCGGCGTGAGCGTCTTTCCGGACGAGGAAGGCCTGTATCGATACATGCGGAGGCGCGGCGCCGAGATCGACGACGCCTGTCTCGTGGAGCTCGAGGGCGAGCCGAGTCCTGACGAGGACTTCGATGCCGACGAAGGGGCCATGCTCATCATCCCGCACGCGGTAGTCGCCGTACGCGAGCCCGACCGCGACCGGATCGCCTGATCGCGAGGCGCTCGGGGCCGCCGATTTATTGCGTACGACTCTGAAGGTGTCGCGCGGCTGGTCGGTTGCGCCTTCAAGGAACGCTCCGGCGGCACGATGTCCTGCAGGTAGTCGACAATCGGCTCGGTGATGAGCTCCCCGGCGATCACCAGGGCCGCCCCTGACCGAGTTGCGCTAACGGGTTTTTCGGCGCCTGCCGGGCGGCAGCGCCTGGAGCCCGCGGGCCCAGTCCCCTTCGCCGCGCAAGCGCAGCGTGCGTGCGGGTATCCCGGCGATGACCTCGCCGGGGCCGTGCCGCCCGCGAACCACCAGCGCCCGCCCCCACCTGCTTCCCGGCCCCGAGCGAAGGCCCCGGCAGCAACATGCTGCCGATCCCGAGGTCGCAGCCGTCTCCGACGTCGATGCGTCGGTAGCGCTGTGGCGCCGACGTGATCGGTTCCCCCGGTGGCGTTTCGGCGTGAACCGCCGTCAGCATCAGCACGCCCGCCCCGACGCCGACGTGCGCGCCGATGCACGGTCCGCCGAGACCCTGGAGGTAGGCATGCGGGCCGACCAGCGTCCCGTCGCCGATAAAGCTCACCGTCGGAGTGCCCGATCAGGACCGCGAGCGGCTCAATCGTCACGCCGTCGCCTAGCCATACCGCCCCCGGCTCGACGATCACCGCGCTCTCGTGGATCTGCGTCCCCTCGCCGCAGCCAGCGAAGTGTCGCTCGGCGGTCGTCCCCGCGTCGACACGCCGCTCCCGCTCGGCGACGCTCGCCCTCCGCGCGGAGCGGGAAGGTGCGGCGGAACCCGTCAACATCTGGAAGCTCGGGCACGCCTGCTGTAGTGCCCGGAGCACGAGAGGGCTCATCGACCTCGATGCATTCGAGCGGGTGCAGCGGCCCGCCTCGAGCCACCTCCAGGGCCGGCGTAGTGGCTCTGCCGCAGCCGGTGGCGCTCGAGCAGCGTCGCGAGCAGTGAGCTGGTTTACGAGCTAGCGGCGCTTCTGTCCGACGGCGCGGATCAGCTGGGCCTTGCCCATCTTTGACCGGCCCTCGATCCCGAGCTTGGCGGCTTCGCGCCGAAGCTCGGTGACGGTCATCGCGCCCGCCCCGCTGCCGGTTCCCTTCGAGGCGC